>Ga0307372_10003656_pt1 | contig 24368 bp, 22 predicted proteins | sample OX1MG_FD_202533 | JGI IMG/M metagenome (GOLD analysis project Ga0307372, IMG submission 202533) | Soil microbial communities from Risofladan, Vaasa, Finland - OX-1 | ecosystem: Environmental > Terrestrial > Soil > Coastal area > Acid sulfate soil | place: Finland: Risofladan, Vaasa | collected...
GGTGAAGGCGGGCATCCCGGACCCGATGATCGTAGGGCCGAGCTTGGTCCGAACGGACTCGAGCGCGGTCCGGGCATCCGCCGCCGAGCAGCGGGGGAACACCACCACGAACTCCTCGCCGCCGTGCCGGCAGACGAGATCGTGATCGCGCACCGAGGACCGCATGGTCTGGGCGAAGAGCCGGAGGGCTCGGTCGCCGGTGTCGTGCCCGTAGGTGTCGTTGATCTCCTTGAATTGGTCGAGATCGACCATGGCCAGAGCGAAGGGCGTCCCCTCGGCGCGGATCCGGTGAACCTGGTTCTCGAGCGTCCTGCGGTTCATCAGGCCGGTGAGGCTGTCCGTCGCCGCCTGCAGCTGCGTCTCGTCCATCACCCGCAGGAGCCCGATCCGGGCTCCTGCCAGCTTGGCCAGCGTGGTGAGGTCGTTGACGCGGTCCTCGTCGAAGACGGCACCGGGATCACCGGTGGCGTGGATCGCTCCCATCGTCCTGCCCATGATCGACACGGGCACGCAGACGGCCGAGCAGCGGCCCAGCTCGCGACCCCGGAGCTTCGGGCACGCGTCGAGGTCCTCGCTGTCGACGAAGCGTTGCACCTGGGCGCGCCGGGCCGCCGGGCAGTGGTCGGGGGAGTCGACCTCGCACCGCGGCGGCTCACCGGTCGGAGAGGTGGCGACCACCCGCGACAGGTGGGCGTGGCTGTTGTCGGCCAGGAGGAGCTCCACCGGAGAGCTCGGGAGGGCTCCGGCAAGCGCGCGCTCGATGACGTCGTTCACCTCCGGCTCTCCTTCGGCCATCTCGAGCGCGTTGGCCAGGCGGGTCTCGAACTCCTGACGTTGTACCTGGGTCTGGCGTCGCGTCGCCTCGCCCTCCGCGGCGTCGATGGCGTCGTTCAGCTGCAGGGCGAGGCTCTGCATCAGCTCGTCGGCCCGGCGCTGCTCGTCATTCGCGCTCCGCAGGAAGAGGGCGATGATCGGGGCGAGGAGCAGGGCGGTGAAGACGGTGGCGAGGGCGTACTGCAGGAGACCCGACGAGATCGCTGCGCCGGCCACCTCGCTGGCGAAGGTGATGACGAGGATGACCAGGACCGTCAGCAGCGAATAGCGCCCACCGAGCCGCTTGAGCCTGGCCTGCGAGGCGTCGAGGGCGGCCTGGGTCTCGGTGATGTTGGCACGGCTCATCATTGGGCACTCTCCCGCGCGGGAACGATCTCGTCCCAGTTGCCCCGACGATGCTAAGGGGCGATCGCCCCAATTCCGTTGCAGCGGCGGCCCTTCTACCGGATGGCAACCCGCCGGCCATCGGGTACCGGCGTTCCGCCGGCGGTCAGGCCTCCTGGCGATCGCCCGGTGCGTCGGTCGGCGGGGCATCCGGGTGCGGTGCCTCTTCGACACTGGCGAACCGCTGGGCGACGATCTGGCGTGGACCGCCCGCGTACCCCTTGTCGATGTTCTCCTGGCGCCAGGCGGCGACGTCGCCCGCCTTGCCGACCAGCTCCATGAGCTGCTGGGACATCTGCCAGTGGACGCGCAGGCCCATCATCTCCCATGCTCGCTTCACGAGCGACTTGGTGGCCATCAGCGTCGAGAGGGGCGCTTGGGCGATCTCGCGGGCCATCCGCTCGACCGTCTCGTCCAACTCGTCGCGGGGCACCACCCGGTTGACCATGCCGAGCTCGCGGGCTTCGGGCGCGGAGATCGTCTGGGCGAGGTACAGGTACTCGTACGTGCGGTGGAAGTTCATGAAGAGCCAAGGCTCCATCATCGTCTCGCCACCGGGGAACCCCAATCCCTGAACGAGCGGCATCTGAAAGTAGGCGTCCTCGGAGGCGACGACGATGTCGGGTAGGAGGGCGAAGTAGGTCCCACCCCCGATCGCGTACCCGTGGACGGCCGACAGCGTCGGTTTCTGGAATTCCCACAGATGCAGGACCGGCCAGAGGAAGAGGTCGGCTTGGCCTTTCCACGGATGGCCCGCCTCGGCCGCCTTCACGAATTCCGGGAAGGCCGCGGGCCCACCGAGAGCGTGGCCCGAGCAGAACCCTCGACCGTTGGCCTTGACGATCACCACTTTGATGTCGAAGTCCGCCTCGGCGTCCTTCAGGCTCGTCTCCACGTCCCAGACCATCTCGGAGGACTGGGCGTTCGCCTTGTCGGGGCGATCGAGGATGATCCTGGCGATCGGCCCGTCCTTCTCGTAGATGACGGTGGACAGTTGTCGACGCTCCATTGGACCGAACCCCCTCGCTCGCCGGACGTCAGGTGCGCCGGCGGTGCCCGAGCCCGAGGTTAGCCACTCGGCGGGTCAGGGAGACGGGGTCGCGGCCGGGCGGTCGACATCGCCCCCGGCCACGGCCGCGTCGGGCGGAACGCATTGCGGCCGGCTCGAGACGGACGGGTGGGTCGCGCGGGCACCGGCCAGGACGACGGCGGCCCGTTGGCGCAACAGGGCGATCAGCGGCATGTCGTAACGGGCCCACGACAAGAGGGCGTCCATGACGAGCACCTCCAGCATGATCGCGACCTCGTCGACGTCGACGTCGTCGGAGAGGAGTCCCTGCTCCCGGTCGACCCCGACGACGACGGCGAACGAGCGCCAGATGGCGAAGTGCCCCGAGGTGCGCACCGACGCGTCCGTCCGGGAGAACTCGGCGACCGAGCGGGCCGTCGCCACCTTCGGGACCGACTCCACCCGCCGGGCGAGCGAGACGAGCAGGCCGTCGAGGATGGTGCCGGCCGGCAGGCCCCCGGCCACGCCGTCGACGGCCTCCTCGTACAGCGCCTCGGCCGTGCCCCAGCCGAGCTCGAGGAGGATGTCCTCCTTGTGGGCGAAGTGGAAGTAGAAGGTCCCCTTGGTGACCCCGGCCGCCCGGGCGATCTCCTCCACCGTGGTCTCCTCGACGCCACGTTCGAATCCCCGCTCGGTCCACAACGCCAGGGCAGCCCGCACCAACCTTCTCCTGGTCCGCCGTGAGCGGTCCTGCAGAAGGGCCGAACGACGGGGTCCGTCACCCTCGCGGGCGGCGGGCTCCACCTCCTGGTCAGCCCTCACCACCAGCACCTCCCTGTCATCTGCCGCGGCGCCCTGCGGCGCCTGTGAACCGGCGCCCTGCGGCGCCTGTGAACCGGCGCCCTGCGGCGCCTGTGAAACGGAGACGTTAGCGGATCGGCTCCGGCCCGAAAGGATTGCGTGTGCCTGACCAGGGGCCTCGTCTCCGTCCGCCCACCAGCGGGTCGTTCCGTATGATCTGGCATGCCCAACATCGGCGACGTGGCATGACCGACTCCCACCGGCGCTTCGGCGCGCTGCCCGTCGAGGAGATGTCCCCCCGCCAGCGCGAGGTGGCGACTGCGATCCTCTCGGGCCCGCGGAGCCGTTCGACGGGGCTGTCGGGTCCGTTCGAGGCCCTCCTCAGGAGTCCGGACCTGGCCGATCCGGTGCAGCGGGTGGGTGAGCACGTGCGCTTCCACTCCTCGTTGCCACCCCGCCTGAACGAGCTGGCCATCCTGTTGACGGCCCGGAAGTGGTCGGCGCAGTACGAGTGGTACGCGCACCGCCGGATGGCCCTCGCGGCCGGTCTCGACCCCTCGGTCGCGGATGCCATTGCCCGCAACGATCATCCGGTCGGTCTCGACGGGGACGCGGCGGCCGTCTACCGGTTCGCCGGGCAGCTGTTGGCGACGGGCGGGGTCGACGACCAGACGTTCGCCGGCGTTCGCGACCGCTTCGGCGAGGAGGGCGCGGCAGACCTCGTGGGCGTGGTCGGCTACTACTGCCTCGTCTCGTTCTTCCTGAACGTCGACCGCTACCCGGTGCCGGAAGGGGAGGGGTTGCCCGGCCCGGCCTGATCCCCGGGCAGGCCCACCACACCCGGCTCTCGCTGGACGCCCAGCGCGTTCAGGAGGAAGGCGGCCTGGTGGTAATAGCCCACCACGGCGACGATCTCGATGAGCTGCGCTTCGTCGTAGCGCGCCTCGAGGCGTGCCCACGTGGCGTCACCGATCGTGCTGTCCGTGTGGAGCTCGTCTGCCGCGGCGACCAGCGGAGCCTCCTCGTCGGTGTCGGTCCAACCACCGTCGCGGGCGCAGCGGTCGATCTCCTCGGTGCTCAGCCCCGCCTCCGTGCCCACCCGGACGTGCTGGCCCCATTCGTAGTCCGATCCGGTGTTCCGGGCGGTCCGAAGGATCAGGATCTCACGGTGCCGCGGTGGCAGCGTCCCCCGGAGGAGCAGGGTTCCACCGAGGGCCTCCCATCGGTGGAACAGCCTCGGGTGCCTGACGAGGGTGGTGTACAGGTTGGTCGCCTTGGGGCCCGGCCCCCCGACCACCGGCGCCAGCAGGTCCCGTTGGACCTCGGTCCGGTCGGGTTCGGGGAGCGGCCCGATCCGCGGGCCGTCGGTCACTTTTGCGACGCGCCGTGACGGGTGAGCAGGACCGGGCACGGCGCGTGGTGGGCCACGTCGTCGGCGACCGAGCCGCCGAGCAGCCGTCGGAGAGCCCCGGTGTGGTGAGAGCCCATCACGATGAGGTCGGCGCCCTCGTCGACGGCCACGGAGCAGATCCTCTCGCCCGGGTCGCCGCTCTCCGCCCGGGCCGTTCCCTTCAGGCCGAGGGCCTCGAGCATCTGCTGCATCCGATGCTCACCCGACTCCCGGGCACTCGTCTCGAGCTCGACGAAGGCGGCGTCGTCGGCCAGGGGCATGGAGCCGGCCAGCCCGCCGTCGCCCATGAGGGCGGGAACGACCCCCTGATAGACGGTGAGGAAGACGTACTCGTGGTCGGGCCCCAGGAGCGCCAGGGCCTCACGGACCGCCTCGTGGTCGAGCTCGTCCCCTGCGGCGGCCACCAGCACTTTGCCCATCGGTTCGAACCTCCAGTTCGGTCGTCACGCCCTGACCAGTCTCGCCGGACCGGGCGGGTCGTGTCTCATCGGACGGGACCGGCAGGATCTCGGAGGCCGGGGGTTCCTACGGCATCGGTGCTCGCGCTGGCCCGGCAGACGCTTTCCCGACCCGGGGTTGCACCGTCCCGACCGGGTGCGGTGGCAGCTCGACTAGACCTTAGGGATCGACACGAGGACGAGAGGAACCTGATGGGCGACCGTGACCGTGACCGTGACTTTGCAGCGCTGGCGCTCCGCCTGGCCACCGGGCCCATGCTGATCGCGCATGGCTACAACAAGGTGTTCGGCAAGGGCGGGCTCGAGGGGACCGCGGGGTGGTTCGAAGGGTTGGGACTGCAGCCCGGGTGGCTCCATGCGCGGATGGCGGCGGCCACGGAGCTCGGGGCGGGCACGCTGATCACATTGGGTGCGCTCGACCCGCTGCCCAGTGCCGCCGTAGTGGGCCTGATGGCGACTGCGACCAGGACCGATCACCGGGGGAAGGGCTTCTTCGTGTTCAAGGGGGGCTGGGAGTACACGGTGTTCGTGGCCGCCGCGGCGACCGCCCTGGCGAGCCTGGGAAGCGGGCGGTGGTCGGTCGACCGGCTGATCGGGCGCAGGCCCCGGAGGGGGGCCAAGGTGGCGATCCTCGCCGCGGCGTTCGGAGTGGCGAACAGCACCGCGCTGCTTGCGGCCGCCTACCGTCCGGCGCCGGACAAGGGTGCCGGCACCGGCACCACCGATGCCGCCGCCGCTGCCGATTCCGGTGACGCCACGAGCGATTCCGGCGGCTCCACCACCACCGATGCCGCCGCCGCTGCCGGCGGGGCGGCCGGCGGGGTCTGACCCGGTCGGCGCCCAGCCGGATCACCGCCTCGCTCGGCGTCGCCAGCATCGGGCTCGACGAGACGGCCCGATCGATCCCGGTCGACTCGAGGTTGCGCGCCGCTCCGCGCGTCTGGGCCCTGCCCCGGGTGACCTTCAGCGATCCCGAGATCGGGTCGGGCGGGCTCACCGAGGAGGCGGCACGCTCCCGAGGGATCGTCGTTCGCACCGGCATGGCCCAGATCCCCGAGTCCACCAGGGGCTGGATCCACAAGGCGGGGAACCGGTACCCGACCTTCCACCGGGCCGTCGAGGCTGCGCTGACCGACCTGGCGGGGTGAGCGGGACCGCCACCGGCCACCCGCCGACCCGCCGATCTCCCGTCGGGCAGTATTGGGGGATGGCCGGAACCGAGGGGAAGGACCCGGGAGAGAGCGAGACGGGCACCCCGGTGGACGAGGACGAGGTCGACCGGCGGGTCGACCGGCTGCTCGCCGACCTCCCTCCGGAACGGGTGGAGGCCGGCGACTTCCTGGGCGCGCAGTTCGACCGGGGGCTCGCGTGGGTGCACTTCCCGGGGGGGATGGGCGGGCTCGGCGCGAGCCCGGGGCTCCACCAGAGGGTGGTGGCCCGGCTGGCGGCGGCCGGTGCCCCTTCGGCGGCGCGCCGCAACGTGCTCGGCTACGGGATGGTGGCACCCACGTTGGTGGTCCACGGGACCGACGGGCAGCGGCAGCGCTACCTCCGGCCGTTGTTCACCTGCACGGAGATCTGGTGCCAGCTCTTCAGCGAGCCGGGGGCGGGCTCGGACGTGGCGAGCCTGGCCACCGCGGCGGTGCGCGACGGCGACGAGTGGGTGTTGAACGGGCAGAAGGTATGGACCACGGCCGCCCACCTGGCGGACCTCGGGCTGGTGATCACGAGGACCGACCCGGGCGTCCCCAAGCATCGAGGCCTGACGGCGTTCCTCGTCGACATGCACGGCGTGGGCGTGGAGGTCCGGCCTCTCCACCAGATCACCGGCGAGGCGGAGTTCAACGAGGTCTTCTTCAGCGGCGCCCGCGTTCCGGACGCGGCCCGGCTGGGAGGGGAAGGCGAAGGCTGGCGCGTCGCGGTGACGACCCTGATGAACGAACGGGTGTCGATCGGGGCGGGCGTGTCACGTCGGGGCGGGGGACCGATCGCTGCCGCGTTGGCGATCTGGAAGGCACGCTGGCAGGGGAGCTCCGCTCCCGAGGCAGCCGTGTTCCGGGACCGCCTGGTCTCGCTGTGGGCCGCGGCCGAGGCCACCCGCCTCACCAACATCAGGGCGGGTCAGCTGCGGCGCTCGGGTACCCCCGGGCCCGACGGCTCGGTGGCCAAGCTGGCCTTCGCCGAGCAGAACCAACGGATCTTCGAGCTCTGCGTGGACCTGCTGGGCGCCGAGGGGATGCTGCACAGCTCGGACTACCCGAAGATCCGGCCGACCGAGGTCGGCCTCGAGGGGGCCGACGTCCACAAGGCGTTCCTGCGGGCACGGGCGAACTCCATCGAGGGAGGGACCTCCGAGGTCATGCGCAACATCCTCGGCGAGCGGGTGCTCGGGCTGCCGGGGGAGCCCCGAACCGACAAGGACCCTCCGTGGAGGGACGTGCCCCGCAGCTGATCCTGCCGCCGGAAGCCGCGCCGTCCGCCCGGCGCCCGCGTGCTCAGGACCCGATATGACCACCGAGCCAGCTCAACGTCCGTTCCCACGCGTCCGCTGCCGCAGCGGCGTCGAACACGGCAGGACGGTCGTCGCAGTGGAACCCGTGCTGGCTGTCGGGATAGCGCACGATCGCCGTGTCGACGGCAAGGGGGTCGGTCGCAGCCCGGAGCCGCTCGACCTGTTCGACCGGAATGCCGCTGTCCTCGTCGCCGTACAGGCCGAGCCACGGGGTCTGCAGCGAGGGGGCGAGGTCCACCAGCGAGGGGAGCCCGAAGCGGCCCTCCGCCACGCCGCCGCCGTAAAAGCTCACCGCCGCACCGAGCGGCTGCAGCGTGGCTGCGTAAAAGGTCACGGTGCCCCCCATGCAGAACCCGACCACCGCCACCCGGCCGGGTACGTGGCCGGCCGCACCGAGCTGGTCGACGGCCGCACCGAGATCGGTCGCCAGGCCCTCGGCGGTCAGCTGGCCCATGACCGGCATGACCGAGCCGAGGTCGTCGTAGGCGAGGACCGGCGATCCCTGGCGGTGGAAGAACGACGGGGCGAGCGCGTGCCAACCGGCGTCGGCGAAGCGCCGGGCCACGTCCTCGATGTGGGACGTGACGCCGAAGGCCTCTTGGACGACGATGACCCCACCCTTCGCCGGCCCGTCGGGAACGGCCCGGTAGGTCGGCATGGGGCCATCGTCGGTGGGAAGCGTGATGGTCGTGGACGTGGTCAATTTCGTCACCCCTTCGTCTCGGGCCCTCCGTCGGGCGCGGACACCGGCGATCGTACCGGGCCGGCTTCACCGGCGGCGGCGATCAGGCGCGCCACCGCGGTCGTCACTCCCATGGCCATGGGCACGTGAAGGAATTCGTTGGGGCCGTGGGCGTTGCTGTGGGGGCCGAGCACGCCGGTCGCCACCAGCTGCACGCCGGGGAAGCGGGCCCCCAGGGTGGCGAGGAACGGGATGGTCCCTCCCTCGCCATAGGCCGAAGGAGCCCTGCCGAAGGCCGCCCGGGATGCCTGCTCGACCGCGGCGGCGAGCCAGGGCGAAGGCTCCGGAGCCACCCAACCGTCGGCCGGGGTCTCGGTCCCGACGCTCACCTGCGCTCCCTGGGGCGGGTCGGAGGTCAGCGCGGAGCGAAGGGCCGCGGCCGCGGCGGCGGCGTCGCAGGTGGGTGGGAGCCGGACCGAGATCTTCGCGGTGGTGAAGGGCCGGAGCACGTTGCCCCCGTCCCGCACGGCCGGGATGCCGTCGATGCCGGTCACCGCGAGCGCCGGGGCCCAGGCCTTGGCGATGAGCCGGTCGGCCGGGGTCCGGCCGGCAAGCTCGAGGCCGCCCGCCGTGGGGATGCCGCCCGTCACCGAGTCGGGGAGCTCGGCGGCGACCGCCGACAGGCTCCGGCGGTGGGACCTGGGGACCCGGGCCCGCAGCTCGGGGAGCCGGATCTCCCCGGTGCGTTCGTCCTCGATCCGCGAGAGGAGCTGGCGAAGGACCCGGAACGAGGAGGGCACGACGCCGCCCGCCAGCCCGCTGTGCACGCCCTCGCTCAGGACGTCCACCCTGACGGTGGCGACCAGGTTCCCGCGCAGCGAGGTCGTCAACCAGAGCCGGTCGTAGGTGAGGCACCCTGAATCGAGGCAGATCACGAGGTCGGGCTGACCGATCCGGCCGGCGAGCCCGTTCAGGTGGGCCGCGAGGTCGGGGCTGCCGCTCTCCTCGCTGGCCTCCACCAGCACCGTCACCCTGGGGTGCGTGGCCCCGGTCGACTCGAGGGCCTCGAGCGCGGTCACCGCGGCGAAGACGGCGTAACCGTCGTCCGCGGTGCCCCGCCCATACAGGAGCTCACCGTCTCGGACCGGTTCGAACGGCCCGAGACCCGCTCGCCACTCCCCCTGGGGAGGTTGCTTGTCGAGGTGGCCGTACACGAGGACACCGGCCTGGCCGCCATCGGTGGCCGGTGCCTCGACGACGAGTAGCGGGGTCCGGCCGGGGATCTCCACCACCTCGGCGGTCAACCCCTGCACCGGTCGGCTCGAGCACCAGTCGCGCAGGAGCCGGGCGGCCCGGCGGATCTCCCCCCGGCGATCCCAGTCCGGATCGAACGCCGGGGACAGGCAATGGATCCGGGTGTAGTCGGCCAGGGCGGGGAGGACGTCAACCTCCCAGACGCGCTCGACCACCGAGCGCGCCGCGCCGCCTTCGGTGCTCATCTGCATAGGTGCCTCCAGAGGTCGTGGTCGGGTCAGAGGTCGTGGTCGGGTGCAGCCGCCCCGGGGACGGTACCGGTGAGGGGTCCCCCGGTGCGATCTTCGCTCCGGGCCGGGAAGCAGACCGGAGTCGTCGGGGTTGGGTGTTCCGTGACTCCCGTTCCGCTGTCCGTGCTCGATCTCGCCACCGTCGCCGAGGGCTCCTCGGCCGCGCAGGCCCTTCACGAGACGACCGACCTGGCGCGAGCCGTCGAGGACATGGGCTACCACCGTCTCTGGGTGGCCGAGCACCACGGCATGCCCGCGGTCGCCAGCTCGGCCCCCGCCGTGCTGATCGCCCACCTGGCCACGGTCACCACCACCCTGCGGGTGGGCTCGGGGGGGGTCATGCTGCCCAACCACTCGCCGCTCGTGGTGGCCGAGCAGTTCGGCACGCTCGAGGCACTCCATCCGGGGCGGATCGACCTCGGGCTCGGGCGCGCCCCGGGGACCGACCAGCTGACCGCCAGGGCCCTGCGGCGGAACGGCGACCTGGGCGCCGATCATTTCCCCGAGGACGTGGTGGAGCTCATCGGTTACTTCCTCGGTACTCAGGACCACCCCCGGGCCATGCCGGGGGAGGGCTACCTTCCCGAGGTCTGGCTGCTCGGTTCGAGCGTCTTCAGCGCCAATCTGGCGGGGCTCCTTGGGTTGCCCTTCTCCTTCGCCTACCACTTCAGCCCCCAGTACCTCCAACCCGCGCTCGAACGGTACCGGACGACCTTCCGGCCCTCGGCGCTCCTGTCCGAGCCCTACGCCATGGTGGCGGTCAGCGTGCTCTGCGCTCCCGATGCCGAGGAAGCCGAATGGCTCGCCGGCCCCTCGCACCTCTCGATGCTGCGTCTCAGGACGAACCGCCTGGGACCGCTCCCCTCTCCGGAAGAGGCCGCGGCCTACCCGTACTCCCCGGCCGAACGTGATCTGGTCGACTCTCTGGCTGCCACCCATGTCGTCGGTGACCCCCCGGCGGTGCATCGGGGCCTGGCCGAGCTGCTCGAGCGGACCGGGGCGAACGAGCTGATGATCAGCACCCGGGTGTTCGGCCATGCGGATCGGCTCAGGTCGTACGAGCTGGTGGCCCGCGAATGGGGATTGCGCGGGGGTCGGTCGATCCCCGCTTCGTCCACCAGCCGGAACTGACGCCACCTCGCCAACGCCTGGTCAGCGGCCTTGCAGCGGTCCGCCGGTACCTCTCTTCGTGATCTGCGCCTCTTCTTATGGAAAATAGATGGAGTTGGCAACTCCCACGTAGTTGAATCTGTAGTGGACGAGGGAGACGACCCGATGAGTACGGACTGGATGCCCAGAGGAAAGTGCAGGGACCTGGCTCCCGACACCTTCTTCCCGAGTGACGGGCTCGGTGTTCAAGAAGCTCAGCGCATCTGTGCGGAATGCCCGGTCACCGAAGAATGCCTCGAGTACGCGCTGGTCAACCGCATCGACCACGGCGTGTGGGGTGGGCGTTCCGAGCGTGAGCGCCGGCGCCTCCAGCGGCGCCGACGCGGGGTCCTGGTCACCGCGGCGGGCTGACGCCGGCGTCACTCACGGGACCGGCGGACGAGGCAGCACCGCCGTGCCCCAATTGCAGAGAACCTCTTTACTTCGGAACTCGTTGCCGTTAGGTTTCGTGGCAGACGATTCGAAGCGGTTTGTGGCGCTTCTGCACGGGGGGTTCGATCGATGCGTTGTCGTGGGCGGGGCAGGATCGCGATGGTGGGCCTGGCATCGGTGCTGCTCGGCGCCGCCGTACCGGGGGTGACCGCGGTCGGAACGGCCGCCGCCGCCTCGCCGTCGAAGAGCCCGATCCTCGTCGGGAACCTCGGACCCTATACGTCCACCGTCCTCGGCCCGGAGGAGCTGGACCTGGCAGCGACCCCCAAGGCGTGGGTCGCCTACACGAACGCCCACGGCGGTATCGACGGGCATCCGGTGAAACTCGAGGAGATCAACGACAACTTCGACCCCGCACAAGCCGTGGCGGCTGCGAAGAAGCTGATCGCCGACCATGTCGTGGCCGTCGTGTACGACGAGGACGTCGCCCTCGAGACCGCCTACGCGCCCCTGCTCCAAGCGGCCGGGATCCCCGTCGTCGGCGGCCAGGACTACGACGCCGTCTGGGAGACCAACCCGGACCTGTTCCCCACCATGGCCACGGTCAGCACCAAGGGGTTCGCCGACGACTACGCCGCCAAGTTCGCCAAGGCGAAGAAGCTGGCGGAGGCGTACTGCACCGAATCGTCGGCCTGTCTCGAGGACGTCCAGGCGCAGAAGGCCGCCTCGTCCCAGGTCGGGATAACGGTGGACGTCGGCCCCAGCGCGGGCAGCACCCAGCCGAACTACACCGCGCAGTGCGTGCAGCTCGCCTCGTACGGCGCCCAGGCCTACTACTTCTCGGACGGGGTGGCGGGCATCGAGCACATGGCCTCCGACTGCGCCCGGCAGGATCTGAAGGGGTTCTGGGTCCTGCCACAACCCGACCCCACCGAGCTGTCGAATGCCGTGCTCTCGAAGTTCACCATCGGGCAGGACCTCTCGCTCCCGTACTTCGCCAGGCTGCCCCAGACCAAGGAGTTCCGGGCCGGGATGGCGAAGTATGCGCCCGGCATTCCCCTCCAGGTGAACTCCCTGCGGGCCTGGTCGGCTTTTGACGTGTTCAAGAAGGCCGTCGAGAACGAGGCAGCCAAGCCGGTCACGCCCGCAAGCGTGAAGGCCGGCCTCTACAAGCTCGAGGGCTTCGACGACAACGGGCTCACCCCGCCGCTCACCTACACGCCGGGAAAGGGCACGACGATCAAGTGCTTCGTCGTGTGGGGGATCAAGAGCGGCAAATTCGTCCTGCCCAAGGGTGACCACTACGTCTGTGCGCCGTGAGGATCGTGCCGGCCGGTGCCGTGCCGGTGGGCCGCCTGAAGACGCCGCCTGAAGGCGCCGCGGCGTCGTAGCTTCGAGGGCCCGTCCCGCCGGGAGCTCCGGACGGGCGGGGTCGACGGCGGCGATACTGGGGCGGTGGGGGGACCTCGGCGCTCCGGCACCAGCTCGGCGATGGGATCGCCCGGCGCTCGCCTGCCCCGTGGGCTCCTGGCCCTGGTGTGCGCCGTCGTGCTGGTCGACACCGTCTTCTACACGGCGCTGACCCCACTGTTGCCCCACTTTGCCCGGACCTTCGATCTGTCCAAGGGGCAAGCGGGGATCCTGGTCGCCGCGTATCCGTTGGGGACCTTGGTCGGGGCGCTGCCCGGGGGGATGCTCGTCAATCGCCTGGGTGTGCGACCGGCCCTCCTGACAGGGCTGGCCTTCATGAGCGTGGCGACCCTCGTCTTCGCTTTCGGGTCGTCGCTCCCCGTACTTTACGCGGCCCGTTTCGTGCAGGGGGTGGGTGGGGCCTCCACCTGGGCCGCCGGTCTCGCCTGGCTTGCCGGGGCAGCGCCCCCGGAGCGCCGCGGGGCCGTTCTCGGGTTGGCGTTCGGATCGGCCCTTGCCGGCGCGCTCTTCGGGCCCGTGGTGGGGGCCGTCGCCAGCACGGCCGGGACCGTTCCGACGTTTGCGGGCGCCGGCGTCGCCGGAGTGGCCCTCATGGTGTTCTGCCTGTTCATGCCCAAGCCGGCTGTCGGGGAGCGCCAGAGGCTGCGTCAGGCCATGCGGGCCCTCGGCGAACCCTCGGTGTCGGGAGGGATGTGGCTCACCTGCCTGGCCGGGCTGGCGTTGGGCGTCGTTGACGTGCTCGTACCGCTGCGCCTTGCCGAGCTCGGAGCGTCCGCCCTGGTCATCGCCGCGGCGTTCCTCGGAGCCGCCGGGGTGGAGACGGCCCTCTCGCCCCTGGTCGGCCGGGTGTCGGACCGCCGGGGTCCTGTGGCGACGGTGCGGGGCTTCGTGGCGGGGGCGATCGTCGCCTGCCTGCTGCTGCCCCTGGCCGCTCCCTGGTGGGTGTTGGTGGTGGTGCTGATCGTCGGCCTGCCGACCGTCGGCTCCCTGTTCGTTCCCGCGTCGGCGATGCTCAGCCACGGGGCTGACCGGAAAGGGCTCAACCAGGGTCTCGCCTTCGGTCTGTCCAACCTGGCCTGGGCGAGCGGGCAGGCCGTCTCGGCCGCAGGAGGCGGCGCCCTGGCCCAGGCCACCCGCGACGCCCTGCCCTACTCGCTCCTCGCCGTGGCGTTCGGCCTCACGCTGCTCCTCTTCCGGGCGCCCGCCGGGCGCCTCGGGTCACCGATGGGGACCGCCGCCGCCACCGGTGCGGGACCGGGGTCCGGGCGCGTCACGTAGCATCTCTGTCGGTGGTGGGAGAACGGGCCAAGGGACGGTTCGCCGAGTCGTTCTCGCGACTCCGGCGGCGGGCGCATCTCGGTCGCCGCGATCCGTACGAGCTCCACCTCGACCCCAGCCTGAGGCCCCGCGACGTCGAGCGGATCGGGGTCGCGCTCGATTCGGTGCTGGCCCAGCGGGAGCCGGTCACCCGTCGGCTCATGGCGTCGGCCGTGCTCTCCGCCTACGACAAGTTGAACGACACCGGCCGCGTCCGGTTCTTCGAGCGGATGTCCGAACAGCTGGCCCCCGACGTCGCGGCGGTCGACGCCGCCATCGAGACGGTGCGGACCTCTCGCACGCCGAACGACCGGGTGGCCGCGGAGCGGGAGCTGCGGCGGGTGCTCACCCCGAGCTATGCCCGGCTCTTTCACGTGCTGACCGGGCTCCCCGAAGGGGTGAAGCTCCTCATCGACCTGCGCGCCGACCTGCTGGCGTGCCGGGGGGACGACCCGTCGTTGCGCCGCCTCGACGACGAGCTGGCGGGGCACCTGTCGACGGTGTTCGACGTGGGCCTGCTCGAGCTGCAGCTCATCACCTGGGAGCGTTCGCCGGCCGCGCTGCTCGAGAAGCTGATCGCCTACGAAGCGGTCCACGAGATCGGATCGTGGGACGACCTGAAGTACCGGCTCGAGGGTGCCCAGCGCTGTTTCGCCTTCATCCACCCCGCCATGCCCGACGAGCCCCTGATCTTCGTTGAGGTGGCGCTGACCCGGGGGATCGCCGGCAACCTCCCGGTGCTGCTGGGCCACGCCGAGGGCGAGACGGGCACAGCCGAAGGTGATACCGCCATCTTCTATTCGATCACCTCGTGCCAGCCCGGCCTCGCGGGGATCCAACTCGGCAACGAGCTGATCAAGCACGTCGTGGAGCGGCTCCGCCGCGACGAGCCGGGCCTGCGCAACTTCGCCACGCTGTCACCGATCCCCGATTTCCGGCCATGGGTGGAGCGCCAACTGGCCGGTGGGGACGTGACCCCGGGCGAGCGCGCGGCGTTTCAGGACGATCTCGGCTCCGTGCGCAAGCTCGTGAACGCCCAACAGGTGCAGCACGCGCCCGACGGGATCCGCGTCGGCCTCCTGTCGATGTGCGCCCGGTTCCTGACCGAGCAGGGTCAGACCCGCAGTGCCGACTCGGTGGCGAACTTCCACCTGTCCAACGGCGCCAGGATCGAGCGGCTGAACTGGCTCGCCAACCCTGCGCCCTACGAGATCGACCGGTCCTTCGGCATCATGGCCAACTACCGCTACGACCTCGGTACCATCGCCGTCAACGTGAACGAGTACCTGCAGTCGGGGACGATCGACGCCGCGAGCGGGGTGCGCGAGCTCGTCCGCTGACCTCGGACGGCAATCTCGGACGGCAATCTCGGGCGGCAATCTCGGGCAGGCATACGCCACATCGCCACATCGCCACATCGCCGTTTCTCAGGCTCTTCACGCTCGCTCGTCGGCCGCCCGCCAGCAGTACCAGGCGACGGTGCTGCGGTACGGCCGGTAGGGCTCACCCAGGTCGGCCAGCTGCCGGGGGGTCGGGACCTCGGGCAGCCCCCAACCGGCGGCGAACCCGGCCCGGACCCCGAAGTCGCCGACCGGCCACACGTCGGGGCGGGCCAGGGTCGAGAGGAGGAACATCTCGGCGGTCCAGCGCCCGATGCCCCGCACCTGCACAAGGTGCTCCACCACGGCCTCGTCGGACAGCCGCCCGATACGCGCGAGTGACACCCTGCCGGCCGCCACCTGCTCGGCGAGATCCCGGATGGACGCTGCCTTGGAGGCGCTCAGTCCGCACGAGGTCAGCACCGCGGTGTCGGTCGCGAGGACCCGGTCCGCCGTCACCTCCGCGTCGAGCGCCTCGACCAGACGGGCGTGGATGGTCGAAGCGGCGCGTCCGGCGAGCTGCTGGTAGCAGATGGCCCGGGCCAGCGCGGCGAACCGCTCGCCGGCAGCCGCCGGCCGACGCGAGGGGGGCGGCCCGTGGCGCCGGACGAGCCCGGCCAGCACCGGATCACGCCTGCTCAATACCCGGACGTCCGGAGCGCCCCCTGATGCCGTCACGCCTCAGCTCGCCTGGCTGACCGAGCTCATGTTGAAGTCGGGGACCCGCAGGGCCGGCATCGACGTCCGGTTCAGCCATTCGCCGAACTCCCGACCGAGGGCCCGCCCGCTCGCGCCGGCCTCGGTGGCGCGCCCCAGGACGCCGACCGGGCTCTCGTTGAACCGGAAGTTGTTGGCCGACCCGACGATCTCGCCGTCCTCAACGACGTACACGCCGTCGCGGGTGAGCCCGGTGAGCAACAGGGTGGAAGGGTCGACCTCGCGGATGTACCAGAGACAGGTCACGAGCAGCCCCCGCTCGGTCCGCGCGACGAGATCGTCGACGGAGCCGGTGGCTCCGGGTAGCTCGAGCACGAGGTTGTCCACCGGCGGGGTGGCGGTCGTGCCGGACCGGTTCGCCCCCGCCCGGTGGTAGCGGAGACGCGCCAGCCGGCCATGCTCGATCCACCCGGTGTGCCCGATCCCCAACCCGTTGTCGAAGACCGACACGTCGGCTCCCGACACCCCGGTGGCCACGAACGGCGAACAGGCCAGGCCGGGCTCACCCGGATCGCTCCGCAGCTCGAAGGGGAGGGCGGACAGCAGGTCCCCGACGCGCGTGCCGCCGCCGGATCGGGAGAAGACCGTCCGCCCGTCCTCGGCGTCCTGTCCACCCATGGCGTCGACCAGGCCCACCATCAGATCGGCGGTGGCCTCGGAGGGCAGGACGACCTCGTAGCGGCCGGCCGGCAGCTCGATCCGGCGCCGGGCGCGCTCGAGGCGCGGCACGATCCGGTCCTCGAGCCCGCCGACGGAGACGTCGGCGAAGTCGGCGGTGCCCGAACCGGCCCACGCCGAGCGGGAGCCGTCGGCGCTCCGGGCCACGAGGTGCAACGATCCGGTCGGTTGCGCGTGGCGGAGGCGGAGGCCGGTGGAGGTTCCCAGGTACACCGTCGACACACCATGCTCGGCGAAGCCGGCCAGCACCCGGTCGCTCCCGGGCCTGCGGGCGCGCCGGAAGGCATGGCCGAGCCCGGCGAGCACGTCGCCGAGGACGGAGAGGTCGGTCGCGTCGGGCGGGGTGGCGAAGTCCGGCAGGGTCGGGCCGGCCGCCGGCGGCCGGTCTTCGGGCCCGACGAGGGCCGCTGCGTCGTCGGCCGGCCGCGACGCGGCCGCGTCGCCCGCCGCGTCGCGGACCAGCGCGTCGATGTCGACGGCACCGCCCCGTCTCGCCATGCCCGGGGCCACACCGCCCTCCACCGCCTGAAAATTGATGACGGTCACCCGTCGATCGCGCCGGATGCCGTTGGTGGTCACCGTGTTGTTGGCGAAGCGGACCTCGGCCTCACTGGTGTCCTCCACGATGACGACGCAGCCCTCGCCACCGGCGGCGGCCAGCGCCCGTTCGACCACTTCGGGGGCCGGCGGCAGCCCCGAGGGGTCCCGGGTCCGAGCCCCCCCGGGCGTCACCGCCCCCCCTCGGCGCGGGCATTGAGCACCCGGACGTCTCGCACGAGCACCGACGGGCACCCATGACTGACCGGTGCGACCTGGCCGGGTTGCCCCTTGCCACAGTTGAAAGCCCCGCCGAGGCGGTAGGTCGACCGCCCGCCCACGGCCTCCATCGATCCCCAGAACTCGGTCGTGACGGCCTGGTAGGCCACGTCCCGCAGCTGGCCTGCCAGCCGGCCGTCGACGATGGCGAAGAACCGTTGGCCGGTGAACTGGAAGTTGTAACGCTGCATGTCGATGGACCAGCTCTTGTCGCCCACGACGTAGATCCCGCGTTCCACCCCGCCGATCAGGTCCTCGGTGGTCGGTCCCTCGCCGGCCGCCGGCCGGAGGGAGACGTTGGCCATCCGCTGGATCGGCACGTGGAGCGGCGAGTCGGCGAAGGCGCAGCCGTTGGAGCCGGACAGGCCGGACGCGCCGGCGATCGCCCGGTCCAGCTGGTAGCCGACCAGGACACCGTCGCGCACCAGATCGAAGGTCTGGGCGGCCACGCCCTCGTCGTCGATGGCCACGGTGGCCAGACCGTGGGGGGTGGTGCGGTCGCCGGTCACGTTCATGGCCGGCGAGCCGTAGCGCAGGTTGCCCAGCCGGTCCGGGGTGGCGAACGAGGTGCCGGCGTACGCGGCCTCGTACCCCATGGCCCGGTCCAGCTCGGTCGCGTGGCCGATCGACTCGTGGATCGTGAGCCACAAGTTGGTGGGATCGACGACCAGGTCGTACCGACCGGGCTCGACCGAGGGCGCGCGGAGCTTGGCCGCCAGGAGCTCGGGCATCTCCGCCAGCTCGCCGTCCCAGTCCCACCCGTTCCCGTTCAGGTACTCCCAGCCCCGGCCCACCGGTGGGGCCAGCGTGCGCATGGTCTCGAAACCGTCGCCGTCGGGACGGATCGCCATGGCCTCCACCACCGGGTGGACCCGGACCCGGCGTTGGTTGGCCACCGTGCCGTTCAGGTCGGCGTAGTGCTTCTCTTCGGTGACCGCGAGGACGGAGGCGATGACGTGTCGGACCCCGGGGGAGGCTTGCAGACGGCGGCTCCACTCGCCCAGGGTGGCCACCTTGTCGGCGAGGGGAACCGACGCGGGATCGATGTCGAACGGGGACTCCCAGTTCACCTCGCCGTGCCCCGGCTCGGGGGCCAGTTCGACCCGGCCGGGCGTCGCCACGGCGCAGGCCCGGGCCGCCAGCACCGCCTGGCCGGCCAGGGCGGCGACGGCGTCGGGATCGCTGGCCACCGTCGCTGCGAACCCGAGCGATCCCTCGTGCAGCACCCGCAGGCCGACGCCGACCTCGGTGTCGTCCGCCGCGGTCTCGACCCGGCCGTCCCTCAGCCGGAGGCCCTGGGACCGGATCCGCTCCACCCGCACCTCCGCCTGGGCGCAGCCGAGGGAGGCCGCCGCCCCGAGCACCACGTCCCGAAGGTCGGCCTGGCGGGTCTCGTCGAGCGCGTCACCTCCGCGGGGCACGGGTGCACGCTACCGGGCCGGTGCCGACGGCGGTACCGGGGGAAGGCCTGTCCAGCGGTCCGGAGCGCGGTCCGTCCCGAACGGGTGGAGGCCCGCCGTCGTGCCGCACCCCGCCACGACGTCGTGGAGGGTCTCGATCAGGACCCGGGTGGGGGCCGAGGGGAGGCCCCGGGTCCGGAGGGCGACGCCGACCCCACGGCGGGGGAAGCCTTCGAGCGCGACCATGCGGAACTCGCTCCTCAGGTGATCGGGGAGCGCGGCCGCGGGGAGGATGGCCGGCCCGTACCCGTCGAACGTCAAGGACGCCAGCATGTGCATCCCGTCGAGCTCGATGGAGGGCCGAAGGGTCACGCCGGCCTTGCGGGCCGCCGCGTCGATCTCGTTGCGCAGGGCGGTGCCGGGTATGGGGAGGAGGAGCTCGAGGTCGGTCAGCGCGGTCAGGGGCAGGGGGTCGACCGGGCCGTCGGTCGGACCGGTCGCTTGGGCGTCGCCGGACGCGTCGGCGGGAACAGTGCTCGCGGCCGGGGCCAGAGGGTGCCCCACCGGGACCACGAGCATGAGGTCCTCGCCGAAGAGCGGGGTGGCGACGAGGTCGTCGCTGCGGACCGGAAGGCTGACGACCGCCAGATCGAGGCGACCGGAGACCAGCTGGGGCTCGAGGGTGGTGTTCGTCCCGTCGGTGACGTTCAGGCGGATGTGCGGGTGGCGCTCTCTCAGCCGGGCGAAGAGCTGGGGCACCAGCCAGCGCCCGGTGGTCCCGATCACGCCGGCCCTGACCGTGCCCGACACCTCTTGACGGAGGGAGACCACGTCGGCAGCCATGGCGTCGAGCTCCACCATCATCCGCCGGGCCCGGGCCACGACCACCTCGCCCTCCTCGGTCAGGTGGCCGGACGACCGATCGACCAGGATGACGTCGAGCTCCCGCTCGATGCGTGCCACGTGGGCGGAGATGTTCGACTGCACGGTGCCGATGGACTCTGCGGCCGCCGAGAAGCTGCCACAGTCGGCGATCCCGATCAGTGCCTGCAGGTGTTTCAGGTCCATTTGGGACCACGCTCCCGTTCGCTTGTGGTCGGCTCCCTGAACATCAGTATAAGTGATGGGAAGTATCTCCCAAAAGCTGCTTGACAGATGCAGATGGTTCCGGCAAACTGACAGAAGACCGCAGGAGATGGAACCCCCCCTCCGATCCTGGCGTGTCGTGTGAAGGGATCGCCTCCCCCCGGCGATCCCTTCACCGCGTCAGGGGACAGTTCGCCGACGAGGGTACCGTGGCGAGGGGGATCACGGCCGACACGCTCTTCCCGGGGAGGGTGGTCACCGGAGGGGAATTGACCACCGGGTAGCCTTCACGAGCGTGGGCGCCGTCTTCGTCGATCTCGACCGGACGCTCCTGCGGGGGGCGAGCGGCCCCCTGCTCGAGGCGGCGCTGCTTGCCGAGGGGGTCGTGGGGCATCGGCGGTCCCTGCCCGGGAACCGCCTGCTCTACGGCCTGTACGACCGGTTCGGGGAGAACCTGGCGGCCATGAGCCTGGCCCGGGCTGCTGCCCTCGCGGCCCGCGGATGGTCGCAAGACGGCACGCGGCGAGCCGGGAGCCGCGCGGTGGGTGAGCTGTTGGAACTGGTGGCGCCCTACGCCCCCGAGGTGCTCGCGCGCCACCGCGGGGAGGGACACCGGCTGGTCCTGACCACGACGACCCCGCTCGACCTCGTCGAACCCTTCGCCGAGGCGATGGGATTCGACGCGGTGGTGGCCACCCGCTACGCGGTGAGGGACGGCCGCTACACCGGCAGGTTGTCCGGTGGGTTCGTCTGGGGACTGGGCAAGCGGCAGGCGGTGGGGCGCTGGGCGGACGCCGAGGGCATCGATCTCGCCGATTGCGACGCCTACTCCGACAGCTTCTTCGACGCCCCCCTGCTCTCGGGCGTGGGCAGGCCCCACGCCGTCAATCCCGATCCGAGGCTCGGTGCACTTGCCCGGGTCCGCCGGTGGCCGGTGGAGCACTGGGACCGGCCGCCGGGCGTCCCCTCGCTGGCCGGGCTCGAGCCTTACGACGTACTGCGGCCGTTCGTCCGGCCTGAGGTGTTCCCCTATGCCCGTTTTGACGTGCAGGGCCTCGAGCACATCCCCGATCACGGTCCGGTGGTCTTGGCATCGAACCACCGGAGCTACTTCGACGTGGCCGCCCTGGCCCTGGTGGCCGCGGGCGCGGGTCGTCCCGTCCGCTTCCTGGCCAAGCGGGAGCTCTTCGACGCTCCGATGCTCGGTCGGGTGGCGCGTTCGCTCGGGGGGATCCCGGTCGACCGGGGCTCGCCCTCGCCGACGGCGTTGCGGAGCGCCAGCTCGGCGCTCCGGGCGGGCGAGGTGGTGCTGGTGCTCCCGCAGGGGACGATCCCCCGGGGGGAGGACTTCTTCAGGCCGGCCCTCACGGGCAGGACAGGTGCGGTCCGGTTGGCCCAAGGGGCGGGCGCACCCCTCGTGCCGATCGGGCTGTGGGGGACCGAGGTGGTGTGGCCCCGCTCGTCCCGTCTGCCCGACGTGACCCGGCTCCTCCGCCCTCCGACCGTCCGGGTCCGCGTCGGGTTCCCCGTCGAGCTCGGGTCGCTCCCGCCGGACGAGGGGACGAGGCGGCTCATGCGGGCGATCTCCGCCCTGCTCCCCGCCGACGGGCGACTGTGCCGACCGCCGAACGAGGAGGAGCTCGAGCGAACCTATCCGCCCGGTACCCGACCCCGGCTCACCACCGCTTCCGCGGACGGTGCCGAGCCCTGCGGCCGCCGGTGAGTCCCGCTCTCCGTGCGACGACCCTCCCGCTCCGCTCCGAGGTGGCCATCGTCGCCACCAGGATCGTCAACGCGGTGTCTCGCCGGCTCGGTCTGGGAAGCGGCACGGTGGCCGGGGGTCGCATCGGGATGGCCATCGACCCGTCGCTTCTCGGCCGATTGAGCACCGGGCGCGTCGTGGCGCTGGTGAGCGGGACGAACGGGAAGACCACCACCACCCGCCTGTTGGCCACGGCGATGGCAGGGGAGGGCGAAGCCGTCGTCACCAACGCCACCGGGTCCAACATGCCCGCCGGTCATCTGGCCCCGCTGGTGGCCGGCCCCCTTCGGGTGCCGGTGGTGCTCGAGGTGGACGAGGCCTACCTGCCCCAGTCGGTGAACGTCCTCGCACCCGCGGCCGTCGTTCTGCTCAACCTGTCGCGGGACCAGCTCGATCGGACCAGCGAGGTCCGGATGCTGGCCGGGAGATGGCGGGCAGCGCTGAACGGGGCACGCGGGACCACGGTGGTGGCGAACGCCGACGACCCGCTGGTTGTCTGGGGTGCTCTCGGAGCACAGGACGTGATCTGGGTCGCGGCGGGGATCGGCTGGCGCAACGACGCCGTCGGGTGCCCGGCGTGCGGAGGCCGGATCGTGTTCGCGGACGCCGACGCCGGCGCCGGCGCCGACTCGGGGGGTGGCGGTGCGGTCGAGCGGGGCGGGTGGGCCTGCACGAGCTGTGATCTCGGCCGGCCGGAGCCCGACGTGAGCATCGAGGAGGGAGGCGGGGGAGAGGCCCTTGCTGTGCTGAGTGACGGGCGACGGGTACCCGTGAAGATCAGCCTCCCCGGACGGTTCAACCGGGCGAACGCGGTGATGAGCGCGGTGGCGGCCCACGCGCTCGGCCACGATCTCGACCAATCGCTCAGGGCGATGGCGGCGGTTGAGGACGTGGCGGGACGGTTCACCGTCCGCACCGTCGGCGGCGTGCCGGCCCGACTCCTGTTGGCGAAGAACCCGGCGGGATGGGCCGAGCTCCTCCAACTGGTCCGTACAGGGACCGAGCCTGTGGTGGTGGCGATCAATGCCCGGGTCGCCGACGGGCGGGACCCTTCGTGGCTCTGGGACGTGCCGTTCGAGTCGCTGGCCGGGCGTGTGGTCGTGGCCAGCGGTGACCGGTGCCGGGACCTGTCGGTGCGACTCCACTACGCCGGCGTGGCCCACGAGACGATCGGTGACCCGTCCGCCGCCGTGGCCGTGGCGGCGCGGTCGGGTACCGGCACCGTGCAGTGCGGCACCGTGCAGTCCGGCACCGTGCAGTCCGGCACCGTGCAGTCCGGCACCGTGCAGTTCGTCGGCAACTACACCGCTTTCAACGAGGTGCTCGGGCTGTCCACCGCCACGGGAACCGGCCGGCGATGAGGGAGCCCGGTTCCGTGCTCACTGTGGTCGTGGTCTACCCGGACCTGTTGGGGACCTACGGTGACGGCGGCAACGGTCTGGTGCTCGCCCGCCGTGCGGAATGGCGGGGGATACCGGTGCAGCTCCTGGAGGCGCCGTCGGACCAGCCGCTGCCGCACGGCGACCTGTACTGCCTGGGCGGTGGCGAGGACGGTCCCCAGGCACGCGCCGTGATGGCGCTCGAAGCCGACGGGACCCTGGTCACGGCGGTCGGGCGTGGGGCCGTGGTACTCGCCGTCTGCGCGGGGTTTCAGATCGTGGGTCGCTCGTTCCCGTCTGCGGACGGACGGGCCCTTCCGGGCCTCGGTCTCCTTGACGTCGAGACGGTGAAGGGCAAGGCCAGGGCCGTCGGCGAGGTGTTGGCGCAGCCGGAACCCATCGGGGCCGGTGGCGACGGGGTGGCGACCCAACGCCTGCCGGCGCTGACCGGGTTTGAGAACCACGCCGGGTTGACCGTCCTGGGCCCGTCGGTACAGCCCCTGGCCCGGATTGAGGTCGGGGTGGGCAACGGCGACGGCACCGAGGGCGCGGTCGGTGGTCGGATCGTCGGGACGTACCTGCACGGTCCGGTCCTGGCCCGCAACCCGGCACTCGCCGACCTGCTGCTGGCCTGGGCCTTGGATGCCGACGTTCCCCTCGAGCCCCTGAACGACGATGAGGAGGACGCCCTGCGCGCCGAACGGTTGTCGGCCGTCATGCGGATCCGGGGACGGCGCCGATTCGGGTTCCGTCGCTGAGGCGGGCTCCCGAGACCGGGCGCGTCGGCGCTGCTGATCGGGAGCTTCTTGCCTGTTCGACGGGATCAGAGAACATGCCTGCGCCGGCACCTACCCGTCGGGCGGCGGCCGCTGGTTGCGCAGCCGGTTGTGGAACCCGCAGAGCAGCCGGCCGTTCTCCTGGGTGGTGGGGCCGCCGGCACCGAAGGGCACGATGTGGTCGACCTCGCACCCCGGCGCCGGGCGGTCGCAGTAGGGATGGGTGCACTCCCGGTCACGCAGCTCGACGGCCCGGGTGGCCCCGGCGAACAATCGGGCGGTGGCGCCCACCTCCACCCGGGCACCGGGGGCGAACACGGCCCGCTCGAGGTAGGCCTGGTCCAGCCAGGGCACGAGCGAGCCCGGGGTGACCACGGTGCCCTGGGCCAGCTCGCAGAGCCGACCGTGCAGGGTCGGGTAGTCGACGAGCACGCTGAAGAGGGGTGCCGG
>Ga0307372_10003657_pt1 | contig 24367 bp, 24 predicted proteins | sample OX1MG_FD_202533 | JGI IMG/M metagenome (GOLD analysis project Ga0307372, IMG submission 202533) | Soil microbial communities from Risofladan, Vaasa, Finland - OX-1 | ecosystem: Environmental > Terrestrial > Soil > Coastal area > Acid sulfate soil | place: Finland: Risofladan, Vaasa | collected...
CGGGCGGGGTCCTCACCCCGGGCACCTTGGTGCCGTGGCTCGACGAGGCCTGGTTCGAGCGCATCGTCTTTGCCCCGGGCCGACGCGTCGAGTGCTCGGTCACCTCGCGCTTTTTCACCGGGGCCACGCGCCGGGCCATCGAGCTGCGTGACCAGGCCTGTTGCCATGAGTTCTGCGAGGTGCGCGCCGAGCGGTGCGAGATCGACCACATCATCCCCTACGCCAAAGGGGGCCTGACCGAACAAGGCAACGCCCAGGCCCTGTGCGGCTTCCACAACCGGTTGCGCAACCACCAAGGGCCTGACCGGGGGGGCTAGGGACCGGGAGGCGGGGGCCGCACCCGGAGCGTCCGGAGATGCAGCCCGACTATCGGCCCTGAAGGGTCCGACGTGCAGCAATCTGTTCCTTGCCGAAGGACAACCTTCCCTCACATGTCTTGGTTTTCAGCGCGTTTTCAGGCTGCGGCCTTGACTGAGACGCGCCCTCGCAACCTCCCTGGAGGGCCTGCCCTCCGCCCTGGGGTTTCTCGAGCATTCAAATTGCAACGGACGTAGGCTCCGCTGACCGGCCCAGCGTCAGAAGTGCGTCGGTCACTCAATCAATCAACGAAGGAGCGCATCCATGCTGTTCGTCACGGAGTACCGATTGAAGCCGGGCATGTCGAAGTCCGAAGTCACGCGGCTGATGGAGGTGTTCGGAAAGCAGGGCCCCGGTCCGGGCGAGCTTGCGCACTACGTTCGGGTCGACAGCACCGGCGGCTACACGATCAGCGAAAACGATGACGCTCAGCAGGCATACCAGAGTGCCTTGGCCTATACCGAATTCATGACGTTCACGGTCACGCCCGTGCTGAAGATCGAGGACGCCATCGCGCCGATTACCGCCTTTCTCTCGGAATAACACTTCACACCGTCGGGGAAGCACGGCCGATCAAGCCGAGGTTGACGGATCGCAACTGATCGCAACGCCGGAGCATTCACCCAGTACCGTCGCCGGAACGGGGAGAGGAGCACGAGCGATGGGGTTGTGCGATGGCCGGGTGGCCGTGGTGACCGGTGCGGGACGTGGGCTGGGCCGAGCCGAAGCGGTGCTGCTGGCGTCAGAAGGAGCCAAGGTCGTCGTCAACGACCTCGGGGGCGCCACGACGCGGCGGCGCAAATCCGGGCTTCGGGGGGGCAGGCGACCGCCAACAGCGACGACGTCTCGAGTTGGGAGGGGGGCCAACGCCTGATCCGTGAAGCTCTGGACGTCTATGGACGGCTCGACATCCTGGTCAACAACGCCGGCATCTTGCGGGACCGCATGAGCTTCACCATGGAGGAGGAGGACTGGGACTCGGTCATCAAGGTCCACCTGAAAGGGCACTTCGTGCCCACCCGGTTCGCTTCGGCGTACGGGTGAACGGCATCGCCCCAGTGGCGCGGACCCGCCTGACCGAGGCGGTGGCCGGATTCGGCGACGCCCTGGCACCGGTCGAAGGAGAGTTCGACAAGTGGGCGCCAGAAAACGTCGCGTCCGTGGTCGCCTGGCTGGCAAGCGACCTCAGTGAGGGGGTCAGCGGTCAGATCCTGAAGGTCCAAGGTGGGCTGATGCGGGTCATGCACGGCTGGGAACCCGCGGCCGAGGCCCGCGCGGACGACGTCTGGACCATCGACCGGGTCAACGACGAGGCGCGCCTGCTCTTCGAACAGGTCTCGCCGTTGGTGCCGCCCTTCCCCACGTCCTGAATGCTTCGGCGCTCGCGTTCCTTCGGCTCTCGCGCTCCTTCGGCTCTCGCGCTCCGGCACTAGGCAACGTTCCCTTCAGCCCTCCACTTCGACGCTCTTTCCACCCCGCCATTGGCGGAGCACCAGGTAGCTGCCCTTCAAGGCACTCCGTTCCCACGTCCCGAACCCCATGCGGGTTCCCGGCCGTCCGGAAGCCGAGGCCAGCCCCTTGACTCGTTCGAGGCCGTCTTTGATCGCCGCCGGGGCCAGGTAGGGGGCGCGAGCGATGCCCTCGGCGAGGAGGCGGCCGATGTCGTGGAAGCCGGCCAGCAACGGAGGGGACATCTTTCTCGAGCGGCGAAGCAGCGCGAGAAAGATGTCGTTGTAGTCCGACACTGTGTCGGCATATGTCCATCCTTCCCATCCAGTGGCCCACTCCGGGTTGAGGTACCCCGTCAGCAGGGCGGAGTTCGCCATGACCGGGACGTCCCACGAGGCGTCCGAGAGGGCCAGGGACAGGGTGCGCGCGCCCTCCCACAGCCCGACCCAGACGAGGGCATCGGGCGCCATGAGACGGAGGTGCGCCACTTCGGCGCGGAGGTCGGGGACGTGGACCGGCAATTCCCGCCGGGACAGGATGGTCAATCCGGTCTCCGCACTGGCCTCGACGAAGAACTCCGCTTTGCGACGCCCGATGTATGACGAGTCGTGCAGCAGTGCGACCGAGGACAATCCGAGAGAATTGAGATGCTGGCTGAGCAGGACGGGTTCTTCTTCCAGGGAGCCGATCTGGAAATGGAACATGTACTCACTACGCGATATCTCAACCCCGGCGTAGTTGATGGCGGCGATCTTGGCCGCGTCGCAGAGTGGCTGCACAATGAGCGTGCTGTCGGTCAGGCCCGGTCCGATGATCGCGATGACTTCGGCGGCCAACAGGTCCCGAAAACCTCGCTCGATGTCGTGCGAGGATCCATCGGGGAGGGGTAGCCCACGTACCTGAGCATGCACCAGCTCGACCGGCGGAATGCGACCCGCAGCGATCGCCGGTTCCATGCCGGAGAACAGAGCGCTTTCGAATGACTCCTTGCCGCCCTCGGACCAAGGAAAGTCGTGAAGCACTCCCAACCGTATGGCGGCACGCGGCGTCGACTGATGGCTGGATTCGGTCATGTGGCTGCCCCGCCTCCTGGGTTAACGACGTTGTGCTCATCGTATAGAGGCGCGTTGCCCTGGATAAGGTGGGCTGAGTCCCTACAGGAGTGAAGAGTGCTGAAACGGCGAGCGCCCGGAGCGTCTCACTGACACCCCGGGCGCAACCCGCCTACAACTCAAGCACCGCTTCTCTCAAGCACCGCTTATTCGGACGCGCTCCACAGGCGCGCACGAAATCGACTCAGGCGGCGTAGCCCATGAGGCGGTTGAGGTTCCCGCCCATGACCTTCTTGATGTCTTCCTCGGGCAAGCCCTGGAGGTCGTCGACGAAGGTGATCGGGTCGGACATGCCCTCGGGGTGCGGGTAGTCCGAACCGAAGAGGACGCGGTCCGCACCGAGGAGGGCGATCAGGCCCTTGGGGTCTTCCTCGTGGAACGGGTGGACGTAGATGTTCCGCTTGAAGACATCGACCGGGTTCTCGTCGAAGATGTTGGGGTTGTGATGGTAGGCGTACTCCATGTCGAGAAGGAGCGGGCGCACCCAGTTGGAACCGTTCTCGACCGGGGTGAACCGCAAGGTCGGGAAGCGCGTGCACAGGCCGTGTCCGACCAGCGAGGAGATCGTGTCGATGATCGGACGCCCGGCGTGACCGATGATGGCGGCGAAACCCGAGCCACCCTTGAACGGGGTCATCTCGCCGTCGCGCACGCCCTCCCACTCGTTGGTGTAACGCTGGTAGCCGCTGTCCGACGAGTGCATGCCCACGAGCAGCTTGGCCTCGGCCACCTTCGTCCAGAACGGGTCGAACTCCGGCAGGGCGGGTGAGCGCGGCCCCATGAAGCCCCACACCGGGGCGGGACGGATCAAGATGATGCGGGCCCCGTGCTCGACGACGAACTCGAGCTCGCGGATGGCCTCGTCGACGATGCCCAGGTGAATCACCGGCGTCGGGAACATGCGGTCTTGGTAGTTGTACGTCCAGTGCTCGAGCATCCACTGGTTGAGCGCGTGGACGACGGCGTGGACTGCGGGGGGGTTGTCATGGACCCGCTCTTCGAGCAGGCTGGCCAGCGTCGGCCACATGATGGCGCGGTCGATGCCCAGCTCGTCGAGCAGCTTGAGGCGCGGCTCGGGGTCACCGAAGCCGGGGAGGGCACGCACGCCCTTGCCCAGGATTTCCCGACGGGACTTGCCCTCGGGGTTGCCCTCCTTGAAGTATTGCTCCTGGGCACCGGGGGCGGCCACGACCTCGAAGGTCGGGTTGGGGATGTAGTCGCTGATCTTGTTGTTGACCGCGATCTTCGTGCGGCCGTTCACCTCGACGTACTTGATGAAGCCGTCGTACTCCGCCGGGAGGTACTTCGTGAAGGCCTCCGGCTTCTCGTACATGTGGTTGTCGGCGTCGAATACCGGGAAGTCGAGGTGTCGTGACGGCATCATTGCCCCCTTCTGGTCGTGACCATCCTGCCAGCTCCAGGCGTAGGATGGCTGGCGGGCAGGTCAACGGGTTAACAGTTGTTTTCCTTTCACCCTACCAGCGCCTGATCCGGACCCGCCAACAAGGCAGTGAGGTAGGAGAACGACCGCCGGATGGCGCCCTCGTACCCCTCGCTCTCGATCGCGCTCCCGAGGATCTCCAGCTCGAACGGCCCGGAAAACCCGGCGGCAAGGGGTGCGCCGAGCAGCCGTCCCAGAGGAAGCGCGCCGTCACCGGGCACGAGCCGCTCGAGCACCGGGGCACGAAAGGCCAGATCGGCCACTTGCATCACCGCAATGCGGGAAGCACCTCGGGTCAGAAGGCCTGCCACATCGGGTTCCCACCAGCTATGAGCGGTATCGGGAACCACCCAGATCCCCAATTCCGTGGCGAGCGCAAACGCATCCCGCACCGTGTGGACAAAGCCGATATGGGCGAATTGCGGGCGGGTGGGCTCGAGCGCCAGACGAATACCGGCGCTGACCGCGGCGGCCGCCACCGGTGCGATGGCACGGGCAAAGCGGTCGGTGGCTTCCTCGTACGGCGACCCACCGGCTGTTCCCCCGGGCGTCTGTACGGTTGTCGCGCCCAGCCTCTGTGCCACTTCGATGCCCATGACGAGGGCGTCCTGGGTTCGCGACCACGACTCCTCACGGAGGAGATCAAAAGAGCTCCCCGGCAAAATGCCATCGACCCGGATTCCACGGCCCGTGATCTCGGCCACGGCGCGGTCCAGGCCGGCTTTGAGAAGCTTGGGCATGAAAAGCGAGATGCGGTGGATGGCGAGACGCTCATAGCACTCGAGGTCCTGCCGCAACGTCCAGTGCTGACTCGACAACGAGTTGACACACAGCCGAGGATCCCATCTCTCGTCCACCGAATTCACCGGCCTCCCCGCCCTCGCTGCGACCCTTGCTACGAGACAACCGGCGCCCGCACCATCTGGCTCTTGCCCCTCACCGAGGCCCGACCGGGTGCTCCAAGTCCTTTCGGCGTCGCCGAGGCCCATGGGGCCCTTTCGCGTAACCTAATGGCGATCGCCGCGGCGGTGTGTCTTTATGCGCACAGTCGATTGGTCCGGAACCATCCGGACGGTTCGGACATTCCGGACATTCCGGACAGTCCGGCGGCAGGTCTGTACAAAGGAGCACTGCGTTGCTGTTCATCGACGGGAAGTGGGAAGCGGCAACCTCGGGGCGGACCTTCGCCTCCTACAACCCGGCCACGGGCGAGATACTCGGTGAGGCCGCCGATGCCGAGCGTGCCGACGCCGCGCGCGCCGTGAGCGCGGCGGAGGCGGCATTCCCGGCCTGGTCCAAGACCACGGTCTATGAGCGTTCGGCCCTGCTCTACGAGGCCTGGCGGCTCATGACGGCCCGCCGCGACGAGCTGGCGCAATTGATGACCGCCGAGCAGGGCAAGCCCTTGCGCATGGCCCGCAACGAAGTGACCTACGCCGCGGACTTCCTGCTCTGGTTCGCGGAAGAGGCAAAGCGCTCGTACGGCGAGACCATCCCGTCGTCGAGGGCGGACCAACGCTTCATCGTGTTGCGCCAGCCGATCGGGGTGGCGGCGGCCATCACCCCGTGGAACTACCCGGTCTCGATGTTGACCCGCAAGATCGCGCCGGCCGTGGCCGCCGGTTGCACCATCGTCCTCAAGCCGGCGGAGCAGACTCCGCTGTGCGCCATCGAGGCATTCCGAGTGTTCGAGGATGCCGGATTCCCCCCCGGCGTGGTCAACCTGGTGACGACCAGCGACCCACTGCCGGTCGCCGACGAATTGCTGGGCAATCCGGTGGTCCGCAAGATCAGCTTCACCGGGTCGACGGAAGTGGGCAAAGAGATCGCACGCCGGGCCTCGGATCAGTTGAAGCGCGTGTCGCTCGAACTCGGCGGCCACGCGCCGTTCCTCGTGTTCGCCGACGCCGATCCGGTGCACGCAGCCAAAGGCGCCGCGCTGGTCAAGTTCTTGAACACGGGACAGGCCTGCATATGTCCCAACCGCATCTTCGTCCACCGGTCGGTGGCAGGTCCCTTCCTCGCCGAGTTGGAGGCGCGGGTGGCGAAGCTCCGCCCCGGCAACGGTGCCACTGACGGCGTGACCGTCGGACCGCTGATCGATGCCGCCGCCATGGAGAAAATGGAGCGACAGGTTGCCGACGCACTCGCCCACGGAGCCACGGTGGTGACCGGAGGCACCCGCCTTTCGGGCGACGAGTTCGACGGCGGGTACTACTTCGCACCGACGGTCCTCTCCGGCGTGACCGCCGACATGACCATCTACCGCGAGGAGACATTCGGGCCCATCGCGCCGGTCATCGTCTTCGACGACGAGGAAGAGGTCATCGCGGCCGCCAATGACACGACCTACGGCCTCGCCTCCTACATCTACACCCGCGATGTGGACCGGGCGTTCCGCGTCGCCGAGGCGCTCGACTTCGGCATCATCGGGATCAATGACATCAACCCGACGTCGGCGGCGGTTCCCTTCGGCGGCGTGAAGCAGAGTGGCCTCGGGCGAGAGGGAGGGCACGAGGGTCTGGCCGAGTACCAGGACACCAAGGTCTGCGGGATCGCTCTGGGCTGACCGGCCGGCCCACCCGCCCGGCTGACCCGCCGGCCCACCCGCCCGGCTGACCCGCCGGCTCACCCTGCCGGCCCACCAACCCGGCCCGGCCGCCTCAGACGGTGATCATGGGGCGGACCCGGTGCATCAGATCGACGCTCCAGCCGACCGGGTCCTCGAGCGGCAGCTTCAAGTCGGGCAGGTTGAAATACTCCACGCTGAACAAGCCCTGATAGCCGATCGCCGCAAAGCCGGCGAACACGGCGGGGAAGTCGACGTCGCCCTCTTCGTCGATGTGCATCTGCGGCGTACCTGGCTTGGCCTGGCGCAGTTGGAGATGGCCCACCAGGTCCGCCACTTCCAGGGGATCGAAGCCGCAGTAGACCGACCATCCGGTATCCAAGGTCAGCCGAAGGCCGGGGACCTCCTCGCACATGGCGCGAATCGACTCCGCCGTATCGAGCAGTGAGGCCGGCCCCGGCTCGACCCGTATCCCGGGCTGTTGGCGCAGGAAGGCCACGCCTTCCTCCCACGTGCACTTGCGGGGCGGGCGCACGGTGCACCCGGTTCGAGGCGTCGAGCCGATCCGGTCCCCGATCGGGAGCGCCAGCTCGGGTTCTTCCCCAACGAGGCGATCGAGGCCTATGTCGATGTGATCGAAGCCGAGCTCGGCCGCCCTTCGGCCTGCTTCGGGATACGTACACTCCGTCCCGAAGGCAACGCTCACGATCCCCAGACGCTTGACTCCGGTCATGTCGGGCACCCTAGCGGCGCATCCCGGCAGCTGCCGGGCTGATTCGAAGGGTCCAGCCCCCCGGGGCGAACGGCCCGACCCATACCATCTAAGCTGGTCCAGCGTGAGCGACAAGGGGAGAGCCGCCGAGTTGCTCCCACGTGACGCACTGTCCGCGGGCCTGGACCCGCTCGATGGTGGGAGTCTCGTCGAGGTCGCCAACGAGGTGAACCTGCTCATCACCGCAACCTGGACGGTGGCGGCCAGAACGGGCAGCTTCGAGCCCTCGGTGCGCGAGATCCTCCAGGAGGCGGGCGTCTCGACCAAGGCCTTCTACCGCCACTTCCGATCAAAGGACGACCTCTTGTTGGTCGCCCTCGATACGGCCTCGCTGCAGCTCGCTGACTACGTCGAGGGCAAGATGGCCGTCGTCGACGCCCCCGAGCCCCGCATACGGGTGTGGATCGAAGGCTTCGTCCGCCAGGCGATCGTCCCTTCCGCAGCACGGCGCACCCTGCCCTGGACGCTGGGCATGGGACAGCTGGCTCACACGTACCCCGACCAGTTCGACCACAGCAAGGCAGTGGTGATCGCTCCTCTCGAACGCGAGATCACCCGCGCCGTGGCTCACGGCACGGCGGCCAGCGCCAACCCGGCCCGGGATGCCCGGATCATTTTCGGCTACACCATGGATGCCATCCGCCGTCATTTGATCCGCGGGACCGAACCCGACCAGAGCGATATCGAGCAACTGGTCGATTTCACCTACCGGGCCTTGGGGATCAGCGCCACCGCGTAGGGCAACCCGTGACACGGCCTGTCAGGCGACGCGTCACCCGAGCTGCCACGCCATCTGTCACGCCACCCGTCACGCGCCCTGCACTCGCCCTGCACTCAGTCCGTCGGCCCAGATATGTGGTCAGTCGGGCGGGCCCGCCATATGGGCGGAGAGGAAGCCGCCCACGATGTTCCACGCCTCTTCGGCCGACGCGGGCACATAACGACGAGGGCGGCTCTCGTTGGCAAAGAAGTGACGCCCGGGGAAGACGTGTAATTCGTGGCCGGAAGAGGGGTGTCGGGCCAGCAACGACCTGAACTCCTCGACCATGTCCTGGGGGATCATCTCGTCGTCGTCGCCGAAGACGGCACACACCGGGGCGCTGAATTTGGCGACATGATTGCCCGGCGCCAGAGCCACGTCTGCGATGGCTCCCCCGGGCCAGGGCCGGGAGTAGAACGCCGCAACGGCGCGCAGGCCGTGCGGCTCGGTGGTGAGCATCATCCCGTAGCGCCCGCCGATCGAGAATCCCACCACCGCGACCCGGTCAGCATCGACGTTCCGAAGAGCTCGTAACCAGGCCAGCGCCATCGCCAGATCGGACAGTTGGCGCCGATCGTTCAGCCGGGCCAGCCAGGCCATGGTGTCCTCACCCCCCCGCAACGGAGGGGTGGAGCCGTAGGGGGCGAACGGGTCGAGCGCCAGCGCGACGTAACCCGACAAGGCCAGCCGACGGGCGGCGGCCACCGTGCCGTCGCAGAAGCCGTCGATCTCGGGCAGGACCATGACGGCGGCGCTCACGCGTTCCCCGGCTGGCGAGAACAGCACGCCGGCGAGGTCCCCGTCGACACCGGGAATGGCCACCTCGCTCATGGTCGGCTCCCCCTCTTGACCCTCTTGACCCTCTTGACCCTCTTGACCCTCTTGACCCTCTTGACGATCCGGTTGCATGCGCGAGCACCCTAATGGGACCAGGTCGGCGTGCTCGAGGGCATGCCGGTGCCAACACGGGTAGCGTCTCGGCGCCATGGCCGACCCCGACGAAAGAGGACTCGTTCCACCGCGGCCCGCCGCGCCCGCCGCACCGGCCACATCCTCCGCCACCGCCTCCGGCGGGACCTTTTTGTCCGCCATCCCCTTCAGCTTCGGGATCGCAGAGGACAACATGACGGCCGCCGGCGAGACCACGATCACCGAGCAGTTGCGGGCCCCCGGTTCGCCCTTTCCCCGCCCGTCGGTACTGGCCACGATTGCCGACTGCGTCGCCGGCGTCCCGGCCGGCCTGATGATCACGCCGCGCCTGTCGGTGACCCTGGACATCGTCGTACGGCTCATCACGCCCGCACGCGGGGAGAACCTCGAGATGAGGGGTGAGATCGTGAAGCAGGGCCGGTCCACCGTGGCGGGTGAGGTGTTCTTCTTCGACGCCGAGACGATGGCACCGGTGGCCTACAGCTACCTCACGTTCATGGGGTCGCCACGCCCCCAAGATCATCCTCCCGCCTTCGACCGCGGCATGCGCACCCCCGGCATGATCGAACTGCCCTTCCCCGAGCACGTCGGGGCCAGCATCATCGAGCCCGGGGTGGTCGAGATGGAGCGCACGCCCTTCGTGGTGCAGGCCGCCGGCTCCCTGCAGGGAGGAGCCGTCGCGCTGCTGGGCGAACTGGCCGCCGAGTCCCTCACGAGGTCGCCGGTGATCGACCTAGACATCCGCTATCTCAATTCGGTACGGGTCGGCCCGGGGCGGGCGACCGCGACCTTGCTCGGGCACGGAGTGGTGCGGGTCGAGGTGCGGGACCAGGGCCGCGACCATCGACTCACGGCCCTGGTGCTGGCCCGCGTCGCGCCCGCCCCGCGCTCCCCCGGCGGCTGACCGGTACACATGTCGCCGGGGGTCACCACGAGGTGTCCCCGTTCCCTCTTCGTGTGGGACACTCGTCCGCTGCTCAGGGCCCGTGGGGGTCTACATCGTGATCAGGGGGTATGGAAACGCGTGAGTGTCGGCAAGCTCTTTCATGTAACCCACATCACCGAGGACCTCGCCCCGCTCGACGTCTGGTACGACCGGGTCTTCGCCCCCGTACGCGGGGTGATGGACGGGCAATACTCAGAGCGCGAACGCCGGATGGGCTCGCTGCTGGTCATCGGCGATGCGGTGATCGAGGCGATGTCGCCGAGCGCCGAGCCCGAGGCGGCCGCCATGCCCATAGGGCGGTTCCAAGCGAGATTCGGCCGGCACTGGCACTCGGTCGCCTGGTTCTGCGACGACATCCGGAGCGAGTGGGACCGGCTGGTCGAGGGAGGCGTCCGGACCCTCCAGCCCGGCGGTCGCACAGACGCCCCGCCCGAAGACGGGGACATCTACACCCATCCCAAAGACACCTACACACAACTCGAGTTCTTCCAGCCCGCCGTCGCCAACGGAGGGCCTCAGGGCCCGGGGCCGTTTGCCGATCCCCGCTTCCAGCCCGGATGGGCCGAACGGTGGCAGGCCAGCCCGAACCCCTTGGGGATCGAGCGCATGACCTACGTCAGCATCGTCGTGCCCGATCTGGAGACAGCGACGAAGCTGTACTGCGAGACCATCGGCGCCACGTTGCTGTGGCGCGGAGCGTCCGAGCTGACGGGGACCGAATCCACGTACGTGAGCCTCGGCCCCGAGACGGTGATCGAGCTGGCGCATCCGACCCGGGCCGACAGCTTGGCCGGGAAGGACCTGGCGGCGTACCCCGGCGGCATGTGCCACGCCATGACGTTCACGGTGGCCGACCTGGAGCGCAGTGCCACCCACCTGGACGACGTCGGGGTTGGGATCGTGGCGCGGGACGACACGACCATCGTCGTCGATCCGGCCGACTCCTTCGGCGCTCCTTTTCGCTTCACCACCTGGCGCGTGCCCGGCGACCCGCGCGGCTGAGCGGCCCGCGCGGCTGAGCGGCCCGCGCGGCTGAGCGGCCCGCGCGGCTGAGCGGCCCCCAGTCCCGGGCGACTGAGCGGTCCACGGCCCGGCGAATGCTCAGGCCGGGGCGACCTCGATCACCAGTGCAGCACCCATGCCGCCGCCGGCGCACATCGACGCGACACCGATGCCACCGCCGCGACGCTGGAGATCGTAGATGAGGGTGGTGACCATACGGGCGCCCGTGGCCGCGATCGGATGGCCCAGGCTGCACCCGCTCCCCGAGATGTTGACCAGCTCCGGGTCGATGCCGAGGATTTTGCAGGCGGCGATCGGCACAACGGCAAAGGCCTCGTTGATCTCCCACAGGTCGACATCGGCCACCGTGAGGCCGGCGCGGCTGAGGGCCTTGGGGATGGCCACCGTCGGAGCGATGCCGTTCTCGTACGGTGTGACGCCGATGTTGGCCCATGAACGCACGGTGGCCAGCGGCGTAAGCCCGTGCCTGGACGCGAAGCCGTCCGAGGTGATGACGACGGCGGCCGCCGCGTCGTTGATGCCCGAGGCGTTGCCCGCGGTGACCGAGAAGCCGGGAATCTCGGGGTGGAGGACCTTGAGCGAGGCCAGCTTCTCCATCGAACTCCCGCGTCGCGGGTGCTCATCGACTTCGAAGACGACGGCGGCGCCGTCGCTCGTCGTGACCTTGATGGGCACGATCTCCTTGGCGAAGCGACCCTCGTCGATGGCGGCGATGGCACGCTCGTGGGACCGGAGGGCCCAGGCGTCCTGCTCCTCGCGGCTGATGTCGGCGATCTTCGCCGTGTTCCACCCGACGGTGATCGACATGTCGAACGCCGGAGCCTCGGGCGAATCGGGGTGTGACGGGGACATCCAGTCGGCCCAGTCGGTCGTGCCGACGATCCGCTTCTTCTCCACCGGGGAGGTGGACGACGACTGCACCCCACCGGCGATGACCGCGCTGTCCTGTCCGGCCATGATGGAGGCCGCGGCCGTCTCCACGGCGGCCAGGCCCGCGGCGCAGTGGCGGTTCAGGGCCAGGCCGGCGACGTTCTCGAGGCCGGCCTCCAGGGCGACGTAGCGGGCGATCACGCCTCCGCCATAGAGGGATTCCGCGAGGACGAGGTCATCGAACTCCTTGGGAGCCAGGCCGGTGCGCTGCACGGACTCGTCGATGACGGCGCGGGCGAGCACCGTCGCGTCGGTCTCGGCCAGGGTTCCCTTCCGAGCTGTCCCAATGGCGGTACGGCAAGCCGAAACGATGACGGCGTCAGGCATGGCTGGTCCTCTCTGCTGTGGAGCACACTGCGTCCGCGGGCAGATTACCAGGGGGGGTCAGGGCGTCGGCAGCGGTGCGGTCCCGGGCCCAGCGATACACTCCCGCACCGTGAAGATCGTGTTGGATGCCCAGCGCTGTACCGGTCACGGGCGGTGCTACTCGCTCGCCCCCGAGTTGTTCGACAGCGACGACGAGGGCCACAGCATCGTGCTCACCCCCGACGTGCCCGAGGGCCTCGAGTCCCAGGCCCGCCTGGCCGCGGAGAACTGCCCCGAAACCTGCATCAGCCTGGTGGAAGGCGAGTGAACACAGACGTCGAGGTGAACACAGACCTCGAGGTCAATACAGACGTCGAGGTGAACACAGACCTCGACGACGGGGTCGGGGCGTTCCGGGCGGAGTTCTCGGCCTGGCTCGACGACAACCTCACCCCGGCCGTGGTCGAGGCCGCTGCCGCGGGAGGTGGGCTGGAAGAGGGCAACATCGAGATCCTGCGGAACTGGAACCGGACCATGGCCGACGCCGGGTGGGCGGCGCCTGCCTGGCCCACCGAGTACGGCGGCCGGGCCGCCAACATCGCCGAGCAGCTGGCCTGGTTGGAGCTGATGTCGACCTCGGGCGCCCCCGGGGCCATCAACGTCATCGGCGTCTCGAACATCGCCCCGGCGATCATGGCGGTCGGCACCGACGAGCAGCGTCAGCGCTACCTGCGGCCGATGCTGCGCGGGGACGAAATCTGGAGCCAGGGCATGTCCGAGCCCGATGCCGGATCGGACCTGGCGTCACTGCGCACCTCCGCCCGGGAGGACGGCGACACCTTCGTCATCAACGGCCAGAAGACCTGGAACAGCCTGGGTCGTCATGCCGATTGGTGCCAGCTCTACGTGCGGACCGATCCCGACGCCCCCAAGCACAAGGGCATCAGCTGCTTCCTGGTGGACATGAAGACCCCGGGGGTCGAGGTCCGGCCGTTGCGGACCATGGCCGGGGACCTGACCTTCTCCGAGCTGTTCTTCACGGACGTCGTCGTCCCGAGGAGCAACCTGCTGGGCCAGCTCAACGAGGGGTGGAAGGTAGCCATGACCACGCTCAGCTACGAGCGGGCCGGCGTGGCGAAACTGCATCTCAACCTGCGCGAGCGGCTGAACCACCTGATGGACGACGCCAAGGGCCGTCCGGCGATGGGCGACCCCGTCATCCGTGACCGCCTCATGAGTGTCTACTCCCGCATCGCCACCATGGGCTGGACCACCACCCGAGAGCTGCAGGCCATCGGGGCCGGACGCCAACCCTCGCCGACGATGGGCTCCATCGCAAAGCTCATGTGGTCCCTCACCGAGCAAGCTCTGGCCGAGCTGGCGGTCGATCTGCTGGGGCTCGAAGGCCTCTCGGGGCGCTGGGGCAAGAACCTGGCTTCTTCGCGCCAGACCACCATCGCCGGGGGCACGACGGAGATCAACCGGAACATCCTGGCCGAGCACGGCCTGGGGCTGCCCCGCTGAACGACCGCACGCGGCGCGCCGGGGCTCGGGCCGGCCCGGGCCCGGGTCGCACACCAGGCAGCCTTGACGCGCGGGCCGGGGGGTGGGTAAGCATCAAGGCCACGTCCGGCCCGAGACCCTCGGAGCCGGCCGATCAAGGGGGAACGCAGTGGCATCGATCTGGGACTACGAAGGGACTCGGGTTGTCGTGGCCGGGGGCGGTGGAGCCGGGATGGGCGCGGCCGCCGTCACCGAGCTGGTGCGGCTGGGCGCCGAAGTCCACGTCATCGACCTGAAGGAGCCCCCGATCGACGTTCCCGGCTACTACGGCACCGATCTGCGCGACCCGGGCTCCGTCGCGCAGACCGTGGCCTCGATCGGCGGGGAGATCAACGCGCTCTTCTACTGTGCGGGACGCGCCGGTTCCAAGTTCCCCGACACCGATGTGATGACGGTGAACTTCCTGTCGGCCCGGCACCTGGCCGAGCTGGTGGTGCCGCACATGCCGCCCGGAAGCGCCATCGCCAGTATCTCGTCCACCGCCGGCATCGGCTGGATGGCCAACACCGCCAAGTGGATGCCCCTCGTGACGACCGACGGATTTGCGGCCGGACGGGCCTGGGTCGACGAGCACCCCGAGGAGATCACGGGCGGCTACGCACCGTCGAAAGAGGCCATCATCGTGTGGACGCTGTGGGCTTCGTTCGCCTGGGCGGACAAGGGCATCCGGGTCAACTCGATCAGCCCCGGGCCGACCCAGACGCCGATGATGCCGGACTTCGAAGAGTTCGTGGGCAAGGAGTTCATGGAGAACTTCCCGGTGCCCCTGGGGCGCCGCTCCGCCCCCGCCGAGCAGGCCTACCCCCTGATCTTCCTCAACAGTCGTGCTGCGTCGTACATCACCGGAGAGAACCTGATCACCGACGGGGGCACGATGGGTGCCATCATGACCGGCAACATCGATCCGGCAATTTTCGCCGGCGCCGGCCGGGCCCAGGCAACGAAGTAGCACACCGACGCGCGGCACGAACCGCGTCACCAACCGAGTAACGAACCGAGTCACGAACCGAGTCAGAGGGAAGAACGAGTTATGGGAATCATGGACGGCATCCGAGTGGTCGAGGTCGCCTCGTGGACGTATGTCCCGGTCGCCGGGGCGGTACTCGCCGAATGGGGTGCTGACGTCATCAAGATCGAGCACCCCGAGAGCGGTGACCCTCAACGGGGCCTCGCCGCCATGGGCCTGGTCCCCACGGGGCCGGGCGGCGTGGCCCACATGATGGAGCTCCCGAACCGGGGCAAGCGCAGCGTCGGACTGGACATGGGCACGCCCGAGGGGCGGGAGCTGCTGCTCAAGCTCTGCGAAACCGCTGACGTGTTCCTCACCAACTTCCGGCCCCAGGCCCGGCGCAAGCTGGGTATCGACCTCGAGGACATCCGGGCGGTCAACCCCAAGATCATCTACGTGCGCGGCTCGGGCCAGGGCCAGCGCGGCCCCGACGCCGAGCGCGGGGGCTACGACGGGTGCACGTTCTGGGGACGTGGCGGTCCGGCCGACATCATCTCCAACCCCGACGAGGGATACCCGCTGGCCCAACCCGGGCCGGCCTTCGGCGACGTCATCGGTGGCCTCACGATCGCCGGTGGGATTTCGGCCGCCCTCTTCCACCGCGAGCGCACCGGGGAGCCCTCCGTCGTCGACAACTCGCTGCTCGGCACGGCCATGTGGGCCACCGCCGCCTCATCCATGGCGGCCGGGCTCTTCGGGATGACCCGGATGCCGATGCGGGACCGGACGGAGACGCCGAACCCCATTGTGGGCATGTACCGCACCTCGGACGGGCGCTTCCTCTCCCTCGTCATGCTGGAGTCCGACCGCTACTGGGGCGACCTGGTCACCCTCTTGGGCCGGCCCGAGCTCGAGCACGATCCTCGCTTCATCGACTCGGTGGCCCGCCGGGAGAACGCGGCGGCCTGCGTCGGCGTCCTCGACGAGCTCTTCGCGCAGAAGACCTTCGAGGAGTGGAAGTCCATACTCCAGGCCGCCAAGGGCGTCTGGGCCCCGGTGCAGAATGCGGCCGAGCTCCTGGTCGACCCCCAGGCCATCGCCAACGGCTACGTGCGCGAGGTCGAGGCGGCGTCGGGCACCATGTTCAAGATGATCGCGTCACCGATCCAGTTCGACGAGACGCCACCCGACCTGATCCGTGGTCCCGAGCACGGCGAGCACACCGACGAGGTGCTCGGCGAGCTCGGCCTCGACATGGACCAACTCCTGGAGCTCAAGATCAAGGGCGCCATCCTCTAGGCCCTGGTTGGTGGCCGCGGCCACCACCTCCGAGTCTCGGCGGGCGCGGCCCGCGTGGTCAGCCCGCCTTGGGAGGGAGGCCGCCCGCGTACGTCTTGGTCTCGGTGTACTGCTCGAAGCCCTCGGTGCCGTTCTGACGGCCGACGCCGCTGGCCTTGTAGCCACCGAAGGGGGCATCGGGCCCGTACCAGACGCCGCCGTTGATGCCGACCGTTCCCGCACGGATACGACGGCCGACGGCCATCGCCCGCTCCTCGGAAGCCGATGTGACGCCCACGCCGAGCCCGTACTCGTTGTCGTTGGCCACCCGCACGGCGTCGTCGTCGTCGTCGAAGGGGACGACGACCAGCACCGGGCCGAAGATCTCCTTTTGGGCGATGGACATCGAGTTCTCCACGTCGGCGAACAGGGTGGGCTCGACGTAGTAGCCCTTCTCGAACTGGGGCGGCCGGCCACCGCCGACGACGACCCGGGCCCCCTCGGCCTTGCCCTGCTCGATGTGCGCCAGGACCCGGTCGCGCTGGAGGGCACTGATCTGGGGTCCCTGGATGTGGGCCGGGTTCGTCGGATCGCCGTAGGGGACGTTGCGGAAGCCCTCCTCCATGATGGCGATGCCCTCGTCGTAGCGTGAGCGCGGCAACAGCATGCGCGTGAGCATCACGCAGCCCTGGCCACCGTGTGAGCAGATGGTCCAGGCCATGCTCAGCTTGGCCTCGAAGTCCGCGTCGTCCAGGATGATGTCGGCCGACTTTCCGCCGAGCTCGAGGAAGAGCCGCTTCAAGGTGGGAGCACCCTTCTCCATGATCCGGCGCCCGACGGCGGTCGAGCCGGTGAAGGAGATCAGATCGACCCGGGGGTCGATGACGAGATCCTCGGCCACCGCGTTGTCCGACGTGGTGACGACCTGGAGGACGCCCGGAGGGAAGTCCGTCTGCTCGGCCACCAGGCGACCGATGCGGGTGGCGTTCCACGGCGTGTTGGGGGCCGCCTTCAAGATCACGGTGTTGCCGGTGGCCAGACCCTGCCCCAGTTTGTTGATGGAGACCTCGAAGGGATAGTTCCACGGGACGATGGCGCCGACGACGCCGACGGCCTCCTTGGTGACCTTGCGCCAGCTGCGCTGCCCGAAGGCGTTGCCTTCGGGGAGGTCGCGCTCCCAGGCGAACTCGTCGATGAACTTCGCCGGCCAGGTCAAGCCCTCGGCCAGGGGGGCGTCAAGTTGAGGCCCGTAGGTCAAGAGGATGGGGGCCCCGACCTCGGCCACCAGCTCGGCCCGGAGCAGCTCCCGCTCCCCCTCGAGGGCGGTCTGCAACTGGAGCAGGCAACGCTGGCGCAGCTCCTTGTCCGTGGACCATGCCGTCTCGTCGAACGCACGGCGGGCGGCGGCAATCGCCTCTTCCATGTCCTCGTGACCGGCGTCGGCCACTTGGCCGAGCACCTCTTCGGTAGCCGGGTTGATGTTGTCGAACATCTTGCCCGACTTGGCCTCGACGAGCTTGCCGTCGATCAACATCCGATGCTCTCCGTGGAGAGCCGTGGTGTCACTCGTTGTCATGGTTGTGTCCTTCCGCTTATCCGTCGGGAACGCTACAACTCCCACTCCGCACGCCGCCATCAGGCGGCCGCCGTCAGCCCTAGGACTCTGCCGCCTTGACCGCCTGGGCCCCGTCCTCGGCCACCTGGCGGGGCAGCCGCCCCGCCCGCTTGGCCATGAACTCGTGCACATCGTGGGCACCGCTGGCCAGCGAGCAGAAGTCTGCGGTGTTCTGCAGGTTGACCCGCATCCCCATGCCTTCCCAGGCCCGCTTCACCGACTGCTTGATCGTCATGATCGTGGTGAGTGGCATCTGGGCGATGGTGGCGGCCATCTCCTCCACCGTGGACTCGAGGTCGGCTCGCTTGACGACTTCGTTGATGAAGCCCCAGTCCTTGGCATCCTCCGCCGACAAGGTCTTCCCGAGATAGAGGTATTCGTAGGCCCGTTTGAAGTTCATCAGGACCCAAGGTTCCATGATGGTCTGCGCCCCGGGCAGGCCGAAGCCCTGAGGCAGCGGCATCTGGAAGTAGGCGTCGTCGGAGGCCACGGTGATGTCACAGAGGAAGCCGTACACGGTTCCCCCACCGACGCAGTACCCGTGGACCTGGGCAATCGTCGCCTTGGAGAATTCCCAGAGGTTCAGGGGCGGCCACAGGAAGAGGTCGTAGTTGTGCTTCTTCCAGGTGCGCTCGGGCGTGGGGCCGGTCGTCGGGTAGACATCTGGCATTTCGCTGGGCTCGACGATGGCATGGCCGGCGCAGAATCCATTGCCATTCGCCTTGAGAATGAGCACCTTGACCTCTTCGTCCTGGTCGGCCCACTTCAGGCATTGTTCGAAGTCATAGACCTGCTGCGCGGTCTGGATGTTGGCCTTGTTGGGCATGTTGAGGACGATGCGAGCGATCGGACCATCCTTCTCGTAAATGATGGTCTCCAACTCGGTGCTGTCCATGCGTTGATCCTCCCTCTCGGGCGGGAAATTCCGGTGTCTGTCCCCCGCGCCCCCAAGTGTTGCGACCTCGCACCCTATGCGAAGCCATACGGGTAGCGCAGACTCAGGCTCCGGCGACGGGTTCAAAGGCCGCAACACCAGGCGCCTCCCACAGGCCGGGTAGGCTGCCTCCGCCGCTACACCGGTTGAGGCACGGGTAGAGGCACCGGGCGCGGTCACCACGTGACAACGACACACCACAGGAGGGCTGCACGCAGTGATCACCAAAGCGGGGTTGCGACTGAGCAGTGTCGTCTGCGACACCGAGGTCATCGTCATTAAGGCACCCAAGGAAGATCTGGACCTGCGCTGCGGCGGCCAACCGATGGTGGAGCTCAGCGACGAGACCCCTCGCACGGGAGAGCCGGCGGCCCCACACGACGCCGGAACGCTGATCGGCAAGCGCTACGCCGCGGGCGATCCGGCCGTCGAGGTGCTGTGCACCAAGGCCGGCGCGGGCTCGCTCTCCGTAGGCGACGACGTGCTTTCCGCCAAAGAGGCATCCCCGCTTCCGTCTTCGGACTAGAGAGCGGCCGGGTGTCGCCCGCCTCAGTGGCCCGGCGGCCCGCGCCACGCCCGGGGCCGGGACGTCCTCAGAGGAGTCGCAGGCCGGGAAGGACCTCGCTGGCGAAATACTCGATTCCCCGCTTCCGCTCTGCGTGGGACAGGCCTGCCATCACCAGCTCCACCACCAGGTGATGGCAGGGCACCTTGGGGTTGGCGGCGAGCATGCCGCCGATGGTGTCGATCCAGCGCTGGGGGCTCCCGATGACGAAGTCCTCCCGGGCGCCATTGGAGAAGAGGTCGGCCTCCCCCGAGGCGAGGAGCCACGTGCGGTAGTGGTCCCAAATCCAGCCGGCGTGGGGACCGACGGTCTCCCAGGCGCCGTCGTCGCTGGAGCCGGCATAGCCGAGGACGATCGTGGCGAAGCGTTGGCGGGACGGGTCCTGGCCATGACGTTCGAGGATCTCGACATAGCGGTCATACGCCTCACGCGGCGGGTGGATGGCCAGCCCGTCGCAGCCCAGCCTGACCGAGCGCTCGAGGGCACGCGGCCCCAGACCGGCGGTGAGGATCGGGGGCCGGGGCTGCTGCACCGGCCGCGGCGTCATGACGACGTCCTCGAGGTGGTACCAGCGTCCGTCGAAATCGACGCGCTCCTGCTGCAAGCAGCGGACCAGGACCTCGAGGCCCTCGTCCATGCGCGAACCGCGATCGGACGGGGACAGGCCTACGGGCGTCTCCTCATTGGCCCGGTAGCCGATGCCGACCCCGAGCGTCAGACGCCCCCCGGAGAGGACGTCGACAGCCGTCGCCGCTTCGGCCACCCGGAGCGGGTCGTGCTGCGGCAACAGCAGCACGAAGGTGCCGATCCGAGCCCGCTCCGTGCGCATCGCCACGGCGGCGGCCAACGTCAGCGGTGAGGGTGACCACCCGTCGTCGGTGAAGTGGTGCTCGGCCAGCCAGATGCCGTCGAAGCCGAGGCGGTCGGCCAGGGCGATCTCTTCCATGGTGTCCCGATAAAGGTCGGCCGCAGGTCGGGCCCACGGCGGCGGGTTGCGAAACGTGAACAGCAGCCCGATCTCCATCTACCCCTCATCTCTCTCGCCCGGGACGAGCACCCGATACCGGTACAGCTCCATGGTCACCGACCTCTTGTCATCGATGAGCGGGCCTCGTCCTCGAGCACCTGGCGCGCCCGACGAAAGGAACGACTGCCGGCCCGAGCTCACGATCGGTCGATCACCGACGACCAGACCATCTGGTTCATCTCGACATCGACCCGGACCCGGGTCAGGGACGTCGACGCGATCCGCCACCCCTCGTCCCCCTTCTCGTAGGTGTCGTGGTAGTGGCCATACCCGTGCAGGCTGCGCACGGTGCCCGACTCCCAGCGCAGGCGATCCTCCATGGCCCAGACGCCCTGGGCCGTGGTCGGAGAAAGGATCTCGATCTCGGGCATGTGGCCGTGGTGCACCGTCTGCACCCCCTCCATCCCGGCCTGGGCCATCGCCGCGATGGCGGCCGCCCCGCGCGTGATGTGCGAGAGGTCTCCGGGGGCCGCACCAGCCTCCTCGGACATGTCCATGACGGCATCCGCGGCAAAGACGCGCGCCAAGCCGCCCCAGTCCTTGGTATCCATGCAGCGGAAGTAACGCGCCTTCAACCGTTTGATCTCCTCGACCGCCAGGAGCTGCTCCGCTGCGTCCATGGCCACCTTCTCGCTCGCGCCGGCGCCCCCCATGGCCGCCTACCGGAGCCCATATTGCTCCTTCATCGAGGCGCCCGCACAGAGCGGCTGGGCGGCGTCGACCGGTAGCAGCCGTCGTTCAGGCGCTGGCGGTGCGCTCCTCCTGCAATTTGCGCTTGAGAACCTTGCCGTTGGGCTCGCGGGGAAGCTCGTCGACGAATTCGATGGACCGCGGGCGCTTGAAGTCCGCCAGGTGCACCGACAGCCGCTCGAGGATGACGTCGGCATCGGCCGTGGCTCCGGCCCGCAGCTCGACGACGGCATGGACGATGTGTCCCATGCGCTCGTCGGGAAGGCCGATGACCGCCGAGTCGACCACATCGGGGTCGGCGGCCAGGGCGTTCTCGACCTCCGCCGGGTAGATGTTGACCCCGCCGCTGAGGATGAGATCGGTGCGCCTATCGGCGATGAACAGGTACCCCTGCTCGTCGAGGTGGCCCATGTCACCCACTGTCACGTAGCCGTCCTGATAGGCCGCGCCGGTCTTCTCGGCATCGCCCCGGTAGCTGAAGTTCGCCCCGGGGAACTGGCTCACGTAGATGGTCCCCACCTCGCCCGTCGGCACGGGCCGGCCCGCCTCGTCGAGCACCCGTATGGAGAGGCCGGGGAAGGGCCGCCCCACACTGCCGGGCTTGAGGATCCACTCCCCCGGTGAGATCACCGTGCCCATGGCTTCGGTGGCGCCGTACAGCTCCCAGACCGTCCCACGCGGGAAGACCTCGAGAATCCGCCACTTGAGATGGACCGGGCACATCGCCGCGGCGTGGATGAGCAAGCGGATGCTCGACGTGTCGTAGCGCCGCCACTCCGTTTCGAGAATACGGACGAAGTGCGCCGGGACCATCTGGGTCCGCGTCACGGCGTGCTCCTCGATCAGGGCGAGACAGCCCTCGCCGGTGAAACGGTCCTGGACGACCACCGCACCGCCCTCCCACAGCGAGTACTCCGCGTAGGCGCTCGGCGCCGTGTGGTACAGCGGGCCGCAGATCAACTGCACCGTGTCCGGCCCGTAACCCCAGAAGGCGGCGACGGCGGACGACGTGGCCTGGGGCACCGGTGCGGGGGCGGGACGCTGTACCGCCTTGGGGCGTCCCGTCGTGCCCGAGGTGTACCCCATCAGGGTCGGCATGGTGTTGAGGAAGTCGTGGCGCGGCGCCAGCGCGCTCACCACTTCGAAACCCGGCGCGTCGACGTCGACGGTGGCGACCCCGAACCTGGTGAAATCCACGGAGCCCTCGGTGAAGCAGACCTTCATGGATGAGTCGCCGACGATGTAGTCCGCCTCGGAGGCCGTGAGCCGCGGGGAGATCGGCACGTACATGGCACCGAGACGGGCGATGGCGTGACTGATCATGAACCACTCGGCCCGGTTGTGCAGCAGTATGCCGACGGCGTCTCCCGTCCCCACGCCCCGCTCGGCCAATCCGTTGGCCAGGCCGTTGGCCCGCGCGTCCAACTCGGCGAACGTGACGCGGCGGCTGCCGTCGATCAGAGCGATGCGATCGGGATCCACCCCCGCCGTGCCGGCGACGCCCCGCGGGTACGAACCGATCTGCCCGTTCATTTCTTGGTGGACCAGCCGATAGGACCGAGCTCGAGCGCGATCGCCTTCATGGCGAGCTGCTCACGGTCCCACACCTCGGTGATCTGCTCGGCCCAGCCCTCTCGGAGCAGCGCCTTGTTGGCCACCAGTGCCGCGATCTCGTGGGCGGCGAGCTCCTCGGCCATCTTCATGGCCTCGGTGTGCGCTTCACCGGGCGCCGCCTTGGCCAGGGCGAAGCCATTCGCCACCACCTCGTCGGCCGAAAAGAAGCGACCGGAGAGGACCATCCACATCGCCTGTTGCGGCCCGACCCGCTTGGGGAGCAGCCAGCTGCTCGACGCCTCGGCGCAGGTCCCGATGGCGACGAACGGCATGCGCACCCTCGCCTGCTCGTCTATGACCACGAGGTCACAGTGCAACAGCAGCGTGGCCCCCAGGCCGACGGCGAGCCCGTTGACCGCGGCGATCAGGGGCTTCGGAAAGGTGGCCAGCGCCCGGATCATCCGGTTGAAATGCACCCCGAGCTCGGCGGCGCCTTCGGGTGAGCTCACAGCATGCAGATCGACGCCGGCCGAGAAGGCGCGGCCGCGGCCGGTGATCACACACACCGCCACGCCGGGGTCCTCGGCCGCGGCGTCGAGTTGATCGCTCAGCGCGTCATACCCGATGGCCGTGAAGGCATTGAGCTTGTCCGGGCGGTCGAGCAGCAGCGTGCGCACCCGTCCCTGATCTTCGGCCCGGATAGTGAAGGTGAAGTCGTGCTCGTTCATGGCGTGCTCGTTCATGGCGTCGTGACTCATGGCATCCCCCCGGCTCGGCCCACAAGATAGCGGCCCCATCGTCATCGGGCCGGAGGGTCGTCACGCCGCAGCCATCCGGCTGGAGTGTCATCGGCCGGCGTGCGAGCGTGCCCGAGTAGCCGGAGTAGCCGCGGCGCTCGGGGTACGTTGGATGACAGGACTGGCAGTGACGACGCGCCGGAGGGGTCGCCGGCGGTAGGGGGAAGGCACCATGGCACAGGGCACCGAGGAAGGCGACGTCCTCGTCGATCACTCGCACGAAGGGGTGGCGCTGGTCACGCTCAACCGGCCGCACCATCTCAACGCGTTGACGTCCGAGATGCTCGACGAGATCTACCACGTGTTCGAGCAACTCGGGCGCGACTCGCACTGTCGGGTGATTGTGCTGACCGGTGCTGGCAGGGGCTTCTGTGCCGGTGACGACCTCCAGGACTACCGCCCCCCGCCGTGGGTGCCAACCGATCTGGGCCCGCTGCAGTCCAACATGTACCAGCAGAAGCACGTGGCCGAGATCGTCCCCCGCATGCGCGCTGTCCCGCAGCCCATCATCGCCGCCATCAACGGGGCGACGGCCGGAGCCGGCTACGCCCTCGCACTCGGAGCGGACCTTCGCTTCGCCGCCACGTCCGCCCTGTTCGTCGACGCCTTCGTCAAGATCGGCGCCTCGGGCGCGGAGCTGGGCCTCAGCTGGCTGCTGCAGCGCATCGTGGGCGCCACCCGTGCCGCCGACCTGGTCTTGACCGGGCGCCGGGTGACCGGCGAGGAAGCAGCCCGCATCGGCCTCGTCCTCGAGACCGTGCCCGACGGGCAGGTCGTCGACGCTGCCCTGGCGAAGGCCG
>Ga0307372_10003658_pt1 | contig 24364 bp, 20 predicted proteins | sample OX1MG_FD_202533 | JGI IMG/M metagenome (GOLD analysis project Ga0307372, IMG submission 202533) | Soil microbial communities from Risofladan, Vaasa, Finland - OX-1 | ecosystem: Environmental > Terrestrial > Soil > Coastal area > Acid sulfate soil | place: Finland: Risofladan, Vaasa | collected...
AGGGCGCTGTCTGGGTAGTCGCCATCGCATTGGTAGTCGCCGGTCCGGCGCTTGCCCTGTGGATTCAATTGCCCAGTGTCAAGGCGAGCGCGATGAAATTGACGGGGCCCGCAGTGAGTGGCTGGCGTGGACCCGAGAGTTCGATGTCGGGCTGGAATCCGAGCTTCCAGGGGGCAGATGCTGAAATACACGTGGCCTACAGCAACGCTGCGACTGGCACCGGCGTCGAGCTTTTTAATGCGCTGTATATCGGACGCCCTCGCCACGGTCATGACCTGATTACCTACGGCAACACTCTATATGATCCTGTCAAGGCGACTGTATTAGATAATGGTACCCATAAAGTTTTGCTGAGTGACGGTCATGCTTTCCGCGTGCAGGAACTGCGCCTTGCGACAGCGAACGGCTCGCGTATCGTCTGGTATTGGTATTGTGTCGATGGCCGCTGCACGGCTTCCGCCATAGCGGTGAAGTTGAGCCAGATCCTGGATATGTTCACAGGACGCCGTTCCCGATCCTCCGTATGGGCCGTGTCGGTGGTGGGAGCTGCCGATGAAGTTGCGGCTATGCGTGCGAGCTTGGCAGCTTTTATGGCAGCAGTTCCCGGCATCATCGGCCAGGGTCCACAGCCGGATGCAGCAGCTTTGATGCAGACGGCAAGCCGCCCATGAACGCTAGACCCCGGATCGTGCATGTGCTGTACCGCCTGGATACGGGCGGCATGGAGAATATCCTCGTGACGCTGATAAACCAGACCTGCCAGCGTTACCGTCATGCGGTGATCTGCCTTGAGGGATTCAGTGCTTTCAGGGAACGGATAGCAGACTCCGGTGTGCCTTGCGTGGCGCTGCACAAGCAACCCGGCAAGGATTTTGGCTGCTATCTGAGATTGTGGCGGACACTCAAAGATCTAAAACCGGAGTTGGTGCAAACCTACAATATCGGTGCCATTGATGCCGCACCTATTGCAAAACTGGCAGGTGTACGCCGCATAGTCCACGCTGAACATGGACGTGACGCGTTAGATCCACAGGGCGAGAGACGTAAGTATCGGTATCTGCGGCGCGGACTCAGCCCATGTATTGATCGCTTCATCGCCGTCTCCCGAGAGCTGGAAGATTGGCTGAATGCCAAAGTGGGGATCCCTCGGTCACATGTTGTCCATATAGCCAACGGTATTGATACAACACAGTTTATTCAGGCAGCTTCGGCAAGGGAAAATCGTCCCCTGTTGAGGGCGTTCGCCCCCCCGGGCACACTGCTGATCGTGACGGTCGGACGACTGGACCCGGTCAAAGATCAGATGGGATTAATAACTGCATTCAAGCACTTGTGTGTATTGCTGCCGGAAGAGCGTGATCGTCTGCGTCTGGTCATCATCGGTGAAGGACTGCAGCGTGCCGCATTGGAATCACAGATCACAAGCCTTGGGCTCGGCGATCAGGTACAGCTGCTGGGCAACCGTAGTGACGTGGCTTCGCTACTCACAGAATGTGACATCTTTGTACTGTCCTCCGTGGCCGAGGGTATGCCGGTCACCTTGCTGGAAGCCATGGCCGTCGAACTGCCGGTGGTGGCCACTGACGTAGGTGGCATGAGTGAGGTGGTGTTGTCTGGTAATACAGGCTTGCTGGTACCCATGAGTGATCCGCAGGCACTGGCAAAGGCACTCAGCGGCTACGTTCTGGACAATGACTTGCGTGCACGCCACGGTGCCGCAGGACGCGAGCGCGTGGAGACAGGGTTCAGCCTGTCTGACATGGTCTCGGCCTATACAGCTCTTTACGATGGCTTACTGGGCAATTCAGTACGGCATCCGCAAGCAGCCGTGAGTCCCGGCGTGGCCGGGCGCAGGGAGCGTTAAACCATGTGCGGCATCGCCGGTATCGTGCTGTCGTACAAGAGCAGCCATGTGGACGAGGGCGTGTTGCGCGCCATGCGTGATGCACAAATCCACCGCGGGCCGGATGAAGCGGGGCTTTACATGGGCCACGGTGTTGGTTTGGCACACCGTCGCTTGTCGATCATCGATCTGGCGCATGGACAGCAGCCCATCGTGGATGAGCATACAGGGCTGGCTCTGGTCTATAACGGCGAACTCTATAACTTCCAGTCTCTCAAGTCGGAACTGCAAGCCGAGGGCATTCGTTTCAACAGCCATTGTGATACCGAGGTGCTGCTGCGGGCGTGGCAACACTGGGGCGATTCCTGTCTGCAGAGGCTGCGAGGGATGTTCGCTTTTGCGATGTGGGATGCCAGGACCAAACGCATTCATCTGGTGCGCGATCACATCGGCATCAAGCCGCTGTATTACGGCTTCACCCGCCAGGGTGACTTGGTGTTTGCATCCGAACTCAAGGGGCTGCTGGCGCACCCGCAGGTAGATCGAAATCTGGATCCACAAGCGCTGGAGGAATATCTCGCCTTTGGATACGTGCCTGATCCGAAGAGTATTTACCACGGTATCTCCAAGCTTCCGCCCGGCCAGCATTTAAGCTGGCGTGCAGATGAACGGCCGCCGGTCCCGCACAGCTACTGGGATGTACCCTTCAATGTGAATCCGCAATTGGATTTGGGACGGGCTTGCATGCAGCTGCGTAGTTTGCTGGATGACTCAGTGGCGAGCCAGCTGGTATCCGACGTGCCATTGGGTGCATTTTTATCGGGCGGCGTGGATTCAAGCGCCGTGGTGGCCAGCATGAGCCGGGCAACACGCGAACCGGTCAGCACTTGCGCCATCGGATTCGATAATAGCGGCTTTGATGAAACGGCGTTTGCACGCCGTGTTGCCGGGCATCTGCATACTCAGCACTTCGAGGAGCGGGTGAGCTCACAGGATTACGGATTGCTCGACACGCTGGCGGGAATCTACGATGAGCCGTTCGCTGACAGCTCGGCGCTACCCACCTACCGGGTTTGCGAACTGGCACGCCGGCATGTCACGGTTGCTTTGTCCGGAGACGGTGGAGATGAAAATTTCGCCGGTTACCGGCGTTACCGCTGGCATCAGTTTGAAAGCCGTATCCGCGATCGTCTGCCACTTGCCATCCGCAAGCCAGTATTCAGTTTTCTCGGCAGCTGTTATCCAAAGGCGGATTGGGCGCCACAGGCGTTGCGTGCCAAGACCACGCTGCAAGCCCTGGCCAGGGATACTGTCGAGGCTTATTTTTATACGATCAGCGTCGTGCCTACAGCCGTTCGGCAGGCGTTGTACAGCGAGAGCTTCAAACGCGAACTCCAGGGCTATATGGCTCTCGAAGTATTCCGCGGCCACATGCGGAATTCACCCACGGAGCACCCACTATTGCTGGCGCAATACCTGGACTTCAAGACCTATTTACCGGGCGACATCCTGACTAAAGTGGATCGGGCCAGTATGGCCCACAGCCTGGAGGTACGTGTGCCTTTGCTCGATCATCGCCTGGTGGAGTGGGCATCCTGCCTGCCACCGGCACTGAAGTTGCGAGGCAGGCAAGGCAAATATATTCTGAAGAAAACCCTGGAACAGGATCTGCCCAAAGAGGTGCTGTACCGTCCCAAGATGGGTTTCAGTGTGCCGCTTGCAGGTTGGTTGCGGGGCCCGCTCGCCGGGCGTCTCCGGGATGCGCTTAAGACCGGAGCCGTCGCCCAATGCGGTTACTTCAAGCATTCTGTACTGAATGATCTGGTCAATCAGCATGTCTCAGGCCGGAGCAACCACAGCACGATGTTGTGGAGTCTGCTTATGCTGGATGCTTTTCTGCGCAGGCACTCAGGTCCCACAGCGGCCCATGGGGATACCACATCCGGGATTCGCAGGGCGGTCGGTAAAGGTGTGGCATGAACGGACCCATCCTGATATTCGGCCTGCCGCGCTCCGGCACCACCTGGATTGGCAAGCTCTTCGACAGCCATCCGGATACCCTGTATCGCCATGAGCCGGACAGTGTTTACCGGCTTGCCATGCCTCTGTTCCCGGACGAGAGCGAAGCCGGCCATTACCGGCGGGAACTCGAGAAATATATAGCAGCTTTACCCGGCATGCGGACTGCGAAAATTGCAGGTAAGCAGCCGCTGTTTCCCAAAAACTATCATTCAAAGCCTGCGCTGATTGCCTACCGTGGCGGACTTGCGTTCGCTAAATTCTCCGGCCAATTCTTCCCGGGCATGCCTTTGCCTTTCTGTCCTACTGGCAAAGGCTATGACCATCTTCGCATTGTATGGAAATCCATCGAGTCACTTGGAAGGTTGGGAGCATGCATGGAGGCTCTGCCTGATGCGCGCGCGATACATATTCTTCGTCATCCCTGTGGCTATGTGGCGTCTGTGCTGCGGGGCGAGAACCATCATCGTTTCGTGAGTCACACGCCCACCAGCGAGGATTATGGAATCTTTGAGATGCTATTAGCCACCGCGCCTGCCAGACATCGGGGCTTGACACTTGCTGATTTAAAGAAACTCACACCCGAGGAACGGTTGGCGTGGCGTTGGGAGCTGACGCATGAGAAAGCTCTTGCCGATACACCAGATTCGGATCGGGTGCTCCGCGTACGTTATGAAGACGTCTGTGCCAATCCAATTGCTGAGACGCGCCGCATGTTTGAGTTTGCCGAGTTGAGCTGGCAGCGGCAAACCGAGGGCTTTATCTTAGCAAGCACCAGCAGGTCGCAGAGCGATTACTATAGCGTTTTCAAGAATCCTCAGGCGTCTGCACAACGCTGGCGCTTAGAACTTACGGTGGATGTAATCGAAAGAATTTTAAAAGTGTTGCAAGGCAGCCCGATGCAGCGATTATACGACAGTAAGATACCGGCAATTCAACAATAAATGGTTATCAGGATGCAAACTGTACTTGTAACAGGGGCCGCAGGATTTATTGGATTTCATACTTGTATGAGACTTCTGCATGATGGATATCATGTCATTGGGCTTGACAATATTAATAGCTATTATGATGTAAATCTTAAATTAGACAGGTTAGGGCAGATCGGTAAAGGCCTACCATTTAAATTTATTAAAATGGATATCTCTGACAGAGAAGTGATAAAAGATTTATTCAGAAAAGAACGACCACATTTTGTGATCAACCTCGCCGCTCAAGCCGGAGTTCGTTACTCGATACAAAACCCCTATCCTTATGTGGATAGCAATTTGCTTGGTTTTATGAATGTTCTCGAAGGCTGCCGGTGGGGTGGTGTGCAGCATCTGGTTTTCGCGTCATCCAGTTCAGTGTATGGGGCTAATACGAGTATTCCGTTCTCTATAGATCAGAATGTTGATCACCCGTTATCGCTATACGCCGCAACTAAAAAAGCAAATGAATTGATGGCGCATGCTTATAGCAGTCTCTACAAACTACCCTGTACTGGGCTGAGATATTTTACCGTTTACGGCCCGTGGGGGCGCCCGGATATGTCGTATTTCACATTCACACGTTCGATACTCGAGGGCAAACCAATTGATGTATTTAATCGTGGTGATATGAAGAGAGATTTTACTTACATAGATGATATCGTCGGGGGCACAGTTAAGGTATTACAGAAGATTCCACAAGGCAATCTCGGGTGGGATGCCGCCATGCCCAGACCTGATTCAAGTTATGCACCCTATAAGATTTATAATATTGGTAACAATGCACCAGTAGAGCTTATGAAAATGATTGAAATTCTCGAGGATGCTCTTGGAAAGAAGGCAATAATGAATTATTTGCCTCTTCAGGATGGAGATGTGAAAACAACATTTGCCAATATAGATGATTTAATTTCCAACGTTGGCTTTAAACCGAGCGTAGGCATACAAGAGGGGATTATGCGATTCGTCAAATGGTACAAGGATTATTACCACATCTGACTTCATGTTTATATTCAAAAATAACATGACCAAACTACTTACATTCACCAGTCTCTATCCGAATGCAGCTCAGCCGCGGCACGGTGTTTTTGTCGAGGAAAGGCTACGTCATGTGGTGGCCTCCGGCAATGTCATGGCTAAAGTGATTGCGCCGGTGCCATGGTTTCCTTTCAAGCACGCTGCTTTCGGTAGATATGCGATACGCGCTTCAGTGCCAAAGCGTGAAGAACGCTACGGTATTCAAATCGAACATCCCCGATATCCTGTGATTCCGAAAGTAGGTATGGGAATGGCACCGCGTTTGATGTACCGGGCACTCTTGCCAGTATTCCGAAGGTTAGAAACCCAAGGCCAGGATTATGATCTGATCGATGCGCACTACTTTTATCCGGACGGCGTGGCGGCGGTACTGTTGGGACGCTATCTGGGAAAACCCGTGGTGATTACCGCTCGCGGCACTGATGTAACCTTGATTCCGCAATATCGCATTCCCAGGCGGCAGATACTTTGGGCAGCTGAGCATGCAGCGGCCATCATGACGGTCTCACAGTCGCTCAAGGACTCTCTGGTTACTTTAGGTATTGCTCCACACAAGATTATTCCCCTGCGCAATGGGGTGGATTTGGAGCGTTTTCGGCCTATGAACCAGCCTGTGATTCGGGCCAGACTTGGTCTGACTGGCCCAGTGTGGCTTTCTGTGGGCCATCTTATAGAACGGAAAGGCCTACACATTACTATTTCTGCACTCGCGCAGGTTCCTGATATAACGCTACTAATTGTTGGGGACGGACCTGAGGAGAGACACCTGCGCCAATTGGCAAACATATTGGGTGTCAGTGGGCGCATTCGCTTTCTCGGTGCCATCAGTCACACTGACTTATGTGAATACTACAACGCGGCAAATGTTGTAATTCTTGCCTCAAGCCGGGAAGGCATGCCGAACGTAGTGCTGGAAGCCCTGGCCTGTGGCACACGAGTAATTGCTACAGCGGTTGATGGAACACCGGAGTTGATCACCTCACCTGATGCGGGGGAGTTGATGCAGGAGCGTACTCCTGAAGCTTTAATTGCGGCTTGGTATAGATTGCGTACAGTCATAACTGACCGCATCTCGACACGGAAATTTGCCCAGGGCTTCGGATGGCTGCCGATAGTAGAAGCACAACAGGCGCTTTACGCAAATGTTCTGTCCAAACCCGGGCAATTTCAAGTACGCAAGTAGATCTATGAGTAAATATATGGCAGCCACAGAAACAAATGTCTAGCAAATGACGCCAAGCCGAAGTCTGTTATATATCTGCGCAACCATAATCATTTCATCCTTTTGCATTGGGGCGCAGTAGTGTTCGGTTAAATATTGAGCAAACTCAATTGGTTAGTAGCCAAGGCTATTTCTGGAGCGGGTGGATCGAGCTGCAAGGCGCATGAAATCTCGGTTTTCTCAAAAACTGAGACGGAGAGAATCTGTAGCGACGTGTACAGCGAGGCATTCAGGTGAAGCTCTTTCTTGACGATGGCAACGAGGACATAGGTGGATACGGCGCACCAGATTTGGGTCTTCACCGCATTCTCGCTGGTGCCGAGGAACTTCTTGATTCGCAAATGCTGCTTGATCCATTTGAAGAACAATTCGACCTGCCAGCGGCTCTTGTACAGAGCGGCGATAGTCAGCGGTGGCAAGGTCGTGTTGTTGGTCAGGAATACGAGGGACTTGCCCGTCTCTGGATCTTTGAAGCGAATGCGCCGCAACTGCTCGGGGTAGTCCTGGGCCACGTAGAATCCATTGAGGGCGATACGTTCATCGCACATCACACCGGTAGCTCGGTCGGTCGCGCTGGAGTACACGCGTCTGGCATCCATGCCGCGCTTGGCTCGCGTGACGAAGAAAGCCCCGACCTGATGCAGTTTGTACAACCGAGCGAAGTCGAGATAGCCACGATCCATGATGTAAAATGCGCCTGCCTCGACGGGCAGGAAGTCCAGCACATTGACCTCGTGCAGCTTGCCGTCGCTGATGTGGATGAAAGCCGGAATAGCGCCGCGCAAGTCCAACAACGTGTGCAGTTTGATGGCGGCTTTAGTCGAACGAAACGGCGCCCACTCGAACAGGCTCAGGCACAGATCGATGGTGGTAGCGTCGAGTGCATACACGCTGGCATCGAGCTCCGCTATCCCGGGTTCGTTGGCGTACAACGCTCTTGCGCGAGCAATCAGTCGTTGAGCCAAGGCATGGTAGATGCGCCAGTCGCGAAGATTCAGCGCGTCGGCAAGCGTCGATCGGGCCGGAGAACCCTTCAGCCCCATATGAAACAGTTTGGTTTGGTTGGCGGTGAGACAGGCTTCGCTATCGCGCAGAGACTCCCGCCAGGTCAGTTGCAAGAAGGCCATGATGCGAAACAAATCTGCGCAACCCAGCGTACTCACACCCGCATCGCCACCGTGGCGCTCGACGATACGCCCGAAGGTCTTCCACGGTACGAACTCCATAACCTGCGCAAACAGCGTCTTGCCCAAGTTCATGCTTAACCCCAAGTCGTTTAAACCTGGAATCATCGCAAATGAACCGCTTGGAATTCAAATTGTGGACACCCATAAACCTCTCGAAAGCCTCGCCAATGTTGGCTTACCAGCCTGCTGACATCAAATAAACCGGACACTGCTGATTGGGGCTATATATTGAACACGTCTTCTATTCCGAGTGAATATCGCATTATTGAGCGCATAACGGTTCAATAAGCACAAATAAATAAAAGTGTAAATGTAACAATGAAGATCTTATATCACCACCGCATTGGCTCGAAGGATGGCCAGTATGTTCATATTACTGAAATGGTTAATGCGTTCGAGGCATTGGGGCACGAAGTCATTATGGTACGACCTACTGTCATTGATTCGCACTCTTTCGGTGGAGAATCGAGGTTGATAGTTAGTCTTAAGCGTTTTTTGCCGAAGGCTCTCTACGAGCTGCTCGAATTGGCTTATAACTTGGTGGATAATCAGTCGTTGCGTCGGGCAATTCGTCGCCATAGTCCGGATTTCATCTATGAGCGTTATAACCTTTACTTTGTGTCCGGAGTGTGGGCTGGAAAGAAGTTTCATCTGCCGTTTCTATTGGAAATTAATTCACCACTAATGGATGAGCGTAGTCGCTACAACGGTCTATCAGTCAAGTGGCTTGCGCGATGGAGTGAAAGGTACGTATGGCGTAATGCCGATCATATCTTTACTGTTACTGATGTATTAGCCAGAAAGGTAGCCGCGGAGTTGGTGCCTCGTGACAATATTAGTGTAACGCCAAATGGCATTGATCGACAGAAATATATGAATTTACCATCCCGTGCCACAGCAAAACGGCGACTCGGTATAGAAGATTATATCGTTTTGGGTTTTACAGGATTTGTCCGGGAATGGCATGGTCTGGAACAAGTTATCGATTTAATTGCAACGCGTAAAGATATACCACTGCACCTAATGTTGGTAGGAGACGGTCCAGCCAGGATAAAACTCGAACAACATGCGTTTAATCGGGATGTTGCAGAACGTGTGACATTTACAGGTCTCATCGAACGTGAAGATATACTGAAATATATTGCTGCCTTTGATGTTGCATTACAGCCAAGCGTGGTGCCCTATGCTTCACCGCTTAAGCTATTTGAATATATGGCAGCGGGTTGCTCCATTGTGGCACCGGATACAGAAAATATCCGTGAGATTCTGAGCCACGAGGTTAATGCACTATTATTTGCCACGGAGGACATAAATGCTTTGTCGGCGCAGGTAGAGCGACTTGTGTTTGAGCCGGCACTTCGTGAACGGTTGGGAGAAGCTGCGCGTCAGACGATTAACGAGCGTGATCTGACCTGGATTGCCAATGCTGAATCCGTGCTTGCAGTTGCACATAGGCTCTTGAGTAAATGAAGTGGAGGTATCAGTGGCATTAAGAACTCGTCGATCATGGGACAAGGAGCAAGATTGATTGATCAACAAGCAGGGTATCATGAACCAGCCGTGGTCATTGGCGCAGGACTTAATGGTCTGGGTGTAGCGCGCAGTCTGATGCGTGCGCGCGTGCCGGTCTGGATCGTGGATTCCGATTCTCGTCAGCCGGGGATGCATACCCGGGCAGCCCGGCCATGGGTGATCGCTGCCATGCAAGGCGAAGCTCTGGTGGAAGGATTGCGGTCCTTGGTGCCCTCCAGGTTGAGTAATTCACGCCCGGTACTGATATTGACTCAGGAAGAAAGCGTCAAAGCCGTCTCGCGATACCGTGAGGTGCTGTCTCCGCATTATCGCTTCACTCTCCCCGAAAAGGGTATGGTGGATACGCTGCTGCACAAGGAGGGTTTCCAGCGCCTAGCGGAAGCTCTGCGAGCGCCCATCCCGCCCCTGGTTCATATCCGTTCTATTCAGGATTTACCACAGCTGAAGTCATTACGGTTTCCCGTGGTGGTCAAGCCAGGTGAGCGACATGCCGGTTACAGTCACGCGTTCAAAAAGGCCTATCGTATCGGCGACAGGGAGGAAGCCGAGCAGTTGATCAATAGAATCCTGCTGGTTATGCCGGATGTGGTTGTGCAGGAATGGATCGAGGGCGCGGATTCTGACATATTCTTCTGTCTGCAATATATCCGCCATGATGGGATTGTCGCGGCGTCATTCACAGGACGCAAGATCCGCTCCTGGCCGCCACAGGTGGGAGGTACTGCGAGTTGCACGGCGGCGCCGGAATTCGCCGGCAAACTTGAACAAATGACGACCCGGTTTTTCAACAGCGCAGGCGTTGTTGGGTTGGCAGGCATGGAATACAAGCGTGATGCCGGTAGCGGTGCTTTCCGGATGGTGGAGCCGACCATCGGTCGCACCGACTACCAGGAAGAAGTGGCAACCTTGAACGGCATTAATCTTCCGTATGCCACCTATTGTGCCGAACTCGATATGCCGGTAATGCAACCGGTGTTAACAAAGCGGCTACTCGTATGGCGGGATCGCTCGGCAGATTCACAATCTGCCGCAGCCCAGAACCAGAGTATCCGGCAAAGCTTTCCTGATGGCTGTGTTGTTGTGGAGGCGTCGTGGCGTTGGAATGATCCCATGCCATCGCTGATGCACATGCTGGAGCGTGTGCGTGGTGCATTGCAAGTCAGGGTCCGTAAGGTACTTGGGAGTTCCAAAAACGCGAAGGGCGAGCCATGATCCCGTTTCTAAACAAGCTAACCGGCTGGAGTAGACGAAACAAGCTGCGGATACTGGATGCGCGTGCTGGGTTGGCGGCCGCGGCCGCATGGCTGACTCGTGCCCAGGATGCCACCGGTAGCGGGGGTGTTAGTGCGTACTATGACCTGAAAACACACACGTGGGTAGCCGCTTATCCCGAGACCACCGGTTATATCATCCCGACATTTTTCCGCTATGCGCAATTTACATCCAACAATGAGTATCGTGAACGTGCCCTGCGCATGGCCGCATGGGAATCGGATATCCAGCTCCCGGATGGCGGCGTGCGGGCCGGTACCCTGGATGCCAAACAGATTGTACCAACCATATTCAATACGGGGCAGGTTGTTTTCGGTTGGCTAAGCGCGTGGGAAGAGACAGCAGAAACACGTTTCCGCGATTCACTGGTACGCGCGGCGGACTGGCTGGTGGCAGCGCAGGACCAGGACGGCGCTTGGCGACGCTTTGCCTCGCCGTTTGCCGCTCATCGGCTCAATACCTATAACACCCGCGTCGCCTTCGCGCTTGCTCAGGCCGGTAAAACCCTGGAACAACCTGAATACACAGCAGCAGCCGTCCGCAATATCAACTGGGCACTGACGCAGATGTATGCTAATGGCTGGCTGGAAAATAATGATCTTGAAGATAACACGCGTCCCCTGATACACACTATCGCCTATGCAACACGTGGAATTCTCGAGGTGGGTCTGATCGCTGGGAAATCTCAATTTGTGGATGCGGCTATGCACATTGCGCATGCGGTCGCCAAAACCCAGCGCCGTGACGGTGCGCTTCCGGGCCGACTGGACGCCGAGTGGAAACCGGCAAGCCGCTGGAGCTGCATCACCGGTAACGCACAGATGGCTGTTATCTGGCAGCGCTTGGCACAGGAAACCGGGGACCAGGCCTGGCGGCTGCCGGCTGAAAAAGCCAACCGCTTCAACTTGTCCGTCCAGAATCTGGATGCTGCTGATCAGGGTGTGCGCGGCGGGATCCCGGGGTCCCACCCTGTGCGTGGCGGCTACATGGCATACCGGTTCCCGAATTGGGCTGCCAAATTCTTCATGGATGCAGTGATGCTGCAACTAGGATAGCGTGTACCAAAATGCGTGATCTTCTAATAGCCCTGATCGTATTCGGATCCATTCCATTTATTCTGGTTCGCCCGTATTTGGGATTGCTGATGTGGTCTTGGCTGGGCTACATGAATCCCTACCGCTTGGCCTATGGGTTTGCCTACAGTTTTCCCTGGGTTGAGATCATCGCCATTGTCACACTCATAAGCCTTGTTTTCAGCAAGGAGAGCAAGAAGATTCCAGTGTCGCCAATCAGTGTGTTGTTGTTGCTTTTCTTGGCTTGGACTGGCATTACCTCTTTCTTTGCAGTAGACCCTGCCTCTGCTTGGCAGAGTTGGCAGGAATTCGCGAAAATACAGGTCATGATCTTTGTTACGTTGATATTGGTTAACAATCGCCAGCGTATGCTCTGGCTAATATGGATTATTGTGGTATCTCTTGGATTTTATGCCCTCAAGGGTGGAATCTTTACCCTTTTGAAAGGTGGGGTATCTCACGTTTATGGACCACCAGCGAGTTTTATTGGTGATAATAATGCTCTGGCCCTGGCGCTTTGTATGGCGCTGCCATTCATGAGGTACTTACAGCTTCATTCTTCGTATAAGGTAGTGCGAGTCGCCTTGGGACTAACCATGATTCTTACCGGCGTGACAGTACTTGGCACCTATTCACGTGGTGGGCTTCTAGGTCTGATCATAGTAAGTGGGGTTTTGTTTCTAAAGTCCCGCCGCCGTCTGGCAGTCTCTACAGTGATCGTGGTAATCGGGCTCACTGCGTATCATTTCATGCCTGCACAATGGACGGAGCGCATGGACACGCTGCATCATGCCGAGGAGACGGATTCTGCCCAGACGCGAATCCAGTCCTGGGAATTCGCTGCAAACTTGACTGTCCATAGACCTCTGGTGGGTGGCGGCTTTAACGCTTATGAAAGTGCTTACTTGTGGAAGATCTATGGACCGGAAGATGCCATTCCACGTGCGGTACACAGCGTGTACTTCCGGGTGATGAGTGAACAGGGGTACCCGGGCCTGGTACTGTTCCTCGGTCTCCTTTTCGCAAGCTGGCGGAGTTGTAACCAGGTGCGGAAGAAAACACGGGATTCTACTGAACAAAAGTGGGCTTATGATCTTGCATCCATGCTGCAAGTGAGTCTGGCCGCGTTTATAGCCGCAGGTGCTTTTCTTCCCATGGCCTATTTTGACCTGACTTACCAGCTAATGGCGCTATGTGCTCTTTTGGAAGGTTATATGTTGCGGCAACCCGAGAGCGAGGCAATTGAAGAGTCGCAACAAAATGGATCGGCTTCATTGACCAAACAAACTCAACCGCATGACGCCCTTTCTGAGTGAAGGCATGGAAAGCAGAGAGAAAAATGTTTTGATGATCGCTTACCATTTCCCGCCCGCCGCCATGGGCAGCGGGCATCTTCGGACGTTAGGATTTGTAAAGTATCTGCCATCATTAGGGTGGCAGCCCGTGGTCTTGACGGCAAATGTGAAGGCTTATCCGCGTATAGACGCTGCAAGCGAGGAACTTATTCCGCAAGCTTGTCCTGTGCACAGGGCTTTTGCACTGGACGCACGACGTCATATGGGCATCCGCGGGAAGTATCCGGCCTTTCTGGCGCAACCGGATCGCTGGATTTCCTGGTGGCCTGCGGCAGTGTGGCAGGGCCTGCGACTCATCCGCAGATACAAAATTCGCGTTATCTGGTCCACGTATCCGATTATGACTGCACACTGTATTGCTTATACTTTGAGCCGGTTGGCCGGGTTACCCTGGATCGCGGACTTCAGGGATCCGGTGATGAGTTCCGTGGCTGGGCAGGGCGGGCTGACTGTTCACACACAAATGTGCTGGGAACGCCGTATCATGTCGCATGCCACCCATTCCATATTTACCACGCATGGTGCCATGCAATCCTATGCCGAACGCTATCCGCAGATTAATCGCGAAGGCCGGATGGCCGTGATCCCGAATGGATATGATGAGGCAGTTTTTTCAGCATTGCCGGCGACCAGGCCGTATCAAGTGGGACGACCACTTCGGCTGGTACACAGTGGCGTACTGTATCCCTCTGGCCGCAATCCTATCCCGTTTTTTACGGCGCTTGCGAATCTCCAGGCGTCAGGGATAGTGAACCCCAATGGGCTGACGGTAATCCTGCGTGCGAGTGGTTATGAGGCGATATATGCTGCCGAAATACAAAGGCTTGGCCTGTCGGATATGGTCACCCTGGCTCCGCTCTTATCCTACCGTGATGCATTGGCTGAGCAGGCGGATGCCGATGCTCTATTATTGTTTCAGGGTGCGCAATATGATTGTCAGATTCCAGCCAAACTTTACGAGTACTTGCGTATCGGGCGGCCGATTTTTGCATTGGTGGGTGAGCATGGCGATACCGCAGCGGTGTTGAGTAATACTGGTGGTGCGGAGATCGTGCCACTGGACAATGCTCAAGTAATTGAGGGGCGACTCACTGTATTTATCCATATGTTGCGGAAAGGTGGGTTACCGAGAACAGATGACAGTATCGTACAGAAATATTCCAGACGCCATGGCGCAACTCAGCTTGCAGATATTTTGGACAAAGTTTCCTGCTAGATGTGCGGTCTTTTGTTGATTCCATTTCGTATAAGGGGCTTAAAAATAACTCCTGGCCAGACTAGCATACAGGCGAGATGTATGAAGCCGGGGTAACTCTCAAGGTGCCGCTCATAGCGCTCACTAGGCAGCGGAAGTTTTATAGTCAGGCGAATAGACGCTATCGTCAAGCGACTGGCACTATGCCGAGGTAAATCTCGCCCTTTTTCTAGCCCCAGCCCATAGAAATTACTCAGGAGGATTGACTTCAAGCAGCTTGCTTGCGTAGCTTTCATTAAAAGGGTTATGCGTTGTCATGGTAAAGTACGGTTGATTATCTCAAAGAAATCGCATAGATGATTTACTTATCAGTTCTGCGGCAGTCAATGCCTAGCCGATGACAATCATGTCAAGCATCTTCGCCTTGATCGTGTTTCACTACTTCAAGAGGATGAAACTTGGGAATTTTGTATAAAAGGCTTTCGAGATTGCCGAATTACATTAAGCGATTCGGTCCATTTGATGGCTTCCGTTTGTTGTTTCAAGTCGAACGTATTCTCCTCAAAACTTCTGAGACGCTCAGGAAATATCGCTTTCATGGCCACCCAGGTCCGGTATATCTACGGGAGACAATCAGTGACCATTCGATATTCTGGCAATGCATTGTACGGCGGCAGTACGATATGCATCGCTTTCACCAAAGCGATAGATTGGCGCGTGTGTATCGGGAACAAGTACAAAGAGGTATCAGTCCACTGATCATTGATTGCGGAGGCAATATCGGACTTGCAACATTGGATTTGGCCACATTGTTTCCCGAAGCCACGATATACGTAATTGAGCCAGATGAAGCCAATCTTGAAATTCTCAAGTTGAATACTTCTTATTTCGGTAAGCGAGTCGTTCCGCTTAAAGGCGGTATTTGGAACGAAAGTGGCATATTGAGAATCATCAATCCAGAAGCCGGCTCAAGCGCCTTCCGCGTTTCGACTACCACCGACCATTCTGATGGGGCACTCCAAGCTTATACGATAAATGATATTTGCAGGTTAGCTGGAGTAGAATTTCCGTTCATTGTTAAGATAGACATAGAAGGCGCTCAAGCGAACTTGTTCAAGAATAATACGAGATGGGTGCAGAACACCCATCTCATCATGCTTGAACTTGACGACTGGCTCATGCCATGGCGGGGAACAAGCAGGCCGTTCTTCTCATGCATAAGTCAATATCCGTTTGACTACCTCATCTCAGGTGAAACTATCTTCTGTTTTCGTGATTATGAAGTGCGAAATGGAGCGCAGACTTTTTAAATAAACTGAGACACGCTATCTCTTACTTAATTAAACAGGGCGGCAATAGGTGATCTATGAGAGAACAACAACTTGGCAAGTTCCTTACCAATCGGTCATTTTGTCACAAACATCAATGGGCATGATTGTTACATGATAACCGCTATAAACACCCAATCGCTTGTAGGTGTGCCTATCTATATGGGGGTTATTCTAACCTTGATGTTAGTTAGCCTCGCGTCCCCAGGTTGTGCAGCCATGCAGCAGCCTATCTCCGTCAATCATGATGACTGGTATTCTCAATTCCATGCCCCGCGTGAGGTGGATTGGCCCAAACAGGCGATCGTCAGCGTCCAATTGCTGGGTGGAAACAGCACGGAACATGATGCGCCATTAACGTTCGGCCAGGTATTCAAGCAAGGCGCAATACCCAATGGAAAATCAATAACCGCCAAGTTGAATGATACAACGGTTCCAATCCAGGTTGATCCCAAGTCAACTTGGCCAGACGGATCATTGCGTAATGCTGTTATTACTGTAAACATACCTCAGCTTGACGCGCATACGAGTAAATTTCTTGCTCTGTATCTTACTTCTGATAAGTTCAAGCAAGATTATCAGGGACATAGCACACCAACAGTCACTCAGCTCTTGGATTCTGGGTTTGATGCAACCGCAGTATTGACGATCAAAGGACAAGCCTATCAAGTAGATGCTCGGCAGCTTCTGCTCCATATAAAAAAAACGCATGACTGCAGATCATGGGCGCGTGAATGCAATATCTGGCTTTCTGGCCCGCTCGTCAGTGAATGGATTATTGGAGTACCACCTATTGATTCAATGGGTAATCCAAACCGTCATTTGAAGGTCTTTTTTTATATTCGTGCCTACAGTGGAACAGGAGGTGCTGCAATAGGAAATGTCCGGGTTGATACCGTAGTAGAAAATGACTGGACCTATGTGCCTGCACCACAAAATATTGAATATAACGCTATCCTTACCGTTGGAGCCCACCACTTTCAGCTCAATAATCTCACAAACTACGCACAAACTCGTTGGCATAAAGTGATGTGGTGGCACGATCGTCCACGTGTTTTTACCAGGATTGATTGGCAGTATCTGCAAGCCACCAAGGCAATTTCAAACTACGCTAATGTCTATCCCACTGATGCATTTTTAAATAAAGTACGTCAAAGTGTTGCGCCAATGGAACGCGGTGATCAAAGTGTTCATATGGGCGAAACCGGAGACCAAGTCGCCATAGGGCCACTGCCGCAGTGGACTTCCGTATATGTTATATCAGGTGATCCAAGAGCTTTTGCCTGGATGCGCGCCAATGACGATGCACTTGGCGCATATCAGATGCATTTTAGTGATAAAAAAACCGGGCGGCCACTCAGTATAGTTGATCATCCTTTTATCACACTAATTGCATCCAGTGATGCTCGTAGATTGGCTGATTCCAAGCCGCAGTCTGGATGGGAAAATGATATGCTTCCCTCATGTGCGTTGGGCGCTAGTTGTAAATCACCTTTTACTTACGATATTGCACATTTTCCTTCCGGTGGGTATGTAACGTATATGGTAACTGGTGATTATTATTATCTTGAAGAACTGCAATTTATTGCTTCTTATGTTGAGTTATGGACAAATCCAGGATATAGGGATTATTCCAAAGGCCTTTTATCAAAGGCATTGCCTCAAGTCAGGTCACAGGCATGGGCATTACGTGCCATCGCTGATGCTGCATTTATTACCCCTGACTCAGATCCGCTTAAGTCATATTACTCCCTGCTCATTAACAATATCATCACGAATTATAACCAACTATATACAGGTGGTAGTGTTGACGATCCGCTGCATGTGATTGCTAAATTCGGTAATACGGATGGAAAGCAGGGAGTTGCCATCGCGCCGTGGCAAGATTCATTTTTTACTTGGGCAGTCGGGCATGTAGCAGAACTCGGTTTTCCTGGGGCCGCGAAACTGCTCAAATGGAAAGCAGAATTCCAGATAAATTTGATGACAGACTGGATTGAACATCCACGAACCGGGTATTGCTGGACACAGGCCTCAACTTATGAACTCCAAGTTAAGGATTCAGCCAATTCGCCCATGTATGAAAGTCTCTCCAAAGTCTGGAGCATCAATTTTCCAAATCTCATTGGTCTCACATGCGATAGTGCAAAAATGGTATCCAAGCTTAATACTGGTACGATAAAATATCGTATTGGCGAAATGAGTGGCTATCCATGGTCACCGACTGGATTTACAGCGAATTATCAAATAGGACTGGCTATGGCTGCACAGACAGACATTCCCCACGCACATCTAGCATGGGAGATATTTGAAAAACGTACCCTGAAGCCTGATTACCGGGATAATCCAAAATACGATATCGTACCGCGTTGGGTACATTAGTTGTTGATCAACTAGTAGAAGTCAGGTACCAATACCCATATTTTGTATACTGTAGATCACATACATAAAGCGCAAATGCGGGAACAGCTGGTAATATTGAGTTAGCACTTTCTGATATAAATCAATCACCAGTGGCCACAGCCTTTTGTATCCATAAATAAAAGATACAAGGCCGGAGTTCAAGCTAATGTTCTACCGCCTAAAGGACGTATTTAACAGAAGTCAACTAAACCGCGTACTGTGTGGCATTCTCAAAACGCCGCCGATTAAACCTGATAAGCATTCAACCTTCGCCCTGGTTTCCCAAATAAGAGAAAAAGACATACTTATGTACCTCTTGGCCGTCAAGTCATTCTGCCTGTGGCTTAGACCAAGTCATGTAAAGCTGCTGGTTGATGGCAAACTCAGCCAGAAAAGCAGCCAGATGCTGAATTACCATATACCAAATGTCGTAATCGAGCCACATAGGAACTACCGTAAAGAGCGCTGTCCAACTGGTGGTACCTGGGAACGGCTTTTAGCACTCGCCTCACACGCTCAAGACAGCTATGTCGTGCAACTCGATGCAGACACAGTAACTCTAGCGCCTCTTCAGGAAGTTCACAATTGTATCTCTGCTGAGAAAGCTTTTACTCTCGGCAGTAAACAAGGACAGTTGGTGGAGTTCAGTGATGTAATTTCACGTCGCGCGAAAGAATCACTGAGTAACGGCGATACCCATATACAAACGCTATCCGAATCAGTGCTGGACAAATTTATGCCATCACAGGAAATAAAATATATCAGGGGTTGCTCTGCCTTTGTAGGAATTCCGCGAGGTAAAATATCACCTGATTCTGTTGCGGATTGGGCTCACATACTCGGCCACCTCATAGGATCACGCTGGCATGAATGGGGGACTGAGCAATTCATGTGCAACCTGCTGATTGCAAACATGGAGAACAGCATGGTCCTCCCACATCCAAGATATGCCACCTGCCCAAATGTTAGTGACGAGCACACATTATTTGCTCATATGGCTGGGTTCTGCCGCTTCTCGAATCATCAGTATGTAGGCTTGGCGCAGCGCGTTATTGGTATGCTCTAACTCACATACAGGCAGGTCATATACGTAATGTGAGCAATGTGTAAATCTGATGGGATGATCGCCCATTTCTACCAAGCGCGGTTCAATATCACGATGATGGTCTTGGAGTGCCCCCGGTTTTTCGGACCCATGTCAGGTTTAGGATAGCCTGATGGAGGTTCGATATGAAGAAGCGATTTTCGGAGGAGCAGATCGTCCGGATCCTAGGCGAAGCCGCCGGGCACGGCGTGCCGGCGACAGCGCGCAAATACAGTGTTTCGGAGCAGACGGTGTACCTGTGGCGGCGGCGGTATGAAGGCATGGACATATCACAAGTGGCCGAGCTCAAGCGCCTGCAGCTGGAGAATGCGCGGCTGAAGAAGGTGGTGGCGGAGCAGCATCTGGTGTTAGACATTGCCAAGGAAGCGCTGGCAAAAAAATCCTAAGCGTGTCGGCTCGGCGCAGCTGGGTACGACACGCGAATCGGCAAGGCTTGGCGTTAGCCCAGGGGTGCCAGTTATTCGGCGTCGCACGCTCCGCGCTCAACTACGCCGCCCAACGGCCGGTGCAGGACGCGAAGCTCGTGGCCTGGATGCAGGGCATCGTGCGGATGTACCCGGACTGGGGCTATCGGCTGGCCCACGGGCGGGCGGTGAACTGCGGCTGGCCGGTGAGCCGTAATCGGTTCCACCGGTTATGGCAGAAGCACCATCTGCAGCAGCCGTTACGGGTTCCGCAGCGCAAGATCATCACCGGTGCCAGGCTCGACCCCACGCCGTTCATCCGCAACCACATCGGGTGCTATGACTTCGTGCACGATCGGGATGCGGCCGGACGCATGATCCGCTGTCTTACGGTCAAGGACGAAGCCACGGCCTATGCCTTGGCGATCGTACCGGCGCTTAAGTACAGTGCCGAGGACGTGCAGCACGTATTGGAACGCCTGGTACAGACCTATGGCTATCCAGCGTACCTGCGCAGCGACCGCGGCGGCGAGTTCATCGCGCACGAACTCCGGCCGTGGTTGGACGATAACCATATCAAACCGGCCTACATCGACGCCGGCAAGCCGTGGCAGAATGGTTCGAGCGAGAGCTTCAACGGCACATTGCGGCGCGGCTGCCTGAACCGGTATGAGTTTCACGGCATCGCGGACGCGACAATCCGGATGGAAGAATGGCGACGGATCTACAACGAGATCCGTCCTCACGGTCGACTGGGGTATCAGCCGCCGGCCTCAGCCTACTTCCTGGAACGTTTCCAGGAACGCAAACAGGTGGCGTAATATGGCGAAAACTAAACCTGCAGTTCGTCCGAAATTCTGGGGCCAGTCAGTCTCATTAAATAAATGGCTCATCCCATGCATAAGATTATAATTCTCATTATCGACATGGCAAATAATGTCTTTCAGGTGCATGGTGTAGAGCATCACGGCAAACCCATACTGCGCAAAACCGTCAGCCCAACTAAACTTACTCAGAGATTTCACAGACGAGCCATAAAGTTTAATCTGCCATACCCAATTGGGTATTTATTCAGGAATATGAGGGTATGGTGACAAAAAAAACTAGTGTACGCCGCGCATTAATTTTGTCGTTTGGGCAGCGGATAACATCTTTAGTAATCACCTTACCTACAATCATAATTGTGAGTCATTTATTGACTCCGGCCGAAGTCGGCGTCTACTCGGTTGCTGTAGCTTTCGTAAACCTGGTTCAAATGCTGCGAGACTTTGGCGTATCTGAATACCTCATCCAAGAGCGTCATCTGAATGATGCTTTAGCACGTACGGCATTCACGATTACTCTAAGTATTGCTTGGATTCTTGCAGCATTATTATTTATTTCAAGCCCATGGTTTGGCGAGTTTTATCATAATCCTGGTTTGAAAGTAGTGTTACGGATACTGAGTATAAATTTCGTTCTACTGCCATTCGGCTCTACGACAAACATGTTGTTGCGTCGGGATATGCAGTTCGGAATACTTTATAAGATAGGCACAGGTCAACAAATCATCCAGAGCTCCACAACGATATTGTTATCGTTTTTAGGATTTGGATATATAGGTCTTGCATGGGGTTCAGTTGCCGGTATGACGGCCTTGGTACTGGGATGTCTCACATGGGGGCGAAAATATCGAGTTAGAGGTATTGGGTTATTGCACTATAGACGTGTATTGCGCTTTGGTATAACCAGAACATTGGGCGATATTGTTATTCGGCTCGGACAAAGCGCACCTGATTTTGTAATTGGTCGGGTGCTCGGTTTTGCGGATGCTGGCCTCTATAGTCGTGGTTACGGGTTAATAAACACGTTTCGAGAGAATGTGATTGGTGCGATTAGTGCGGTTGCCTTTCCAACATTTGCGCAATACCATCGTGATACCAACAATGCACATAAAATATTCCTGAAATCGGTTACCTACCTGACGGGTATCAGTTGGCCTTTTTTTATCTTTTCCGCTTTAATGGCCTTGCCTATAATTCATTTTATGTTTGGTACGAAATGGCTTGAAGCTGTACCAATATTGCAGCTTCTCAGTATCACTGCCTTAATCGGTACACTTGTATATCAGTGCAACGACTATTTCACAGCAATTGGCCATGTCGGATTTGCAACACGTGCGGAAACCATGGTGCAAGTCTCCAGAATTATTCTACTGGCCGTGACGATTTTCATTAGTCTTAATGCAGTCGCTGCGTCACAGATATTTGTCTATGCCCTAGCTGGTGTGATCTACTATCGCTTATTACTTAAACATACAAGACTTACAATCAAAGATATTGTTGTAGCTCTAAGGTCAAGTGCAATTGTTGCAATATGCAGCGCTATTGTGCCGTGTATCAGTTATTTTATTTTTATATTATTCTCACAACACATCGGGATATCTATATTGATATCAAGTGCTGGAGCACTGATTGGCTGGTTTATCGGAATATATATAACCCGTCATCCTCTGTTTGATGAGGTTGTGAATATAACAACTAAAATACGATATTCTTTCAAATAACAGCACGCGGGTTCAAGTTTGAAGTGCAACAATGAGTGAAGTCTTGGTCCGGAAGAATACCTCATACGGTGTCTTGAATCCCAATCGCTTTCTGGGGCGGTGATTGAGCCGCTGCATGGCATGATCCAGTTCTGTCTGTGTCACCGTGGTCAAGTTACGGCGCTTGGGGAAGTACTGTCGGATCAAGCCATTGGTGTTCTCGTTCGTGCCGCGCTCCCAGGAACAATAGGGATGCGCGAAGTACACTTTGGCCGCGAGTGATTTCGCTATGCGTTCGTGTTCGGCTCCCTCGGTGCCATTATCGAGCGTGAGCGTGTGCACGCGGGCCTTGAACGGGGGGGTATCCAGAATTATGTGTGTCTGAGCCATACTTTGGAAAAGGAGAGAACGTATGGCGATCAAGCACGAGATTATTGATGAGTTGTTGAAGGGTCAGGATCCGAAGCAAGTATTTTCATCGGCCGGACTGATGGGCGAACTCAAAAAGGCATTAGCCGATCGGATTCTGAATGCCGAGATGGACCAACACCTGGCAGACGTGAAGCAGGCGGAGGTCTCGGAGGGCGGCAATGCCCGTAATCACCGCAATGGCTACTCCCAGAAGACGGTCTTGACCGAGAGCGAGTCGCTGCAGGTATCGATTCCGCGGGATCGGCAGGGGACCTTTGAGCCGCAGCTGATTGCGAAGTATCAACGGCGATTTCCCGGTTTTGACGAGAAAATCGTCTCGATGTACGCGCGCGGCATGAGCGTGCGGGATATTCAGGGGCATTTACGCGATCTGTACGGCATTGAGGTCTCCCCGCAGCTGATTTCCACGGTGACCGATGCGGTGCTGGAGGAAGTCGGCCGCTGGCAGAGCCGGCCGCTCGATCCGATGTACGCGCTGGTATTCTTTGATGCGCTGCGGGTGAAGATGCGTGATGAGGGGACGGTACGCAACAAGGCGGTGTACCTGGCGATCGGCGTGACACCGGAGGGGCGCAAGGAGGTGCTCGGCCTTTGGATTGAGCAAACGGAAGGCGCTAAGTTTTGGCTACGGGTGATGACGGAGATCAAGAACCGCGGGGTCAACGATATCCTGATCGCCATCGTCGATGGCTTGAAAGGATTTCCGGAGGCGATCAACGCGGTCTTTGCCGAGACCCAGATCCAGACCTGCATTGTGCATTTGATACGCAATTCCTTGGAGTTTTGCTCCTGGAAAGAGCGCAGACCGATTGCCAAAGAGCTGAAAAACATCTACCGCGCCGAGGATGCAGACGCGGCCGCCGCTGCGCTGCAAGCCTTCGAGGACGGACCCTGGGGGCAGAAGTTCGGGGCCATTACCGCCCTCTGGCGTCGCCACTGGACGCACGTCATCCCGTTCTTCGCCTATCCCCAAGAGGTACGCAGAATGATTTACACCACCAATGCCATCGAGAGTCTGAACAGCATTCTGCGTCGCTCCGTCCGTACCCGCGGCCATTTTCCGAGCGACGAGGCGGCGACCAAATTAATCTGGCTGCAGTTGCGCGAAATCACCCAGGATTGGACAATGCCGGCACGCGAATGGAGTAAGGCCAAAGCCCAATTCGCATTGGTGTTCGGTGCTCGGTTCGAGGTCAATCATTAACCGACCGGCTCAACACACACAAAATTTCTGATAGGCCCTTGAACGGTCGCAGTATCTTCACCGTCGCCTCCCGAAACGCTTTCGCAGTTCGCCGCGGCAGCGCCGCCACCAGCGTATACCCCGATTTACGCCCCACCTGGGAGACCAGCACACCCCGATGATGATGTCCAATCAGGGTGTCGCCTTCCCAGTCCCCGAGTCGGCTGCGGCGTTCCACAATTGCCGGACGGGCGTCGATACTCACCCGATTCTTAAGCTG
>Ga0307372_10003659_pt1 | contig 24363 bp, 23 predicted proteins | sample OX1MG_FD_202533 | JGI IMG/M metagenome (GOLD analysis project Ga0307372, IMG submission 202533) | Soil microbial communities from Risofladan, Vaasa, Finland - OX-1 | ecosystem: Environmental > Terrestrial > Soil > Coastal area > Acid sulfate soil | place: Finland: Risofladan, Vaasa | collected...
TTCATCGGCGCTTCATCATCGGCGCTTCGATGATAGAACGAAGCATCGATGACCACGCGCTCACCAGACGCTCGGGATAAACCGATCGGTCTTGCGTAGGTAATCCTCGTACTCCTCGCCGAACCGCTCGCGCAGCGCGTTCTCTTCGAGCGTCGCGCGCCGGCTCCCGATCAGCGCTCCCAGCACGACCGTTGCGATCAGCGTCAACGGCGCCGCGCACTCCACCGTCCACGCGAACACCACCAGGAATTCGCCGAGATATATCGGATGGCGGATGTAGCGGAAGAGTCCGCCACGGACCAGCGTGGCTTTGGCGAGAGCCTCGGCGGAGGCGCTGAAGAAGCCGAGCTGAATGCGCGCGCCCAACGCGAGCCATAGCCCAACTAACTCGATCAAAAGACCGAGCGCGCCGATCCATCGCGCCGGCTCTCCACCGTACAGGTAAGTACGCTCGAGCGGCGCCGCGGCAAAGATAGCGAGCACCGGTAACTGATTCACCATCAGGCGGCGGATGCGGGCCGAGTCCGGCGCAGGCTCCAGGTCCTCGCGGATTAGAACGTCAGCGAGGCGAAAGCCGAAATAAGCGACCAGGTAGGCGGAAACATAGGGCCGCGCGGCGAAGTATTCACCTATCCCGAGCCCCAGCGCGATCGATCCGACCACGGCCAGCAGGAACATGATCAGCTCGGCGAGCCGGATATCGATTCGGGATCTCAGCGAGCCGGTCGCGCTCGCGTGCCGCGCTCCCGCCATCGACTCGGGGGATTGCGCCGCGGCCGCCGCCGATCGCTCCGGCGCTCCGGCGCGATTCGAATCCCCCTCGCCTTCCATGGCGGTGAATTTGACAGGATAGGATGGCCGATTCAAAGGATTCCGATTGCGATCCGATTACCCGTTGCGTGGCCCGCATCCGTCTCATCCCAGGTCGTTGGCCTCGAGCCATCGCTCCGCGTCGAGCGCCGCCATGCATCCGGTGCCTGCCGCGGTGACCGCCTGCCGATAGACGCGGTCGGCGACATCGCCCGCCGCAAACACGCCCTCGATTCCGGTGTCGGTCGTGCCGGGACGCACCTTGATATAGCCGAGCTCGTCGAGTTCGAGTTGGCCCTTGAAAAGGCTCGTGTTTGGCTGATGACCGATCGCGATAAATACGCCGTCGGTCTTGAACTCGCCCTTCGTACCGGTCTTCAGGTTGTTCAACCGTACGCCGCTCACTCCGTTCTTCTGATCGCCGTGAATCTCGTCGATGGCCGAATCCCAGATGAACCCGATCTTCGGATTCCGCTTCGCCCGATCCTGCATGATCTTCGAGGCGCGAAGCTGGTCGCGCCGATGCACGATCGTCACGCGCGAGCAGAAGCGGGTGAGGAAATTCGCCTCTTCGATAGCGGTGTCGCCGCCGCCGACAACCACCGTCTCCTTGTTCTTGAAGAACGCGCCGTCGCACGTCGCGCATGCGCTCACGCCGTAACCCATCAGCTTCTTTTCCGACTCGAGTCCGAGCAGCTTGGCCGTGGCGCCGGTCGAGATTATGAGCGCGCGCGTACCGATACTCTTCTTGCCCACCGTGAGCTCGAATGGGCGCCGGCTGAGATCGACCGCCGTCGCCTCGTCCAGGATGAACTTGGTGCCGAAGCGCGCGGCCTGGCGATGGAGCACCTCCATCATCTCCGGACCCTGGATGCCGTGCTCGAAGCCCGGATAATTCTCGACTTCCGTGGTGATAGTAAGCTGTCCGCCGGGCACCGCTCCCTCGATTAGAACCGGCGCCAGGTTGGCCCGCGCGGCATAAAGGGCGGCCGTGAGGCCGGCGGGGCCGGAACCGAGAATCACGAGCCGATAGGTTTCATCTGCCATAGGTTTGGTCTTTCTTCCTGTGCCTGAGTGTCGATCCGCAAACCACCATTGTATAGGCGCGCGGCCACAACGTAAGCTCTTAGCCGCCGTTAACGATGCGTGGCAAGAAAAGCAATACCAAGCCGGTCACGACTCGGCCGCGCAAGCGGATTCGCCGCCCGCTGTCCGCCGCCCTGACCCATCTTGACGCCCGCGGCCGGATTCACATGGTCGATGTGGGCGAGAAGCCGGTCACGCGGCGCGAGGCGGTCGCGCGCGGCGCAATACGGATGCGGCCCGCGACGCTCGCGGCGATAACCGGCGGCACGCTCGGCAAGGGCGAGGCGCTGGCCGCGGCGCGCCTGGCCGGAATCATGGCCGCCAAGCGCACCCACGAACTGATCCCGCTGTGCCATCAGTTGCCGCTCGAAGCGGTTGAAGTCTCTTTTCGCGCCGGCCCCGCGGGCGCGACGCTCGAAATCGAGGCGCGCGCGATCACCAACGCGCGCACCGGCGTCGAGATGGAGGCGATGGTCGCGGTGAGCGTCGCGGCGCTCACGATCTACGACATGGCGAAGGCGATCGATCGCGCGATGACGATCGGCGCGATCCGGCTGGTCAGAAAATCGGGCGGCCGAAGCGGCGAATTCATCCGGCCCCGCGAGCGCGAATGGCCCGCCGAATGACCGCGTCCGACGCGCCAGCGCCCGATACTGCGCAGGCGCGTGCTCGCGCATCGCTCAAGCGCGGACGCGACGGGCCAGTGCGCGGCGGTAATCCGTGGATTTTTTCCAATGCGCTCGCGCGGATCGAGCCCAAAGACGCCGCCGCTGGCGATCCGATCGACGTTATCGACGCCAGCGGCGATTTAATCGCCTACGGATATTACAATCCGGCGACCACGATCGCGGTGCGAATCCTCGGATGGGCGGGCGAGCCCACATCCGATGCGATCGTGCGCCATCGCCTGAGGAACGCGCTCGAATGGCGCAACCGTATCGTCCCGTCCGACACCAACTGCTACCGCCTCGTCAACGGCGAAGGCGACGGACTTCCGGGCGTGGTGATCGATCGTTACGGCGACGTGATGGTAGTGCAGATTCTGACCGCGGGCGCCGATCGGATGCGTGGCGAAATCACGGCGGCGCTATCGGAGATGCTCGCGCCGCGCGCGATCGTCGAACGCAGTCAGGGCGCCGTCCGCAAGCATGAGGGACTCGACGATCGGGTCGGAATCATCGCCGGCGAAGCCGTCGCCCGCACGATCGTATGTGAAAACGGAATCAAGCTCGAAGTCGACCTCGAACTCGGACAGAAGACCGGCTGCTTCCTCGACCAGCGCGAAAATCGGGCGCGGATTAAGGGACTCGCCAAAGATGCGCGCGTTCTCGACCTCTGCTGCTACGCGGGCGGATTCTCGCTCGCGGCGATGGCGGGCGGTGCGCGAGAGATAGTCGCGGTCGACACTTCCGCCCGCGCGCTCGAATGGGCGCGGCGCAATTGCGCGCTGAATGGCTTCGACGCCGCGCCGATCCAATTCGTCCATGCCGAGGCCGGCAAGTTCCTCGCGCAATCGGACCGCCGCTTCGACCTCGTAATCCTCGATCCGCCGCCGCTCGCCCGCAGCCGCGCCGACGCGCCGCGTGCCGCCAATCTCTACAGCGCGCTCAACGCGCTCGCGCTCGAGGCCGTCGCGCCCGGCGGCTACCTGATGACCTTCAGTTGCTCGGCGCATTTTCGCGGCGAGGATTTCGTTCATGCCCTCCGTATCGCGCAGGTGAAATCGCACCGCCGGATGCGCCTCGTCGCGCGCCTTGGACCCGCCGCCGACCATCCCGCGATGCTCGGTCACGCCGAGGGTGAGTATCTGACCGGACTGTTGCTGCATAATCCCGGCTGAGCGGAGCGCTTGCGCGACGCACCTCGTCCGACGCACGATTGGATGCATGCGCCGTATTCGCCCGGCGCCCCGATGATTGGCAAGGAACCAATGCGATGAAGCTCGAACGGCTCGACCATTTCGGAATCGAGGTCGCCGATCTCCCGCGCGCCGAGCGCTTCTATGCCAGCGTCCTCGGCCTTTCTGCCGTCGCCCGGTTCGGCGACCAGGTGCTGCTCGATTGCGGCGGGCAGAACCTTGCGCTGTTTCACGTCGTGCGCGCGCCGCTTTCACCCGTCGAGCGCCACGCGATAATTTCGCATCCGCTGGGCCGCGGCCATCATGCATTCCGCATCAGCCGCGACGATTTCGCCAGCGCTGCCGATCGCCTCGCTGAAGCTGGATGCGAGACCGCGCACCCGATCGATTGGGGCGATCACGATTGTCTCTACTTCCTCGATCCCGACGGCAATCTGCTCGAACTGATCAGCTACCGCTAACCCGAACCGTGGCAATCAGCGAACGATCGCGACGATGATGTAGGGCAGGCGGTCGAGCGCGCGCGCCACTCCGTTTGCCGCCGTCCGCCGATTCGTGCGATTAAGCCAATGTAACGGTGATACCAATTTCGGCCCGGCGCGGCGGAGGTGCGATCGTGAAGTTCGGCCTTTTTTACCAGATGCCGTGCGCTCCCGAGCAATCGGAACCGGAGCGCTATCGCGAGACTATCGAGCAGATTACGCTCGCCGACGAGCTTGGCTTCGATGTGGCGTGGCTCGCGGAGCTTCATTTCTTCCGCCACTTTTCGATCATGCCCGCGCCGCTGATGGTCGCGATTGCGGCCGCGAATCGCACCCGGCGAATCAGGCTCGGCACCGGCGTCGCCCTGCTGCCACTGAGTAATCCCCTGCGCACGGCCGAAGAGGCCGCCACCGCCGATATCCTGACTGGCGGACGGCTCGATTTCGGCGTCGGCCGCGGCACGATCGCGATCCATTTCCAGGGCCTCGGCGTCCCGCGCGACGAAAGCCGCGAACGCTTCGACGAGGCGCTCGAAATAATCCGGATGGCCTGGACCGAGGAGCGCGTCTCGTTTCACGGCCGCTTTTACAATATCGACGACATTGCCGTGGCGCCCAAACCGCTTCAGAAGCCCCATCCGCCAATCCGGATCGCAGCCAACAGCCCCGACACCGCCGAATTCGCCGGACGCAAAGGTTACGACATCATGGCTGCGTCGCCGATCAACCCGATGCCCGGCTTCTTCGAGCATGTGCGGCTCTATCGCAACGCGCTCGCAGGCGGCGAAAAGCCAAACTACAAGGGCGACGTCGCGGCGCTCTTCTTCGTATGCCCCGCTGAGAGCCGTGCCGCCGCGCGTGCCGAAGCCGAGGGCAGCCTGATGCATTACTTTCATACCATCGCCGAACAGGCCCGCCTGGGCGGCCGCGATCAGAACGAAGGCTCCTACGCCTACCTCAAGCTGACCCGCGAGCGAGCGCTCGCAATCAAATACGAAGCCGTCGAGGAGACGATGGCGGTCTACGGACCACCCGAGGAATGCGCCGCGAAAATCGCCGACGTGCATCGCCAGAGCGGAATCGACCAGCTCGTATGCTGGTTCAACGCCGGCGGCCTGATTCCGCATCGCAAGGTAATGGCCGCGATGGAGCGCTTCGCGGCCAAGGTGATGCCGTCCGTGCGCCATCTCGGCGCCAGCTGATTTGCGATGAAACGGCTGTGCGTCTTTTGCGGATCGAGTCCCGGCGCCGATCCGGCGTACGCGCATGCGGCACGCAAACTCGGCTCGATTCTGGCCAAGGCCCGAATCGGCCTCGTCTACGGCGGCGCGAGCGTCGGTCTGATGGCTGAAATCGCGGACGCCGCGATGGAGGAGCGGGGCGAGGTTATCGGCGTGATTCCGCGTTCAATGGTCGACATGGAAGTGGCGCACAGCGGTCTCACCGATCTGCGAATCGTCGACTCGATGCATCAGCGAAAGGCGCTGATGGGGGATCTCTCCGACGGTTTCATCGCGATGCCCGGCGGACTCGGCACCCTTGAAGAATTCTTCGAGGTGCTGACTTGGGCGCAGCTCGGGATGCATGCCAAGCCGTGCGGATTGCTCAACGTCGGCGGATTTTACGATCAACTGCTCGCTTTTCTCGACCACGCGACGGGACAACGCTTCATCAAGCCGGCCCATCGCGCCACCGTGCTCGTCGCCGAGAGTCCCGAGGACCTGCTCGCCCAGTTCGAGAAGTATCGCGCTCCGGTGAGCGGGAAGTGGATCGATCGCGGCCAGAAATAGTAATGATCGTGTCAGGCGGCGGCGGGCGCCTGCGACAGCTCGAAAGCGCCCGGATTGAGCCCTTCCTTCGATCGCAGCACGATCCGGATCGAAAGGCGGCGCTCGAGTGCTTCCAGATCGGCGGCGCCGTTGTCGTAAAGGTAGCGCGCGACTTCCGGGTTGAGGCGCACGATCAGCATGTCGGTCGCCGCCCCGCGGCTCGCCTCGCGATAGATGCCGCGCAGGACCTCGGCGGCGAGCGTCGGCACCGACTTAATCACCGCGCGCCCCTGGCATTGCGCGCACGGTTCGGTGAGCAGCTCCTCGAGGCTCTCGCGGGTGCGCTTGCGCGTCATCTGCACCAGCCCCAGCTCGGAAATCTTGAGCGCCGAGGTCCGCGCGCGATCGCGCTTGAGCGCCTGCGCCAGAGTCTCGCTGACCTTCTTGCGATCGGCCTCGCGGGTCATGTCGATAAAATCGACGATTATGATCCCGCCGATATTGCGCAAGCGGAGCTGCTTGACGACCTCGTCGGCCGCCTCAAGATTGGTCTTCAGGACGGTTTCGTCCTGGTTGTGTTTGCCCACGAAGCGGCCCGTGTTGACGTCGATCGCCGTCAGCGCCTCGGCGCGATCGAAGACCAGGTAGCCGCCCGACTTGAGCCAGACCTTGCGATCGAGCGCACGCTCGACCTGCGGCTCGACCTGGTAATGGTCGAAGATCGGGGCCGCGCCCTCGTACATCGCAATCCGCGAACGCAGGCGCGGCATGTACTGCTGAACGAATTGCAGGATGCGATCGTAAATGGCCCGGTCATCGCACCAGAGCCGCTCGACCTCGCTCGAAAACAGGTCGCGCACAGTGCGCAGCGCCAGATCGAGATCGTTGTAGAGAATCGTGGCCGGCGGCACGCTCTCGGCCTTGCGCACGATCGTGCTCCAAAGCCGCGTAAGGAAATTGGCGTCGCGCTGAATTTCGCGCTTGCTCACGCCTTCGCACGCCGTCCGCACGATGAAGCCGCCGCTCTGGCGACCCATCTCGGCCACCGCCTGGCGCAGCCGCGCGCGTTCCTCGGCGCTCGAAATCTGGCGCGAAATCCCGATATGGTTGCTGGTCGGCATGTACACCAGATGGCGCCCCGGCAGCGAGATAGACGACGTCAGCCGCGCACCCTTGGTGCCCATCGGCTCCTTCGCGATCTGAACGATTATCTCCTGGCCACGCTTGAGCTGCTGCTCGATCGGAACCCGCGGCCGCGGCACGCGATGGTGACGCCCGCGACGGCGCCGTCCGCCCTGCCGCGACTCCTCCGAGGCGGCCTCCGGCGCGGCCTCCGCGTCGCCCTCGCCGGTTAGAGGAGGCTCCGCTTCAGCCATTATCGGTTCGGTCTCGACATCCTCTTCGCCAATTACTTCGGCGATCGACCCGAAGGCGCTCACGTCATCGTGGAAGTCCGAGACATGCAGGAAGCCCGCCTTTTCGAGTCCGATATCGACAAACGCGGCCTGCATCCCGGGCAGCACGCGCGTCACTTTGCCCTTATAAATATTACCAGCGAGACCGCGATGCTCCTTGCGCTCGAGATGGAATTCGGTGAGCGAACTCTCCTCGAGCACGGCGACGCGCACTTCAAGCGCGCTCGCATTGATTACGATTTCGCGTTTCACTGGGAAGCCATTTCGCGGAGAGGGAGGGGCCGATCGAGCGCGCCGCCACAACTCGGGACCGGGAAGGCGCCGTGCGGTTCAAAGATAGCGATTACAGCCTTCGCCGTATCAAAGCACTCGCCAAGTCGTGCGGTAACCGTCGCATCCCCTCCACCATCTCAGCCTTGCCTCGGGATCATACGGCCCATATGGAGAAGGCGCAAGGCAATGTCCGCATTACGCGCGTGTGACGTAACAAAGGCCGTTATCGCGTCCGGAACGGCCCTAGGACACTATCAATTGTGGCAAATCGCAAAACCGAACGTTTGTTTGGTGGGATTGCACTCGTGCCCAGAATGGATTAAGCGAAGTAGAGTATGGCTTATTTAGCCAAGCCGGTCGCAGCGGACCATCCCGCATGCCGCTCCTTGGCGTCCCGCCTCGTCGGGCGGACGATTCCCGGTGGCAGTGCTGTCGTTACAACAGTGCTTATGTTCGATGAAGGGAATATGATCGGGGTGAGGCTGTGGTTGATTGGCCCCCGGTGAAGTTCGATGCGAGACAGAAGTTTTACTCGAGTTCGAGAAGCTGACCGGAGTCGTCAGTCTACCGGAGTTCAAGCCTCGCGTAGCCGTCTGGATCATCCCCCTGGGGGATGGAGTACACTCAGATATTAGCGAAGCTTACGGGAAACTCCCGAAACCGGTGCCGTCAAGGTGCCTCGAAATGCTCTCATTGGATCACAATTTTATTCAGCAACTGGTGGAAAGCTCCCCGGACATAATCGTCGCGGTTAATCGGGAAGGCGTCATAATCTTTTACAACGACGGCGCGCGCAGGAACCTGCATTACACGTCCGCCGAGATGATCGGTGAACATGTCACCCGTATCTACCCGTCCGTTGACGAGGCGCGCCGGGTAATGAAGGCGATGCGCGATTCGTCGGACTCGGGCCGTATCTCGAATTTCGAGACCGTGTTTCGCAGCAAGGACAATGAACTGATACCGGTCGCGATCTCGGGCTCGATCATCCATGAAGAGGGCGGCGCCGAGGTCGGATCGATTGGCTTCGCACGGGATATCCGTCCGATGCGCCAGCGCGAGCGGCTCGCAACCGCAGGTGAGATTGCCGTCAGCCTAGCCCACGAAATAAACAATCCGCTCGAATCGATCACCAACAACGTGGACCTGCTGACGCGATGCGTCGAGGCCCATCTGGCGGACTCCGAACTGGTGGTCGAGCAGGAGCGGCTGGATTCGATCCGCTCCGGGATCACGCGGGTGCAGGCGATCGTGCGCCGGCTCGATGACATGTGCCGCAAGGGCGTCTATGAGACCCGCGACTACATGGCGGGCAGGAAGATGGCGGACCTCGCGCCACGCGAGGGTTCGCCGGTGCGCGGCCAATCGGCTACGCAGGACGGCGGTGGAGACTGGCCGCTGACGGGGATGACGATCCTGGTGCTCGATGACGACCTTTCGGTCGTGACGTCGCTCGCCGACGTGTTGCGGGCCGAGCGATCTATCGTGCACACCGCGATCAGGCCGAGCGCCGCGCTGGGATTGTTGCGCAACATCAGGATCGACGCGGTAATCTCAGATGTCGTGATGCCTGAGATGGACGGCTACGAATTCTACCTGCGGGTCAAAGAGGAACTGCCGAATCTGCCGGTGATCCTGATGACGGCGTACTATTACGACCGCGACCACATCATCAAACGCAGCCGCCTGCGCGGCCTGGAAGGCGCGATCTTCAAAAAGCCGGTCAACCCCGTGAAGCTCCGCAAGATGCTGGTGCAGGCCCGTCAGCGACCCGCCAGTGTGGGGGTAACCATGGCCGCCAGCGTCGCGTCTGCTCCGGGCAGCAACAACACGCCGGTCCCCGCTGCAGGTACCGCTCCTTCGGCCGGCGCTGACCTCGCGCTTCCTGTCACAGGCACGGCCGTTACGGTCGCGCCTGGGACGGTTCCGACAGACACCCGGACTACGGGCTAAGCACAATATAGAGCGGAGAGCTCAGCGGATTCTGCGGGTTCTCGGTATTGACCGAGCCAAGCGACGTGAGCGAGGCATTGCTGCCGATCGAGAACTGCGAAACCGTACCAAGGATCTGATTCACCGCGTAAAGGAAGCTCCCGGTCGAATCCGAGACCAGTCCGGTCGGACTGCCCAGCCCGCCCAGTGAACTGGCAAGCGTCAGCGCTCCTGAAGTTACCGTAAAAGCCGACAGCGTGCTGACAGCCTGATTCGACGTATACAGGAAAAGTCCCAGCGTTGGGTTATTGGCGAGCGCTATCCCCACTGGCTGGTTGATTAACGCCGAGGTCGAATAGCTGGCGACGAAGGTCAGCGCCGCGCCGGTCCCGACGCTGAACACCGAAACCACCGCGGCCCTTGTATCGACCACGTAAACGAACAAACCGCGGGGATCGACCGCGATACCCTGCGGTGTCCCAGTGCCGGCCGGTCCCAGGCTCGGATTCGTGCTGGCAAGGGTCAACGAGCCCGACGCCCCGACCGTAAAGGAGAAGACTGTCCCGGCCGAGATGTCGGTGACAAAGATCGCTCCGCCACCCGGCGCCGAAGCGATTCCGAACGGTGCCACCAGGCCGCTTCCCGAGAAGGTCGCCGACGCCGTCAGAGTTCCGTTGGAGTTCACCAGGTAGCCGGAAACCGATCCGTTGCCCTGATTGGCCGCACAGAGAAATGAATCGACCGGATCGTAGGTTATCTGCTGCGGCGCACTGTTGATGCCGTCGCTCACCGATGCGAGCGCGGTCAAGGCGCCGGTCGAGACGTTGACCGCATACTCGCGAATTAAGGTGTCGCCCGCATTCGCAACGTAAAGGAACTGCCCCGAAGCACCAACCGCAAGACCGGTCGGACCGGGCGACGCGCCGACGTTGGTCGAAGCGATCAGGGCCATCAGGCCCGTCGATGGGTTACGGCTGAATTCGGAGAGTGATCCGTCCCCGTTATTGGTCACGAAACCGAGGACTCCCGGCGTCGGCGTCGCGCTCGCGGTGCCGGTTGCGGTGCTGGTGGGAGCCGACGTTGAGGTTGAGGTTACGGTCGCCGTCGTGGTCGCACCGCCAAAAAAGATGGCGTTGTTGCCGCACGCCTCCGCGCCAAACAACACCGCCATCGCGGCGAGCCATGCCCCGGCCGCGATGGCGCGCATTATCCGCCCCGCTATCGACCTCATTCGATCCTCTCGATTTGTGCGCTCTGCCGGCATCGGCGCAAGGCTAGCATAAGCATCGGCCAAGGCCGTATCGCGGGGGCGGTAGGCGCCCGCCGGACAGCACGCTAAGGTGTCGCGACGGCAGTTTGGCGGTCGCCGGCAACCGATGACGATTCGCATCGCGTTGTCTGGCGCATCGCTGAGCTTGCGAGTACTAAGAGCTTTGCGCCCGGCGGCAGCTCGGCGCCGGGCAACTGGCTTCCTGATCGACTGGGGAAATTTGGGGACGGCATAAGCATGGCTGATTCTAACGGCACGAATTCTCGGCGGGCGGGCGCGCTAATCCTGCGCAACCGCGCTCCAATCGGGGCGATTCTGATCGTCATAACCTTGTTCATGGCTTACTGGGCCGCGCACGTCCCAATCGCGACCCACTTCGAGGATTTTTTTCCGGCTAACCATCCCAACACTCTGCTCTACCGGCAATATCGCGATCAGTACGGCGGCGCGCAAACGGTCGTCCTGATGATTCGCGTCAAGCACGGCGACATCTTCAACTTCAAGACCCTGCATCTGATTCAGGACCTTACCGACGCGGTGAATGTCCTGCCTGGCGTCGATCACAACGAGGTCTTCTCACTCTCGTCGTATCGTGTGATCTATGCGCGCGCACTTCCGGGGGAACTCGCGTCCTCGCCGTTCATGTATCCGACGGTGCCGGCAACCGCCCAGCAGCTTCAGGATCTGAAGAACGCCGTGATGGCCCATCGCGCACAGCTCGCCGGCTATATCACGCCGGATAACAAGGGCGCGCTGGTAATCGCGAGCTTCAACGAGGAAGGCCTCGACTACGGCGCGCTCTTCAACCAGGTGCAGAAGATTATCGCCGATCACGAAGACGCCAACACCCGCATCTACGCGAGCGGCGCCATTATGTTCTCGGCGTGGGGCTATCACTACCTGCCGCGGATCGCGGGCATCTTCGCCGCATCGGCCGCGCTGATGGTGCTCATCCTCTTTCTAAGCCTGAGCCATCGCACCGGATGGTGGGCGCCGATTGTTACCGGCATCTGCTCGGCGATTTGGGGACTGGGCTTCATGAGCCTGATGCGCTTCAACTTCGACCCGGTGATGCTGGTGATCCCGCTGATTCTGACCGCACGCGACCTGAGCCACGGAATCCAATGGCATGGCCGTTACTACGAGGAGCTGGACCGCGCCGAGGATCACACGGTCGCATGCGCGCGAACGTTCGACGCGATGATCGGGCCGGGATTGCTGGCGGTGCTCGCCAATGTGGCCGGTATCGTGTTTCTGGCCTGCGGCGACATCCCGGCGCTCAGGCAGATCGGCTTTGGCGGCGCGGTGTGGATGGGCGCCAGCGTCGCGATGGTCTTCGTGTTCCAGCCGATCATGATGAGCTATCTGGCGCGGCCGCAGCTTCGTGAGCATGGCTGGCTCGCGCGCCTGCATGATCCGAATCGCAGGCCTGGCGGATTGCGCGATTGGGCGGCCGCGATTCCAGTAAGGCCGGGCGCGATGCGGGCGGGACTGCTCGCAGCCGGCCTAGGCCTGCTCGTGATCGGAATAATCGCAAGCCGCCATTCTCTGATTGGCTATCAAACCCCGGGCACGCCGATCTATGCGCCCCAAGCCAAGGTCAACCGCGATACCGCCGAAATTGGCAAGTTCCTCCCGACCAATTATGGATGGGTGGTAATCGAGTCGCCCAACTTTCCGGCGCCACAATCGACCGTTGCCCCAAGGACGCTCCGGATGTCGGATGATCTCGCGACCTTCCTGATGAGCCGGGGCGACGCGGTCGCGGTCATCGGCTTCGGCAACGTCGCGACCAAGCCGATGAACATGCTGTTGCACAACGGCTTTCCAAAGTACCTGGCGATGCCGAACACCGACCTTCTGAGCGCCGACCTGTGGGGCTTCTTCTTCAGCGGCACCGCGCCCGATGAGGTCTACACGTTCTTCGCCCGGTCACCCGACCTCACCAGCACCTGCATCCGCGTGCTGCTTCCCGACCATACCTATGCGCGACTGAAGCGGCTGCGCGACGATATCGCCTACTTCGTGCGCCATCGCGTGACGCCTGATCCCGGCCTCAAGCTGGTCAGAGTGCAATACCTCGGCGGTGACGCCGGCCTTTATCTTGCCGGCAACGAGGTCATTCCCCGGATCAATTACCTCAATATCGGCCTCGCGCTGGCAACGATCTTTATCGGATGTCTGATCTTCTTCCGTTCGATTGTCGCCGGAATACTTTTCGTCGTGGCGGGAGCGATGGCAAACTTTGCCGCTTTCGCTTACATGAACGCGCGCGGCATCGGCCTGACGACCGACACGATCCCCGTCATCTCGATCGGAATCGGAGTCGGGATCGATTTCGGGATTTACGCCGTCGCGCGCATTCGTGAAGAGGCTCGCGGCGGTAGTCCGCTCGATAGGGCGGTGGCGGCGGCGATGCGAACTACCGGCGCCTGGGTCTTCGCAACCTTCGTGATGATCGTCGCCGGGCTCGCGCCGTGGATCTTTTCGCCGCTGCTGTTCCACAATGAGATGAGCGAACTGCTCATTCTGCTGATGGTGGCCAACATGCTGGTCGGGATGCTGGTGCTGCCGACCTACATTGCGTGGCGCCGGCCGGGCTTTATAATCGCCGCGGAGCCGCTCCCAGGCGCCGGTGCGGAGCCGCTGGCCGGATCGCGAGGGGCGTGAACGCGCGGCCTGCGGAGGGCAGGCCGCGTCACGAATTGGCGAAGCGCTGGAGAAAGCGGGTCAGTGCGTGAGCGCGATAAAGAGCGGTTGACTCGATTCGTCGGGCGGATCCTGCGTGAACGCCGTGCCGACCAGCATCATGAAACCGCCCCGGTCGGCGACCACCTTGAACTGCGCGACCGTGCCGCTCTTGCGTCCGACCACGTAGAGAAGGCTGCCGGACTTGTCCGCCGCCATCCCTGCCGGTCCCGAGAACCCCACTGAGGTCTGGCCGCTCGGGACGAATTGCCCTTGATTGACCTCGTAGTCCTCGACCGAATCGATAGCCGGCTCGGTCACATAGGCGAACAGATGCTCGGGGCCGACGGGCAGCACCATGATGCCGTTGGCGTCGGAAGTCGGCATCCCGCGCGCAGCCCGGCCGCTATAAGCAAGCTTGCCGTCCTTGAAGGTGAATCTGGCCACGCTCGAGGAACGGCGATCGGTTACGTAGAGGAAGCGCCCCGACGGATCAACCGCGGCCATCCCGGGTTGCCCCGGTTTGTCGCCCAGACTGGGCGCGCTAGTGACCGGCGTCAGGAGGCCCGATGGATCGACCCTCATTGCGACCACCCGGCCCATGGTCGGGTCTACGGCGAAAGCATAGTGGTTGTCGGGCGAGAGGATGATTCCGCGCGGGCTCCTGAGCTGATCCCATCGAAGCGTCCCGACCAGCCACAGCGAGCCGTCGCCCGGGTCGATCGAATATTCGGAAATGGTTCCGTCGCCGGCGTTCGAGACGTAGGCGAATGCGCCCTTGTTGTCGAGAACGATCTGTTGCGGTGCGCTGAGCTTGTCCTGATTGACGAATCCGTCGCGCAGCGGCGTCAGGTTGCCGGTCGTCATGTCGAGCCGGAACTGGTAGACGCGCGCCTCGCCTTCATTGACGGCGTAGAGCGTGCGGTTTGAGGGATGGATCGCGATTCCCATCGGGCCGTGCGGCGCGCCGGCGTGAGTAGTTCCGATGAAGACGAGGCTCCCGTCGGGCTCGCGCTGGAATTGAGAGATCGTCCCCTGGCCGTAATTCGTAATGTAGGCATAAGCGGACGGCGATCCCGGCGTCATATGCGCGGGCGCGCTCGCATGGCGACTACAGCCGGCTGCGGCGATCGCAATCGCCGCTAATGCCGTGATACACGCTGCACGCCCTAGCCGTCCTTGATTCCCAAGAATTCTCTCGATCACGTCCGGTCCCCTCCAACGCAACGCCTCAGGATAGTCGCAGCGCGTGCCGAATTGAAATAAACCATCGCCGCGGTGTCGCGGGCTTGACACCCGAGCCAAGGTTGGAGGAACGATCCGGTGGAAGCTCATATTGGGCTGTACCGCCCAGGTTAGTCGCAAAGGAGAAGTTAGAGCCATGCCTAAGATCGATTTCGATAAGCTACCGAAGTTCTCCCAACTGCCGGTCAAGCCGGGCGCGCCGGCTGACTCGTGCTGGGGCGTCTTCGGCGACGACGACGAACTGGGATGCCTCAACCTGCTCACCGCCGAGGGAATCGTCGAGGCGGCGCGGCTGGTCAAACGAGGCCGGGTTTTCAGGCTCGATACTCCCGTCAATTACGCGACACCGCCGCTCTTCAACCGCAATCCGGCGCGGCACACGGTGGTGGATTTCTCGCAGTACGGGCTGCTCGGATTCGACGACATGCTCGACGATTACAACACCCAGGAAGGCAGTCAGTGGGACGGGCTCGGCCATGTCGGGAATCTCAAGGCGCAGGCCTTCTACAACGGCGCGACCGCGGCGGATATCCGCGCCGGCCGCCTGAGCATCCATCGATGGGCCAACCGGTTCGTCGGCCACGGCGTGATAATCGACGTCTGCAAGTATCGGATCGACCAGGGGCGGCCGCTCGACCCGCTGAGTTCGGACCGCTACTCGCTCAAGGACTTGAAGGACGCCGCCGCCGCGCAGGGCGCGACAATCCGGCCCGGTTCCGTGCTGCTCGTGCGCACGGGATGGATGCAGGCCTACCTGAAGTCGTCGCCCGAGGCGAAAGCCGCGATGGCGCCGCTCGATAAGCTCAAGGCGTGCGGAATCGAAGATACGCGCGAGATGGTCGCGTGGCTCTGGGACAGCCGCGTCGCCGCGATCGGCACCGATTGTCCCGCGGTCGAGCAATGGCCGTGGGATTTCAAAAACGAAGGCGCGCTGCACTATCGCACGCTGTCGCTGCTCGGGCTTCCACTGGGCGAGCAATTCGTGCTCGATGAACTCGCGGCGGATTGCCATCAGGATCGCCAGTACGAGTTCATGCTGGTGTCGTGTCCGCTCAACGTGCCCAACGGGATAGCCTCGCCGCCCAACGCGGTCGCGATCAAGTAGCCCGGCGAATCAGCGCCGCCGCGCCCGCGCGCGCGATTATCGTGGCGGCCAGCGTCAGAGCCGACGCGCGATCTCGCCGATCGCGGTCTCGACCGCCGCGGCCATCATCTCAAGCGTCATGCTGGGAGCGTGGCGATGGCGCACGGCCTGGCGGGCGTCGTAGGGCAGATGGATGAAGCCGGCCGGCACGCCGATCTGCCGGCGCAGCGTGTGTAGAACCGCGTACATCACGGAGTTGCATACGTAAGCGCCGGCGCTGAGCGAAAGCGTGGCGGGAATTCCACGCCGCGCGAGCGCCCGAAGAATCTCCTTTAGCGGCAGGCGCGCGAAGTATCCGTCGGGCGCGCCGGCGATGATCGCGGCGCCTGAAAGTCCACCGTCGGCCTCGCGTCCGGCGCGGCGCTCGATCAGGTTGATCGCGACCTTCTCGAGCGAGATCGCCGGGCGCGATCCGGCCTGGCCCAGACCGAGAACCGCGTCGGGCGCGCGCCGGCGAATCTCAGCGATTATCCGCCTGACTGCGCGCGGCGTATCGACCGGCAGCCGCACCGCCTCGACTATCACGCCCCCGATGATCTTTTTGTCGAGCGCCGCCGCGACCTCCCACGACGGGTTGGCGCGCTCGCCGCCGAACGGCTCGAAGCCGCTCAGGATCAGCCGGCGCCCGCGATGGATGCCTTTTACGCGCGGCGCTTTGGCATCTCGATCGGCAGGTCTTCGCGATTTCCCCATTCGCCCCACGATCCGATGTAGTTGCGCACGCGGCTGAATCCCGCGAGCTTGAGTGCGTAGTAGGCATTGGCGGAGCGATAGCCGCCCTGGCAATAGGGCACGATTTCCGCGTCGATGCTGAGCCCGAGCCGCTCGAAGGCCGCGCGCAGTTCGGCCGGCGATTTGAACTCGCCGCCCGCGGCAACGCTGTTTACCCAGTCGAGATGGAACGCGCCCGGAAGCGCGCCGGCGCGTCGTGCGCGGATACGCTCGCCGTAATATTCCTCGTCGCTGCGGACATCGAAGATTTGAATATCGGGTCGTCCAATGCTCTCGAGTATGTATTCGTGCGAAGCGAAAATATGGTCGCGCGGCGCGGCGCGGAATCTTGTCGGCTGAATCGGCGCGACGGCCGCGGTCAGCGCGGCGCCGGATGCACGCCGCAATCCGCCGTCGAGGATTCGGACCGCGCGATGGCCCGCGTATTCGGCAAGCCACGCGCCCCGCGTCGCGCGCATCCCGGAATCATTCTCATAGAAGACCAAAGTCTCTGCCCCGCTGATTCCCAACGCCGAGAATATCCACTCGAGTTGTGCCGAGAACTCGCGCATCGCACGCGCACTGGTATCGGCGTGATGGAAGGGAAAAGGATCAAAATGGCGCGCCCCTTCGAGATGCCCGGTGTCGAAGTCCGCCGCCGCGCGCATATCGACCAGGACGACCTCCGCGCGATGGCCCTCGAGCCATCGGATATCGACCAGCGTCTCATCCGATCGTGATGCGATCGCGCCTGCTTCGTCAGCCATCTGGTTGCTCCTTTGTCATTGCCAATTCGCACGGGGCGCCGGCACGATACGCGCCCGGCCTATCGGCTCTCCGCACCCACCGCCTCGCTGATCGAACGGAATCCGTCGCGCCGAAGCAAGTCCAGCAGCCCCCGTTTGATCGCGCGTATCATCATCGGCCCCTCGTACATCAGCCCGGTGTAGACCTCGACCAGCGCCGCCCCGGCGCGGATGTGTCCGTAGGCATCCTCGGCGCTCGAGATTCCGCCGACGCCGATTATCGGCATGCTGCCCTTCGTGCACCGGTAAATTTCGCCGATCTTCGATCGCGCGAGCGACTTAAGCGGCCGTCCGCTGAGCCCGCCGATGAAGGTGCATCGCACGCCCACGCTTTCGCGCTCGATCGTCGTGTTGCAGGCCACGATTCCCGCCAGGCCAGCCTCCGCGACAGTTTCGCATATGGCCGCGAGCGTTTGTGCGTCGAGGTCCGAGGCCAGCTTGACCATCACCGGCGGACTCCGCTTGAGCCGCGACGCGCTCTCGACAATCGATTCGAGCAGCGGACGCAGCCGGTTCGGCGCCTGCCAGTCGCGAAGCCCGGGGGTGTTCGGCGAACTCACATTGATGACGATAAAGTCCGCCATCGCACCCAGCCCCTCGACCAGGCCGCGATAATCGCCGGCTATCCGCTCGGGCGGCGTGTCGCGATTCGGGCCGAAATTGAGGCCCAGGCGCATCGCGGTTCCGGCCCGTCTCAGCCGCTTGAGCCGCCGCCCGACAACTTTCATTCCGGCGCTCGGAAATCCCAGTTGATTCACGATCGCCTCGAACTCGGGCAGCCGCCATACGCGCGGGCGTGGATTGCCGGCTTGCGGCCGAGGCGTGACCGTCCCCATCTCGGCGAAGCCGAAGCCGAGCGCCTGCCACGCGTGCGGAGCGCGCGCATCCTTGTCCATTCCGGCCGCGAGTCCGAGAGGATTTTTGAAGCTGAGGGAGCCCAGGCGAACCGCGAGCGCCGGCGGATCAAGGCCGTGCCCCACGTCCGGCATCAAGTGGAGCAACGCGATCATTACGCGATGCGTCGTCTCCGGGTCGAGCCGGAATAACAACGGTCGCACCACGCGCCGATAAAGCGCCGCGCCGTCGGCAGTCATCGTGGGGAATCTTGCAACGGCGGCGCGCCCGGCGCAAACGCTTCGCCGCCCGAGCTGTGGATCGAGGGCTGATAACTGTTCGGACGGCGGTTGTCCCGCTCCGCGCGGCGGTGGATCATTAGCCAGGCAGGACCGGGCGGATCACTCTCCGCGCCGGAAACAGAAGGACAGGCGCCAACAATGGATAACCGGGCTGCGATGCAGGTAAAGCTTATCGATTACGCGAACGCGCCGCTCGAAAAACTCTACGCCGCGTTCCGCACCTGCTACTCGTCCGAATCGCCGATCGAAATCTGGCAGAAGATCGAGGCGCAAAAGATCAGCCGCGAACGCATCCGCGAGTTCATCGGCGAGCGTCTCAAAACCGGCCATGCCTCGCCGCTCGAACAGGTCGTGTTCTGGTTCGCGATCTCGGGCGTCTCACGATCGCTGTCGCATCAGTTCGTCCGCCATCGCATCGGGATCAGTTTCGAGCAGCAGAGCCAGCGCTACGTCAAGTTCAAGCAGGAGCGGCTGGCGTTCGTGATGCCCGAATCGTGGCGGCGCGCCGCGATGGACGCCGACTTCGCGGAGTTGCTCGATCGCACGTCCGAGCTTTACGCGCGCGCGCTCAAGGCAGGCATTCCGGCTGAAGACGCGCGTTTCGTGCTGCCCAACGCCGCGCCGACCAACTTCCAGGTGATGGTCAACTTCGCCGAGATGCTCCACATCTGCGATTTGCGGTTGTGTGTGCGGGCGCAGTGGGAGATTCGCCGGATGGTCGCGCTGATGCGCGCGGAAATAAAGAAGGTCCTGCCCGAAATCGCCGTCTTTCTGCAGCCCAAATGCGGCGAGAATCGGATGGGCTATTGCGACGAGTCGCTCGAGGACTGGCAAAAGTGTCCGCTGGGACGGGTGCGGCCGCACAAGTCGGCGCTCTTCGAACTCTATGAACGCCACGGATCGCGCAAGGCTGAAGCACTGGGCGAGAAGGACTATCGCGCCGTCGAGGAGCAGGAGCAGCTCTAGGCTTACCCACCAGTGCCTGGGCGGATAGCTAGCGCGATGGATATCCACTTGCAGGAAGCTATCACCGCCTTCAATCGCGGATCGTACATCGACGCCGCCGAGCGGTTCGAGCATGCCACGCGCTCGGTGCCGGCCGAGTTGCGCGAATTGACCGGCGCGCTGGACCGCGTCGCCGCCGGACTCCATCTGCGCTTCGAGCGCGGCGGGCGCCAGGCAGCGATCAATCTGCTGTCGCAGGCCCTGATCGTACTCGAGGATTTCCGGCCCGCGCGCGCCGGAATCGACGTCGATCGGCTCTACGAGGATATCAATTCGTTTGTCGGCGTAGTCAGATCGAGTCCGCGCGATGAATCCGCCGGCCTGAAGCATCGCGCGCGACTGATGCTCGAACGCCGCCGGGCGCCGCGGATCAATGCGATCCCCGAAAGCTAAGCCCGCCACGCCGCGCATTGCTCACTACGCCAGCGCCCGCACGAATCAACTCGCGCTCGCCGCGATGCGTGCGCAGATCCTCGGCTGCGTGCGATGCGAAGCGCTGGTGCGATGCCGTTCGCGGGTCGTTCCCGGCGCCGGCGCAACTCCAGCCGCGATCGCTTTCGTCGGGCTCGCGCCCGGCCGTCTCGGCGCTGATCGTACTGGCATTCCCTTCACTGGCGATCGCTCGGGCCTCCTGCTCCGCCGAATGATCAGTCACGCACGCCTCGGCCGCGTGTTCATTACCAACCTCGTCAGGTGCAATCCGCGCGATGCGCTCGGGCGCAATCGGGATCCTGCCCCGGACGAGATAGCTAATTGCCGCCCATACCTCGAAGCTGAACTCGCGCTCGCACGGCCGCGCATCGTAGCATGCCTTGGGCAAATGGCATGGCGCGCGATGGCGGGCTCCGGCGTCCCGTTCGATCCGCGCGCCCGGCTGACTATCGAGCGTGGCGGGACTATCCTGTGCGCGATGTATCATCCGGCCTACGTCAATCGCGGCGCCTACCCATTGAAAACCTACGCGCGTGACTTCATCCGGCTGCGGCGTTTAGCCGCTCCGAGACGGCGCCGGTTGCGCCTTAGATGTCGCTATTAGCTGCTCCGGCTCCGCGGGATCGAAAGATCGCGAGGGTTCGCTAAGATGCACAACCTCGCGGTTGACGCGACTGTCCGTCGAACGGCGTCGCTGAGCGCAAGCGACCGCCCCTGAAACTCAGGCATGAAGTTGAAATTTCGGACCGGCCAATGGCCGATCGCACTGTCGCAAAAGGGCGATGCTGTCTCAGCGGTCGCGGCCGCCGCCCCGGCGTTCTCCACCGCCGCCGCCGCCACCACCGCCGCTACGCGCCTGCGCCTCGTTCACGCGAATCGGACGGCCCTTGATATCGCGTCCGTTCAAGCGCTTGACGGCTGCCTCCGCCCCCTCGTCCGTGCCCATTTCGACGAAGCCAAAGCCCCGCGAACGGTTGGTCGCCCGATCCATGATGACCTGTGCATTGTCAACCGTGCCAGCCTCCGCAAACAGATCTTGGAGGTCTTGATCGGTGACACCCCAGGCGAGATTACCAACATACAATCTGCGGCCCATTCAACGCTCTCCTAGCACTCAATCCGAGACATCGATGGCGGCCGGCCTGCCTGTCCCTTTCTGACGTACAAATGCCCACCGGCAACAGCCGGTGGGCAATCATCTCATGAGCGGCGCCAGCGATGTTCATCGGACCAAACTTGAGGCCCTTATAGCACCGCCGAAGCAATAAACATAGCGCTCCAAAAGGCACCATAATCATATATCGCTTAGCTCCTCGCAATGATTCGCGCAGGCGAAGATGACTCGCGCCCCGAGCTTCGGGATCCGCCGCGTTCCCGCCGGCCGCTCCGCGCGTATTTCCATTCCCGCGTGTTACGCGACATTGGTACACCTTCGGCGCGTATCCTCAATCGATATACTTCATCCGCAATAGTCGAACCCCTGATTTCTCCCGGCGCTGAATCACCCGAGCGCGCATTCCCGGCAAACGCCGCCCGCCCGAGCTCCGTGCCAGCCGCCCATCCGAATCCGATCTCTGGTGATATTCAGTGGATTCACGGGTGAAAGTTCTGGTATAGGAAGCCTATTGACCTATTGTACACCGCTTACGATTGTGGGTTAGTATGATTGTGTACTAAAGGTGGTCTACTCTTGTCGGACTCGTGCACATTGTGTAGCGTAGAGCGCCGCCGGAATTGTAGACTCGTATAATTGAAAGGAGTTAGTTCATGCCACGAATGAAGGACGCCGCCGCCACTGGGTCGGCATTTCGCCAGGTGCAGAGTCAGGCCCGCAATCTGCTCGGCCAGTTGCGCAAGGAGATCCACTCCAAGGAAATGGAACTGGCGCGGCTCAAGCAGGAAGAGGTATCGCTCAGCCAGCTCACCGGGCGGCCGCAAACAGTGCGCGGCCCGCGTGCCGCATCAGCAGGCGGCGGCGGCCGAATCGACTGGCGCGGGATTCTTACCGAGCTGCCCAAGCAGTTCAAAGCCGCCGATATCCGTGAAATCCGCGGCGTCAAAAGCAAGCGGCCATCGGAAATCTTTGCCGCCATCACCCGCTGGATCGAAGCCGGCCTGGTCAAGCGCAAGGCGCGCGGTGTCTACGAGCGCGTCTGAGTTCTTCCTCGATACTCATATCAAAGCGGCGCCGAATTCATCCGGGCTGCGCAATCGACGCCGGCCCGGATGCTTTTGGCCGCGCTCCTTCGATCAACAAGCCGGCTCTGAGGCCGGTGGGAAAGCGGCGTGTCTGTAAAGACTATCGAGTGGCGCGCGGGCACGGTGCGGATGATCGATCAGCGCCTGCTGCCCTCGCGCGAAGTCATCCGCGTCTATCGCGATTATGGCCAAGTGGCCGAAGCGATTCGGACCATGGTGATCCGCGGCGCGCCGGCCATTGGCGTCGCGGCCGCGATGGGCGCCGCGCTGGGAATGAAAGGCGTCAGCGGCGAACGCGCCCGCAAGCGTTTCGCGCTCGTGGCGGCCCGATTGCGCGCCACGCGTCCCACCGCGGTCAACCTCGGATGGGCGCTCGACCGGATTGGCCGGGTGCTCGAGGAATCGATCGCGCTCAGCGCTCCCGCGCTTTTCCGGCGCATCCGCGACGAAGCAATCGCAATCATGGAAGAGGATATCGCGGCCAATCGCGCGCTCGGCGGTTTCGGCGCCGATCTGATCGGTGAGTCGGCCACCGTGCTGACGCATTGCAATGCTGGCGCGCTCGCCACCGCCGGCTACGGCACCGCGCTCGGCGTGGTGCGGGCGGCGCGCGAGGCGGGTAAGAACGTAGTCGTTATCGCCGATGAGACGCGGCCGTTCCTCCAGGGCTCGCGCCTCACCGCGTGGGAGCTGCGCAAGGATCATATTCCCGTTACTGTGATCGCCGACAACATGGCGGGCAGCGTACTCGCGCGCGGCGTAGTCAACTGCGTAATCGTCGGGACCGATCGCACCGCCGCCAATGGCGATGTCGCGAACAAAATCGGAACCTACCCGCTCGCCGTGATGGCGCACCGCCACGGCGTGCCGTTTTACGTGGCGGCGCCGCTGTCGTCAGTGGACCTCGATTGCCCAAGCGGCGAGATGATTCCGATCGAGCAGCGCGCGCAGGACGAAGTAACGTCGTTTGCCGGCAAGCGGGTTGCGCCCGCCGGCGTCGCGGCTTTTAATCCCGCCTTCGACGTCACGCCGGCGGAACTCGTCACCGCGATTATCACCGAGCGCGGCATCGCCCGTCCGCCATACACGCAGAGCCTGGCCGCGCTCAAACACGCCGCCGCCGATTCCAAACCGCGCGGCTAATCGCGCCGCGCGATCGCGCCCGCCAGTCCATCGCCAAGCAGATTGAATCCCATCACGGAGAGGCCAATAGCCACTCCCGGCGCGGTCGTCAGATGGGGCGATACGAGCAGGAACGCGCGCCCGGCTTCGAGCATGTTGCCCCAGCTCGGCGTGGGCGGCAGCACCCCGAGGCCCAGGAACGAGAGCGCCGCCTCGGCCACGATAATGCCGCCGATTCCAAACGTCGCCTGCACCGCCACCGGACCGGCCAGCGCGGGCATCAGATGGCGAAAAAGCAGACGCCCCGGCGCCGCGCCGAGCGATCGCGCCGCTTCGACATATTCGCGCTCGCGCAGCGACAGTATCTGCCCGCGCACCAGCCGCGCGTAACCCGTCCAGCCCATCGCCGTCAGCGCCACCACAAGATCGATCATGCCCGGTCCGAGGATCGCCGCCAGCGCGATCGCAAGCAGGAAGCCCGGAAACGCAAGCACGATATCGACCGCCCGCATCACCAGGTTATCGACCCATCCGCCCGCGAGCGCCGCCGATCCGCCGATCACGCTGCCGAGCGCGAGCGACAGCGTGACCACCGAAACCGACACGCCGAGCGAAAGCCGCGCGCCCCACAGAATCCGGCTCAGCACATCACGCCCCAGCGCGTCGCATCCGAGCCAATGCACGCGGCTCGGCGGCGCGAGACTCCGCGCCAGATCGATCGCGAACGGGTCCGCGTGCGCGACCAGCGGCCCAAGCGCTGCTGCTGCCGCGATAACGCCGACGATCGCGGCTCCCGCCGCCAGCGACGGATTACCGCCCAGCCGCATCGCGCCCTCTCCCATGCCCATTCCCGCCGCCCGCTCCCGAACGCAATTTCATTATCAGACCGGACGCACGCGCGGATCGACGATTCCGTAAACCATGTCGGTCATCAGGTTGACGAGCACGTAACTGAGCGCGAAGGTCAGCACGCAGCCCTC
>Ga0307372_10003662_pt1 | contig 24357 bp, 20 predicted proteins | sample OX1MG_FD_202533 | JGI IMG/M metagenome (GOLD analysis project Ga0307372, IMG submission 202533) | Soil microbial communities from Risofladan, Vaasa, Finland - OX-1 | ecosystem: Environmental > Terrestrial > Soil > Coastal area > Acid sulfate soil | place: Finland: Risofladan, Vaasa | collected...
ATACCTACGAGGCCATTGTCGACGCGTGCCGTAATGCCTGGCAGTTCCTGATCGAGGACCCGGATCGGATCCGATCCATCGCCACCCGCGAGTGGGCATCGGTCAGTGGTTAGGACGGTTGGTATTAGTTCGTATATCCGTCAAGGACGCTTGCAGCTTCTGTCGGGGGTTGGCTGCGGTGTCGTGGCAGGGGCGTCTGCCGTGCTCGCTGGTCCCGCGGCGTAATCGAGAGCACGGCGCTCCAGCAGATCCCGAAAATCGAACCGCGCGACCTCGCGCTCGCCCGGTGCGATGGCATGGTCGTCGAATGGTGCATCTCCGCCTGACCGGCGTGATCGTCCGGCGACACCGGCTGCTCGAACCACGCGATGTCGCATCCACTTTGGACCCGGCTACCGCATCCGTTTTCACCAGCGGGGCTACACGATGGTGATTCTGCTGTGCGGCGGGAGCAAGAGCACCCTGACGAGAGATATCAAGACGGCAAGACGGCTGATCGAGGAACGGGTTGACTGAAATGACAGAAAGACTCACGACGCACGATCCGGCTGAAGACTTGACCTCCGATGCTGCGATCGCGACCTTCATGGCGGAGGCGTTCGCATCGGGGGACCTGGGCTATATCGCGCATGCGCTTGGCGTCGTGGCGCGTACCAAGGGTATGGCATAGATCGCCAGACAGACCGAAGCTTTCCCGCGAGCAACTCTATCGGTCATGCAGTGAGAATGGCAATCCGACAAGGCGCTTGGGATCGAATTGACAGCCAAGGTCCCTGCTTGAGGGTCGTGGCCGGCCAGGCTAAATCGAAGGAGTTGTCTCGCACCAAAGGGGGTATCGCGGACCGTCAATGCCTCGTGCCGCCCGGACTATGACTGCGGCCCGACCAGAATCATTGCAACGTCCCGGCTGGCGCGAAGCACGCGCGCAATACCAATGGGGCTGGTAAGGTGGTCGTAGATAATCAGATATGAAAACACCCGCCAGAACTTCAGCTTCTCGCCGGTGAGGTCGGTGCGCAGATGTCCGATGCCGGGATTGGCCGCAAGAAACTGGAAGGCGCTGGTAATTTCACCCAGCACGCGACGCGCGCATCGGCTTCTTTCAGGTAGCACGCCCGAATCTCCTGACGGGCCTCTGACGATAGAGCATAGAGGCTCACTAACTGGGCTCGTCCGGATCGGTGCGGGGAACGGTCAGTAATGGCCGTCCCTACTGCGAACACATTACGAATTTATAGACAGAGCCTCGTGTGCTCGCCTCCCGTTCGCGCATTGGCGCGTTCGGCGTCTGCGCTTAGGCGACTAATCCCCCAGGACATTCACCGCCGCCGCAATGAGCCGCCTTGTGTCGTCTTCCGTCCCGACGGTGATGCGCAGATAGCGCGCCGTGCGCGGTGAGCCGAAATGCCGAACCAGCACCGCATGTTCGCGCAGCGCCGCCGCGAGTTCTGACCCGCCCCTAGCCGGATGCCTGGCAAAGACGAAATTCGCGCTGGAAGGCAGAACGACGAAGCCGAGCCTGATCAGCTCTCGCGTCATTGCTTCCCGGTTCGCAATGACCCTGACGCAGCTCTCGCGAAAATAGGCTTTGTCGCGAACCGAAGCCGTCGCGCCCGCCTGGGCGATGCGACCGAGCGGGTAGGAATTGAAGCTGTCTTTGATGCGGCGCAGTGCCTCGATCAGCGCCGCGTCCCCCAGCGCATAGCCGACGCGCAAGCCGGGCAGGGCGCGCGACTTCGACATCGTCTGCACGACCAGCAGGTTCGGATGACTGGCGATCAGCGGAACCGCACTCTCGCCGCCAAAATCGACATAGGCTTCGTCGACCAGCACCGGGATGTCGGGATGATCGTGGAGCAATTGGGCAATCTCCGCGCGCGACAGCGCGACGCCGGTCGGGGCGTTGGGATTGGCGATCACGATCGCCCCCGCCACGCGCCGATAATCCTCGACCCTGACGCGCATGCCGCCATCCAGCTTCACGGTCTCGCAGGCAAGGCCGAACAATTGCGCCCACACGGGATAGAAGCTGTAGGTAACGTCCGGAAACAGCAGCGGCTTCGGCTGTTTCAACAGCGCGACGAAAGCATGCGCGAGCACTTCGTCGGAACCATTGCCGACGAACACCTCTTCGGGTTTCACGCCGTGATGGGCCGCGAGCGCCGCGCGCAGCTCCGTCGCCTCGGGATCGGGATAGAGCCGCATTGTATCGGTCGCGGCGGCTCGCATCGCCTCCAGCGCAAGCGGCGAAGGGCCGAACGGGCTTTCGTTGGTGTTGAGCTTCACCAGATTGGCCATGCGAGGCTGCTCGCCAGGCACATAGGGCAAAAGCTCACGCGCGAGCTGGCTCCAGAATTGGTTCATCAGGGCAGCCCGCGTTGTATGCCGGTTGCCGAGCCTAACGCGAGTAGGCCCTCGATTGGTAGCCGCCGGGGCGCTTTGTTGCAAAACTTTAGACTTCCCGAGTCTCCGTTCGACCCCGCGCTTTCAAGGGGTTGCGGTTTCCAAAAAGTATGACCGGAACAGACGTCGATGCCAGCGTCTTGCTGGTGGGGCAAGCGCCCACCGACGGGCGATCCACGGGAAGTTCCGCTGCGGGCCGAACCCGGCTGTAGCCGCACTTCACCCCGCCCCCGCTTCGGTCCGCGCCAACCAGCCGCCGCGGGCGCAAAGGGACGCCCGTATCGGGCACCTAACGTCAGATTTCGACCCCTAGAACTCATACTCTGGCCCATCCACATACCGGAATCGCTCCAGCGCATCCCGCCGCAACGTAAACCCAAGTCCCGGCCGGTCCGGCGCATGCACCATGCCGTCCGGCCGGATGTCGAACGGCTCCTCGAACAGCTCCCACATCATCGGCATGTAGCCCTGCGTAACCTCCAGAATGTGGCAGTTGGCGGCCGCCATCGCGACGTGAATGCTCGCCGCGAACAGCACCCCGCTGCCCCAGGCGTGCGGCGCCAGACGCACACCGTGCGCCGAGGTCAGCGCCGCGATGCGCCTTATCTCCGTCATGCCGCCCGCGCGGGCGACGTCCGGCTGCGCGATGTCGAGAGCCCGCCGCTCCAGCAGGTCCACGAAATCGAACCGTGTGAACTCGCGCTCACCCGAGGCGATGGGGATGATCGTCGAACGCCGCACCTCCGCCTGGCCGGCGTGATCGTCCGGCGACACCGGCTCCTCGAACCAGGCGATGTCGTATGGCTCAAGCTCCCGGGCAAGCTTGACGGCGGTCGAAACTTCCAGCGAGCCGTGCGCGTCGATCATCAGTTCGACCCCCGGTCCGATCCCCCGCCGCGCCGCCTTCACCCGGCGCACGCAATTGGCGATCGAGAATCCGTCGCGGCCGACCACGCGCATCTTCACGGCGGAAAAACCCTTGGCAGCGTAGCCCGCGAGTTCCGCCTCGGCCTCGTCGCCCGGTGCCCAGCCGCCGCTGGCATAGCCGCGCACCGAGCTGCGCACCGCGCCAAGCGCCTGGTACAGCGGAACGCCGAGCGCCTGCGCCTTTGCGTCCCACACCGCGATGTCGATGCCGGAAATCGCTTCCATGATGACGCCCCGGCGCCGGCTTTCATCGGCCTGTGTCACGCCGCGTTCGAGCGCCGGCCTGGCGCGCGAGCCGTTGTACATCTTCTCGTAGATGCGCTCGGAGAACATGGGGTCCTCGCCGACGCATTCCGGCGCGAGCTCATGCGCTATAATGGCCGCGACGATCGGCGGCGTTCCGAGCGCCGCGCCGATGCCGGTGAGGCCGTTGTCGGTCTCGACGCGAATGAGTGTTGCGTCGCTCTTGACCTTTGTTCCGAGGTCCGTGCGGTGACGGTTTTCCCCCGGAACCGGTGCCGACATTGGAATGGCAGACACGCTGACGATTTTCATGGTTGGTCCTTCCCTGGTCGGCCGGGGCGTCCGGCATGCCTGCCCCGGGCTGTCCCGGAACGCTTCACCGCCAGCCGATTTGGCTATTGCAAGGGCGGCCGCGCCGCAAGCGGGTCGCGAAGCCGGGGTTCATCCGGCGGCCGACCGCATTTCCGTCCCCAGCGGGAAGCTGAACAGCCGGTCCTTGCCGAGCAGAAACACGCGCGCGCCGCGGGGGAAGAGACGCATGATGGCAGGGTCGCGCACGTCCAGGCCGCCGGCATACGCGCCGAACGCCGGCAGCATGATCCGCCGCGCGTCGGCGACGAAGCAGGGGCGCGACACCGCGCCGCCGCGTGCCGGCACGGTGGCCTTGGGGTGGTAGTGGCCGCTGACCTCGCCGGTCGCGCCGCCGATCGCGGCGTGGCGGAACACCAGCCGCGCGGTGGCGAACTCCGCCACGCAATCGCCGCCCAGGCCGGCCGGCGGCGCGGGATCATGGTTGCCTTGCACCCAGACGAAGCGGTGCGCCCCGGTCATCGCGTTCAACCGGGCGATTTCGCCGGCGGGAAGGCGCGCGGCGCCCTCGTTGTCGTGGAACGAATCGCCCAGCGCGACGACGATGCGCGGCTGGTAGCGGCGCAACAGCAGGATCAACCGGTCGAGCGTGGCGTGGGTGTCCCAGGGCGGCAGCAGCATGCCCTTGCGCGCGAAGGACGTGCCCTTCTCCAAATGCAAATCGGAGACGCAGAGCATGCCGGTGGCCGGCCAGAACAGGGCGCCGGCGGGATCGAGCATCAGGCGCTCGCCGGCAAGGTGGATGGGGGCGGCGGTCATGGCAAGCGCCCGGTGCCGGCGCGGTTCGGGTGGCGCAACTGTACCGGCGCGCCGGGCCGCGCCGCGTGGCCGAGATTACAGCGTCCGGTAGCCAGCCGGCCGCGGCTAGCCATGCCCCTCGGCGGCGCAACTCTGCAACATCGCCTCGCTGGGCGGATCGATCCGAACGATCGCGAACACGTCCATGTCGTTGGGGATCGCGGTGAACCGGCTATCGACGACCAACGCCGACTGCACGGCCTGGTGATCGCAGGTGCGGTAGTACTCGGGGCCCTTGTACAGATCGTATTTCATGCCCTGCATCGCCGCGATCAACTTGTCGGTGGCGACGCTGTTGGCGTGCTTCGCGGCGGTGAGCACGGTCATGACCCCGGCAAAGCCGAGCGCGCCGTAATCCGACGGCACCCGGCCGTCGTTCATCTCGCGGAAGCGGTTGTTGAACACCCGTGCGCTCGGGACGGTGTCTTCGAGCCGCCAGTAATACGACGTGCCGCCGAGGATGCCCTGATAGGCTTCCGAACCGAGGGCGAGGCGCTGGGTAAAGTCCAGCACCGGCGTCACCAGCTTGATGTCTTTCTTGAGTCCCATCCAGTCCGCCTGCTGGACCGAATTGCGCTGGTCGAAGCCGAAATTGCACAGCATCAGCACGTTCGGCTTGGCGGCCTGGATCTGCTCCAGATAGGGACGGAAGTCGTTGGTGCCGAGCGGATGGCGCACGGTGGCCACGACCTCGATGCCGAAATGCTTGCCCACGGCCTCGAAGCCGGCGACGATCTCGTTGCCGAATGCGTAATCGGCGACCAGGAACGCAATCCGCCGGGGATAATTGGCAAACACATAGCTGCCCACGGCGTGGGAGGTCATGTGCGGGGTCAACGCCTCGTGGAACGTGTGGGGGCTCCAGTCCGGCGCGGCGACGATCGCATCCGACTGGCTGATGGAATTGAACAGCACCTTGGCTGCCTTCGTCACCTGGTTGATCGCCAGTTGCACCGACGCGGAAAGCCCTCCGGTGATGAAGTTAACGTGATCGTTCTCGATCAGGCCACGGGTCACCCGCATGGCCGTGGCCGGATTGAGCTCGTCATCGCGGGTCAGCAGTTCCGCCATCTGGCCGCCGAGGCCGCCCTGCTCGTTGAATGTGGCGACCGCGGCACGGCCGCCACGCAGCATGTCCAACGCCTCGTCCTGATAAGGCCCGGTAAGCGGTATCGGAAAGCCGATGCGAATCGGCGCTGCCGCCTGGGCGCGCACGAATGGTGCCGCAAGCGTCCCCAGCGCGAGTCCACCACCGAGGACCTGCCGGCGCGTAGGGAAGCGACGTATCGGGATCATGCTGTCCTCCTGGGACGGACGCTTCGGGAAGCCCGGCTTCCGGTTATTTCAGGGTCTCAAGGTAGGCGATCAGATTGGCGCGCTTGATCGGGTCCTTGAGCCCGCCGTACGGCATCTTCGTTCCGGGTATGACGCTCTGCGGCGAATCCAGGTACTTATCCAGGACCTCCGGCGTCCAGGTGATGTTGGAGTTCTTGTTGGCTACCGAATACGTGTAACCCGGTACGGAACCGGTCTTGCGGCCGACCACTCCGAACAGCGACGGGCCGATCATGTTGCGGCCGGCCTTGGGCGAGTGGCAGATCCCGCATTGCTGGCGGAACACCGCCTGGCCGGCGGCCGGATCAGCGGCCTGCGCCGGCCGCGCCGCGCCATTGAGCAGCAGCAGAAAAACCGCGCCCGCCAGCAGCGGAACGCAAAACGGTCGAGCGCGCATAGTGGTGCTCCCTGGCAACGGTTGTCGGGATATATCGTCTGGTCATCCTGCGGCATTGATCCAGATCAAGGCATACGGCTAAGGTTTACCGAAGATTGCGCTGCTCTCAAGCATCGATGGAGGCGGTTATCCTATGTTTCGGACTCTTGCAAGGGTCGCCCGGGCCGCCGGTTGTGCCGGCGCGGTTCCCGTCATCGCCGCGGTCATTCTCCTGGTGCCGCGGCGCCCGGCGGAAGCCGTGCCGGCATTCGCGACACAGACCGGACTGGCTTGTACCGCCTGCCATGTCGGCGGCTTCGGGCCGCAACTGACGCCGTTGGGCAGGGCGTTCAAGATCACCGGCTATACCCAGCGCGGCGGGCAGGGCGTGGCATCGCAAATCCCATTTTCCGCCATGACGATGACCTCGTTCACCAATGTCGGCAAGAACTACCCGGCCGATGCCGTACCGCACCACTACAACGATAACAACAACCCGTCGCTCGACCAGGTCAGCGGATTCATCGCCGGCGGCATCGGCAGCCACACCGGCGGCTTCATCCAGATGACCTATTCCGACTTCGATAATACCTTCGTACTCGACAACACCGACCTGCGTCCCTACGTCACCACCGTCCAGGCCTTTGGCAACGACCTGACCCTGGGCATCTCCGTGAACAACAACCCGACGGTGCAGGATCCATACAACAGCACCTTCGCCTGGGGGTACCCGTACTATTCGAACCAACTCGAAATCTCGCCGGGCGCCGCTACGTTGCTCGGCGGCGGCGCGTTCGCCGGCAACGTCATCGGGGTGACCGCCTACGCCTGGTACAACGAGCATCTCTATGTGGAAGCCGGCGCCTACGGGGCGCAAAGCCCGTGGCTATCCGACCGGCTCGGCACCGAGGGCGGCCCGGCCAGCGACAACCTCATGCCCTATGTTCGCGCCGCCTACGAATGGGACTGGGGCACCAACGCGGCCTGGGTCGGCGGCACCATGCTGCACGCCAACATCAATCCGCAGTTCGGCACCGGCCAGGACAGCTACACCGACTACGCGATCGACGGCGGCTATCAATTCCTCGGCACCGGCAAGCACATCGTCACCGTGCAGGGCATCTTCGTGCACGAGGCCCAGAACCTCACCGCCAGCGCCGCGAACTACAATGCCTCCAACAGCCCGAGTCTGGGAACGAGTTACGGGCTGAACACGATCAACGTCAGCGCCCAGTACTGGTACGAGAGCACCTACGGCGTGGTCCTGAGTTGGTTCGCCGGCTTCGGATCGACGAACCCGATTGCCTACCCGACCGGAGGCCAGCTCGGCGCCGATTTCGCAGGCTTTGCCAACAACTCGCCGAACTACAACGGCTTCAGCATCGAGGCCGACTGGGTGCCGTTCGGCAAGGATAAATCGCTGTGGAGGCCTTGGGCCAACCTGAAGATCGGCGCGGAATACATGTACTACACCGACTATAACGGTGCCACCTCGAACTACGACGGCTTCGGACGCAACGCCTCCGACAACAATTCCTTCCTGCTCTACGCCTGGACCATCTTCTGATACCGCGCGGCGGCACATGGTGAATGCCGGCACGCCTGCACAGCCGCAGGCGGGCCGGCATCATGGTTCGCGTGCTGATGGTCATGGTGGGTTGGACTTTTCGCGCTGGCCTGAAGGCTTCGGCTCCGTCGCCGCGCCGTGTCATCACGCATCGAACAGCCGTGCCTGCGCCGGCGCGTCGCCATCGGCCCGTTTGCGCGGGCTGCCGTCGGCGCGCCCTCGCCCGACATTGGCCCGGTAAATCGTCTTTACGCCGGACCGGTCCGGCACTCCGCGGTGCGGCGCCGCCGCGTCCCCCGTCGCCTCGGCGATGATCGCCTCCGCCTCGGCCAACAGCGTCTCCTCATCCTCCGCCGTGCGCACGCTCTCGCGGCCGATCTCCAGCAGCACCGGCACCGCCAGCGGCGACACGCGCGACAGCACCATGTGCACGATGCGTCCTTTCACCCGCGCCAGCATTCCCGCCACGCGCGCCAGGTCGATCAGTCCGCCGGCCGCATCGGCCCGTGTCGCTCGCAGCAGAATATGGTCCGGCTGGTGCTTGCGCAGCACGTCGTAGATCAGGTCGGAATTCACCGTCACCTGCCGGCGGGTTTTCTCCGCGCCCGGCTGGTGGCGCTCGATCAGTCCGGCGATCACCGCGACATTGCGAAAAGTCCGGCGCAGCATGGAGCTTTCCGCCATCCACGCCTCCAGGTCGTCACCCAGCATGTCCTGGCCGAACAACCGGGAGATGTCCGTCGGACGGTTCGCCGACCAGATGCCCAGTACGTAGTCGGTGGCGACGAAGCCCAGCGGCGCCATGCCGGCGCGCTCCATCCGCCGGGTCAGCAGCATGCCGAGCGTCTGGTGCGCGTTGCGGCCCTCGAAACAATACGCCACCAGGTACCAGCGGTCGCCGCGGGGAAACGTCTCCACCAGCAGGTCGTTGCGGCCGGGCATGCGCGACCGCGCGCGTTGCAGCCGCAGCCAGTCGCGCACTTGCTCGGGGAACCGGTCCCAGCGCGACGGGTCCTGCAACAATCCGCGCACGCGGTCGGCGAGGTTGGTGGTCAGCGGCAGCCGGCCGCCTTCATAGGCCGGCACCATCGGCTCGCCGGTGCCGCCCTCGGCGCATTCCACCGCCATCTCGTGCAGGCGCAGGAACCGCAGCAGGCGGCCGGCGAACATGAAGGTGTCGCCGGGGCGCAGGAGACTGACGAAATACTCTTCGATTTCGCCGAGCACCGGGCCGAAGCGTTTCTTCCCCACCAGGCGCACCTTCAGCAGCGGCGCCTCGACGATGGTGCCGATGTTCATGCGATGCGACGCGGCGATGCGGGCGCTGCGCACGTGCATGCGGCCCTCACTGTCGCGGAACAGCTTTTTCCACCGGTCGTAGGCCGCCAGCGCGTAGCCGCCATGCTCCACGAACGCCAGCACGTCGTCGAAGTCCTGGCGGGTCAGCATGGCGTAGGGCGCGGCGCGGCACACTTCGGCGTAGGCGTCATCCGGCAGGAACGGCGCGGCGCAGGCCAGGCCGAGCAGATGCTGCGCCAGCACGTCCAACCCGCCGGCACGCGGGGGATCGCCGTCCAGCTCGCCCGCGGTGACGCCGAGCATGGCCGCTTCACATTCCAGCACCTCGAACCGGTTGGCGGGCACCAGGATGGCGCGGCTGGCCTCGTCCATCCGGTGGTTGGCACGGCCGACGCGTTGCAGCAGGCGCGACACGCCCTTTGGCGCGCCGACCTGGATGACCTGGTCCACGCCGCCCCAGTCGATGCCAAGATCAAGCGACGACGTCGCCACCACCGCCCGCAACTTTCCCTCCGCCATGGCCGCTTCGACGCGGCGGCGCTGTTCGACCTCCAGCGAGCCGTGATGCAGCGCGATCGGCAGCGTCGGGTCGTTCAGCTTCCACAGCGCCTGGAACATCAGCTCGGCCTGGGCGCGGGTGTTGACGAAGACGATGGTCGTGCCGGCGGCACGGATGCGTGCCATGACGGGCGGCGCCGCCTCCAGGCCCATGTGCCCGGCCCAGGACAGTTTTCCGTCCGGCAGCATCATCGACAGCTCGGGCGGGGCGCCGTCCGCGACGCTGATGATGCGCGAGGCACCTGCATAAGCCTGGATGGCGGCGGGATGCGCCACGGTGGCGGACAGCCCGACGCGGCGGAGCCGCGGCGCCAGGGAGCCGAGCCGCGCCACGCCGAGCGCCAACTGGTCGCCGCGCTTGGTGCCGGCCAGCGCGTGGACCTCGTCCAGCACCACGCATGACAGGCCGGCGAACATCTTTCCCGCGTCCGGCAGCGACAGCAGCACCGCCAGGCTCTCCGGCGTGGTGAGCAGGATGTTCGGCGGCTCGGCCCGCTGGCGCGCGCGGCGGTTGGCGGGCGTGTCGCCGGTGCGCGTCTCGATGCTGAGGGCCAGGTCCATCTGCTCCACCGGGTGCAGCAGGTTGCGCGCGATGTCGGTGGCGAGCGCCTTCAGCGGGCTGACATACAGCGTGTGCAGGCCGGGGCGCGGGGTGTCGGCGAGCTCGACCAGGGTGGGGAGGAAGCCCGCCAGAGTTTTTCCCCCGCCGGTGGGGGCGATGAGCAGCACGCTTTCGCCGGCGCGTGCCGCGTCCAGCATGGCGAGCTGGTGCGGGCGCGGGAGCCAGCCCTGGCGGGCGAACCAGGCGGCGAAGCGTTCCGGCAATGTTCCGTGCATTGGGGGGTTGTAGGACGCGGGGAGCCTCGCCCGCAACGCGGGGGTAATGGGTCGGTTTGAATCTCGCTTGCCGACCCGGGGCGGCGGTGGCCTTGTGGGCGCAAACAGCCGGGTCTCGACCTGTTGCGGTCCTTCGGAACACCGCTCTGGCCGCCCTCGTGCACCAATCTCTGCGCACCAGATTCACGCAACGGGAAAGCATTGTGATTTCAAGGCTGCGGTTTTGGCGTGTTTTTCTTGAGTTATGCACCACAAAAGGTTGGGTATCAGCCGCGATGACGGTCGGGACCGCTGCCATGTGGGTTACGGTTTCGATTTTTGCCTTGGCACTGTCCGTTCTCTCTTCGCCGCGACCCGACGCGCCGCCGCCAGCGCCGCTCGTGCCCATTTGACAAACTCATCGGGTTCATCGAACAGCCGCTCCGGCGCGCGCCAAAACGAGAGGTCTATCGTGCTGCCCTTCTTCTCGTAGCTAAGTGGCGGAACGGACGCGGCTTCGCTGAATTCTGCCTGGTTGTAGTCGTCGACCCGGAGATAAAGCATGTTCTCCGTTACCATTCCCAACATCAACCCATCGCAGAACACGCCGATCTTGCCGAACATGCGCCGCGTCGTGACGCGGCCAAGCGGAGCGAGCTGTTCGCGCAGGAACTCGACGAAGCTATCGCTGGCAATCATCCTCCGTCCTCCGTCCTGACCCGGCGGTTCTGGCTGCCGCGGTATGGCGCAGGCGATTGGTGCCAGAAACGCGCGCGTTTTCAAGGGTTGGTGACCAGATTGGCCACCCCAGTGCGGGTATTTTCCCTTGCCGGAAACGCAATGAATCGTTCGTCAAGCGAAGTGCTCCATGACGTCCGAGACGAAAAGTTCACGGGTCTCCACGTCGTTCCGTGAGTCGCTATGGATCAGCAGGTCGATACCGGCATCCTGGTATTGCCCGATCAGATCGATGGCCTCAGACGTGGTGCCGACAAAGCTGGGCAAGGTTCCACGGGCAGCCAGCCGCTCGCGCTTCGCCGCCGCTGCGACGTCGTTGCGGGATAAGATCCAGGCCTGGACATGGGTTTTTTCGATTGCGGCGTAATCGCGACCTATCGTCTCGCAATGTCTGCGCAGCACGGCCAGCTTGTTCCGTGCCCCCGCAATGTCGCCACGGACCAAATTGCAGGCGTCGGCCAGACGGGCGACCGCGCGCAGCGTCATCTGTTCGCCGCCGCCGGCGATCATCACCGGCGGGTGCGGCTTTTGCACCGGCTTCGACTCGAGGATCGCATCCTCGACATGGAAATACCGGCCGTGGAAGGTCGTCCGCGGCTCGGTCCACATCTTCAGGATTAACTCGACCGCCTCTTCCATCTGACGGATGCGAGTCGCCGGCCGCGGCGGGAAGTCCCAGCCATATTGCTTGTATTCGTCCTCAAAAAAGCCGGCCCCGATGCCGAGCGTCAGCCGTCCCCGGCTGATCAGATCGACGCTCGCCGCGATCTTGGCGAGGTGCGCGGGATTTCGATAACTGACCGCCGTGACTAAGGTGGCAAGACGAATGTGGCCGGTAACAGCCGCCAGCCCCGCCAAGGCGGTCCAGCCTTCCAGGACCGGCTCGTCGGGCACGCTCACGCCGGGGATCTGGATCATGTGATCCATGACTGAGAACCAAGTAAAGCCTTGATTCTCCGCCCATTGCGCCTTTACCTTCACCGCCTCGAACGCCTCGGCCGGATCTGGAGTGTCGAGCCACGACGAGTTGTGAATACCGAACTTCATGACTGTTGGCCCTTGTTCTGCTTGGACTGAGCTGCGACGGGTTTCCAGCGGCTGGCTCTCAGCCTGTCGTTAGTCGCGCGCCAAGCTAGTCCGTGCGATGCTCGGCAACAACACGTGAGATTGTCGATGCATTAACATCGCGGAACCCTGACACAACGGTGTCAGTAGCAATGCCGTAAAAGGGGGCCGTTGTCGCCAGGGTGAGTACGGCGACCGCGAGGTGGTGATACCATGATGCTGATTTTGAAGCTGACGCTGGCCCCGCTCCTCGTCGCCGCTGCCACGATTGCAGCCCGGAAGTGGGGTCCGAGGGTTGGGGGCCTATTAATGGGACTGCCGCTGACGACAGGGCCAATCTTTCTGCTTCTCGCGATTGATCAAGGCCCCCGCTTTGCTGCTGGAGCTGCGGCGGGAATCCTCTTCGGCCTCGTTGGGCTGGCAGCGTTTGCGGTGGCATACGCAGCTACCTCTTGCAGGGCCGGATGGGTTGTCTCCCTTACAGCCGCGACTGCGGCATTCTTCGCCTTCTCGGCAGGTGCGTGCCAATTAGGAAGCGATGTAGTTGTTGCAGGTTTAACCGCCTGGCTCGCCCAAGTGATCGCGATATCGCTGATACCGAGGCCCGAGCCCGGAATTGCTCGCAGAGCGCCGCCGTGGTGGGACCTCTGGGTTCGCATGCTCGCAGTCGCGGTGCTCACCTTGGTGATCACAGCTGCCGCCGCGAGGCTCGGACCCATGCTAAGCGGGGTCATAGGGACTTATCCAGTCGCGATTACGGTAGTCATAACCTTTACGCACAGTCGATTTGGTCGCAATGCCGCATTAGCTATGCTTCGGGGTAGCGTCCTGTCGTGGATCTCGTTCGCGAGCTGTTTCCTCGCCATCGGTCTTTCGCTTGAGGCGGCAGGAACTCCCCAGGCAATCGGCCTGGGGGCGCTGGCGGCTGTGGCAACTTCGGTTCTCGTGCTTTGGATGGGCCGAGTTGTCGCATGGACGGAGAAGAGTCGGCTGGTGCGGAAATCCTGATCTTTGCACCGGGCCAAGCGTCCGCTCACCACCCACTCCTGCCCACCGGCGCGCGTTGGCGAATGTCCGCTTGGAGGCGGTGGCCGAAACGGCTGGATGACCAGGATGGTGAAGGTTTTCGGACGCCGGCCCCACGCCCAAACGCGCGACCGGCGATGGCCGGCGTCCGAAAACCTTCACCAAAGCGGCGATACCAGTGACCACTGGCATGAGCAGCTGCATCCGACCCTTCGCGCCCATTCACCCTGACCCACGACCCATTGGACCGCGGGTGGGTGCGCTGGGCTATTACCATGGTGGACACAACGACCTGGTTCTTCGCGTCTTTGTGCCTTTGTGGTGAATCTGCTTGCTTGCACACCGCGCCGGCATCGCCGGTCTGGCGGCACCCGGATCGAAACGTGAGAGTCAGGGCAACGAGCAAGGACAGGGCGGGATGGGCGGATTCGAAACCTTGAGAGGCAAGCGATATCTGAACCTCGAAACCTTTCGCAAGAACGGGCAAGGTGTTCGAACCCCGGTCTGGTTCGCCGCCGACCCCGGGGATGACGCGACGCTCTATGTCTATTCACTGAGCCAGTCCGGCAAGGCGAAGCGCCTCCGCCGCGGCGGGGCGGTTCGGGTCGCGCCGTGCGATGCAAGGGGAACCGTCACCGGCGCGTGGATCGAAGCGCAGGCCTCAATCGTTGACGGTGAGGCGTTCCGTCGCGGGATGCAGCTTATCAACCGCAAGTATCGCCCCTGGAAGCAGATCCTCGATCTGCTCGCGCGGTTTCGCCGCCGGGATGCGCGCGTCGGGATCGTGATCCGGAGGCAGGCCGTGTCATCGCCGGGGCAGGCACCTGCCGGCCCACGACCGCCCCAAGCCGACGCTGATCCACCGATCGCCCCGGACGTGACCGCGGCCAACGACCGCGATAGGATCGCGCCTCGAACACCACCCACGGGAGAGAAACACATGGCAGACAACGGCCAGCACATCATCGAACTCGACCGGCAGCGCATGCAGGCGATGGCCGGCAAGGACATCCCGACGCTGAACAAGCTGCTGGCGGACGAGCTGATCTATTGCCATTCCTCGGCCCGGCTGGACACCAAGCAGAGCCTGATCGGCGCCATGCAATCCGGCGCGACGGTCTATACCGGCGTCGAACCGTCCGAGGTGATTGCGCAGGACTGCGGTGACGCCGTGGTGCTGAGCGGCATCGCCCGCATCAACGTCGTGTCGGGCGGCAAGCCCAACGCCTTCAGCGTCCGCTTCACCGACGTTTACGCGAAGCGCGGCGGGCAGTGGCAGATGGTCACCTGGCAATCCACGCGCCTGCCCGAATAGCCCCACCGGCGCCCGGGGGAGGAGTCAACAGCATGAGCTACGCGGCGGCCTTCGCCGGACTGAAGGTGATCGACCTCAGCGGCGGCGTCGCCGGCCCGTCCTGCGCCATGTTCCTGGCGCAGCACGGGGCCGACGTCATCAAGGTGGAAACCCCGCATGGCGGCGGCGACTGGTCGCGCATCCTTGGGCGGCGCTACCAGGACCACTCGGCCTATTCGCTGTTCGGCACGCTGGGCAAGCGCAGCATCGCGCTCGACCTCAAGGCGCCGGAGGGCAAGCAGGTGCTGTGGCGCCTGCTGCGCAACGCCGACGTGTTCATCGAGGGCTTCCGTCCCGGCACCATCCAGCGGCACGGCTTCGGCTACGACGCGGTCAGCGCGCAGGAGCCGCAGATCATCTATTACTCGGTCTCCGGCTTCGGGCAGACCGGCCCGCTGGCGGCGCGGCCGGCGATGGACCCGGTGCTGCAGGCGTTCACCGGCATCGTGAACGAGAACCGCGGCGAGCATGACAACCATCCGCACCGCATCGCCATCTCGCTGATCGACATGTACAGCGGATTGCTCGGGTTCCAGGCGATCGCCACGTCGCTCTATGCGCGCCGCCAGGAGGGCCGCGGACGCTTCGTCGAACTCAGCCTGATGCACGGCGGCGCCATGCTGTCGGTGATCCGCCTGATCGCGCAGTACCTGGAGCATGGCAACGCGCAGCGCACCAGCATGCCGAACGGCGTGTTCACCACGGCCGACGGGCAGTTGAACGTCACCATGGTGCGGCCGGGCGACTGGCCGCTGTTCTGCGAGGCGATCGGCCAGCCGGGCCTGGTGGACGATCCGCGCTTCGCCTCCCACGCCGCCCGCGGCGACAACCTGGACGAGCTCTACACGGTGGTGCGCCCGGTCATCGCGGCGAGGGCGACGGATTGGCTGGCGGCGCGGCTGACCGAGCGCGGCATCATGAACGGCAAGGTGAACACCTACCGCGAGTTCCTGCGCGAGGAGCAGGTGGCGGCAGCCGGCATCATCGCGTGGCTGGACCAGCCGGGCGTGCCGGAGCCGGTGCCCATGCCGAACATCCCCGGACTGCCGCCGCTGCAATCGGGCACGCGGCGCGCCCATGCGCCGCGTCTGGGAGAGCACACGCTGGAAGTGCTCGCGCAGCACGGCTACAGCGAGGCGGAGATCGCGACGCTGCTGGAGCAGAAGGTGGCGACCGCCGCGCCATCCCCGGCCGTGCAGGGCGAGACGCCGGTGCACAGCGCCGGATGAGGGTGATCGGTCGCCCCGTGCCACCCAGCCGCCCGCCGGCGATCCAGGGCGCCGCCCCAACCCGTACCGGATCATCGCCCTAAAACGGCCATCGCCGGGTGCGGTTCGCTTCCTGCGCCGGAGTCAGCGTGCGTGGTCCGTCGCCCAGCTCGCGCGGCTGCCCCGCCGGATCGGTCCAGCAATCCGCCACGCCAAGGCTTCGCGTGCAGTAGGGTTGCGGCGCCGGCGGCGGCTCCACCGGCCGGCAATAGGTTTCGCCCCGGTCCAGCCGCACCGCCGAGCAATCCCGCCCGGTCACCAGCGACCACAGCGCGTCGAACGGTGTCCGCTGGATCACCGCGACGCTGCCGGCCGTGACGCCGGCCGTCACCGCGGTCAGCATCAGCGGATCGGCCTGGCAGCCGCCCAACAGCAACACCAGGCATAGCGCGAGTCGCATGCGGGATACCCTGCGCCCGAAAGGTAAACCACTGGTGTGCGCCGGTTTGCCGCCGCGCCGTGCCGCCGCTATGGTCCGCGCCCCGGCCTTCGCCGGCACCGGCCGCCACAGCCCGAATCGGACGAGACACACCCAGTGGTCGATATCTTCGACGAGGTCGAGGAGGAGCTTCGCGCCGAACGCGCGAAACAGCTTCTCAAGCGCTATGCCGGCCTCATCATCGCCGCCGCTTTGCTGATCGTCGCCGCGGCCGGCGGCTGGCAGGGATGGCGCTGGTGGCAGGCCAGGCAGGACATGGCGGCGGGGCAGCGCTACCTCGCGGCGATGGCGCTCATGCAGGGATCCGCCACGGCCGCCAGCCGCCAGGCCGTCATCCGCGACTTCGGCGCGATCATCAGGACGGCGCCGGAAGGCTATCGTACGCTGGCCCGCTTGCAGGCCGCCGCGCAGGAAGCGCAAAGCGGCGACCTGCAAGGCGCCGCGGCCCTGTGGAACGACGTCGCCACCGACAGCGACGCCGATCCCCTCTTGCGCGACCTCGCCAATCTGCTCTGGTGCCAGCACCAGATCGACACCGGCGATCCCGGCTTGCTGGAGGCGCGGCTGAAGGCGCTCGCCCAGCCGGGCAATGTCTGGCGCCCGCTGGCGCAGGAGCAATTGGCCCTGCTGGATTTGCGCGAGGGCAAGACGGCGGCGGCGAAAGCCGCGTTGAGCAAACTGGCGCGGGATGTCACCGCGCCCACCGGGGTGCGCGGGCGCGCCGCCGCCCTGCGCGCGCGGCTCGGCTAACCGGCATGGCGGAGAACAGCCTGGTGGAACGTCGGGGATTTGCGCGGCGCGCGGCGCTGCTGGCGCCGTTGGCACTCGGCGGCTGCAGCCTGTGGGATTCGTGGTTCGGCACCGAGAAGCCGCCGCTGCCCGGCACGCGGGAGCCGGTGATCGCCCCCGGCCACGGGCTGACGGTGGACCCGGGCGCGCCGAAGGTCGTGCTGCCGCCGCCGGTCCGCAATGCCGCGTGGCCCCAGGCGGGCGGCAACCCGGCCCACGTGATGGGCCATCTCGCCGCCAATCCCGTCCTCGCGCAGGCCTGGGCCGCCGGGATCGGCGCGGGCGGCGGCTACCGGCAACAGCTCCTGGCACAGCCCGTGGTGGCGAACGGCCTGGTCTATACCATGGATTCGAACGCGGTGGTCTCCGCCTTCACGCTGGCCGGCGGCACGCGGGTCTGGCGGATGGACAGCCGGCACAAGCACCGTCGCGACAGCACCAATGTCGGCGGCGGGTTGGCGGTGGCGGGCGACATGCTCTACGCGGTGAACGGCCTCGGCGACCTGGTCGCGCTGGATGCCGCCAAGGGCGCCCAAAAGTGGCGCACCAGTATCGGTGTGCCGGGGCGGTCGGCGCCCACCGTGGTGGAAGGCCGGCTGTTCCTGACCACCATCGAGGACAAGCTGCTGGCGCTCGCCGCCGATGACGGCCGCCAGATCTGGGCATACCAGGCCTTGGCCGCCAGCCCCAGCGTGCTGGGACGGCCGGCGCCCGCCTTCGCCAACGGCCTGGTCGTCGCGGGGTTCAGCTCCGGCGAGCTCGCCTGCCTGCGCGCGGACAGCGGCAACGTGCTGTGGACCGACAATCTGGGCGGGACCGCCGGCGGCGCCAGCGCGGATTTCTCGGCCATCCGCGGCCGGCCGGCCATCAGCAACGGCCGCGTGCTGGCAACCGGCATGGGCGGCCTGACACTCGGCCTGGACCTGCCCACCGGCCGGCGGCTGTGGGAGCGCGACGTGGGCAGCGAGGATAGCCCCTGGATCGCCGGCGACTGGATGTTCATCATTGCCGCCTCGCAGGAGATGGCGGCGATCGGCACGGCCGACGGGCGGGTCGCCTGGGTCTCCGCCCTGCCACGCTGGAACAACCCGAAAAAGCAGAGCGGCGCGATCACCTGGTGGGGGCCGGCCCTGCTGGGCGACCGCCTGGTGGTCGCCGGCACCAACCGGGACGCGCTGTCCATCAGCCCCTATACCGGCGCGATTCTCGGCCGGCAGACCCTGTCCGCCGCCGCCGCGCCGCTGGAACCGGTGGTCGCCGGCGGCACGCTGCTGCTGGTGACCAACGACGGAAGGCTATTGGCGCTGCGCTGAGCGCGCGCCACATGGGTTCCATGCCGCCTGTCCCATGCTGCCAGTAGTCGTCATCGCCGGCCGGCCGAATGTCGGCAAATCGACGCTGTTCAACCGGCTGGTCGGCCGGCGCGAGGCGCTGGTCGCCGACACGCCCGGGGTGACCCGCGACCGCAAGGAGGCGCCAGCCTTGCTGCGCGGGCGCGAGGTGCGGATGATCGACACCGCGGGTCTGGAGGAAGCGGCGCCGGAAACCCTGGCCGGGCGGCTGCGCGCCGGCGCCGAGACCGCGGTGGGCATGGCCGACCTGGTGCTGTTCGTGGTCGATGCGCGCGAGGGACTGACGCCGATCGACCGGCATTTTGCCCAATGGCTGCGGCGCCAGGGGCGGAAGGTGCTGCTGGTGGCCAACAAGGCGGAGGGCCGCGCCGCGAACTCGGCGGTGCTGGAGACCTACGCGCTGGGCCTCGGCGATCCGGTCGCCGTCTCCGCCGAGCATGGCGAGGGCATCGCCGCGCTGATGACCGAAATTGCCGACCTGCTGCCCCCGGTGCAGGAGACGGCAACGGGGGAAAGGCCGCTGCACCTCGCGATCGTCGGCCGCCCGAACGCCGGCAAATCGACGCTGATCAACCGCTTGCTCGGCGAGGAGCGGATGATCACCGGCCCCGAGCCCGGCCTGACGCGCGACGCCGTGGCGACCCAACTGCGCGACGCCGAGGGGGCGATCGAGTTGGTGGACACCGCCGGCCTGCGCCGCCGCGCCCGGGTCGAGGCGGAGCTGGAGAAGCTGTCGGTCGGCGCCGCGATCGGTGCGCTGAAGCTGGCCGAGGTGGTGGTGCTGGTGGTCGATGCGATGGAGGGGCTGCACGACCAGGACCTGCAGATCGCCCGTCTGGTCGAACGCGAAGGCCGCGCCTGCGTGATCGCGCTGAACAAGTGGGACGCCGTGACCGACCGCACCGCCGCGCGGCGCGCGGTGACCGAACGGCTGGAAGACAGTCTGGCGCAGATGAAGGGCATCCCGGTGGTGACGGTGTCGGCGCTGACCGGCGCCGGGCTGGACAAGCTGCTGCCCGCGGTGCGCCGCACTCATGCCGTATGGAACAAGCGCCTGCCGACCGGCGAGCTGAACCGCTGGTTCGAGCAGATGCTGGAACGGCACCAGTTGCCGCTGGTGAGCGGGCGGCGGTTGAAGCTGCGCTACATCACCCAGGCGAAGGCGCGTCCCCCCACCTTCGTTGCCTTCGGCACCCGCGCGGAACTGCTCCCCGAGGACTACCAGCGCTATTTGGTGAATGGGCTGCGCGAGGCGTTCGACCTGCCCGGCACGCCGATCCGGCTGCAACTCCGCGGCACGAAGAATCCCTATGTGGCATAGGGGCTCCTCCCTCTCCCGCCTGCGCCGGGAGAGCGCAAGGTGAAGGTGCGGCGTGCCGCACCCCTCCTCTGCGTGGAACGGGTCGTATTCCCCGTCCGGCGCGGTTCCACCCGACCGGAAGCGCCGGCCACAGACGCGCGAAAGCCGCCGTTTTGCCGAGGAACCTTGACGCCGGCAGCACTCCGCGGCGCACACTCGCCGGCACGGATCGCCTGAGGAGGCAAGTCATGGCCAACCACATCAACCGCGCCATCGAACTGCTGTCGCAGGACCAGGCGATCTACTACGCGGGTCCGCATAGCGGCCACGTGCTGACCTGTGCGCAAGGCAAGGACGATGCCGGCACCTGGGCCGACTACATCAATGTCGGCATGGAGCACGGGTCGTTCGACATGGCCGGCCTCGCCGAATACCTGCGCGGCCTGGTCGAAGGCGGCCCGACACGCTCCGGCCACCGCACACCCGCGGTGATCGTCGAGGCGCCGGTGAACGGCATCGACGCCAGCCACGTACGCTACAACGCCTGGCAGTTCCGCCAGATCCTCGGCCGCGGGGTGCATGGCATCCTGCTGTGCCAGGCGGAAAGCGCCGACGCCACGCGCGCTTTCGTCGAATCCTGCCGCTACCCGCACCATGCGCAAGGCGTCGATCCGGCGATTCCCCCGGCGCTGGCGCGCATGCGCGGCACGCCCGGCGGTACGCATGGCGGCATGGCTCCCGACGGCCGCCCGCTGCTTGGGATCGGCACGCGCGGCCGTGGTTCGGAAGCGACCGCCGCCGCCATCTGGGGCATGTCGCAGCAGGACTACATGCAGCGCTGCGACCCGTGGCCGCTGAACCCCGACGGCGAGCTATTGCTCGGGGTGAAACTGGAAAGTCCCGAAGGCATCGCCAGTTGCGAAGCGATCTGTGCCGTGCCCGGGCTTGGCTTCGCCGAAATGGGGCCGGGGGACCTGGGACTTTCGCTCGGCTACACCACGCTGCGGCGCGATCCCTATCCGCCGGAGATGCAGGAGGCGCGCGACCGTGTCCTGGCGGCGTGCAAGGCGAACGGCATCGCGTTCCTGGAGGGCGGCACGCCGGCCAACATCATCGCCCGCCTGAATGACGGCGTCCGCGTCATCGCCGACCACGACGAAGCATCGGCGCGGCTCGGGCGCGCGCATCAGAAGCGGACGATGGCGGTGTGATACCAGCCCGCATAAAGAAAGACTCATGGGGGTGCGCCGGCGACCCAAACCCCCTCACCCACCGCCATCCACCACCAATTGCCTCGCGGGCAGCCGAATCTCGGCGGTGGTTCCCTCGCCCGCCCGGCTGCGCAAGGTCAGCAGGCCGCCATGCCCGGCCACCAGCGCGCGCGAAACATACAGCCCGAGACCCGACCCCTGATAACGGCGCGCCAGTGTCGAATCGAGCTGAGTGAACGGTTCGAACACCCGCTCCAGATCCTCCTCCCGGATGCCGATGCCGGTGTCGCGCACGAAGATCAGCAGCCCGCCCTCCGGTTCCAACGCCGCGCCGACCGTTACAGCGCCGCCGATCTCGGTGAATTTCACGGCGTTCGACAGCAGGTGGCGCAACACCTGCGCGAGCCGCCGTTCGTCGCCGCGCAGCCTCGGCAGGGTGTCGTCGAGTTCGGCGACCAGGGTGATCTCTGCGGCCTGGGCCGCCGCGTCGGACTGCCGCATCGCCGCCCGCACCAGGCGCTCGATGTCCACCACGTCGGAGGCCAGGTCGAACCGGCCGGCCTCGATGCGGGCCACGTCGAGGATGATGTTGATCAGCCCCAGCAGGTTGCGCCCCGATTCGTTGATCTGCCGGGCGAATTCGGCGACGCGGGCCGGCGCGGGATTGGCGGCCTCGCGCAGCAGCGCATCCGAGAAGCCGATCACGGCATTCAGCGGCGTGCGCAGCTCGTGGCTCATGGTCGCCAGGAAACGCGACTTCGCCAGGTTGGCCGCTTGCGCCGTTTCCTTGGCGCGGCGCAGATCCTCCTCTGCCTGGCGCGCCTCGGTCACGTCGGAATAGGTCGAGAGCCAGCCGCCGGCGGGGGTCGGATCGGAGCGGATGTCGATGATGCGGCCCGACGGCAGGTGCATTGTCCGGATATATGTTACCGAGCGGTCGCGCGTGCGCAGCCCTTCGGCCACGTCACTCGCCCGCGGCCCGTCACCGAACTCGCCGCGCCGCACCATATTGTCGAGGATTTCATCCTGCGAGCGGCCGGCGGTCAGCAATCCGGGCGGGTGGTTCATCAATTCGGCGACCACGGCGTTGCTGGCGATCAGCCGCTGGTCGGGTCCCCACAGCATGATGCCGTGGCGGATCGACGCCAGCATCGCGGCCATCTCTTCGGCACGGCGCGACAGCTCGGCTTCCGCGTCGGTCAGCGGCGTGATGTTGGTGACGACGCTGATGAAGCCGCCATGCGGCAACGGCGCCGTGCGGACGTCCACCACGGTGCCGTTCGGCCGCCGCCGCCGGCGCATCTGCGGGCGGTCCACGTTGAACGAGGCTTGCTCGGCCACGATGTCGTCCGGCGCTCCGGCGCCGTACTCGCCGGCATCGGCGCGGCGGCGGATGATGTCGAGGCGATGGTCGCCCACGGCAAGCGGCGCGCCGTCCATCGCCTGAACATAGGCGCGGTTGAACATCGTCACCCGGTGGTCCGCGCCATAGACGCACACGCCGTGCGGGATCGCCTCCAGGATCGCATCCAGCGCCCGCGCCCGGCGCGACGCCTCGCCCTCGGCGCCGGCGAGCGGCGTGATGTCGGTCACCGCCATGGTCCAGCCGCCATCGGGCAACGGATCGGAGGTCACGTCGATCACCTGTCCGTCGCCGCGGATCCGCCGCGTCGCGGCCGGGCGCGAGCGGTCCAGCCCGCGTTGTTCCGCGAGGAAGGCCGCCCCATCTGCTCCCGCGAACTCGTCGCGGTCCGCCATCCGGTCGAGCAGGGCGGGAAAGCCGACGCCGGGGTGGATGTGCTCCGGCGCCAGGGCGAGCAACTCGGCAAAGCGGGGATTGGCGAACAGGAGCGTTCCAGCCGGGCCGAACGCCGCCAGCCCGTGATGCAGCGTCGCCAGGGCGGTCGCGGTCTGTGTCAGTGCGCGTTCCGCCTCGGCGCGGGCGGTGATGAGCGACGTGGTTTCCACCGCGCAGACCACGTAGCCGCCATCCGGCAGCGGCGCGCTGTGCAGGTCGAAGCTGCGGCCGTTGAAGGTGCGGCGGCGCAACCGGCCGGCGCGGGACCGATCGGGTGCCAGCACGGCGGCCACCTGCGCATCCGGGTCGCCGGGTCCGTACACCCCGCGATGGGCCGCGGCACGCACCGCGTCCTCCACCGGCGTGCCGGGCAGGATGCTGTTCGGCGGCAGGTCCAGCGAGTCGTGGAAGGCGGGGTTCATGAACACGATGCGCCGCCTGGAATCGACGATGGCGACGCCGACCGGCAGCGCGGCCAGAATGGGATCGGCCTTGATCTCCGGCAGCGTCTCCATGCTGCTCACGCGGTGCTTCCGCACGTGCCGCTCACGCTTCGGCCGCGAGCGGACGCGGGCGCCGCAGCCCGTGCAGCAGCACCAGCGCGGCGGTCAGCACCAGGACGGCATTGGCCTGGTGCGCCGCCGCGAGGCCGGGGGGAACCACCAGCAGCAGCGTCGCGACTCCCAGCCCGTACTGCACGGCGGTGGTCAGCCCGAGCGCGGCGAGCGGCAGCCGCACGTCGAGCGGCGCCGGCGCGGCGAAGCCGAGCGCGACCGTGCAGGCGGTCACCAGGGCGGTGAGCGTTGCGAGCAATCGGTGGTCGAACTGCACGGCGGCGACGTTCTCGGTGAGGTTGCGCAGGAACGGCGTCAGCCGCGCATAGCCGCTGGGCACGAGATGCCCGTCCATCAGCGGGAAGCTGTTGTAGTCGTAGCCCGCATGGGTGCCGGCGACGAAGCCGCCCGCCAGGATCGTGAGCACCACCAGGGTGCAGCAGGCAAAGGCGAGGCGGCGAAGCCGAAAGGTCCGCGGGCGATGCGCCGGCGCCGGCCGCAGCACCGTCAGTCCGGTCCAGACGATCGCGGCATAGAGGCAGAGGGCCAGGCCGAGATGCACGACCAGCCGGTATGGCGACACCGCCGTGGCGTCGGGCGAGAAACCGGACGCCACCATGAACCAGCCGACCACGCCCTGCAGCCCGCCCAGCAGGAACAGCAGCAGGAGCCAGGGGCGCAGGCGCCGCTCCAGCCGGCCGGTGGCCCAGAACCAGATCAGCGGTCCGAGGAAAACCACGCCGATCAGCCGGCCCCACAGCCGGTGGGCCCA
>Ga0307372_10003664_pt1 | contig 24352 bp, 16 predicted proteins | sample OX1MG_FD_202533 | JGI IMG/M metagenome (GOLD analysis project Ga0307372, IMG submission 202533) | Soil microbial communities from Risofladan, Vaasa, Finland - OX-1 | ecosystem: Environmental > Terrestrial > Soil > Coastal area > Acid sulfate soil | place: Finland: Risofladan, Vaasa | collected...
TGTCTCAACCAAAACCCCGCGTATTCTACACGCCAGGTTGAGAAAGGTTGCCATCTTCGCGGAGATTTTTTCCAAAAGTTGCCGGGAAAATACGGGCCAAGCGGATTTTCCGACAGGCACTAGTTAGTAAGTGCTACTCGTCCTGCTCGCGTTGCTGGCGCTTGAGCGCTTTGCGCTCGGCCTTGTTCATGCGGCGCTGATTGGCGTCGAGTTCAGGGTCGTCGGGGCGTCCGCCCGGCTTGCCCTGGCGCGCCCCGTTTCCGTCGTCGTGTTCGAACTCGTAATCGTCGTCCGGTGCGGCCTTGCGCGGGTCGGTCTTGACCGCGGCGGTCGCCGTGCGGGCGGAAGCCGGATCGGCTTTCCTGGCCGGCGGAGTCGCATGCGCCGGATCGACCTTGACGCGGCCGAACCATGTCCGTTTGGGAGCCGCCGCGATGGGCTTGGGCGATTCGGCCTTCGCCGCCGTCGCCAACTTCGGCGCGGCGGCGACCTTCGCTTCAACGGCCTTTGGCGGCGGCGCCTGCGTCTTTTCCGCCGCGCTCTTGGCGGCCTGCGCGACTTTGGCCGGCTTCGCCGGCCTCGCTTTCTTGCGCGGCAGCAGGCCCTGCGCCGACAACAGCACGTACCGCGCGTGCAGCGTCACGGCCAACAACAAGATTAAATTTCCGGCCAGTTCGCAACCTTCCTCGACCATCACCGCCCGCGGCCCGCCTTGCGGCACGAACCAGCCCAACTCCGCGGCGACGGCCGCGACATAGCAGCCCGCGGCCAGCAGCAACGCCGCCGTCGATGAACGGCACTCGCGCATTTCCAGGAGCAGCCGCATGCCGACGACGCCCAGCACCAGCAGGTACGCGCTGATCCACCAGATGGAACCATCGCCGAAGCCGTGCTGGCCGGTGAGCTGGATCATCAGCTCCTTGAAGCCCTCGTGCAGACTGCTCCCCTCGTCGATGCTCATGGCCAACCAGCAGGCGGCGGCCCAAAGCCAAACGCGGTAGCGGCCGTGGTAGTCGTCGGCCTTGTGCCGGCGGATGGAGAAAACCAATACGGACACCAGCGACGCCAAGGTCAGCGTCGTGGAGGCGAACCAGGAGGCCAGGCTGCCTTCGGCGTCGAGGTCGAAGGCGGCCACCCGGCCGTCGATCGAAAACTTCGCCAGTTCGGGCATCCAGACGTAAAGCGTTTCCAGGCCGGCCACCGCCGTCAGCCCGGCCAGAAAGAGCAACACGATGATCCCGTAGCGTTGCGGTATCAGGTCGGTGACCCGGGGTTGCTGGTCGATCAAGGCCGCTTCTCCATAGAGGCGTGAGGGGGATGCCGCGCGTCGCACGCGCGCCGGCGCCGCGACGGGCCCGGCGGCCGACATGTCGGCCGCACTGCCGATCACTTCGTCGGTCAGCACGCGGCGCCGCCGCTCGTCAAGTTGGCCGCTGCGGGGCAGTTGCATGTCATTCGACTTCGGCATTTCAAGCCCGACAACTCTACTGGTCAAGTCGGCCAGCCCGGATTATTCATGCCTCCACACTAACCCGCAGACAAGCAAGGCGCCGCGTTGGACGGTCCTTGCCCCCAGGATCATTTTCAAACCACCCCAAAACAGCTACCAACCGTACACTAACGTATCGGGGCACAAAACGTTACGCCGTATACCGTTACAGCGATTTGCCCGGCTTTAGACGCGTTAAGACTTCTTCCCCCGAGCCGTTCATCTGTGCCACACACGCCGAAGCTTTCGTCGGGTAAAGGTACGGTTTTGCCAGTTTTTTCGTGGCCGCGCCCCCCTTCGTAGTCGATGTCCGCGGCTCGCGGACCGGGAGCCCGCGTCGCGCCGCCGTCGGATCACCCTGTCGGTTTCGGACGCCGTTCTCGCACAGGCACAGGGGGTGGCGGGCGCGTCCGCCGGCGGTGAAATACAGTTCGGTCTTTTTAACCCGTTGTCCTAGGGTACCTAAACGACGCGGTCAGTGCAAACCACAGGCCGCCGCCGCCTCCCTACTTCCGTCGTCACTTCCGGAAGGATGGGCGGCCTGAGGACTTTTTTTAAGCTGAAATGCGCAACAATCCGATCAAGGCCGCAAACGACGACGCCGAACTGATTGCCGCGCACACCGCCAAACGTGGTGCGATATACCGCGAATTGTCGTTTCGAACGATCACGCTCGAATCTTGGCGCGAGATCGTCGAGGTAGCGTACGAGGAGGCTCTACTCGGCGACGATAGGGCGACGAGCTCGGGCGCGCCGATGCGGCCGCCGGGTTCGTGACGATCTCCTCGCTGAACGCCGCCCTCGCGCGCGAACAGCGGCGCGCAGCGGAGCGCCGGCGCGGTTACGAAGACTAATAGCGCACACGAGCGTCGGCGCTTTGCGAAAAAAAACGATTCCGAAACCCCTCCCAAAGAGATCCAAAAGAGCGTGGGGTAAGGCGAAGGGTGGCGCGGCAATTGGATGCCGCTTACGCGGCTCGCTCAGACGTCATGGGGTATTCGGAAGTCGTTTTTTTTTTCGCTTCGCTGGCGTTTCGTTTTTCGCACGTTCGTTGCTGCGCAACGCCCGTGCTTTTTCGGGAAAATGATCCCTACCGTTTCGTGGGCCGCTCCGCGGACCCCCGCAGCTTGCGCTGCGGGCTAGATAGCGACCGGGGCATCGCTTACGCTCTGCCCCAACCACCGGAACGCCACGGAGGGCGATCCCTACAGAATATGGCGAGGCGGTAAAATGGGGGCGTTGGGCGAAGCAGCGCGATCCGCCCTCGCCAATTCACGTTGACCCATTTGCCTTCCAGGGGTACTCTCTTGGCCTGCGAGAGATATCAGGACGAAGCCACCGGCCTTTCCGATGGCTCCGCCCCCCCCACATGGAAGTGACGACGTCCACGGATGGACACCAAACGAAAGATCGCCGTTGCCGGCGCTTTGGTCGCACTGGCCTGCGTGGCGCAGGCCTGGACGATCGGCCGCGCGGTGGTGCCGGCACAAGACTCGATCCGCTATTTGACCGTCGCGCAAGCCATGTCGCGCGACGGTTTGGCGCCGACGATCCGCGCGCAGCGTGAACAGCCGCTGTTTCCCGCCCTGGTTTGCCTGACGCACGCGGCGCTGGAGCGCGCCGGACTTTGGGCCGACACGCGTTGGGCGACGAGCCTGCAACTGGCGGCCGCACTGCCGTTGGTGTTCGCCGTCGTACCGGTTTACCTGTTGTTCCGTCGTCTGGTCGGCGCTCGCGCCGCGCTGTGCGGCGGCGTGCTGTTCTGCCTGGCCGGCGAAGTGGCGCGGCTGGGCGCCGACGGTCTCGCCGATAGCACGCACCTCTGCTTCTTCTTTCTCGCTCTCGGGTGCGCCGGCGTCCACTTCGCGGAGCGTCGCGCGGCGCGTCCGGCCTGGCTCGCCGCGGCGGGGATTTTCACGGGCGTCGCCTTGTTGGCCCGCGCCGAGGCCGTCGTCATTCCCGTGGCGGTGGTCGCGATCTTGGCCTGGGGTCAACGGCCGCATCGGCGGCGGGCGTCGTGGACTGCGGCGACGGCGGCGGGAGGGTCATTCGCCCTGGGGTTGTTCGTCGTCTTGGCGCCGTTTCTGGCCGTCTGCGGAGAAACGCGGCTGGACGGGATGGTGGGGCGGGTGTTGGGGCGGCAAGGGGCCATCGAATCCAGACCGTTGAACGTGTCGTCGTCGCACGGCGAACTGGCCGAGCCGGTCGAGCAACATTGGTATCTGGACGGCGCCGGTTGGCTATCGTTCGGTCGCAAGGATTTCTCGACCAGCAGCCGCTATCGAGGTTGGCTCGCCGCGTTGCGCGATTTTGCCACGGAGTTGGCGCACGCGTTCCATTACTGGTTAGGCGGCCTGGCTTTGATTGGCCTGTGGCGCTTGCGTGCCCGCGCTTTCCGCCCGGTCGATCGGCTGGTGCAGTGTGTGGCCCTGGCGTTGGCCGCGGCCTCGCTGTACGTGTCGGTAACGTCGGGCTATCTCTCCAGCCGGCACCTGCTGGCCTTGTTGGTATTGGGACTGGGCTGCGCCGGCGTGGGCCTGGATGCGTTGGCCCGCGGGTGCGTCGCCGGTCTGCGTCGTTGTCGTGGGATGGCCTTCCCAGGCCGTCCGTCAGACGGGCTAGGAAGCCCATCCTACTTAGACGGGCTGGGAAGCCCGTCCTACACCTTGGCGCGCCGTGCCGCCGTCGCTTTGGCGGCGGCGGCCTGTCTGCCCGCGTTGGTCAAGCCGTTGCACGCCAGCCGCGCCGGCCATCGCGAGGCGGCCGAATGGCTCGCCCGCAACGCCGGAGAGCACGAGGTGGTGCTCGACAGCCGGGGCTGGACCGCCCTCTACACCGGACGCACGACGTACCGCTACGAGGCGGCGCAGACCGCTTTGAGCGATCCCAAGCTGGCCTATGTCGTCGTTGAACAAGAGGAACTCGAAGCCGACAGCCGCCGCGGCGAAACGCTGCGGCTCTTGGCCGCCCAGGCGATGGAGCCACTGGCACGCTTCGCCGCGCGGGGCGCGAAGGAAAGACAACATGTCGTGGTGCATCGCTGGCACCCCGATCGGTTCCAGCTACTCGAGGAGCGTCTCCATGCGCGATAACATCCGGGCGCTGGTCGAGGTGGCGACGAAGGCTTTCGAGCTGGAGGGGCCGGTCTACGAGTTCGGTTCGTTCCAGGTGCCTCGACAGCAGCGCATCGCCGACTTGCGCACGCTCTTTCCCGGCCAACCCTACGTCGGCTGCGACATGCGTCCGGGGCCGGGCGTCGACCGCATCGAGGATCTGACCGATCTGAGCCTGGCTGATGAAATCGCACGAACGATCCTTTGCGTCGAAACATTGGAACATGTGTTCGACGTCAAGGGGGCGGCCGCGGAGTTGATCCGCGTTCTGGCGCCCGGCGGGACGCTGTTAGTGACGACTCCCTTCGACTTTTCCATTCACGGCTACCCGAGCGACTATTGGCGCTTGACGCCCGTCTGCCTGGGACGGCTTTTCGCTCCGCTCGAGGCGGTGCTCGTCGGCTGGCAAGGTCCCGAAAAGCATCCCCACACGGTGTTCGCCCTCTGCTCGAAGGCTCCCCTGGCCTCGCGGTACGTCGAGCGCGCCCATCGCTTCACCGCGGCCTACACCCAGTGCTGCCGCGCCGCCGGCGGGCGCGAACCCTTGCCACGCAAATTGAAACGCTGGATCTGGTCTTGCTTGGGAACCCGCTCGGAACGCCGGCGATGGCGCGAGTACCACCAGGTCCGCATCGGACTCGACGAGTCGTTGGAGGGCGCCCGGCCGTCACCCAGCGACGTGCAACCTCCATCTCGCGCGCGCGAGACGGTGTGTCAGGATTGAACCAGTCATTGTGGAACAAAAACAACGGCAAGCTTCAAGGCGAGGATTGCCGCGGCAACGACAACTGTAGGGAACGCCCTCCGTGGCGTTCCGCGATGTGGCTGGAGACGTCTCCTCGAGGGACACGGAACACCACGGAGGGCGTTCCCTACAAAATTCGAGATTGAACATGCAGAACCACCTGCGGGCCTTTGTCGAGCGGGCCGTCGAAGCCTTCGAGCTGCGAGGGCCGGTTTACGATTTCGTCGCCTGCGGGGGCGTGCGGCCCGCCGTGGCGCCCTGGCGGCCGCTGTTCCTCGGTCAGCACTATGTCAACTGTGGCACGCGTTTGGGGCCTGGGATCGACCGGCTGTTCGACCCCGCCCGGCTGGCGATGTGCGACGGCGCCGCGCGCACCGTGATTGGCATTGGCCTTCTCGAACGCGTTTTCGAGCCGCTGCGCGCGGTCGAAGAGCTGACGCGCGTGCTCGCGCCGGGAGGCGTCATGCTACTCGCGGCGGCCTGGGGAGGCTGTCTTGATGAACCGGGCGACTACTGGCGCATGACGCCCAGTTGCCTGGCGCGAATGTTGGCCCCGCTTGACGCGGCCCTTGTCGCCTGGCAAGGCGCCGAGCGGTCGCCGCACACGGTGTTCGGCATCGGTTGCAAGGCGCCGATCGCCGCCGGAGTGTCGGGGAGCATGAAGAGGCTGATCGAGGGCTATCAACAGTGGGTCGCCGCCGCCGGCCGCGCGACGCCTTGGCCTCAAAAGCTCAAGGCCGCCGCCGCGCGCTGGTGTACCGACGCTCGGTGGCCTCATGCCGGGCACGATTTCCAGCAGGTGCGTTTCGCGCTCGATCTGCCCTTCGACCGGAATTGGAAGACCGACCTCTTACCCGCCAACGGCAACGTCACCACGCCCGTCAGGCTCGATCTGGGCTGACAATGGCACACCGAGGACTCTCAATGAACGACCCAATCCCGACTGTCCCCCGCGCGCTGGTCGTCGGCCTGGACGGCGCCACCTACGACCTGCTCGTCCCTTGGGCCGAATCGGGCCTGATGCCGAACCTCGCGCGGCTGATGGCACGCTCGTCGCTGTCGGTCGTCAACTCGACCCAGCCCTGCATCACGCCGGTGGCCTGGACCACGTTCCAAACCGGCTGCGACCCGGCCGAACACGGGATTCTGGATTATCGCTACCTCGACCACCGCCGCCGCCGCTTGAGTCTCAACCACGCCGGACGCAGCCGTTGCCCGACACTCTTCGAGGCCGTGTCGCACGCCGGCGACGAAGTCGTGTCGCTCAACCTGCCGATGACCTTTCCGGCTCCGGCCAGCGTGCGCGGTGTCGTCGTCGGCGGACTCGACAGCCCTTCGATCGAAGCCGCTCTGGCTCCCTACCCCGCCTTCGCCGACAAGCTGCGGGCGACCGGAGTCCACTACGACCTATCGACCGTCTGGCGCCGCAAACCGACCGATTTCGACGAGCTCTCGGCCCATGTCGCCCAGACCGCCGCCAGCTTTCGCGGCCAGGCGGTCGCGGCGCTGGTCGCCGACCAGATGACCGATTGGAAGCTGATGGTCGTGCAATTGCAGGTGCTCGACGCCTTCCAGCACCGCTGCTGGCACCTGTTGGCCGGCGACGGCGAAGGGGCGCCACGCGCCTGGGTGGCCAAGGCCCGCGAAGCGCTGGTCGCCATGGACGACTGCCTGGGCGAGTTGCTCGTGTTGGCCGAGCGGCGGGGAGCCGCGGTGCTGGCCGTCAGTGACCACGGCTTCGGACCGTTCCGCGAAAAGATCACGTTGTCTGAAATTCTCTCGCGCCGCGGGTTGTTGAAGCTGCCCGATTGGTCGGGCGCCGCGAGCTATTATGTTCGCCGGGGCGGCTGGAAGCTCCGCAAGCTTCTCTGGCGGCGGCTGCGTCCCGGCCGCAGCACGGCCCAGCTCACTCGCCCGTTGGACAGTCTTCTGGCCATCGACTGGAAGCGGAGCGTGGCGTTGGCCTTGCACGGCAACCTGGGAGGGCTGATCTACCTCAACACGCCGGCGCGTTTCGGCGGCGGGCCGCTCGCCACGCCGCGCCTGCGCGAGCAGGCCCTGGCCGACGTGACGGCGGCGTTCGACGAAGCGCGGCACCCTGAAACGGGCGAACGCCTGTTCGTCGATACCTTCGGCACGGCCGAGCGATTCGGAATCGATCCGATCGAAGCGATGTGGCCCGACCTGCTGGCGATACCGGCACCCGGCTTTCACACGCGGCACAAGTTCGACTCCGCGCCGCAACTGCTGCGCAACGACCCCACCCTGACCGCCACGCACCGCAGGGAAGGCGTGCTTATGGTGCAGGCGCCGGGAGTGATGTTGGGACGGGGCCAAACCGCCGAGCTCCGCGACGTCGCGCCGACTATTTTGCACTTGCTGGGCGTTCCCGCGCCGGCGCGGATGAGTGGGCGCGTGTTGACGGATCTGTTCGCGGTCTGCTCACCCACCGCCGCGGCCGAATCGCACGCCTATCGCGGGGAGCTCGAACTGGCCGGCATCACCGAGGCCGACCAGCGCAGCGTCGAAGACCGGCTGCGCGACCTGGGTTATCTCGACTGAGCGCACGTAGGGCGGGCACCGCCCACCATCGAACTCATTTCGCATTATGCATGGCTCCCGGCCCTGAACCAGGAACGACTCGCGGCGCACGGGGCGCGACGAGCGCCGTCGGTGGAAGGCCGGTGGCGGCGGTGACGGCGGCGGCGGCCTGGGCGACTTCGTTCAGGGCATCCAATTGAGCTCGCCGGACCAGGAACATGCTGTTGCGGGCCAAAACGATCCGCTGCACTTCGATCTCGCGCTCGTGGAACAACTCCTCCAATCGCCGCAACTCGTCGGGCACGTCGTTGCCGCCGTCGCCGGCGATCTGTTCGACCAATTGCCGAGCTCGCTCGTAGCGCTCGATGGCCGCCTCGGCTTCGAGCCGGGCACGCCGCTCGATCTGCCGCAAGGTCAATTGCCGTTGGCTCAGTTCCGCCTCCCGCTGACGGAGCAAGGGCCGGCCGTTGTTGGCCACCGGCACGTCGAACTGCGAACGGAATCCGTAGTAGGTGGTGCCGAAGTCGTCGCGTTGATAGTAGGGACCAATCTGCAAGTTCGGCACGCGCGCGGCGTTGGCCAGGCCGGCATTGGCCCGCGCGGTGGCCAAGTCGGCACGGGCGGCCATCACGTCGGGCCTCGCGGCGGCGAACTCGGCGATCGTCTCGGACGGCGCCGCGCGCGCCGGGCCCACGCCCACCGGCGCTGAAACCGGGTTGCGGCCGGTCGCGGGCAGCCAGCGCCAGGCGGTCAAATCGCCGACCGGGGCGAAATCCATTCCCGACGGCAGGTTGAGCTGACGCCGCAAGTCGAGCAGAGCCGTTTGATAATTGGCATCGGCCAGGTACACCTGGCGCTCGGTCGATTGCCGATCGAGTTTGGCGACGGCCACGTCGGCGGCGGAGGCTTGGCCCTTTTCGAGTTGCCGCGTGAGCGTCGACGCCAATTCGGCGTTCGAATCGGCCAAGGCGCGGGCCAGGTCGCGCAGGCCGCGCTGATAGAGCGCCGTGAAGAACAACCGCTCGGTCTGGGCCATGTTCAACAACTCCGCCTGCCGGACGGTCCAGCGAACGCGTTGCAAGTCGGACACCCCGGCCCGCTCGCGATAACGACTCTGATGGGCCAATTCCATGGTATGCATCAGCAGCACGTAGTTGTACAGGCCGGGGTTCGCGCCCACGACGGCCGACGGAGCGTGCTCGAACGGGGTCGCCTGCAACTGCACGAACGGGTTGAATGGGTAGGCGCGGGCCACGCCCAGCGCGGCGCGGCTGACCGGCTCGGTGCCGCGCAGCGCGACCAGGTCGGGGTTTTGCGCCAGCGAGGCATCGACCGCCTGCTCGAGCGAAAGCGGCAACGACGCGTCAGGCAACCCCTCGGCCGCGGGCAACGGTTCCTGGAACGCGATATGGGCCGCGGCGTGATCTGGCATTTCGGCGGCGGGGGGGGCGTCGGGCCGCACGCGCCGCGACGACGCGGCAAGCGGGGAAGTCGCCGGTGCGGTGGCAGGCGTTCCGGCGGGCTGCGCGGTGTTGGCTTGCTGCGCGGTGTAGGACGGCTGCGAGGTGTTGCCTGGCTGAGTGGTATTGCCAGCCTGCGCGATATTCGATGCCGGCGCGTTCAACGGCGGCGGCTGAGCGCTGGGCCGCGCAGGCGCGACGCGGCGCGCGGAGGCGCAGCCGAGCGTTGCGCCGGCGGCCAACGCCGCCAGAGCCAAGGCGACACGCGCCGCGGCGATCGACCGATTTAAAGCGTCGATGACGATCCCCCTTGGACAGTTCTCGAATCAACGAACCAGCCCCACATCGACTTCGATCGGCGGGCAGAATGGGCCGACTTTAGCGAATTTGCCGAATATGCCGCGTGGGGCGCAAATAGGGGGTGGCGCGGCGTCAGCCCCAGGAGTTGATACAATGTCGGCATCGGCCGCGAACGATTGGGAATAGGGAATTGACAGGGAGCACACGCCATGGTCTTTGCAAGAACGCCCTTCTTGATTGGGGCACTGTTGGTTTTTGGCGCCTTGGTGCCGTTGCGCGCCGATGAACCCACACGCAAACGCCTCTTACTCCTCGGCCAAGGGCCCGACGGACACCCGCCAGCGACGCACGAGTACCTGGCCGGCCAGAAGATCCTGGCCAGATGCCTCGCACAATCGCCGGGCCTGACCGTCGAAATCATCCGGGCCGACGAGCCGTGGACCGAAGGGCCGGAATTGCTGGCCAAGGCCGACGGCGCGGTGCTGTTTCTGTCGGAAGGGGCCAAGTGGCTGCAAGCCGATCCGCGGCGGCTCGACGCTTTTTCACGCCTGGCCGCGCGCGGCGGCGGGCTGGTCGGTCTCCACTGGGGTATCGGCACGAAGGAAGCTGCGCCCATCGACAACTACCTCAAGCTCCTGGGCGGCTGCCACGGCGGACCCGACCGCCGCTTTACCGTGATCGAGGAGACGCTGCGACCCGTCGAACCGCGGCACCCAATCAGCACCGGCTTGCAGCCGCTGCGCGTGCGCGACGAGTTCTACTTTCGCCTCAAGTTCGCGGCGGGTGAAAACAAGATTCAACCGCTCTTGACCGTGCCGATCGAAGGCCGCGACGAGACGGTCGCCTGGGCCTGGGAGCGGCCCGACGGGGGCCGTTCGTTCGGCTTCAGCGGATTGCACTTCCACGACAACTGGCGGCACGCCCTTTACCGGCGGTTGGTCGTGCAGGGCGTGCTCTGGAGCTTGAAACTCCCCATCCCACCCGAGGGCGCCAACGTCGACGTCGCCGAGGAAGATCTGAAACTCGGCCGATACCACTCGACGGAACGCCGCGGACCTGCGAAAAGACGATAGCCAGGGGACGTCGAGCGGGGAATTCTCGACCGAGTTGCAGCGTCGATCCGCGGCCTATCGCGCCGGTATCACGACCGCCAAGCCGGCCGCGGAAGTGCTCGCCGAGTTGAGGCGGCGGCAGGCAGGCCGCGCTCCGAACTACCGGCTCGGACGACACGCGAAGATTGGCATTGCACGCCGCTGGCAAGCCAGGTAAAAGGCATACCCGTTTTCGCCGAATTCCGTGCCAGCCCGGAGGGTCCATGTCCCGTAGCTGGTCAGGCCGTGGACGCGAGTTACGCCAGAATTCTTGCGAATTCCGCTACAGCACAGTGCGCGAGTTCCTCCCCGGACCATGGATAATCCGTGCTAGTAGCAGCACGTTCCACTTGCTGCCACGCACCGCGTGGGAACAAGGAACTCAATTCCATCAATCAGCACGAATTTAGCGCGCGCGTCAGGGCGAATCGAGCGTTACTCCTGGGCACCGGGCACGTTTCTTGGAGTACCACCGATCGTGAGTCAACGGATTGCACTCTCGGGCGCGACAGGCTTCATCGGCGGTTATGTGCTGCGCGCACTGCTGACGGCCGGCCACCACGTCGTGGCATTGGCCCGCCCAGGTGAGACCTCTTCGGCGGCCGACCGCGTGGCGGCCAGGTTGAGGGGGCTCAAGGACGGCGCGGCGTTGCCCACGGCGGCCGAGTTGACCGTTCTTCCGATCGACCTGGGCCGGAGCGACTTGAGTCTCGATCGGACCGCGAGCGATCGTTTGCGGCAGTGTTCGACCATGATTCACGCCGCGGCATGCATCGACTTCGACGCGACGGACGACGGTGAACCGGCACGGACCAACGTGCAGGGGACGCGCCGCGTTTGGGAAGCGACCCAGGGCGGCGGCCTGCGGCACTGGATCCAGATCAGCACGGCGTACGTCGCCGGGATGCGGCAGGGGCCGGTCACCGAAGACGACCGCCGCCCTCGATCGTTCCGCAACGCGTACGAGGCCAGTAAATGGCACGCCGAAGAGTTCCTGCGCCGCGCTGCGGCCGACGACGGCGTGCGGCTGTCGATCATGCGGCCGGGAACCGTGCTGGGCGAGCACCACAACGGCCGAACGAGCAGCTACCACGGCGCCTATGTGCCGCTGCGCGCGTTGGGCGCGTTGGCCCGCAAAGCCCCGCGCGACTCCGACGGACGCCGGCGGCTCGACTTGCGCTTGGATCTCGACCCGCGAACCGAGCGCAACATGGTTCCGGTCGATTGGACCGCGCGAGTCATCACGGCGGCGGTCGAACCTGACCGACCCTGCCACGGCGCCTACCATCTCACGCCCGCGACGCCCACGACGACCGCCGAGATCGTCGCCGCGGTCCAGGAGCACTGGAATTGCACGGGTGTGACGTTTGCCGACAGGCTGCGCGACGACGGCCGCAACGAGGCCGAGCGGTTGTTCTACAAGAGCCTGCTCGAACTGACACCCTATTGGCACGGCGAGCCGCGCTTCGATCGGCGGCGGTTCGCGGCCGACTTCGGCGATTGTCCGTGCCCACCAACCGATGGCCCCGCGCTGTCGCGCCTGTTGCAGTTTGCCGACCGCGACGGCTGGGGTCGAAAACCGCGGAGCGGACGAGAGCCCCAGGGCCGACGAGAGCCCCAGGGCCGACGAGAGCCCCAGGGCCGACGAGAGCCCCAGGGCCGACGAGAGCCACAGGGCCGATCGACCGCTGGTTTTCCCTGCGCTGAATACCTGGAACGATTTCTACCGCAATTCGCGCCGCGTTCGCTGATTTCCCAGGTCACGCAGGTATCCGCCTCGGTGACGTTTCAACTCAGCGGACCCGGCGGCGGCGTCTGGACGTGCGTGATCGACCAGGGAGCCGTGCGACGGGTGACGCGCGGCGCGGAGGCGACCAGCGACGTGGTGTACGCGGCCAGCAGCGAAACCTTCGGGCGGGTGGTCAGCGGACGGCTGAAGCCGCAACAGGCGTTTTTTCAGCGTCAGGTCGACATCCGTGGAAGCATCGAGGCCGGCCTGAGGCTGGCGCTGTTGTTCGGACAATTCGTGCAAGAATTCCCCTACAGCCCCGAGCAGGCGGAGTTGAATCGTGTTGCTTGAACTGTCCGCGCGAACAGCCACCGAATGGGTGCGAATCCCGCTGGCCGAGGGGGAGCTGGAAGGGGTGCTTTCGTACCCTGAGACGAGTGAGGCGACGGCGGCCGTGGTGATTGCCGGACCGCATCCGCTGCTGGCCGGCGACATGGACAACAACGTCGTGACGGCGCTGGCCGAGCACCTGGCGGCGACGGGCTACGCCACGTTGCGATTCAACTACCAGGGTGTCGGCCAAAGCACGGGCGCGCGGCTGACCGACCCGAAACCGCTGGGAGAATTCTGGCGCACGTCCCGCTTGCCCGACGAACCCCAACGATGGATTGACCTGGCGGCGGCCGTCGGCTGGCTTCGAAGCGTCACGCCGCCGAGGTCGCCTCTGGCGGTGGTTGGATATAGCTTTGGCTGCTACGTCGCGGCAAGCTGGCTGGCGGCCGGAGGCGCCGCCGACGCGCTGGGTCTGATCGCTCCCACCGTCACGCACCACGACTATGCGCCCCTGGCCAACTGCGCGACGCCGAAATTGGCGCTCGCGTCGCGAACCGACTTCGCCACGAGCGAAGCCGAACTGGTCGCCGCGGTGGACGGGTGGAGCGGCCCCAAGCAGCTCATTCTTGCTGAACTGGACGATCATTTCTTTCGCGGTTGCGAGGGATGGGTGAACGCGCATCTCTCGACGTTCCTTGAGCAGGTTTTCTTCGGCGATGGTTTCATCAATGAAAACTCGGCCGGCTCTGTAGGGAGCGCCCTCCGTGGCGGGTCCACAGGGAACGCGCCGCGTGGCGGGTCCACCTCTGCAGGGAACGCCCTCCGTGGCGTTCCGGGCGCCACGAGCCAACATCGATATCCGCTTCACGGAACGCCACAGAGGGCGTTCCCTACAGACGGAACGCCATCCGCCAAGGGCGGATCTTCGACACGGGCGTTCCCTACAGATAACGAAACTGAGCGGCCGGGCACCGCGATCGACGAGCACTTGCAATCGCTGCTCGACCTGCACCTGCACCCGCTCCACGGCAGCAGCTTCTGGCTGGCGCGGCAAGCGCGGTTGGGCTTCGACGTGCGCGATCGCGTCCGTTCGTCGTCTGATTTGCACTTGCTCGGAACCATCGATCCCGCCGATTTGCAAGGCACGAGCGTATGGCGAATGGTGCCGCGGGCGTTCCACGCCCACCGGCGGCGGTTCGTCGTGGCTGAAACGGGCGGCACCCACGGCGCCCCGGTCGCTTCGGCCTATCTGCCGGACGAGTTTCAGCGAGCCTTCGTCGAGCCCTTCGTCGAAGTCGCCCAGCGCAGCGGATTTCCCCAAGGAGAAACCTGGCTCTTTCTCGGTCCTTCGGGACCACACATCATTGGCCGGGCGGTTCGTCACCTGGCCCGCCGGCTCGATAGCCCGGAACCGTGGTACGTCGACTTCGATCCGCGCTGGGCGAAGAAGCTCGCCTCCGGCAGCCTGGCGGCGCGCCGCTACTTGGAGCACGTCGTCGAGCAGGCTCGCCAATGTCTGGCGCGAGAGGAGATCTCGGTGCTGTTCGCGACCCCGCCCGTGCTCGACGGCCTGGCCCAGCGCATGAGCGACGCCGAACGCGAGCGAATTCGCGGCGTTCATTACGGCGGGCTCCCCGTCCACGCGGCGCGGTTGAACGCCTTGCGCGAAATCTTTCCCCACGCCGTTCATCTTTCAGGCTATGGCAACACACTGTTCGGCTGCGCCATGGAAGTCGAAGACGTCGATCGGCGCGCCATCGACTACTTCCCATTCGGTGAGCGATTGCGGTTCGACGTCGCGCCGGCCGAGGCCTGCGTTGGCCGCGACGACTGCGATGAACCGGCGTCTCGCGGCCAATTGATGTTCCATCGCTTCGATCGTTCGATGCTGCTGGTGAACGTGTTGGAGCGCGACTGGGCGGAATTGGTCGGACCCAGCGACGCGGCGCGGCGCGCCGGCTGTCGCGGAGCGGGCATCCGCGACCCCAGGCCGGCGCAAAAACAAAGCGGCCTGAAGTTGGGGCTTTATTGATGTGTCATTACCGAGTCGATCCCATGTTCTGATCCTTACCTTCAAGCGGGTCGTCCAATATGAAAGCCAACGATTCCCCTGCCATCATGTCCCGCCCCGTCTCGATCGCCTATACGCCCGACAGCGACGACGCCTTCTATTACTTCGCCTTGGAAACCGGGCGCCTGGACAGCGGTCAATTCGACTGCTCGTTCCGCAGCGACCACATCATGGCCCTGAACGGCGCGGCGCGGGAGCAGCGCTACGACGTGACGGCCATTTCGTCGGTCGCTTATCCCGAGCTTGCCGATCGCTATCGCATTCTCAGCGTCGGTACGAGCGTGGGGCGGGGCTATGGGCCGGTGCTGGTGAGCCGGCGCTACGCTTCCATCGAGGCCTTGCGCGGGCGGCGCATCGGCGTGGCCGGCACCGCGACCACGGGCGGTTTTCTGGCCAAATGGGCCGGCCCCCAAAGCGAACTGGTCGAAATGCGGTTTGACCTGATCGCCGACGCCGTGGCCGCCGGCGAACTCGACGCCGGCGTGATGATCCATGAAGAGTTGCTCTATTATCCGCGAAAAGGGCTGCGCCAGGTGGCCGATCTTGGCGCCGTATGGTGCGAGCGCACCGGCTTGCCGTTACCTGTGGGTCTGAACTGCATCAGTCGCCGTTTCGATCTTGACCAGAGCGACGACATGTGCGATCTGATCCGCGGCAGCCTGGTGTACGCCTTGGAGCACCGCGAGGCCGCCTTGCGCTGGGCCTGCCGTTTTGGGCGGGGCGACCAGGGAGGCTGCGGCGAAAAACACATTTCGATGTTCGCCAACGCCGACAGCGTCCACATGCCGCGCGACGTGCGAACCGCGCTGGCCTTGTTGTTCCAGTGGATGCGGAAGTTGGGCGTCAGCGACCATCTGCCCCCCATTGAAATCGTCGACGGCAGCCTGCGCGCCGGCAAGCGGGCGCTGGCGAAGGTTGAATCGCATGCACTGGTTTAATTCAACACGAGAAAGTGGTGGCTGGTGGCGGAGCCTAAGCGATGCCCCGGCTAGAAGGCGACCGGGGCATCGCTTAGGCTTTGCCCCAGCCACCGACAATGTCTCATTCTCGACCGAGTGAAGTGTAACGTCGCCGTCGCCGATGGCTCCGGCTTAAACGACTTTTTGGAACAGGATCCCATGACCAACACATTCCTTGACTTGCCGGGCCGAGCGACGGTCGACCGGAAGGCGCGCCATAGTTGGCCTTGCGTCTACCACTTTTACGAAGATCCGCCGGTCATCGCGCGCGGCGACGGGGCATTCCTTTACGATCGCCTCGGCAAGCGATACCTCGATTGCTACAGCGGCGTCGGCGTCATGAGCGCGGGGCACAGCCGGAAGGAAATCGTGGCCGCGGTCGCGGCGCAGGCCGCCCAACTTCAGCACACCACCAGCATCTACCTGAGCGAACCCGTCTGGCGTCTGGCGGAGGAATTGGCGCGCATCGCTCCGGGCGATCTTTGCCGTAGCTTCTTTTGCGCCAGCGGCAGCGAGGCCAACGAAGCCTCCTTCTTGCTGGCGGCGCTGGTCACGGGGCGAAAAGACTACATCGCGTTTAACGGCGGCCTGCACGGCCGCACCAAGGCGGCGATGTCGGCCACCGGGCTGCCGGTCTGGCGAACCGACCCCGACCCGCTGGCGACGTTTCATCACGCCCCTTCGCCCACCGATCCGAGCTGTCTCGACGGCGTCGAGACGCTGTTGCGTCGCCACGAGGTGGCGGCCGTCATCATCGAGCCGGTGCAAGGCAACGGCGGCGTCATCGTGCCGCCCGGCGGCTTCCTGAGTCAATTGCAAGCGCTTTGCCGGCGGCATGGCAGCTTGCTGATCTTCGACGAGGTGCAGACGGGCATCAACCGCACCGGACATTGGTTCGCGAGCGAGTGGTCGGGCGTCGTGCCCGACGTCGCGACGGTGGCCAAGGCCCTCGGCAACGGCTGGCCGATCGCGGCGGCACTGACCACCGACGCCCTGGCGGCGGCGTACAGTCGCCCCGGCGCGAGCACCTATGGCGGCAACCCCATGAGCTGCGCGGCGGCGCTGGCGGTATTGGCCCTGCACGAGCGCGAACAACTCGGCCCGCGGGCACGCTGCCTTGGGGCCTGGCTGCGCACGGCCTTGGAAGAGCGGCTGGCCGGCGTCGCCAGCGTCGGCGAAATCCGCGGCCTGGGCCTCATGCTCGGTATTGAGATCGTCGAGCCTGGCGGACTGCCCGCGCCCGACGCACTGACGAAGCTATTGGAAGATCTCAAGGACGCCGGCTTTCTCGCCGGCCGCACGGGCAAGTTCCGCAACGTCCTGACGCTGATGCCGCCGCTGGTGGTCGAACAAGACGACTTGGGCGACCTCGTCGACGCGATTACGGATCGGCTGGGATTTGCTGCGAATTAACTTCCCGGATTGGTTGAAATGAGACATTTTGCCACGAGAAAGCGGTGAATGTCTCATGCTCGAGCGCATGAAGTAAAAAATGAAATCGGAGATGCGAAGTCTTGTATTTTTTCCAAGGAAGGAGATCGTTCGTCATGAAACGATGGAACACATGTTGGCTGGCCCTGACTCTGGGCATGATCGTCATGCAGGCCACTTCGGCGACCGCCGGAGAAAAAATCACGGTCGGCAAGAAAGCCACGCGGCTGGTGTCGTTCGACCAGGTTTCGCACGCCGCGTGGGACAAAATGCTCAAGCAGTTCTGCGACCGCGACGGCTACGTCGATTACGCCGGCTGGAAGCGTTCCAAGGCCGATCAGATCGCCTTGGACAAATACCTGGCCACGCTCAGCGCCGGCAACCCCAAGGCCCCCTCGTCGCCGGAAGGCAAGCTCGCCTTCTGGATCAACGCGTACAACGCCGTCACGGTGTGGGGCATTTTGCACGAATTCCCCACGACCAGCATCCGCAACCATACGGCCAAGGTGTTCGGTTACAACATCTGGCACGACCTCTTGCTGACGGTGGGCGACGAGACCGTTTCGCTCGACACCATCGAACACAAGATCCTCCGCAAGGCCGGTGAAAACCGGATCCATTTCGCCATCGTGTGCGCCTCGGTCGGTTGTCCCCGCCTGCGCAACGAGGCCTACAGCAAGGACAAACTCGAAGCGCAGTTGGCCGACAATACGCGCGATTTCTTCTCGCGGTCGACGAACTTCCGCATCGACAGGGCCACGCACGTCGTGCAGGTCTCGTCGATTCTCGACTGGTTCGGCGAAGATTTCGGCGAAACGCCGCAAGCGGGATTGGCGTCGTTGGCCGACTATTTGCCCAAGAGCGCCGGCGCCGCCCTGGCTCAGGGCCAGTTCAGCGTGAAGTATCTCGATTACGACTGGGCGTTGAACGATCAGGCGACTCGCAACACGGCGCGACGATGAACCGAACCTCAAGAGCTTGTCCCAAAACGACGTGGCAGGCGGGACGCCCGCGCCACGACGGCGTTTTGGGATGGGCACTCCATCGGTGTTGGGCCCTGGCCGCGCTCGCCGCGGCGGGTTGCAACGTGACCTGGCCCATGTTGGACGCCTCCGCGGTGGCGCGGCCGTTGGCGGCCTTCGGGGGATCGGGCGCCATCTACGCGCCCGGCTCCCCGCGCTCGCCGTTGTCGGCCGAGCAAGTGGCCGCGGCCACGCTGGAGCAACTGGCCCAGCACTACGCGCCCATTTACGTGCAGGGTCACGAGCCTGCGAAGGCGGGCAAGTACGCCTGGCCGGTCGAAGACGATTCGATTGGCCGGGCGTATCTCATTCGCCGGCCCAACGGCAAACTGGCCACCCAGATCGACACCGGCCGGCCGACCGTCTATGCCTTCGCTGAAAAACGTCGGCTTGGCGATCGCGAGCATGTGCAGTTGACCTACACGGTGTGGTATCCGCGGCATCCGCGAACCAAGAAAGTCGACATCGAAGCGGCCGACATCGACAGCGGCGTGCTGCGCCTGACGCTCGACGGACAAAATCGTCCGTTGTTCTATGAGACCGTGTTGGCCTGTGGTTGCTACCACAAAGTCTTCGTCGAATCGGTGGTGGAAGCCGAAGCGCGGCGGGTTTACGGCCAGCCGGTGAAGGGCAAGAAATTCGCCGTCGAGAAGCCGGCTTCGATGGCCCTCGACTGGGAGGTGGCCGGCGAGGTTCGCACGCCGCCCGATGGGCCGTGCGCCCCCGTCGTGTTCGTCTCGGGCGGAGAACACCGCGTCGTCGGCCTGCAATCGTCGGCCGGCTTTCGCTGGCCCGATCCGGCGCGAACCGTGTGGCCTTATCGGCTGGCGGGCTATCGCGAGTTGATGGCCGCGCCCGTCGACGACGGCGCCGAGACGGCGCCCATCTTCAATTCCAACGACGACCAGCAAGTGTGGGGCGCCGACCGCATGGAACGCTTCATTTTCATGTGGATCGGCACGAACGACGCCGGACACCCGCGCCGCGACGACCAGATCCTGCTGCACTTCGACCAGAGCAAGTGGCGAAATCCCCAAAACTACCAGCGCTACCTCCGCTTGCCGCCGGGAACCCTGTGAACGAACAACGAGTGCAAGCATGGTATCAGCGCTGGAACCTGGCGCTTTACGGCGCGGTGCTTTTCCTGGCGCTGCCGGCTCCTTATTTCCTGCTGCGATTGTCGAACGACAACGCCATCGAGAATTGGCTCGGCGACGGCGACGCGGAGTTGCTGAAATATCGCGCGTTCTGCCGGGAATTCGGCAGCAGCGAGTTCGTGCTGCTGGCGCTCGACGATTGCGCGGCCGACGACCCGCGCTTGGAGCCGCTGGCCGAACAGATCGACGGTTGCACTCGCGCCGTGTTGCCGTGCTGGACCCCGCGGCGCGTTCTCGAAGTGCAAGCGGCCCTTTCCGGACGCGAAGGCGCCGGCCAGGCGGCGTCCTTCGCTCCACTGACGGGCCGGCATCCGGCGTTCACGGCGATCTTCATTCCGCTCAAGGCGCGGCGGATCAGCGACCGGGCCGGCCTGCTTGAACATTTCGAGTCGATCGCCCTCACAGCCGGTTTTCGCCGCGGCCAGCTCCATTGGGGCGGCGCGCCGGTGGTCAACGTCGCGCTCGACCGCTGGGCCACGCGATCGCTCCTGACGATGCTGCCCGTCTGCGGAGCGCTCGTCTTTGCTCTCTTGTGGCGGCTGCTGGGGCGGCTGTCGCTCGGCTTGATGGTGCTTTTCTGCTCCGGCTGGAGCACCTTCGTCACGGTGGGGCTCATGGCCGCCTGCGGCACGACGATGAACATGTTTCTCGTCGCGTTGCCGCCGATGCTGCTCGTGCTGAACCTGTCGTTCGGCATCCATCTGATCCATCAATGGAGGGCCGCTCCCGACGCTCGATATGCCGTCGGCCACGCCGTGTCGAGGACGTTCATGCCGACCCTCTTCTCCGCGCTCACGACCGCCATCGGCGCCGGCTCGCTGGCCACCAGCCGGTTCGCCCCGGTTCGAGCGTTTGGCGTCTGGTCGGCGGTCGGCACGATGATCGCCATGTTGGTCACCTTCATCTACATACCGTCGCTGCTGGTCGGTGAGCGCCGCGAGCGCCCCACGACGGCGGGCGGCCTGTGGCGGTGGCTGCGTCCGGGGGCCTGGCGCGGCAAGTTGTTGTGGGGCGCGGTCGCGTGCGCGCTGGCGTCCAGCGGCCTTTGGCGTCTGCGCGCCGAAGCCGACGCGCTGAAGTTTTTGCCGGGCAATTCCGCGACGCTCGCCGACTATCGGCTGATCGAGCGTCGCCTGTGCGGGCTGTTGCCCGTGGAGGTGATCGTCGAAACCCCACCCGAGCTCGATTGGCAAGCCCGCTTGAAAATCGTTCGCGACGCCACGGCCGCCCTGCGGCGACACCCGCTGGTCGAAAACGTCTTCGGTTTAGCCGAGGCCTTCGGTCCCGACCTCGACGCGGCCGCTGAAATCGTGCAAGCCCTGGCGGACAGCGACGGCTGGCGGCGGCAATCGGCCAGCATGCTCTCCGCCGACGGACTGCGCTGGCGCGTCACCGCCGCCGTCGACAGCGGACATTCCGAAAACCTCGAAACCATCGTTTCCGAAATCGCCCAGCTCGTGGGCGACCAGGCGCGGGTCGAAATCACGGGGCTTGTTCCGCTCTTGATTACCGCTCAGCGCGAGATCTTTCGCAGCCTCTTGATGAGCTTCCTGGGCGCCGTGTTGATTCTCGTGCCGGTGCTCAGCGTTCATTTCCGCTCGTTGCCGGCGGCCTTGGTGGGGCTGGTGCCCAACGTCGCCCCGGTCGCGATCTTGTTCGGTCTGCTGGGTTGGCTCGATCGGCCGCTCAACGCCGCCACGCTGACGACGGCCAGCATCGCGCTGGGGCTGGCGTTGGACAACACGCTGCACCTCATCGCGCATTTCCGCGCGTACCGGCGCGAGCATCCGGCGGCGTCGCGGCACGACGCGGTCGAGCACGCGCTGCGCATCTGCCATCGCGCCATGATCGACACCACGCTCGTCGCGGGCCTGGGGCTGGGCGTGCTGCTGTTGAGTCCCTTCAAGCCGACGGCCGAGTTCGGCCTGCTGTTGGCCTCGCTGCTCGCGTGCGCCCTGTTGCACGACCTGCTGATCACTCCCGCCTTGCTTTGCAGCCCGCTGGGAGAATGGTTCGCCCGCGGCGAGCCATCGCCCGCGCGCACGCGCGCGGAGGAAGATGTGAAATCAGCGCCGGAACCGATGATCACACCGCATCGTCGTATTCGAGCGCCGTATGAGGCCGTCCGTCCGTTGTAGGAGAACCATCATGTCCGCCAAAACCTCCGATCGCCGTACCGTGGCCGAATGGCTGTTCCTGGCCGTGTTCTATCCCGCGGTCTTCGGCTTCTATGTGATTTACAAGTATCCCTACTGGGTGCTGCCGGCCGGCGCCGACTTGCGCGCCTTTCACCTCGGCGGAAAAAGCCCCGGCTTCTGGTACGCCACCGTCTACACGGCGATCATCGCCGGCACATGCGCGTGGGTGCTCATCGCCAACCGCAATCGCTACCAGCGGAGCAAGAAGAAGGAACCGCTTTCCACTTATCAGCGCGGGAAGTTCACGTCGATTTTGCTGGCCCAGACCATCGGCTTTTACCTGTTTCCCTACATCCTGCCGGCGTTGCGGCAGCCGGGCGGGTTTTTCAACGACCCGGCGCGGCTGGCCGGCAAGTCGGCCCATGTTTACGTCTATCCGGCCTTTCATAGCTGGGGCGTGGCGATCTACCTGCTGCTGGTGATTCCGGTGGCGGTCTGGTTTTTTGGCAAGCGCTATTGCAGTTGGTTCTGTTCCTGCGGCAATCTGGCCGAGGCCGTGGGTGTGCTTCCCTGGGGCGCCAAGTGGGTGCGGCTGCACACACCGCGCGGCGAGACCGCCAGACGGCTGGAAGCCATTCAGGTCTACATTCTCTCGTTCGCCGTCTTCTTTGGCGTGATGCTGCTCTTCGACGGACTGAAGCTTTTCTCGGCGCCGACCTTGATAAGCGGCTTGCAATCGACGCACGATCTGCTCATCGACTTCGCCTTTGGCGGGGTGATCGGCATCGGCGCTTATCCGATTCTCGGCACGCGCGTCTGGTGCCGTTATGGCTGCGCTTTGGCGCAGGCGATGAAGCTGTTCGGCAAGTTCAGCCGCGGCCGTTTCGCCGTGGTTCCCAACGACAAGTGTTGCGGATTGGCGCTGTGTACGAAGGCATGTCCGATGGGCATCGACGTGGCGGCCTTTGCGCATCGCGACAAGAAGCCGATCGAAATTTCCTTCGGGCTCGATTCGACGCCCTGCATCGGCTGCGGCGGCTGCATCGACGTTTGCCCGGTCGATGCGTTGAGCTTCGCGCCGATCAGCGGTTCGCGGCTGGCCGTCGTGGCCAGGCCGGCCGCTTCACGCGCCCGACCATGAGACATTTTGCCGCGAAAAAGCGGTAACTCGTTCCCACGCTCCGCGTGGGAACCAGGATACTTGAATCATGGACGTGACTTCTCAAACATCGTGGCAGCGCGGGCGATGGCTGTTTCACAAGAGGCTTTTGCCCATCGCGCTGACGTATTCGGGATTGGCGTTGGCGCCCGTCTGCTTCTCGGTTTCCGGCGTCATGATCGCGGTGTCACTGCTGGTGTTGACCGGTTTGGGCGTGACGGTCGGCCTTCACCGGCTGCTGACGCACCGCGGCTTTTCCACGTATCGTTCGGTCAAGCGCGCGCTCGCGCCGGTCCTGGCCGTCCTGACCTGTGGCCGGAGCGGCGATGTCACGCACTGGGCGAGCCGCGTTTGCTTTGTTTGCTGCGATAGGCGTCGTCCTCGCTGGAATGGCTCCGCTCGTGGTGCATCAGCCGATCGAACAAGGCCCCTGGCCGCGGCGTCATCCACGCCAGATGGTCGACCATTGCCGGAAGCCTGAATCCGCGCTCAATGGGAATAGGCCCGGAACTTTCACGGCCAGCGACCACCTCGAACAACATCTGAGCCTCGCGCTTGTCGATGAGCCGATGGCCCAACTCCACGGGTGGGGGCGATTGCTCAGTCGAGCATACGACGGCAGACACGCGCGCACAAGCGGTCGGCGCGACGTTCGGTCCTGCCCCTGGCGAGCGTCGAACCGCGACCGAGCGAGACGGGGAATGAGATCCTTACGTGCAGCGCGTTTTCGTGAAGGAGACAAAGAGGGAGACCGTTTTATGTAAATCTGGGAGAACTAGACAAAGAAGGAGGCCGAGTCACTGGCTCCCACGAGAAGGCCGAAATTGGCTCTCTTTTCAAGATCGGTCCCAACCAGCTTGTTAGCAGGCCCGTCAATGACGGCTGTCGTGTACGGTCGCGCACTCGTCGGGAAGTTGTTCAAACAATTCACCTAGTGTGCACTCATAGTTCTTCCAGCGTCCGACAGATTGAGTGTAAATGGGTTGGCGAACCTGTATTAAACTAGCTGTGCGGATTGGTCGCTCATTACGGTGAAAGTCGAGACAAGCGGGTTCCCAGTCGAGTCCGCACGCGGCAACGACACGCCGCGCCACGACTTCCAAATTGGATACCGTCTCTTCGTAATCCACATCGACAACCGGCACAGGCAAAGTCGCACGCCAATGGTTCATTAACCGTTCGTACTGATGAATCCGCGTCGCAATGTGTCCTGCATCATTCGCCCACTTGATGCGACGAAAGTCCGTCATCCAATTAGATACAGCGATATCGCGAAAGTTACGGCGGCAGTGAATCAGCACGGCTCTGGGAAATAGAACCGCAATGAATCCAAGGTACATATAGTTGTCCGGCATTTTGTCTACGATTCGTGACGCACGACCGGCGGCGAGTCCCGTCAAGCGTTGAATGTGCTGCCGAGCGATTTGTTCTATGGCCGGCGCATCCAGGAATGCAAGGCAATCCCGCGGTGGAATTGACCGATTTAGAACAACGATCCGCTTAATTACTGGTTTTTCAAGATTCGGCTTTCTAGTGTTCGGAGCAACAGACGCCGTTTTTTTTCGAGCGGCTTTGCCGCATGATGGCGTGGCGCTGTTTTGCGGCTGCTTGGCT
>Ga0307372_10003666_pt1 | contig 24341 bp, 23 predicted proteins | sample OX1MG_FD_202533 | JGI IMG/M metagenome (GOLD analysis project Ga0307372, IMG submission 202533) | Soil microbial communities from Risofladan, Vaasa, Finland - OX-1 | ecosystem: Environmental > Terrestrial > Soil > Coastal area > Acid sulfate soil | place: Finland: Risofladan, Vaasa | collected...
CGAGCGGCTGCACTCCGTGGAGTACGAGGTCATCGGCGACCGGATCGCCGCGGGCACGCTGATGCTGGCCGGCGCGGTCACGCGCGGCGCCGTGACCGTCACGGGCACGGATCCGGCGCACCACGAGGCGCTGGTGGCGGCGCTGGAGGAGTGCGGCGTCGTCTGCGCGTCGGGCGAGGATTGGGTGGCGGTCGACGCGAGCGGCGTTCGCAGCGGAACGGATATCCTCACGGCGCCCTTCCCCGGCTTTCCGACCGACCTCCAGCCGATGATGACGGCCTTCCTGGCGACCTGCCCGGGGAGCAGCGTGGTGGAGGAGACGATCTTCAACGCTCGCTTTGCGTACGTGAACGAGCTCTTGCGCATGGGCGCCGACGTCCGGGTCCAAATGGATTCCAACGCCGCCGTCGTAAAGGGACCGGCGGATTTGGAGGGCGCGCCCGTCGAGGCGGCGGACATCCGCGCCGGAGCGGCGCTGGTGGTGGCGGGCCTCGCGGCGCGCGGGGAGACCGAGATCGCGGGACTGGAGTTCATCGATCGCGGCTACGAGCGTCTCGAGGAGATGCTCACCGAACTAGGCGCTCAGGTGCAGCGCTCGAGCGGAATCGTGGCGCTCGTGGAACCGACCAGCTCGTACGAAACGACCACCATGCCGACCGTCGGATAGCGAGCGGCGGCTCAGAGTCAAAGGAGTTAGAGTGCAGATCGGCATCGACCTCGGGACGGCGAACGTCCTGGTTTACGTCAAGGGCCGCGGCATCGTCTTGCGCGAGCCGTCCGTCGTCGCCAAGGACCTGCGCACGGGGCGCACGCTCGCGGTCGGCGAGGAAGCGCGGCAGATGCTTGGCAAGACGCCGGCCAACATCCAGGCCATTCGCCCGCTGCGCGACGGCGTCATCGCCGACTTCGAAGTCACCGAGGCGATGCTCAACTACTTTATCAAGAAGGTGACGAAGGATCGCTCGTTCTTCTCGAGCCTCTTCCGTCCCAAGCCGTCGGTGACCATCTGCGTTCCCGCCGAGATCACCAGCGTGGAGGAGCGCGCCGTGCGCGACGCCGCCAAGCTGGCCGGCGCCAAGGAAGTCGACATCATCGAGGAGCCCATGGCCGCGGCGATCGGGGCGGGCTTGCCCATCGACGGCCCCAGCGGCAACATGGTGGTCGACATCGGCGGCGGCACCACCGACGTGGCGGTGATCTCGTTGGGCGGCATCGTGGTCTCGCAGTCCATCCGCGTGGCCGGCAACAAGCTGGACGAGGCGATCATCCGCCACATCCGGCGCGTCTACAATCTGATGATCGGCGAGCGCACCGCGGAGGAGATCAAGATCCGCATCGGCAGCGCCCATCGCTTGGAGCAGGAGCTCTCGATGGAGATCCGCGGCCGCGACTTGATCAACGGCTTGCCCAAGACGGTGAAGATCACGAGCGAAGAGGTGCGCGAGGCGCTCACGGAGCCGATCAGCTCCATCGTGGACGCCGTCAAGAGCGTGCTGGAGAAGACGCCGCCGGAGCTCGCCGCGGACATCATCGATCGCGGCGTCATCCTCACCGGCGGCGGCGCGCTGCTGCGCGGGCTCGACACGCTGCTCTCCGAAGTGACGGGCATTCCGGTGATCATCGCCGATGACCCGCTCTCGTGCGTGGCGATGGGCACCGGACAGCGCGTGCGCGCGTAGCCTCGCGGTAGACGTGCCGGTCGGCGCCTTCACGTTCGTCCTGCATAGTCACCTTCCGTGGGTGCGGTGGGCAGGGCGCTGGCCGTTTGGTGAGGAGTGGCTCCATCAGGCGCTGCTCGACGTCTATCTGCCGTTGCTCGACGCGATCGAGACGCTCGACGAAGAGGGGATCGCAGGCGGGATCACGCTCGGCGTCACCCCCGTGCTCTTGGAGCAGCTCCGCGATCCTCATCTGATCGCCGCGTTCGACGCCTACGTGGAGCAGCGCATCGCCTTGTCGCGCGGCGACCTGGTACCGCGCCGCGACGCCTTCGACCGGGAGCGCCGCATCATGGCGGAGCGCTATCTCGGCGCCCTCAACCAACGTCGCGACCGGTGGCGGCGCCACTGGGGCCGCGACGTGGTCGGAGCGCTGCGCGAGTATGTGCGCCGCGGGCGCATCGAGGTGCTGACCTCCGCCGCGACGCACGCCTATCTGCCCCTGCTGGCCACCGACTCCGCCATCGATGCGCAGCTCTCCGTCGGCATCGCCGCCACCCGTCGTCTGCTGGGTGTGGAGCCGCGCGGAATCTGGCTTCCGGAGTGCGCCTATCGCGGGGCCTACGCGCCGGCGGGCGTGCCGGGCTACCGGCCCGGCATCGATGCCTGGCTCGCCGCTCACGGGCTGCGCTACGCCTTCGTCGACGCGCACGCGGTGGCCGGCGCGTACGACGGGTGGGGGGCATGGAGCGCGTCGCTCGCGCAGGGCGTGCCCGCGGCGTACGCCGGAGTCTCCGCGTCCGGCGCCGCGGACCAGGAGGCCGCCGCCGAGGCGACGGGTGAGTCGACGCTGCGGCCGCACCGGCTGCCCTCCGGCGTCGCGTTCTTCGCGCGTGATGCGCGCGTCAGCCGTCGAGTCTGGTCGCGTGACGAGGGCTATCCCGGCGACGGTGCCTACCGCGAGTTCCACAAGCGCGACGAGCGCTCGGGAAACGCGTACTGGCGCGTCACCGGGCCCGGCGTGCGCCTCGCGGAGAAGCAGTGGTACGATCCCGCGGCGGCGCGCGAGCGCGTGCATGCCCATGCCGCGCATTTCGCGTCGCTGGTGATCGAGGTGCTGACGGATTTCGCGCGCGGCGGCGGCCCCCCGGGGATCGTGGCCGCCCCGTTCGACGCCGAGCTCTTCGGCCATTGGTGGTTCGAAGGCCCACGGTGGCTGGTCGAGGTGCTGCGCAACGTGCACGCAAGCGGCGTGATCGCGCTCACGACTCCCAGCGCGTACCTGGCCGCGCATGGAGCCGAGCGGATCGCGGCCCTGTGCGAGTCGTCATGGGGCGAAGGCGGCGACAGCCGCGTCTGGTTCAACGCCGACGTCGCGTGGATGTGGCCGATCGTCCACCGCGCCGAGCGGGCGATGGAGCGCGTCGCCGGCCGCGCGTACGCCTCGCCGCGCGAGCGAGCGCTGGCGGAGCAGGCCGGGCGGGAACTGCTGCTCCTCTCCTCGAGCGACTGGCCGTTCCTGATCACGACGGGACAGGCGCGCGACTACGCCGTCGAGCGCTTCCGGACGCACGCGGCGCGTTTCGACGCGCTGGCCGCCGCTCTGGAGGGCGCCGACGGCGATTCGGCCGCCATCGCCGCCGCCTTTCACGACGACACGCTCTTCCCGCACCTGGACCCGCGCCTGTTCCAGGCTCGGCCCCCGCGCGCCCTGCCCGCGCCGCGGCTGCCGCTCGCGCGGCCGCTGATCTCGCGCATCGCGGTCTCGTGACGGGATCGGACGGCGGGCGGCGCGCCGCCGCGGGGACGTGGGTAGGAGATACGAGTCTCGGCCGCCTGAGGAGGGGAGCCGCAAGCGGGAGAGTAGCCTTGCTGACGATGGATGCGCGACGCGAGCCGCTCGAGCGGATCACCGAGGCCGCGCGGCGCGTGGCCTCCGCCGGCGGCGTGCTGATCTTTCCCACCGACACGGTGTACGGCATCGGGTGCGATCCCACGCGCGAGGCGGCGATCGCCCGCATCTACGCGGCCAAGGGGCGCCCCGCCCACAAGCCCCTCTCGCTGCACTTGGCCAGCGTGGCCGAGTTGCTGGAGTATGCCGGCGGAAACGAGCGCGCCGTGCGGGCCGCGCGGGCCCTGCTGCCCGGCCCGCTCACCCTCATCGTCCGCCGCCCCGCCTTCGTCTCGGCGCGCGTCACGGCCGGAGGCGAGACGTTGGGGCTGCGCGTTCCCGACCATGCGCTGTGCCGGGCCATCCTCGAAGCGACGGGGCCGCTCGCCGCCACGAGCGCCAACCTGAGCGGAGAGCCCGCCTACGCCGGGTGCGGAGGCGAGGGGGAGCTGCCGGATGCCGACCTCGCGGTGGAGGCCGGGGCGACCAACCACGGCGTGGCCTCGACGGTGATCGACCTGAGCGGCGAGGAGGCGATCTTGATCCGCGAGGGGTCGCTCCCGCGCGAGCGCGTGGAGGCGGTCATCGGTCCGTTACGAACCAAATGACGCGATGATGCACCGTATCTGGCTGGGGGCGACCGCGGCCCTGCTCCTGACCACCGCCGTGGCGGCGACGCCTCCGCCGACGGCGGCCCCCGCGCGCGCCACGTCCGCCCCGGCCCGCTCCACGCCCGCCCCGCAAAACGAGACGGCGATCGGCTCGGGGGAAGTCACGTTCCGTACGCCGGGGACATTCATCGTCAACAACAAGACGGGCGACTTCACGGTGCCGCAGGATTTCACGCTCTTGCGCCCCGGCTCCGACGCGCGCGCCGATCGCGCCACCGGCAACTTCAAGAAGAAGATCGCCGTGCTCACCGGCAACGTGGTGCTCCACCAGACGCAGCCCATCCCCAACAAGGGCGAGGCCGTCAAGCAGGCGACGCAGAAGCCGGTGACGATCACCTGCGCGACGCTCACGGTCGACTGGGGAGCGAAGACCTACACGGCCGTCGGCCGCGTGCACGTGGTGCAAAACGGCGACACGATCGACGCCGACCGGGCCGTGCTCAACGACGTGACCAACGAGCTCACGCTCTCGGGCAACGTGCGCATGCACCAGGCCGCGGAGCGCCGGGCGGAGGCTCCCCATGTGCGCTACAACACCAAGAGCAAGGACTACGTCGCCACGGGCGGCGTGACGGCCATCCTGCCGGTGCCCACTCCCTCGCCGGGGCCCACCGGCTCGCCGAGCCCGGCGCCCAGACGCCGCGGCTTGCACCTCTGACGGATCGCGCGCCTCGAGCGATGGACGCGCCAAGCCTCTTCGGCGATCGCCCCGAGGGAACGGGCAAGGGCCGTCCGCTGCAGCCGGGGACGGCTCCTTTGGCGGCGCGCATGCGCCCACGCACGCTCGACGAGTACGTCGGCCAGAGCCATCTGGTAGGCGAGGGGCGCGTGCTGCGGCGCGCGATCGAGAGCGACGACGTGCCCTCGCTGATTCTGTGGGGGCCTCCCGGGACGGGCAAGACGACGCTCGCGGAGATCGTGGCCGGCGTCACGGGGGCGCACTTCGTGGCGCTCTCCGCGGTGAGCGCTGGCGTGGCCGACCTGCGCCGCGTGGTGGCCGAGGCGCAGCGCCTGCGCGCTTCCGGTAAGCGCACCGTGCTCTTCGTCGACGAGATCCATCGCTTCAACAAGGCTCAGCAGGATGCCGTGCTCCCGTACGTGGAGGACGGAACGGTGACGCTGATCGGCGCCACCACGGAGAATCCGTCGTTCGAGGTCAACTCCGCGCTGCTCTCTCGCGCGCGCGTCTACGTGCTCCATCCGCTCTCTGACGAGGAGGTCGGGACCATCGTCGACCGCGCGATGGCCGACGGCGAGCGGGGCCTCGGCGCGCTGGGCCTCCGGTTGAGCGACGAGGCGCGCGGCACGCTGGTGAACCTTGCGAACGGAGACGCGCGCGTGGCTCTGGGCGGCCTGGAACTGGCCGCGCGCGGCGTGCGCACCGAGGGGCGCGAGGTCATCGAGGCCGGCGACGTCACCGAGGCGCTCCAGCGCCGTTCCGCCGTCTACGACAAGGGCGGTGAGGCGCACTACGACGTCATCAGCGCGTTCATCAAGAGCCTGCGCGGCAGCGATCCCGACGCCGCGCTCTACTGGCTGGCGCGGATGATCGACGGCGGCGAGGATCCGCTCTTCATCGTCCGGCGCATGGTGATCTTGGCGGCGGAGGATGTCGGTCTGGCCGATCCGCGCGCGTTGCAGATCGCGGTGGCCACGCAGCAGGCAGTGCACTTCGTTGGCCTTCCCGAAGGCTATCTCCCGATGGCCGAGTGCGCGATCTACCTGGCCACGGCGCCCAAGAGCAACAGCGTCATCGCCTCGTACTGGCGCGCGATGGGCGACGTTCAGGCGACGCGCAACGATCCCGTGCCGCTGCATCTTCGCAATGCTCCGACGGCGCTGATGCGCAATCTGGGCTACGCCAAAGGCTACGTCTACGCGCACGACGCGTACGCGGGCATGGCCGAGGAAGGGCAGGAGAGCCCGCCGCCGGAGCGCTTGCAGGCCTACCTCCCGGAGAACCTTCGCGGGCGCCGGTACTACGAGCCGGGCGTTCAGGGAGCTGAAGCACGCCTGGCTGATTGGCTACGCAAACGGCGCGGGTAGAAGAGGCGAACATGACCCGGATCTATCTCGACAACGCGGCGACGACGCCCGTACGCCCCGAGGTCGTCGAAGCGATGCTTCCCTACTTCACGAGCGTGGGATACAACCCGTCCTCGCTCCATGCCGAGGGGCAGGCGGCGCGGGCGGCGCTCGATGCCGCACGCGAGCGCGTGGCGGCCCTGTTGGGTGCGCACCCCAAGGAGATCGTCTTCACGGGCGGGGGCTCCGAGGCGGATACGCTGGCCATTCACGGGGCGGCCCGCGCGGCGGCGCGGGCGGGGCGCCGCGGGCGGCTGGTGACCTCGGCGATCGAGCATCACGCCGTTCTGCACGCGCTGGACGCCCTGGAGCGGGAGGGCTTTGAGGCGCTCCGGCTTCCCGTGGACGGCGAGGGCTTCGTCGACCCGGAGGCCTTCGAGCGCGCCGTCGAGAGCCCCACGACGCTCGCCTCGATCATGCTCGCGAACAACGAGATCGGAACCGTCGAGCCGGTCGCCGGCTTGGCCGCCGCCGCCCGCGAGCGCGGTGCCGTCTTCCACACCGACGCGGTGCAGGCGGCCGGTCAGGTCGCCCTGGACGTTCGGACGCTGGGCGTCGACCTGCTCTCCATCTCGGCGCACAAGTTCAACGGCCCCAAGGGAGTGGGGGCGCTCTTCGTGCGGCGAGGGCTGCCGCTCGATCCTATCGTCTACGGCGGCGGGCAGGAGCACGGCGCCCGCGCCGGCACCGAGAACGTGGCCGGCATCGTGGGTTTGGCCCGGGCCCTCGAACTGGCCGTGGGCGATCTGGCGGAACGGGCGGCCCGCACGGCGGCTCTGCGCGATCGCCTGGCCCGCGGCATACTCGCCATCCCCGACACGCGTCTGCTCGGCCCGCCGGGCGGAGAGGGGCGCCTCCCGAACAACCTCTCGGTGGCGTTCGCCGGGGTGAGCGGGGAGGCGTTGCTCATCCGCCTCGATCTGGAGGGGGTGGCCGTCTCCACCGGTAGCGCATGCGCCTCGGGAGTCCCCGAGCCGAGCCACGTCGTCCGGGCCATCGGCCTGGAACCCGGCTATGCCGGCGGGGTCGTCCGCTTCAGCCTGGGGAGGGAGACCTCGTCCGAGGAGGTCGACCGGGTCGCCGCGCTGGTCGCCGGGGTCGTCGAGGAGATGAGGGCGGGGGAGAGGGCGAGCACGGGCGGTAGGTAGCCGCATCCCCGGGGCGTAACCGTACCATCTCGGTATAGGCGCCCGCGCTCGGCAGAGCGAGACCAGGCAGCGAAGGAGCACCCATGGACCCGGCTTACCTTCTCGACGGCGGAATAGGCATCGGCGTACTGCTGATCGGCATTGCGTTCCTCGTGCTCTTCGCCCGCATCGGGCGCACGCTCGACCGCGTGGACACGGCGCTGGATCACGGGATGGTGCAGCTCGAGAAGTTCTCCGGCCCGATCGGCGAGACGCTCGACCACGTGGGCGGGGTGCTGGGAACGGTCGACACGTCCCTCGCCAAGCTCACGACGGTCGTCGACGCGCTCGAGCACATCGCGCAAAGCGTCGCCAAGACGACCACGGCGGCTCAGGGAGCGGTGACGCCGAGCCTGCTCAACGCCGCGCACCTCGTCACGACGCTCACCGAAGGTCTGCGCCGGATCGTGACCGGGAGCAACGGGCGCTCCGGTGCGTCGGCGAAGGACCCGCAGGCATGAGCGGGGAGCGTCGCGGCGGAGGCTTTCTCCCGGGGCTCCTGCTGGGAATCGCGATCGGGGCCGTTCTGGCGATCGCCATCGTGCCGGAAGGGAGCGAAGACTTGCGCGAATCGCTGCGCGGCAAGGCGCGCGAAGCGGGAGGGCGCGCGCGCGATGCCGCCGCGGACCTGGCGGAGCGGGCGGCGGTGTTGGCCGGCGACATGAAGGCCGGCATGGACGAGCTGTACCAGCGCGGCCGCACGCTGGTGGACGAGGCGACGACGGAAGATGACTAACGAGGCAGGGGAAGGAGTGGGCTTGGATATCAAAGTGACCGTCCGTCCGGCGGAGGGCGACTCGCATATCGTCGATTTGGTCGGCGAGATCGACGTCTACACCTCGCCGATGGTCAAGGACGCCGTCACCAAGTTGATCGATGCGGGGCACTATCACTTGATCATCAACTTGGAAAGCGTTCGCTACATCGACTCCACCGGGCTGGGCGTTCTCATCGGCGCGCTCAAGCGCGTGCGCGAGCACGCGGGCAGCGTCAGCCTGATCGTGGCCAATCCGCAGATCAAGAAGATCTTCGACATCACGGGCTTGGTCAAGATCTTCGGCATCTACGAGAGCGAGCAGTCCGCGCTCAAGAGCCTTGCCTAACATGACCGCCCAGCAGGAAAGCACCTGGGCCTCGGAGGGCGGGGTGCACGTCGTAGAGTTGCGAATCCCGTGCAGGCCGGAGTTCGTGAGCGTCGCGCGCCTGGCGGTCGCCGGGATCGCCAATCGCCTCCACTTCACCGTGGAGGAGATTGAGGACGTGAAGCTCGCCGTCGCCGAGGCGTGCACCAGCGCCATCCAGCGCTCGCCCGGCGCCAAGGAGATCGCCATCGTCTGCGAGGTGGCCCCCGAGGAGCTGCGCATCGTGGTGCGCGACCGGGGCGTCCACGATCTCGACAGCCCGGAGACCGCCGAGCTCGGCAGCGGGGGGCTGGGCGTCTTCTTGATCCGCTCGCTGATGGATCAGGTGGAGTTCCACTCGAACGAGCGCGAGGGCACGGTCCTGCGGATGGTCAAGCGCGCCGGCGGCGCGGGGTAGGTGCGCGCGTGAGCCGGGCAGGCGCGACATCCGAAGAGCAACGGTGGGATCGTAAGAAGGCGCGCGCCGCCTTCGCGCGCTTCTCCGAGATCCGGCACCGCACCACCACGGGGGCGGCGACCGCTCACGACTACGCCGAATACGAGCGCCTGCGTTCCGAGTTGGTGGTGATGCACCTCAACTTGGTCCGCTACCTGGCCGTGAAGTTCGCCAACCGGGGCGAGTCGCTCGAAGATCTGATCCAGGTGGGCACGGTCGGCCTGATCAAGGCCATCGACCGCTTCGATCTCGAGCGCAAAGTCGAGTTCACCACGTACGCCACGCCCACGATCGTCGGCGAGATCAAGCGCTACTTCCGCGACAAGGGCTGGGCGGTCAAGGTCCCGCGCCGGCTCCAAGAGCTGAACCTCGCGGTCAACCGGGCTGTGGAGACGCTCACCAGCAAGCTCAACCGCAGCCCCACGATCTCCGATCTGGCCGAGCATCTGAGCGTCTCCGAGGAGCAAGTGCTGGAGGCGCAGGAGCTGGGTCAGGCCTACAACGTGCTCTCCCTCGACACCGAGCTGGGCGGCGAGAGCGAGAAGAAGTCCGCCACGCTGCTGGACTACCTGGGTGCCGAGGACGCGAGCTTGGAGCGGCTGGAGGATCGCGCCAATCTCGAGCGCGCCTTCGGCGTGCTGAACGGGCGCGAGCGGCTGATCCTCTACCTGCGCTTCTACCAGAACGTCAGCCAGACGGAGATCGCGCGCCGGCTCAACGTCTCGCAGATGCATATCTCGCGCCTGCAGCAGAAGGCGCTCGAGAAGCTCAAATGCGTCCTCAAGGAGGAATGACGGGCGCGCCCTAGTCCGAGACGCGCAGGTCGTTCTCGACGGCGCTGACCCCCGGTGCCGACCACGCCGCCCGCGCGGCCTCCGCGCGTTCCAGCAGCGAGCGCACGGACCCGCGTAACGTCACCGTGCTGCCGTGCGACTCCACCTGGATGCGGTTGGCGTCGAGTTGGGCGCTGCGCTCGAACGCGTCCTGGATCCGCGTCTTGATCTCCTGGGCCGTCGCGTGACGCGGCTTCACGTCGATCTCGTTGATCACGCCGCGCACGGCGTAAAGACGGCGCACGTCCTCTTGCGCGGCATCGCGCTGGTATTGCCAGTCGACCGTGCCTTGCAGCGTGATCCAGCCGTTCTTCACCACAACCTTGACGCGGTCGGGCGGAACGCGGACGTCCCAACTGAGGGAGTGCAGGGCGGCTTGCGCGACGTCTTGGTCGCTGCGGACGTGCGGCCCCGGGAGCTCGATCTCCAATTCGTCGGCTACGCCGCGCACGTCGGCGATCCGCAGCGCCGCCTGCTCGGCAGCGCTCTTCTCAGCATACGTCGCGACGTGCCCGGTGAGGGTGACGATACCGTCGTCCACGGTGACGCCGATGTCGGCTGCATCGAGGCTTGGCTCCCAAGCGAGCTCCTCGAGGACGTCGTGCTGCAGGTCGATCGCGGTCTTCATGGCCGTTCCTCTCGCGACGCGCGGGCTTCCATCAATCTACACCGCCGCGGCGACCGCACGAGGAAGAACTGGTGCACGCGCCTTCACAACGCGTTCCAACAGATGGCCTATGGTCGACTTGCTGGGAATCGCATCCCGCGACGAGGAGACGGAGATGGCCGATTTGCTGAAAGTTGTCGAGGTGCTCGCCGAGTCCGAGAAGAGTTGGGAAGACGCCGCCACGGAGGCGATCAAGAAGGCAAGCAAGACGATCCACAACATCAAGTCGATCTACATCGAGAACTTCGAGGCCAAAGTGGAGGGGAATGCGATCGTTCGCTACCGCATCAACGCGAAGATCACGTTTCTGCTGGACTGATGGGCTTGGGACGGTGGACGGCGATGCGTTTTCGGAACCGTAGCCGCGCCGGCCAGCTCCTCGCCGAGCTGCTGCGCGACTACATCGCCCGCGCCGACGTGCTCGTCCTCGCGTTGCCGCGAGGCGGGGTACCGGTCGGTTACGAGGTGGCCAAGCACCTTCGCGCTCCGCTCGACGTGATCGTGGTCCGCAAGCTCGGGGTCCCGGGTCACCGGGAGTTGGCGATGGGCGCCATCGCCAGCGGCGGCGTCATGCTGCTCAACGAGGACGTCGTCGGCGCGCTGGACATCCCGCGTCAGGTCGTGGATTCCGTGGTCGGCGCCGAACAGCAGGAGCTCGAGCGCCGCGAGCGCGTCTACCGCGCCGGCCGGCCGCTTCCCGACGTGCAGGACCAGACGGTGATCGTGGTCGACGACGGCCTCGCGACGGGGGCTTCGATGCTCGCGGCGGTCCGCGCGCTGCGCCGCCGCGGGGCGCAGCGGATCGTGGTGGCGGTGCCCGTCGCCGCGGCGGACACCTGCACGGCCGTGCGTCGCGAAGCGGACGAGTGCATCTGCCTGGTGGAACCGGCGCAGTTCTACGCCGTCGGCGCGTGGTACGAGGACTTCTCCGAAGTCAGCGACGACGAAGTCTGCGACCTGCTCGAGCGAGCCCGCATCGAGCTTGGGGCCACGCCGCTGTGAGCGCCCGCGATGCGGGACGGGCGCTCCGTCCCTGGACGCGGCCGCTCAGCGGCGCCTCCGACGACTTCGACACCCTGCTCGACCTCGTGGGGGATGCGCGCTTCGTGCTGATCGGCGAGGCCACGCACGGGACGCACGAGTTCTACAGGGAGCGCGCCTGGATCACGCGGCGCCTGATCGAGGAGAAGGGCTTCACGGCCGTCGCCGTCGAGGGCGACTGGCCGGATGCCCACCGTGTGGACCGCTTCGTGCGCGGCGTGGATCCCGTGGGGGAGGCGGTTGACGCCCTGGCGGGCTTCAAGCGCTTCCCCGCGTGGATGTGGCGCAACGCCGACGTGCTGGAGTTCGTGGGCTGGCTACGCGAGCATAACGACGCGCTGACGCCGGGCTCGCCCAAAGCGGGCTTCTACGGGCTGGACCTCTACAGCCTGCGCGCCTCCATGGAGGCCGTGGTGGCGTATCTCGACCGAATCGATCCGGGCGAGGCCGCCAAGGCGCGCCGGCGCTACGCGTGCTTCGACCAGTTCGGCGAGGACGTCACGCGGTACGGCTATGCGGCCTCGACGGACCGCTCCATCTCGTGCGAGGACGAGATCGTGCAGCAGCTCGTGGAGATCCAGCAGCGGTCGTTCGACTATCTCAGCCGCAACGGGCGCGTGGCGGAGGACGCCTTCTTCTACGCCGAGCAGAACGCGCACGTGGCCCGCAACGCGGAACGGTACTACCGGGCGATGTACCGGGGCCGGGAGTCGTCGTGGAATATGCGCGACCGCCACATGGCCGAGACGCTCGACCGTCTGGCGGAGCACTTGCGGCGCTTCGAGCTGGAGAGCAAGGTGGTCGTCTGGGCGCACAACTCCCACGTGGGCGACGCCGGCGCCACCGACATGGGGCGCGCGGGCGAGATCACGCTGGGTCAGCTGGTGCGCATGCGTCACCCGGGGCGCGCGGTGCTGATCGGCCAGACCACCTTCGAGGGAACGGTCAGCGCGGCGTCGGACTGGCACCAGCCGGTCGAGCGCAAGCGCGTACGCCAGGCGCTCCCGGGGAGCTACGAGGCGCTCTTCCACCAAGTCGGCCTGCCGCGGTTCCTCTTGGACGTGCGCGGCGCGGAGCGCTCGCTGCCCGGCTTCGAGACGCCGCGGCTGGAGCGCGCGATCGGCGTGGTCTACCGCCCGCAGACGGAGCGCTCGAGCCACTACTTCCGAGCGCGCCTGGAGGAGCAGTTCGACGTCGTCCTCCACGTCGACCGCACGCGCGCCGTGGAGCCGTTGGAGACCACCGAGCTTTGGACGCGCGGCGAGGAGGCGCCGGAGACCTATCCCACGGGCGTCTAGCGCGCCGCGTCGCGACACGACTTCGGGAGGGCCGAACGCCTCCGGGGCGCGAAAGCCCCCGGTCCAGCCATGAACAGTCAGACTCTCCGCCGCGCCTGGATCGAGTTCTTCGAGTCCAAAGGCCACAAGCATCTGCCCGGCGCCTCGCTCGTTCCGGAGGCGATGAGCAGCACGCTCTTCACCATCGCCGGCATGGAGCCGTTCGTCCCGGTCTTCCTCGGAGAGGCGCCGCCCCCGGCGCCGCGCGCGGTGACGGTGCAGCGCTGTCTGCGCGTCGCCGGAGCCAAGAGCGATATCGAGAACGTGGGGCGCACGGGGCGCCATGGGACATTCCTGGAGATGCTCGGCAACTTCAGCTTCGGCGACTACTACAAGCGCGAGGCCATCGCGTGGGCGTGGGAGTTCGTCACCGAGCGGCTCGGCCTGGAGAAGAGCAAGCTCTACGTCACCGTGCACACCACGGACGACGAGGCGCAGGAGATCTGGGAGAAGGAGATCGGTCTGGCTCCGGAGCGCATCTCGCGCTGGGACGAAGACAACTTCTGGACCATGGGGCCCACCGGGCCGTGCGGTCCCTGCTCCGAGATCTTCTACGACTTGGGCCCCGAGGCGGCGGGCGGCCCCGACGACACCGGGCCGAACAAGGGCGACCGCTATCTCGAGATCTGGAACCTCGTCTTCCAGCAGTACAACCGCACGCCGGACGGCAAGTTCCACGACCTTCCGAAAAAGTCGATCGACACCGGGGCCGGGCTCGAGCGCGTGCTCACGGTGGTCAACGGCAAGCGCTCGATGTACGAGACGGACCTCTTCGAGGATCTGGTGAACGCGCAGCCGCCCGCGGGCGAGACCGCGCTCACCGCCGACGAGCAGCTGGTCCGCCGCCGCATCATCGCCGACCACATTCGCGCCATCACGTTCCTGATCGCCGACGGCGTCTACCCGTCGAACACGGATCGCGGATACGTGTTGCGCTTCCTCACGCGCCGGGCGATCCGCATGGGGCGCCTCCTCGACCTGCCGCAAGGGTTCCTCACACAGCTGGTGCCCGCGGTCGTGAAGTCTCTGGGCGACGGCTACCCCGAGCTGGCGGCGGCGCAACAGCGCGTGATGTCGGCGCTCTCGCAGGAAGAGGCGCAGTTCAACCGCACGCTCGTGCGCGGCAGCGAGATCCTCGCTAGCCGCATCGCCGAGGCGCGAGCCTCCGGAGAGCCCTCGCTCTCTGGCGAGACCGTCTTCCTGCTCCACGACACGTACGGCTTTCCGTCGGAGCTCACGCGCGAGGTGGCCGGCGAGCAGGGCCTGACCATCGACTCCGTCGGCTTCGACCAGCTCATGGCGCAGCAGCGCGAGCGCGCCCGTGCCGATGCCAGCGCGAAGCGCGCGGTGGTGCAGGTGGGCGAAGGCGAGCTGGCGTCGTACTCCTCGGAGTTCGTGGGCTACGGCGGTCTCGAGGCGGAAGGCAGAGTCGTCGCCATCCTCAAGGAGGGGGTCGCCGTCGACGCCCTCGCGCAAGGCGAGCGCGGCCAGATCGTCCTCGAGCGCACGTCGTTCTACGCCGAGAAGGGCGGGCAGATCGGCGATCACGGCACGATCACCACCAACGCCTCCAACTTCGAAGTCGACGACGCGCAGTTCATCGGCGCGGCGATCGCCCACAGCGGCGTGATGACGCAGGGCGGCATCCGCGTCGGCGATCGCGCGCACAGCGTGGTCGACCCGGAGTGGCGCCGCGAGATCCGCCGCCATCACACCTCGGCGCACCTGCTCCAGCGCGCGCTGAAGGAGGTGCTCGGCGACGAGGTGGTGCAGGCGGGCTCGTGGGTCGGCACCGATCGCATGCGCTTCGACTTCCGCTGGCCGGGCGGAGCGCTCACCGACGAGCAGCGCGGCGCCGTGGCCGCTCGCGTGAACGAGCTGATCCGCGATGACCACCATCTGGTGACGGAAGAGCTTCCCCTCGAGGAGGCCAAGAAGACCGGCGCCGTGAGCATGGTGGGCGAGAAGTACGGCGAGCGGGTGCGCGTGGTGCACGCGGGGCCGTCGGTGGAGTTCTGCGGCGGGACGCACGCCCACACCACCGGCGAACTGGGTCTCTTCGTCATCCTCACGGAGAGCTCGATCGGCAGCGGCATCCGCCGCATCGAGTCGTGCGTCTCCAAGGCGGCGGAGCAGCACGTGGAGCAGCAGCAGCGGCTGGTGAGCCAGCTCAGCACCGCGCTCGCGGCCAAGCCCGAGGAGATCGCCGAGCGCGTCGCGCGTCTTCAGGATGAGGCGCGGGCCCTGCAGCGCGGGTTGTCGGAGCTGCGCGCGCGCATGGCCACGGCCGACGCCGCGACATACGTGGAGCGCGCCGAGACCATCGGCGGCTCCAAGCTGGTGATCGCCGAGCTGCCGGGATTCGATCGTGACGCCGTGACGGCGATGATGAACGCCATCCGCGGCGGCTTGCGGAGCGGGGTGGTCGCGCTCGCCGGCGTGCAGGACGGCGACGTCGCCTTGCTGGTGGGAGTGAGCGACGACCTCGTCGCGCGGGGGATCAAGGCGGGAGACTTGCTCAAGGCGATGGCAGAGAAGGTGGACGGGCGCGGCGGAGGGCGCCCGAACTTGGCCCAGGGCGGCGGCAAGAACGCCGCGGGCGTGCCGCGAGCGCTGGCCGCGGTGCGCGACGCCGTGCTGGCGCGCGCGTAGCGGGGCGCCGACCGTGCCCGCTGTTCCCGTCGCGAGCGCCACGCCCCATCAAGGTCTGCCTCCCGCCGCGGTCATCCGCCGGTACGAGCGCGCATTGGAGTCGCTGCCCACGCCGCCGTACCAGGTCTTCGAATACTCCGTGGACCAAGTGGGCTGGCACGACATGGCGCAGCGGCATCGCGTCTACCGCGCCCACGGGCTCCAGCGTGACGAGCTGATGATCGACGGAGGGCGCGCGGTCAGCCCGCCGGTGGTGCGCATCCGTCGCGACGTGCGCGATCATTACGCCGTGGGGAACGTCGCGCCGCTGCCGGCGGCGTACGTCTTCACGTTCGCCGGGGTGGCGCACGTCGGCTCGCATCTGGCGTACGCGTTCAAAACGGCGCCGCTGGGCTCACCCCGCGCGTTCGCCGCGACGCGCGTGGTGATCGACGGGGTCAGCTATCTCCCCACGTCCATCTCGTTCGCGACGCGCAGCAACCGGGCCGACGGCGCCGGCACCATGCTCTTCGCCAAAGCCGGGCCCTATTGTGTGCCGACGCGCATCTCCGTCCATGCGACGGTCGACGGCAAGAAGGCCACGGAGAGCATCACGTTCTCCATGTACCGGTTTCCGCGTGCCCTGCCGCCGGCGACGTTCAAGGTCGGCGGCGCTTCCGCGGTGCTCACGCCCGCTTCGTAAAGTCCACCGTGGTCGCGGCGCGCGCGTGCGCGGCGCCGTCGCGGGCGTCGAGGCGGACCGTCGCGCGGCCGGGGCGCGGCGCATCGGCGCGCAGCACCTGGAACTCGATGGAGGCCACTCCGCTGGGCGGGATGGCCACCTGCGCGCGGAAGGGCGAGCAGAGCGTTCCCGTGCAGAAGCTGGCGATCCAGCCCCCGGGCAGAGGGCCCACGGCCAGGGCCATCGTCGAGTTGGGGCGCCCGGTCATCAACAGGCGGTACTTGACCGATCCCGGCACGCTCCCGGGGAGCTCGGGGCCCGTCCAGGGCGCCAAGGTGATCGCCGCGGAGCGGCCGCGCGCGGAGAGGTCGAGCGCGGCGATGGCCTCGGCGCCCTCCTCGATGTACATCGCGTGGCGCGAGTTGGCCGGCGGAAGACGCCGCGCCCACGCGAGCAGCCGCTCGAACTCGGCGCGCGCCTGCGCGGGTGCCCCCGCGGCCGCATAGCCGCGGCCCAGGAAGAGATGGGTCGCCGCCACGGCGCGCACGCGCGCCGCGTCGGCCGGAGCGCGCCGGTAAGCCGCCATCGCCAGCACGTTGGCGCGCCGCAGCGCGGCCATCGCCTGCGCGAAGCGGTGGTACTTCTGGTAGGTGACGCCGAGATCGATCTGCGCGTCGACGCTCCCCGATTCCAGCGAGGCCAGGCGCGCGGCGGCCCCGATCTGGGTGCGCTCATCCTTGGCCTCGTAGGCCGCGAACTCCAGGCCGCTCAGCGCGTCGAGATCGCTGGGACTGTAGCGCAGGGCGCGCCCGTAATCGGTCATCGCCGCGCTCCAGGCCTCCGTTCCGGCCGCCTGGTCGCCGCGCATCACCTCCAGCAGTGCCTCCGTGGAGGGATCGGCCGCCGAGGAGCCGGCGAGCGCCGCGAGCGCCCGAGCGCGCAGCGCCGACTCCATCGCGCGCGTCGCGAGGAAGTCGATCGTCATTCCCTTGGCGGGGTCGCTCTGGTTGAGCAAGTCCTCGGCGCGCGCGATCGCGGCGTGGACGCGCCGGGCGTAGGCCATGCGGGCGGCCTCCCGTGCGCCGGCGGCCGGCGGCGGAAAGCTCGAGAGGGCGAGCGCGGCGTCGATGCGATCCTGCAGCGGCGAAGAGACGGTGCCGTTCTCGCCGCGCTCGGCCGCGCCCACGAAGGCGGTCAGCTGGCGCGGGGTGATGACGTCGACGTTGCGCGCGCGCACGATGCCGTGCGGATCGATGACGTACGTGGTCGGGAAGTAGTGGACGTCATACGCGTGGGAGAAGCGCTGGTCGCGGTCGATCGCGATCGGATACGGCACGCCCTTGTCGGCGACGAACGCGCGCACGATGGGGGCTTGCTCCGTGTCGTCGACGCCCAGGAAGGCGACGGCGGCGCCGTGCAGACGGCCGTAGGCCGCGATCAGATCCGGCGTCTCGCGCCGGCAGGGCGGGCACCACGTCGCCCAGATGTTGAGGACCAGCGTCTTGCCGCGGTAGTCCGAGAGATGGACGCGCTTGCCGTCGAGCGTGGTCAGCGTGAAGTCCGGGGCCGGCTGGCCGACTTGAGGGCCGGAGAGCGCGGGCACGTCCGCGGGAGCGGCCGCGGCGGGCACACAGGCGGAGATCGAGGCTCCGGCCGCCAGCGCGAAGAGGGCGCCGGCGTGAAGAAACGCGCGCATCGTCATGCGCGAGGGATTCTGCGCTGCTGCGGGGGGTGCCTACGAGGCCTGCGAGGCGACGTCGGCGCGCAGGCCGTCCAAATGGGCGGCATCGTTGACGCGCAGCACGCGCACGCGCCCGTCGTCGAGCACCAACTCGTTGAGGGCCGCGTTCTCCACGCTGATCTCGTGGTAGCCTTCCGGGCCCTTGCCCTGGGCGGCGAGGATCGCCAGGCGCACGATGACGTCGTGCGTGACCACCAGCAGCGGGGAGGCCGCGGCCGGCGGGTCGGCGACGAAGTCCGCCCAGCGCGCCCAGACGTCGCCAAGCGTCTCACCGCCGGGAAAGCGCACCTCGTGCGGGGCGCGCTTCCAGAGCGCGAGCGTCTCGGGCCAGCGCTCCTCCACCTCGGCGCGCGTGTACCCCTCCCACTCGCCGTGCGAGATCTCGATCAGGCGCTCGTCGGCCTCCACGCGCAGGTCGAGGCGCTGCGCGACGGCGTCGGCCGTCGCGCGCGTGCGCAGCAGCGGACTCGCCACGATCGCCGCCGGAGGATCGTGCGCCAGGCGCTCGGCCAAGGCGTGCGCCTGAGCCACCCCGCGCCCGGAGAGCATCGAGTCCTTGCGCCCCTGATAGCGCCCCGCCACGTTCCACGTGGTCTCGCCGTGGCGCACCAGCCACAGCCGCCTCGGGCCGGCCATCGGCGGCGCTATCGGCCGAGCACGATGCAGCGCACCGCCTCGAGGCCGTCCAGCGCGCGCAGGCGCGAGAGCACCTCGGCGTCCGGCTCCGCGCCCACGCCCAGGATCATGATCGCGGCGCCCTCGCCGTTGCGGGCGACCTGCATGTGCGAGATGTTGATGCCGGCCTCGCCCAGGACGGTGCCGACCTTGCCCACGATGCCCGGCACGTCGTGGTGGCGGGTGGCTATCAGCGCGCCGCGCGGCTCGACGTCCATCTCGTAGCCGTTGACTTCCACCAGGCGCGGCTGTCCGCCATGGACGATCGTGCCAGCGAGCGTCACCTCGCCGCCGTGCAGGGCCAGGCTCGAGGCGAAGCCGCGCTCGCAGCGCGCCTTGAGCGGCTCGACGGCGATGCCCAGCTCCGCCGCGATCTCGAGCGCGTTGACGGCCGTGACCCGGCGGTCGCTGATGTGCTGCAAGAGCCCCACCAGGAAGGCGGCGACGAACGGCTCGGGGTCGTAGGCGGCCAAGTCCCCTTCGAGCGTGAGCGCGAACGGAGGGAGCGCGGCGCGCTCCGTGACCTGCGGGTAGAGGCTGCCCAGGATGTAGGCCAGCTCGACGAACGGGCGCGCCTCATCGGCCGGGGCCACCGGCGCGTTCACGGCGGCCAGGGGCGGGCGGCCGCCGAGCACGGCGAGCACGTCGCGCGCCAGCTCCGTGGCGATGCGCGCCAGCGCCTCATGCGTCGAGCCGCCCAGGTGGGGCGTCGCCACGACCTTGGGGTGGGCGTGCAGCTTGCGGGCCGTGCCGCCTGCGGGCGGCGGCTCCTCGCGCACGACGTCGATGGCCGCGCCGGCCAGGTGACCCGAGTCCAGGGCCTCCAGAAGCGCCTCCTCCACGACCAGGCCGCCGCGCGCGCAGTTGATCAGGCGCGCGCCTTCTTTCATCATGGCGAGCTCGTGCGGACCGAACATGTCTTGGGTCTGCGCGGTGCGAGGGGCGTGAAGCGTGACGACGTCGGCGTTGCGCAGCAGCGTCTCGAGGTCGACGAGCTTGGCCCCCAGGGCCTCCGCGCGTGCCTGGCTGACGTAGGGATCGTACGCGAGCACGCTCATGCCGAAGGCCCGCGCGCGCGTGGCGACGTTGGAGCCCACGCGGCCGATGCCGATGACGCCCAGCGTCTTGCCGGCCAGCTCCGTGCCGACCAGGTCCCTGCGCCCCCACTCGCCGCGCTGCAGCCGCTGATGCGCCGTCGTGGTGTGACGCACGAGGTTGAGCATCAGCGCGAAGGTCTGCTCGGTTGCGGCCAGGGTGTTGCCGCCCGGGGTGTTGAGCACCACGATGCCGCGGCGCGTGGCGGCAGAGAGGTCGATCGCATCGACGCCCACGCCCGCACGGCCGACGACGGCCAGGCGCGGCCCCGCGGCGAGGAGCTCGTCGTCCACGCGCGTCTCGCTGCGGACGATGAGGGCGTCGGCGTCCTCGAGCAGCGCGATCAGGGCGTCGCGCGGATGCCCGACGGCGTCGACAATCTCGGCCCCGCCTTCGCGGAGCACCGACATCCCGTCGGGAACGAAGCTCTCCGCGACGACGACGCGCGGCTGAGAGGGCTGGACAAAGCGTTGACGTACTTGCATGCTCGTGCTTCGGCTGTTGGGAGCCCTCGCGTTTCTCGCGCCATTGGCGCTGTACCTTGCCTCGTGCGGGGGATATCCCGCCTTCTGGGACACCGGCGAGCTCCAAACGGTTCCATACATCCTCGGTATCGCCCACCCCACCGGCTTTCCGCTCTTCACGCTCGTGGGCTGGGCCTTCTCGCACGCGCTCCCGATCGGGAGCGTGGCGTGGCGGATGAACGCGATGTGCGCGTTTGCCTCGGCGGGAGCCGCGTGGATGGCGTTTCGTGTGGCGGTGCGCTTGGGAGCCTTCCCGCCGCTCGCTCTGGTCGGCGCGTGGTGGTTCGCCTGCGGATCCGTCGTCTGGACGCGCGCCGTCCGCGCCGACGTGCACGATCTCGCCCTGCTGCTGGCCACGCTCGCCATCGCCTGCGCCCTGGAGTACCATCTGGACGGTGACCCACGGATGCTGCGATGGTCCGCGCTGTGGTTCGGCCTGGGGCTGGCCAACCACCCGATCGCTCTGTGGCTGGCGCCGGGATTGGTGGTCGTGGCGTTCGCGCGTGGGCGCCGGGTGGAGCCGCGCGCCGTCGCCGCGTGCGCCGCGATCGTCGCGGCCTGCCTGGCGCTCTACGCCTACCTTCCCATCCGCTCGGCCATGGTCACGGCCGCCGGACTCGACCCCACGCGAGCAGCGTTGGGCATCCGTGGCGGCTTTCTGTGGGACTACAACCACCCCGCCTCGTGGCAGGGCTTCCTGGCCGAGGTGAGCGGGAGTCAGTTCGGCGCAGGCGCCACCGTCGGCGCCGCCTTCGACCTGGGCGCCTATCCCGGCTACGCGCGCTTCTGGCTGGGCCAGGCGGCGCCGGAGCTGGGCATCGTGGGGCTGGCCTTGGCGGCCATTGGGATCGTGGTGGCGGGGGCGCGCGAGCGGCGCGCCGTCTTGGGCCTGGTGCTGGCGGCGTTCGCCGCCGTTCCGTTCGCCGTGGCCTTCCGCGAGGTCGAAGCCGACGTGGCGCGCTATTTTCTGCTCTCGTTCTGGCTGCTGGGCGTGGGCATCGGGCTGTGGATTCCCTCGACGTGGTTCGCCACCGGCACGGTGACGGAACGAACGCTCGCGTGGGCCACGCTGGCGGTCACCGTGATCGCGGGCGTGGCCGCTCTGCGCGGAAACGCGTGGATCGCCGGTCTGCGCAACGATCATGGGGCCCAGAGCGTGATCGACACGGTGCGCGCCGCCACGCCCGCCGATGCGATCGTGGTGGCGCCGTGGCTGGACGCCACGCCGCTGGGCTACGCCGCGTACGTGGAGCACTCCATGGGGCGCCGGCTGATCGTTTCGGCGTGGCCCGATGGCGTGGCTCGGCAGTTTCCGCAGTGGCTCCGGCGCCGCCCGGTTTACTTGGCGCTGAGCGGAACCCCGCAGGTCGCGGGCGTCACGCTGCGCCGCGTTTCCAGCGCTTTCGCGCCCATCGGCGTCTACGAAGTGAACGAAGCGAAGCGATGAGCGAGCGGCGCGAGCCCTGGATCGCCGGCGCCGTCGCCTTCGCGCTCTTCGCGCTGAGCGCCCACGGGCGCCATACGCCCTACGACAACTACGTGCGCTTGGCCGACGCGTTCTTGCACGGCCACGTCTGGATCGACTGGCCCGGAGCGTGGATCGACGCGTTGCGCCATCACGGCGCATATTACGTCATCGAGGCCCCGCTCCCCGCGATCCTGTTGATGCCCGCGGTCGCGCTCTTCGGCCTCTCCACCAACCAGACCACGCTCGCGCTCCTGCTGGGAGCCGCCGCCGTCGCCGCCGCCGGGGCGCTGGCGATCCGCTTGGAGGTGCCGCGGACGCCGCGATGGTGGCTGCTGGCCTTCTACGCAGCGGGCACGGACCTGTGGTGGTGCAGCCAGCTGGGCGACGTCTGGATGCTCGCGCACGTCTGTGCCGTCTGCTTCACCACGCTGGCGCTGGCGGAGCTTGCGGGACGGCGTCGCGGGTGGCTGGTGGCCGCCCTCGGCGCCTGCGCTGCCCTCTCGCGCTTCTCGCTGGTGCTGGCGCCGCCGCTCTATGCGCTCGCGCTGGTGCGCGCGCAGGACCGCCGGCGCGCGCTCGCGGGCTTCGCCGCGGCAATCGTGCCGTTCGCGGCGTTTTGGCTGTGGTACAACCAGGCACGCTGGGGAACGTTCGCCGACATCGGCTACACCGCGTGGTTCCACCAAGATCAAGCCGGCTCGCCGGTCGGCTCGCCGTTCGCGCTGCGTTATCTGGGGTACGAGCTCTGGTCGTTCTTCGCGCAGGCGCCGGCGCTCGTGCCGCACGCGCCGTGGATCGTTCCCAGCCTCTCGGGCGTCGCGCTGACGTGGACGAGTCCGGCGCTCGTCTTTGCGCTGTGGGCGCGGCGTCCGCGCGCCGAGGTGATCTGGCTGTGGGCGCAGACGGCGCTGGTGGCGGGACCCTCGATGCTCTATTACGTCAACGGCTTCGCGCAGTATGGCATGCGCCACGCCCTCGACTTCGAGCCGTACCTCTTTGCGCTGATGGCGTTGGCCGCGCGCCGCGGCCTGCCGGTTTGGACGCGCGTGCTGATCGTCTGGTCCGTGGCCGCGGGGCTCTACGGGATCTGGTACTGGAATGCGATCGTCCGCGCCGGCGGCTAAGGAGGCGGCAGCGCCTCGACTTGCAGCAGCCAGCCGGCGTCGGCGCAGAGCGGCGGGTCGGTGAACGCCAGCTGGCCGGCGACGTCGGAGCCCATGCGCCGCTTCGCGTAGGCGATCGCGTAGCGGTACTCCACGACATCGCCGCGGTTGGGGTCGGAGAGAGCGGGCGCGGCGCGTGCGAGCAGCGCGGAGGCGAGCGGAGAGGACGGGTCGACCACGCCGTAGACGATGGCGAGCACCTGCGCCAGCGCGTCGGGATAGGCGCGGGACAGGTCGGCCTGCGGCCCCGTGCCCGAGGCGCCGACGTAGGGACGGAACGTCTGCGTGCCCGGGTCCCAGAGCGTGTGCCACAGACCCGCGTGCGTCGCCACGGCGTAGGCGTGCAGACGGTTGGCCATGTACGCGTCGTGATAGGCCTCGCGCATGAGCTTGACGCCGTCGAGCAGCCCGCGGTAGACCTGCTCGTTGTCGATGGCGTAGGCGATGTGGTGCTGGGGGCGGGACCAGGTGAGGCCGTTGGGCTGCTGCGTCGCCACGATGGAGAGGGCGATGCGCCGGAGGTCGCCGCGATGGTCGGCGATGAACGCCCGCATGGCGGGATCGCCGATCTGATATGCGGCGTAGGTCAAGCTCAAGAACGTCGCGCCGTAGGCATCGGTGGAGTCGGGCCTTCCCAGGCTGCGCAGCAGACCTCGGGGCTCGATCGTGGCGTCGTCGGGCACGCCGTCGACGCCGCTCCCCGATCCCCGGGCGTTGGCGACGTACCAGCGCATCCACCCCAGCGCGACGTCGAGGTGCATGCGCGCCGCCACCAAGCCCGCCGCGGTGAGGTTGCCGAAGTAGCCGCTGATCAGCGCGCCCCGCGGGCGCACGAGCAACGCCCCGCCGGGGGCGACGCACGAGGACGCGATCCAATCGGCGGCCTGGCGCTCAACGAGCTGCGCGGAGGCCGCGGGAACGCCCGTGCGCGGAACCGCCGCGGCCGCCGGGGAGCCCCGCCAGGCGGCACATAGACAGGCCGTCACGACGAGAGACATCACCCATCTGAGCATCGTTGGTGCATACGCCCCGATCTTGTGCCGATAACAATAGTGCTTTCGTCCTAGAGGTTGGTCATATGGGCGAACTGCCGGAAGGTTGCCCCACGAGTACCCCCGAACGGCAGGAAACTCACCGCGTCGGCTCGTTCCCCCGCGAACCGATAGTCTCTCAATAGCTCTCCGGCCATTGTTGTCGTGGAGGCCGCACGTCGCCGTGAACGCCGAACTCTCGCCGCACATGGAACGGTCGGGTGTCATTCGACCCCACCGCTCACACCGTACGCTCAGGGTCACCCCCGCGGGGTGGATCTTCAGCGCGCTGACGCTCGTCCTGGGTCTGATCGTCACGTACGTCGCCCTTCGCCAGTATTGGCCGTGGCTGATGGAGGGAGTCAACGCGGTGCTCGCGTCCT
>Ga0307372_10003668_pt1 | contig 24336 bp, 18 predicted proteins | sample OX1MG_FD_202533 | JGI IMG/M metagenome (GOLD analysis project Ga0307372, IMG submission 202533) | Soil microbial communities from Risofladan, Vaasa, Finland - OX-1 | ecosystem: Environmental > Terrestrial > Soil > Coastal area > Acid sulfate soil | place: Finland: Risofladan, Vaasa | collected...
CCTCCTCCTCCTCCTCCCCCCTGCTGCCGCTGCTGCGTGCCGACTTCCGATGGATCTACGAGTATCGCTACCAACCCGGACAGCCGTTGCCCGTGCCGATCTCGGGACTGGCGGATCCCGGTCAGCTGCTAGGCCTTCCTCGCCGGGCACCTGGCCGGCGGCATGGCCGCCCGGGAAGCCGCCGGCCAGCCGGCCGCCACCATCCCGCTCATCACCCCCGGGGCAGGCAGACCCGCGCGCCGTCTCAACTTCCCCCGACTTGGAACCACTTTCGCGCCCGGTTTGCCGGGTATCAGGTGAACTAAATCCGGGTAAGTGGGCTCCCGGCTGACGGCAGGGTGCGGCGACCGCATCGACCTGGTCGCGCAAGTCCGGGTCTCGCGGCGGTCGCGGCCATGGTTTGCGGTGTTCCCAGCACCGGTGAACTCAGCGCCTTCCGGCCGCCCTGGCAGCGGACCCGCCCTGGCAGCGGACCCGCCCTGGCAGCGGACCGCCTGGGTCTGCGCGGACGGGACCTTCTGCCCTGCCGGGCGGCGGCCGGGCCGGCTCACGATGGACTCATGAAGAAGATGCTCATACTCGCTGCGGCGATGGCCGGGCTGGGGGTGCTCGCCAGGGTGCTTGGTCCCAAGATGCTGGACGTCGACTGGGAGAAGAGATTCGAGGCGATGCCCGACAACGCCCCGCCTAAGTGGATGTTCCGGAATATAACCGCAATTCGCCGTAATACCGACCGGATTCTCAAGCTCCTGGAATCGGAGGAGTCCACGTCAGCCCGGCAGGCCGCGCCGTCACATCATGACTGAGGCCTGAATGACGATCACGGCGCACGCGCGCCGCGATCCCCGGCCTCGCTCACACGTCCCCGCGGCACGCCAGGTTCACGCCTGTGCCACCTCGCGGCGTCCTCGCGGCATCCGGTCGTGCTTTGAGCAGGCCGGGCTTGCCCTTCCCGCGGTGCTGGTGGACGGGGCGATCGGCGTCGACTTCCTCCCGCCCTCGCCATGTTCCGGCGTTCCGGACTGGAGCCGTGTGTCTATATCAAGGACCCCGACCTGGACGTGCTCGTCTCAGGCACCCCGTCCACGTGCGCCGCTCACCTGGAACCAGGTGATGCTCTACGCCGAACCAAGCTACGGCGGCTACGGGCTGACCGTGAACCCCCCGGGAATCTCGAAGTGCCGCCACTGATGCCGAAGACCGGGAAGAACCGGCTGCATTTCGACCTCGCTCCACCCGTCCACGGTGATCAGGGCCGATCCCGATGGCCATGAGTTCTGTGTGCTGACCCCGCGATAGCGCGACCAGGCCGGTTTCACGCTTTTGAAGGTGCACCGTAACATCTGGCGCGGTCCGGCGCCGCCGACGAAGATCGCTGACAACGGCCTGAACGTCAAACGGCACGCTACGATGCGTGGCCACCAGATCGTCGTCGCCGCAGCCGGCGAGCAGTGGCCAGAGTTGCTCATCGGCGATGCCCGGCTCGATCCCCGGGTCATGGCTCGGTCAGCCGGCGGTCATGGCCTGAGCCTGCAGCTTGCGTCGCGCCGCCAGGCCCATCACCGTGACCACGGCGGCGCAGCACGCGGCGAGGCTGAGCCAGACGACAGGTGCGCTACCCGACAAGACCAGTCCGACTCCGATCGACGGGCCGACGAAGATCCCGATTCCCATCATGGAGTTCGCCATCGCATTGGCGCGCGAGAGCTCGCTTTCGCGGACCGTGGAGATGAGCCAGGGGTAAAACGAGCAGGAGTATGCGCACTCGCCAAGCGCGAACAGAACTGCGTAACTGATCAGTCCGACCAGCCGCAAGCCGGCAGGAGCGAACGCCAGCAGCCCGACGACGCAGTACGCGACCGCCCAGAGGCCGACTCCGACCTGCAGCCCGGTGACCTCTGGCCTGCCTTCGAGGAGGCGGCTGACCAGCCGTTGCGCTGCCACGATCACGAGCACGTTCACTGTCAGCATCAGCGAGACGCTGAACAGCGGCAGGCGCATCAGCCCCTTGGCCACCAGCGGCCCCGTAGCCTCGAACTGGCTGAAGCCGAGCATATAGACGGCGAGCTGGAACAGCACGACCGGCAGCGTCAGCTTCAGGATGGCCAGCGTGGGCATCGCGCGGCCGGTCCCATCGTCCGTGCCGCCGCCCGGATCACCGCCGGGGCCGTCAGCGGAAGCCGGGGCCGTCTCGAACGCGATCTTCTGGCGCTTGCGGCTAGCCAGCATGGCGAGAGCCGTGGGAATGATGCCGAGCGCGTTGATCAGAAAGAAGTACGTGATCACCGATCCGTGCAGCAGGAAGGTGAGCGCCCCGCCGACTAGCGAACCTCCCGCGAGGGTGCCATTGAGTATCGCGTAACGGCGCGCGAAAATCCGCCGCCGGTTCTCCGGCGCGATCAGCGAGTTCAATATCGGGATGACTGCCGCCAGAAAGCACCCCTGCCCCGAGCCGATGGCCGCAGCGGCCGCGATCACGAGCGGGTAGGAGCCCGCCACAGACATGGCGAGATACCCCGCGAGCCAGAGCCCGTTCCCCAGCACGCCCAGCGTCACCCGCGGCAGCTTGACCCAGCCCATCGCCAGAAGCAGCGCCGCTGTCAGGCTCGCGGACCCGGAGACGGCGTAGTAGACGGCAACCCCGCCGGTGCCAAGCGCTGGCTTTCCGGCCAGGTAGATGGCCGTGTAGGGGAAGACAAGCCCGTAGCAGAATGACGCCAAGCCGTGCGCCAGGATGATCAGGTCAGCCGACCCTGGCCGCCTCCAGAATTGGCGGAAAGGCCGGTCAGTTGCCCACATGAGTAACCGCCTTCGGACGAATCGGGCGCAGAAACGACGGGTCAGCGGTCGGGCAGTCTATCCAGGTCGGCGGTCACCTCAGACTCGGCCAGGTCCAGCGCGGATGCGCAGTCCCGCGGACTGTCAGTGACGGCGATCAGCGCGGCCAGCCGCGGAATTGCCTGGCGGGGCGGCACGAGCAGTCGCGCTCCCGGCTCGGCCAGCACGGTCGCGTCGGTGATGCCCGGTACCGCTCTGGCGCCCGCCAGTTCCACGCGTCGCACGATGCCGTCGTGCTCCGGATAGAGAAACCGCACCTCGGCCGTCCGCTGCCGGTCCGGCACGATCTGCGGGCGGTGCCCGAGCGCCAGCTCGGCAGCCGCGATGACCAGGTCGATCCCCGTCGCGTACCGCCCGATGTACGGGATGAAGTCGCCGCCGAGCCGTCCGTTGAGCTCGACCAGTCGCGGCCCGTCGCTGGTCAGCCGTACCTCGGTATGCGTAACGCCGAGTTCTACGCCCAGCGCTCGATGGGCGGCCGCGACCAGTGTGCGCACCGGCTGGGCCCAGGGCTCGTCCGCCCAGCCTGTCATCAGGTGCCCGACCTCCTCGAAGTGCGGCGCGAAGCCAAGCCGCTTGTGAGCGACCTGCACGCAGGTTACCTCGTGGTCGGTGACCACGCTGTCCACGCTGATCTCCGGGCCGTCGAGGTATTCCTCGACGAGCACTCCATGCCCCGTCGGCAGGGTCGCGAACTCGGCCCTGCTGGCGAGCTCGAACGCGCCGGCCATGGCCGTGCCGTCCTGCACCAGGATCACGCCGATGCTGCCCGCCAGCGCGCGGGGTTTGACCACTACCGGGTAACCGATCGAACCCGCGATCCGCGACGCCTCCGCCGCCGAGCTGGCCAGCCCGTGCCGCACTGTGGCCAGGCCGAGGTCGCTGAGCAGCGATCTCATCAGGTACTTGTCACGGCAGCGGGCAGCCGACCGTGCACTCATGTGCGGCAGCGACAGTTTCTCCGCCGCCAGTGCCGTGACCTCCAGGGCAGTCTCGTCCCAGGTCAGCACGCCTGCCTGGGGGCCGGAACGGAGCAACGCGGCAAGCCCGTTCGCGACCGCCTGCTCATCTCCGAGGTCGGCGACGCGCCAGCCGTCGAGGTAGGGCCGCTGCCAGGTCGGCTCGGCCGACAGCAGGGCCGACAGCCGGTAGGAGCCGGCCAGTGCGCGGAACGAGTACTCGCGGTAGGGCTGACCGCCACTGCCGACAAGGACGATATGGGGCCGGCTACCCGTGCTCATGGCTGGTGGCGGGCTCATGGTCGCGTTCCCGCCGCAAGATCCGACCAGGACCGGCCGGCGGCCGGCCGGAATTCCAGGAGCCGGAACTCCAGCGTGATTTCCAGCCCGCGGGTGACCGCGCAGAGCACGTCGCAGTCGAGGCCCGCGTCGCTGGCGACACGCAGCAAAAGCCCGGCGTTGCCGATGCTGGCGAAGCCGAGCAGCAGCCTGCCGTCCGCTGTCAGGTGACGGGGCGCTTCCCGCAGGTAGCGACGGTGCGAGACATACGCAGGATCGAAGAAGGAGTGATGCAGGTCGGTCTCGTTGACAAACTCCGCGGGCGCCTCGGCGAAGTTGGAGTTCCAGTAGATCATGTCGAAGCGCTCCTCCCGGCTGAGCGCGGCGAACATCTCGCTTCTGAGCACCCGCACCCGGTCGTCCACCCCGTGCCGAACGGCATTGCGGCGGCTGTTCTCCACTGCCGCGGCGCTGATATCCAGAGCGCATGCCTTCGCGCATCCCGACTGGACCGCGACGACGGCGGTGACGCCCGCGCCCGATCCCATTTCCAGGAAGCTGCCGCCCACTGGGTAGGGCAGCCACGAGGAGAACAGCTCGGTGACGGGGGTATAGGACGGGCAGAACACGCCTTCCAGCAGATCCCAGGTCCGGCCGAGGAGCTCGAACTGCCGGGGTCGCTCCTGGTCATCAAGATGCTGCTGCATCAGCGCCATTCCGCGCTTCATGCCGGTGTCATTCATGTTTTCGCTCTCCTTTGTCATGCGTCCCCTCTCCTCTTCCCGACCGGTCAGGACGTGACCGTCGCGGAGGTGGGCTGCGGATACATCGGGGTGGACCAGGCAGGCGGGCAGGCCTGCGTCCGAACGGCTCGGTCGTACAGCCCCTGAAGCCCGCGGGTGATCGGCCCGGGAACGCCGCCGGCGATCGTTATGCGATCGACCGAGACGACCGGCAGCAGCTCGGACATGGTGCCGCAGAGGAAGATCTCGTCGGCGACGTACAGTTCGGTGCGGTCGATCTCGCGGCGGTGCAGGGTCATCCCCAGCTCCGCGCTCGCGATCTGCGCGACCGTGGCGACCGTGATCCCCTCCAGCGCCCCGCTGGTCCCTGGTGGCGTGACCAGCTCGCCGTCACGGACCATCACCACGCACGAGCCGGGGGCCTCGGCCAGGGAGCCCCGCTGGTTCAGCAGGAATGCCGTCTCGTAGCCATTGCGGACCGCCTCATGCTGGGCGAGCCGGCTATTGTGATAATTCGCGCCTGTCTTGATGCGCGGCGGCATCGAGTCGTCGCTGATCCGCCGCCACGATGAGATAGCCGCGGCCACCCCGCGGTCGTAGGCGGCCGACCGCGGCGCCGGGGTCGACGTGATGTGCACGCCGGTGTCCGTGGTGTAGCTGAGCGGATCGAAGTTGGTTCCCGTGCCGAAGTAGGCGACCAGGCAGATGTGCACGTCCTGCCGGAAGTCGTTGGCGCGGGCAAGGTCGGCGCAGGCCCGCGCGAGTTCTTCGTCGGTGTGCTCGATCTCCATGTGCAGGCTCTTCATGGACTGGCGCAACCGAGTGAGGTGGTCGGCCATCCGGAACGCGTACAGCTGCTCGTCGGTCCCGTTCCAGTACCCCCGCACGCCCTCGAAGACGTTCGCTCCCCAGAACGCTCCCTGGCTGCGGGCGTGCAGCACGCACTGGTCCCAGGGGACGATCGCGCCGTTGAGCCAAGCATAGGGCGGGGCCGCTGCGGACATGGTTGGTCCTCTCATGACACGACTGACTGTTCGCGAACGATGGATGCCGGGCTGCCTGGCGCTCCGCCGACGGCGCTGAGCAGCGCCGCGGCGAACTCGTCGGCTTGCTCGCCAGACCCGGTGACTGCCAGGTGGGAATCTGGCCTGACGACCCACCAGCGGGCCATAGCGCCGCCGTAGGTCCTACCCAGCGCCCCGTCCTCGTCATGCACGACCGTGACTTCCGCGGGCAGGCCAGCGGAGCCGGCGGCCGATCCAGGAGGCAGCACCACCACAAGATGTGCCGCCAGTCCCCACGGCCTGGAGTGCGCTCGGTCGACGAAACGTGCCGCCTCCGCGACGCCGGTGGCGAAGTAGAGGCCGACGAACTGCGCTCCGAATAGCCGGCGCAGCCGGGTCGGCAGGCCGTGATCGCGGATGCTGCCGTCCGGAGCGAAGCGGCCAAGCAGCGGGTGAACCGCGGCCGGCTGCACGATGGGCGAAGCGGTGTAGACGTAGGGCTCGGTCATATTGCCGCTGTTCACGTGCCTGCGAACAGACTTGAACTGGCCGCACAGCCGGAGCAGCACGGTCCGTGCCTGCTGGTGCAGCCAGTTGCGCGGCACCATGAACCGGATCGTCGCCTCGGTGATCCGCAGATTCTCACGGGCCGCGGCGTGGCGCTCGGTATGGTACGTCTCCAGCAGGTCGGACCCGGCCTGCCCGGTGAGCACGAGGGCCAGCTTCCAGGCCAGGTTGTCCGCATCCTGGATCCCGCTGTTCATGCCGCGGGAACCATAGGGCGGCAGCGCGTGCGCCGCGTCGCCGGCGAAGAAAATCCGGCCGACCCGCAGGCGCCGTACCACCCGCTGATGAAAGCGGTACGTACTGATCCAGCCGATCTCGTAGGGGATATCGCCGATAACCGCGCGGACCCGGCGATCGAACTTGCCGGTCGCGCGCTCCGCGTCGATATCGGCATCCGGCGGCAACTGCCAGTCGATCCGCCAGATGTCGTCGGGCTGCGGATGCATGACCAGCTGCCGGCCGCGATTGAACGACGGGTCGTAATGAAAGTGCCTCTCCTTCGCGAGCGGCAGTTTGGCCCGGATGTCGGTGATGAGGAAAAGGTCCCTGTGCGTGTAGCCGGTCCACTCGACTCCGACCATGGTCCGCAGCGCGCTGCGGACGCCATCACAGGCCACGAGGTAGGCGAACCGCAGCTCCTGCTCTCCGCCGGGGGTCTGCACCCGGACGGACACGCCATCGCCGTCTTGCGTGACCCCGCTCACCGTGTGCGCCCAGCGCAGCTCGCAGCGCGCCTGTCTGGCGACCGCGTCGGCGAGGACTTGCTCGATGCGAAACTGCGAGATGTTGACAAACGGGCCGAAGCCGAGCGGACGGGGATACTCCGTGGTGCGGATTACCTCGTTGCGCACGTAGGTGCGGGCGACCGTCCAGGTAACTCCCTCATCCCTGATCACGTCCGCGCAGCCGACCTTGTCGAGGATCTCGAGTGCGTCCCCGTGGATCAGGCATGCTTTCGAGCCTTGCCTGAGCAACTCGGGATTCGCCTCCAGGATGACGCTGGAGATGCCGAAGCCGGCCAGCCGCAGCGCGGTCGTCAGCCCGATCGGACCCGCGCCCACGATGCCGACGATGAACTCTGCCTCATCCATCACGCGGTCACTACTTCGTCGTTCTCCTGCACAACGACGGATTCGAATACCGGTATGTGCTGGCATGCCGCGAGATAAGGAGCGCCCGCGGTGTATCCGCTGCCCTGGACGTCACCGAGCATCCGGACCGCCAGCCGATGGTGGGTGTTCCGCCAGCGCAGCAGTGTCCCGGCGAATCGCCGCATCGCCGCGCTCACCTGCTCGCATTCCTCGTCGGTCAGCTCACCCGCGTCACGGACCCGCCGGAACGTGTCGTCGATGGTCACCTGGCCGGCGAGCACGCGCCGACGTACATCCGGCACCGACTGGTAGGCAGCCGAGTCGACCCGGTCCCGATCGGGCGGGCGGCATAACGACTCGACGATCTTGTAGCTGCGCGACTGGATCGCGCTGGCTCCCTCGGTGAAGTCACGGAAAGTACGGAACGACTCAACCTGCATCGTGGCCAGCATCGAGAACATCGGCGTCGCCTCACGCAGGGCCTGCTCCGCGGTGTCCAGGAAGTGGACGGCGTGGCCGACGACCCGGCCGGCCAGCTCCGCGACCGCGGCACTGAGGTGGACCGCCAGCAGCGAGAAGGTGGTCTCATACATCTGCAGCACGCGCAGGAACATGTACTCGTCGTGCAGCGTGTACACCGGCAGCATGGTGAGCATCAAGGTGCGCCGCTCGTTGACCGACATGTCGGAGCGCACCACGGCGCACGCCTGCCTGGCCGCCGCCTCCGGATTGGTCTCGGTTATCCGGTGGTCAAGCGACAGCCGGGCGAGCGCCGGGCGGATGGCCCGCAGGGCGAGCCGGTAGCGCTTGGCCTGGACCGCTGCTGTGGGCCGCAGGTCCGGCAGCAGGTTCGTGCCGCCGCCGGCGGCTTCCAGCTCGAAGTGCAGCGCGTCGGTTGCCAGCTGAACGATGAGGCGGTCGCAGCGTGACCGGGTAAACGGCGTCTGCTCGACCGGGTCATCCACGGAGGGCAGCTGGAGTAAGGACAGCGCCAGGTAACTCGGATAGTCATACCGGCCGTCCGGCTTGTCGAGCGCCGTGTCCAGGAAACGGGCCAGCGTGGAGACGTTGGGCCAGGGGCTGTTCAGCCGCGGCAGCAGCGTGCGTGCTCTGGTCAGCGAGTCGAGTAGCTCAGGCGACACGAAATGCTTGCCCACGGAGTGGAACTCGCCGACGACGGCCTCGTAAGGGAACTTCCCGGGGTCTAGCTGGTAGAACCAGGCGTCCAAGTCAGCTATGGACATGGCCACCATCACCCATCTGGTCGTTGCCGGCGGAACTGGGCGGGCCTCTGCGGGGCCGGTATCTGCTGATCTGCTCGCACACTGCGATCACATCCTCGGTTTCGTAGTAGTAGGGAAAGGACAAGCGGACGACGCTCCCGCAGTGGCCGGGCCTCACGCTAGGCCTGCCAGCGCGGCCTCGTTCATGGGTCCGGTCTGGGTCAGCTCGGTGCGCACCCGCCACAGCTCGGGAAAGAACTTGTGCGCGATCAGCCTGGGAAGGACGTCGACCGGGGTTCCCTTGGTGCCGACAACCTCATGGCCGATCACCCGGGTCGCGATCTTGTAGTGCCGGACTCGCCAGAGCGAGATCCGCTCGTCCCACTCGATCATCGCCTCGGCTAGCCGGTAAACCGGGTGGTCCGGGCTGCCCCGGTACAAGTCGACCAGGTCAATGCCGTGCCGAACGACGTAATCGTCAAACACCTCACGCAGCTCCGCGCTCACCCGCTGCGCCGAGCGCCATCCCGGCGACTCGAATCCCGATCCGTGGCCGAGCACCGTACGGATGGCCTGGAAGTCCCAGGGCGCCAGGTGCCGCAGCATCTCCAGCTGGCCAGTGATCAGCTTGACGGCGAGCGCAGACCGGCCGAGCAGCCGCGCGGACGCGTCAACCGCGCCCGTGCGCAACTGCGCGGCGGCTTCTGACACCTCGGCGCAGCCGAGCTTGAGCCATAGCTCGGTGGACTGGTGGACGGTCTGGAAGAGCAACTCGTCCCGGTGGATCACCTCGTCCGGGCCGCGCTGAAGCGACAGCAGAGCAGTGGTTCGCATGTAACGGGCGTAGTCGGAGTCGCCTTCACCGCTCAGCAGCGGCTGCGAGTAATCCTGCACAGGTTCCTTCCCGGCACGGCCGCCGTTGCGCCCGGCTCCGTTCTGGGCGAATCCGGGATGGTCAATCGGCTCGGCGCGGACCCGGAAGTCCCTCGCCGTGGCGATCAGGGCTGCCTGCACCTCGGCGCTGGAACCTCCCCGGAACCGGAATCGTCCGCCCACGTGCTCGTAGTACGCGTCGCCGAGCGGCAGCAACTCGCCGGGGCGCAGCAGCACCTCGGCGTAGGGCCCCGGCGTGCGGCCGAGCATGGTCGTTGCCTCGGTGATGCGGCAGGGCGGGGCCATCGGCGCCGGGACGAGCAGCCAGCCGCCGACGTCACCCTGCGCCGCGACGGGGTCCGCAGCCTGGACCGGCAGGCCAAGCTGAAGATTGAAGGCCACGGACATCAGGTCGTAGCCGTGCAGCTCCCGCCAGATGAACGGGATTTCCGCCCCGCCGACGCGCGCTCCTGCCTCGAGGAAGGTACAGGCGGGGCCGCCCGGTGCGGCCGCGTCAACGAAGACCTCCAGGTGAAACGGCTCCGCTTGATCCGTCAGCGCGGCCAGGTACGCGGCCGCGGCCGCGCCAATCGCCTCGTTGATCGAAGGATCGTCTTCCTCGACCGAGCCAAGGAAGCCGCCCTCTCGGAACCCGAGGCAGGTGTTGATGTAGCGGGAGGCGCGCCACTGGCCTAGTCCGTCGCCGGTGTAGATGCCGTCGACGTGATAGATCGGGTCCGTGTTGTAGGACTGGATCAGCATGGGCCTCGCGGCTGGAGTCAGGCCGGCCACATCAGACGGATTGGACAGGAGCACGACGCCCTCGCTTGAGCTGCCGACCCGCGGCTTGATGATCACCGGCCAGCCAGCTGTCGCGACGAAGTCCAGCACCGACTGCTCGCCGGTAAACGGCGCGAATGCCGGCAGTGGCAGTCCGGCCGCGGCGATCGCCTGATACATCAGGTACTTGTCCCGGAACGGCAGCAGTTCGTCGGGACGCGGCCCCGGGCACTCCGAGTCCTGGCGTAGCACAGCGCCGACGAGCAGGTCGTCTTCCTTCAGCGCCACGATCGAGGCCGGCGGCCCGTGCCTGGCGACCAGTTCTCGCAGCGCTCCTCGCACCGACGCGAGGTCATCGGTAGCCGGAACAACCACCACGTCGGCCGCCGCCGGGGGCACGGATTTGCTGGCGATCTCGTTCGTGATGTAGGTGACCCGGTGGGAATCGTGATCGAGATACCGGTCATAGTTAGCGTATTGCTCACACCAGCGGGTGAGGATAACCACGTGGGGACGCGATTCCAGTCCGGACGGCTCATAGGTCATGCCACAATCTCCTTCCATATCAGTAAATGCCCGGGTCAGGGAATTCGGCGGTAGCTGGCCGAACGAACCTGAGGCGATAAATTGCCCGACTCGCAACGCGGGGTAATGCGGGCAATCCGGCTAGGGCTCGCCGAGGTAGGAAAACACGCACCCGCCACGGGTGCCAGGATTGGAGTAAGAGATCACCGAGCCATCGGCGGCCTTTAGCGCGCGCACAAACGCGCCGCCATAGCCGCCGCCGTCGACGAATATTCCCCAGTTCGCGCGCCAGTCCTCGATGACTCCGCTATACGGATTGACGACAGGCTCGGAGGCGGGCGTCACCAGCTCCTGAACGACGTGGTCGCCGTGTGCGCAGTCGGCGAGCGCTTTGTCCCACTTATCCGGTGCCGTCTCCCGGCCTAGGACAATGCCGACCGCGCCATAACCTACCCCCGGCTTGATCACGAGGTTCTCCCGGTTCTCCCGGCAGAAGTCGACCAGTTCGGCCCGATCGCCTTCGCGGCGCTGACGGCCGTTCGCGAGCAACCTGGTCCACGGCACGGCGCGGTTGATGACCTGGCGCTGCGCGGCGGTCAGCGACTCCAGCAGCCGCGGTTCGCGCAGTAGCGCAAGGCTGCCCTTGCTGGCGAACAGGCCGCCTTCCAGCGGGGTGAACAGTACGGTCTTGTCGGCCGCGTCGGCGCGCAGGATCTGGTTGAGCGACTCTTCCTGGGCCGGGCCCGCGAGCTCGTCGGCCACGAAGTAGCGCAAGATCGCGTCGATCGGCGTTCCGTTCAGAGTTATCTTTCCGTTGCGCTCTGCTACCTCGTGAATCTCGCCCAGTCGCAGCTCGATCCCGTGCCGGCACATGGCTTCGCGGAGCGCCAGGAACACGTGCTCGTGCCCAGCGAGACCGCCGGTGCTCTCCAGGAGTGCGACCACCGGCTCGTCGCTGCCGGTCACCCGCGCGGCCGCCGCGCGCAGGGCCAGCGCCACGCGCCCCGCGGTGTCGACGTAGCCGAGTGCCTGCTGACGCGCGAACTCGCCGAACTCCGGCATCCCGAGGAATGCACGGTTCAGCTGGGCGAAGTCGGTCCCGCCCAGTTCGCTGCCGATGTTGAACTCAAGCAGCTTGAAGGAAGTCCCGTCGTGGTAGGCGTCGGCGCGGCCGTGCACCGGCGGCCGGCCGGTTGCCCCGCGGCACATCAGGGCGGCCAGGCGGTCATCCATGCCCAGCGCCGAGCAGTAGGCACGAAGGTCGCAGTCAAAGAGAATCTCTGGGATGGACGTGAGGATGCCGAAAAGTGCTCCGAGATCGTCCGCGAACTGCTCGATCTCGCTACCCGTGACGAATATGGGCCGGTCAAGGAGACGGTCACCGTACGACTTAGCGAAAACCTCGGGAAGAGCTAAGCTACGCGCGGTGTCACGCAAGTCCGTGACGGCAAGGCACCGATCAATGTACTGCGTCAGAATATTTTCCGACACGGTAAGCATCCCTTTCGAGCATAACGGAACGCGGGCCGACTGGGTGTCTTACGCTTCAGCACGGGTTAGGTCCTGGCGCGCAGCACGGGAAGGATTTCCTTGGCGAGGCGCTCGATTTGCTCGGCGGGCCTCGGGTCAGTGGGCATGAAATTGAAGGCGGTGAAGCCAATACCGACGAACTCGTCAAGGCGCGCGACGATCGCCTCGGGGGATCCGGCCAGGATATCGGGATCCGGGTCGCTGCCGTCACCGACGCTGACCTGGAGGTTGAGAGCGCAGGTGACATCGTCGGGCGCCCGCCCGGCCGCTTGAGCGGCGGCCAGGACCTTGCCTCGCATCACCGCGAGCTGGTCGAACGGGGCGTAGCCCAGAGATGGGATCCAGCCATCCGCGTGCCGGCCGGTCACGGCAAGTGCCCGGTCGCCGAAGGTGCCGAGCCAGATCGGAATCGAGTGCTCCGGCTTGGGCTCCAACTCGGCCGCGTCGATTCTGTGCACATTCCCCGAGTAGGTGAACGTGGGCTGGCTCCATAGCCCGCGAATGATGTGCATCGCGTCGTTGAGTCCCTCGATCTTCTCCCGGGCCGAAGGGACGGGCAGGCCGAAGGCGCGCAGCTCAGCGTCGGTGGCACCAGCGCCCAGCCCCAGGATGAGCCGGCCGCGCGCGAGCCGGTCAAGCGACTCAGCCATCTTGGCCACGAGCGCGGGCGAGCGGAATGGCAGGCTCAGTACCCGGCTGGCGATCCGGATCGTGCTCGTCGAGGCCGCGATCCAGGTGAGCATGGTCCACGTCTCATAGGTCGGATGGTCCCCCGACGGATGATCCGAGGCGGACACGAAGTCAAACCCGAGTTCCTCCGCCGCCTGGGCCTGGCCGACGGGATCGGCATCGGGAGCGGCCGACGTGGATACGTTCACTCCGAACAACAGCGGCTGCATATGACTCTCCTCGGGATGACGGCTCCTGGTGGCATCCGGCCTCGCGCCGATCTACCTGACATGTCAACAACATATCAAATCTAGCTGACATGTCAAGTACTGTTGTATGGTGACGACATGTTGCGTCCCGGAAGCGGGTCCAGGCCTGGCTCCGCCGACTGAGGATCAAGAAGCGGGGTCGGAACCTGCGAGCCGGGCAGACCGCGGTGTGGACCGAGGACTCGGATCGAGAGGGGGATGGGGAAGCGGGCCTGCACAGGCACCGCGCCCCTGACTACCAATGGAGGAAATCAGGTGGCTAAGCGCTGAGCAGGAGCGCGCATGGCGAGGGTACCGCCGGATGCGAACTCTCCTCGACCTGCAGATAGTCCGGGACCTGTCTTCGGAGTCGCAGCTGTCCGACTCCGATTACGACATCCTGTCCTCACTCACCGAGATACCCGGCCGCGACTGGCGGGCGAGCGAGCTCGCTGCTCACCTCTTGTGGTCTACCAGCCGGCTGGCTCATCACCTCGGACGCATGGAGCGCCGCGGCCTCGTGGCCCGCACCAAGTGCGAAGAAGACGGCCGGGGCGCGACCGTGGCACTGACCGACGTTGGCTGGGCAGCACTTCAGGCCGCTGCCGCCGCCCACGTCGAGTCTGTTCGCCGCAATTTCATTGACCTGCTGACCCCTTCAGAAGTGCGGGCCCTGGATACCATCTCCGCCAAGGTGATCGACCATCTCGCCGCTCCAGCGCGGTCCCGCCCGAATGACCCCGCGGGCAGCAGGGAGGAGGCCCGGCGCCGGAAGGGGTAAACCGGGCGGTCCGCCTCATGCGTCGCCGTCGTCCGCGGTCCCGGGTTCGCGCCAGCGGAGCGTGACGTCGAGATGGGCGCCCGCGTTGGCCGCCGCGAAGACGCCGCCGAGCTTGCCGTCGAGCGTGATGCCGAAGCCGATCTCGATCTCCTGCGGGCGCCGGGCCAGCTCGCGAAAGCCGTCCATCACCTGCGTGGCGGCGGCGGTGACCGGCACCAGTGCCTCCCGCAGGGTCTTCTCCGCGACCTGAAGCCGGTCGCCCAGGCCCACCGCGCGGCTGCCGCCCGACCGCGGCGCGGCTACGGCAACGGTCGTCCCGTCGTCCAGGGTGAATTCGATGGCATCGTGCATGAGGGCTCCCCTTAGGAACGGCCTGAACAGGCGAGATTCCACACCGGCGATGGGCCTGCGCCTCGCTGGGTCCGCTGCAGGCTCCTCAGCAGGTCATTCAGGCTGTGGCTGTTGTTGACGTACTCGAGAACGGCCTGCGAGAACGCGGCGGACACGTCGGGCGCCATCAGGTCCCCGGCGGCGAAGCACAGCGTGGTGCTCGCACCCGGCGCCAGCAGGCGCGCTATGTCCCGCCGCACGCCCTGTGGGTAATCGGCGAGCCGGACCGCCTGGTCGGCGGAGAACGCGTCCCCGCCGGCCTGCCCTACCCATAGGGCCTGCGCTTCCTTGGACGCAAGGTAGGCGAGCAGCCTTCGCGCGCTCGGGTTGTCGGTGAACAGCCCCATGAAGTCGCCGGAGACCATGGCCGGGGAGGCCGCGCCGGATGCCGAGGGGAACCGCGCGTAGCTGTAGCCGGCCGTCGATGTCAGCCCCGTGGCGGCCAGTGCGCCGTGCTCGGCCGCGCATCGGCCGCTGGGCATCGCCTGCTTGAACGAGGTGGTCAGCGCACCGGTCACGCCACCCGGGACGGCGGCACCATAGCGCATCAGCGCGCCCCACTCCTGCCAGGCAGAGCTGACCTGGGATGAGGTCCACGCCAGCGTGCCATGGAGCCAGGCCTTGTACGCGCCGACCTGGTACCTGGACATGAGGATGTCCGCGATCCAGCTGGCTCCCGGCCACCCGGACACCACGCCGGACGCTAGCCCCAGGCACCAGGGCGTGCCGCGCTGGCGGGACACGCTCCGCAGCGCCGCCCAGCTCGCCGGGGGCGACCTGACGGCACCCGTGGAGTACCAGATCAGGCTCTGGACATCGGCCTTGACGGGAACCGCGTACACCGTGCCCGTCCCCAGCATCGCGAGGCCGTGCCACGGCTGCGCGTAGTGCCGCAGGCTGACCTGCAGCGGTCGAAGCCTGCCCCTGTACTGGCTGACCGCCCCCGGGCTCGACAGATCCGCCACGTCCGGCGGGTCGCCGGCCGCCAGGTCGGCGTCGAGCTGCTGGGTAACCCCCCGCGTGACCTGCAGGGTTATCTCTATGCCGGTCTCCTGCTTGAACCGGTTGATGACCGCGGCGAACGCGTTGTACTCGCCCGAGTCGGTCTTCGGATCCCACGGTATCAAGATCGTGACCGCGGTGTTCGGGCCGCCGCCGCACGCGGCAGGCGCGGCGCCCAGGCCGAGGGCCAGCAGAAGGCGCGCCAGGCGCACGATCGCGGTCCTCATCACGGCTGGAACCGGTATTCGGCCAGCCGGGGGCGGTAGGCGAGCTGCGCCAGCACGGCGGCGGCGAGGAGCAGCGTCAGGGCGAAGGCCATGGTCGCGGGGTGCCCCGCCCACGGGTCCGCGGACAGGCTACGCGCGTCGGCGGAGTTGAAGAGTCCCGCGGTGACCATGGTGGCCGCGGTCATCAGCAGCGAGCCCCACAGCCGTCGGCTGACGTGGCGCCTGAAGTGGCGCGCCACGATGTTCGCCGTCGCCGCGACCAGCAGCACCATGCCGATGACCGGTCCGAGCAGCGCCGACCAGAACGTCCCGGGATCCAGCGTCCACGCGCTGCGCTGCGCGTCCAGCGCCGTCTGCTCGGCCTTGCTCAGCCCGGCGATCGCCGACTGCACGTCGCCCGCGGCGCCCACCGCGTACAGCAGCCCGGCCCGGCCGAGCGGCCTCCCGAGAGCGTAGTCGCGGACGGCGGTCTCGCTGAGCTGCAGGTACGACGCGAGCTGGTTCTGCACGTACTGGATCTCGCCCGTCCCCTCCGCGCCCGCCGCATTGCCCTCGGCGGCGAGCGTGAGGTACTTGTTGACCTGGGTGATCTGGTTAACGAAATCAGACCCGGTGCCGACCAGCGTGACGTCCTCGTGGCTGAACGCGTTGTTCAGCGCGTTCTTGGCGTCCGTCACGGCGTTGCCCGCCTTCCCGATGTCCGCGATGGCCTGCTGGGTCCGCCGGGCGGCGGCGATGTCGCTGCCCGCCTGGATGGCGACCCACAGGTACAGCAGCGCGGCGGCCGCCACGCCGAGCAGCACGCCATTGCGCAGCCAGCGCAGCACGTCCACGGGATGGGCGGAGCGGAGCCGGCGGTACTGGCCGGCGATCCGCGGCTGGGTAGGCCGTGCCAGCGCCTGCATGGTCACGCCCCGCCCCGGCCGCCCAGCGGTTCACCGCATTTGACGCAGTAGGCGGCATCCTCCCGGTTGGGCTCATCGCAGACGTCACACACGCGGGCAGCCGTCCCGCTCGCCTGGCTCTCCGGCTTATCCGCACCGGCCTCCGCGCCCGCCGCATCCGCCAGGGGCGCCGGGGGTGCCGGGCGCGGCTCGGGGGCCGGCCGGGCGGTCTTGGTCGAGTCGAGCCCGAGCTTCTGCATCTCGCCGACCGTCACGTCCGTGCGCAGCCTGGCCCTGCCGCCCGGGCCGATGACCGAAAGGCTCTCCAGCACCGCCAGCCGCGCGTCGTCGAGCTCGCGCGCCAGCCGGAGCGCCAGGTTGAGTTCCTCCTCCGCGTCGGCGGACCGCCGGTGCAGCCACGCGTCGGCGCACGCCCGCATGGCCAGGCCGAGTGCACGCTCGTGCTCTGCCTGGGTGAAGCTCGCGGGCAACATGGTCGCGAAGCCCGGCGTGTCATGCCGGAAGACGGTCAGCGGCGCGTGCGCGCACGGCCCGCATGTGCCGTCGGTCAGCTCCGCGAGCAGGTCTACGCGGGCGGCACGCAGCTTCTCCCCGATCGGTATCGTGTCCGGGTCGAAGCGCAGCGACACCTGGTAGCGCCTGGTCGCCTGCTCCTCCCAGGAGCCGAGGGGCACGTCGACCGCCGTGGCCCCGGCCGGACGCTGCCGCGTCAGATCGGCCTCGACGGGATAGGTCTGCGCGATGGCCGCGATCTGGAACCGGTCGTTGAGCGTTAACCGCAGGTACGTCCTGGGCACCACCAGGCGCCGCACTCGGCGGATCAGCCCGATGAAGTCGTCGGCGAGGTCCGCGATGCGCAGCACCGCCGTCGCGTCGCCGTGCAGCGCGCCCGCGATGTGCAGCAGCTCGGTGTAGTCCCAGTCGTCCCCGACGCCGCGCACGTCGCAGATGAACCGGTCGGCGCAGGCGGTGAGCGCGGCGTCCAGTTCCGGGCGGCTCTCGTGCTCGTTCTTGCCGTCGGTGTAGAGCACCGCGTGGCGGATGACGCCCGCGGTCGGCTCGGTCGCGAAGAGGTCATTGGCGGCGGCCAGCCACTGGCCGATCCTCGTGCCGCCCTCGGGCCACAGGCTCATCACCCTGCTCTTGGCCGCGGTCCGAGTCCGCGCGTCGATCGCGGCCAGTCCCCCGGCGGGCGGGAAGACGGGCGTTGCCTTTCGGTTTCCAGCGACGATCCCCAGGAGCGCTCCGCCGGGAAGCGCGTCGACGGCGGCGCAGGCCGCGCGCCGCGCCTCGTGAATCTTGTTCTGGGCCAGCATGGACAGCGACCGGTCCATGATCAGGATCTCCGCGATCCGCGCGGTGGGCACGGGTTCCCCGCCGGAGGTGGTCTGGATCGTGATGAGTGCCTCGACACGGTCGGTGTCGACGGCGAGGTCACGGGTCGCGTCGATCTCGATGGTGAAGTCCAGCCCGGCTCCTGTCCCGCTGCTCACCGGCTCCGTCATCCCCTCGAACGCGCAGCATCATCGCTTACTAACGCTAAGCCAGCTTATGCGTCAAACCGTTGAATGGTCACGGGTTCGGTGGAGTCGATACTGCCACCACCACCCGACCGGGGGACGGAGCTGGTTCGCGAGGTCGATCAGGGCGAAGAAGTCCGGCTGGGTGCCGGCCAGCGCGGCCAGGCCGTGGATCTTCTCTGAGAGGGCGAGCCAGTCGCCGGTGACGCGGGATCTCGCGTACTGGATCTCGGCGTCCAGCCCGGTCTTCAGGTCCGCGTCCACCCGCAGCCCGTCCGCGAGCCGCTGGGCCTGTGCCAGGTCCCGCTCGGCGGGAACCCGAGCGTCCGTGACGGCGGCGAGCAGCCGCACCGTGGCGATCCGCGCTTCCCGCTCGAGGCGGAGTTCCCCGGCCTGTAGCTCACCTGCCAGCCAGTCGGCGACGATCACCGCCTCGTCCCGCTGCCCGGCGCGCAGCAGCATGCGGGCCAGGCCGAACGCGGCGGCGCCGAACGCCGGCCCGGTGTCGGACGCCGTCTGGTAGCACTGGCGCGCCTGCGCCGGTTCGTCGCTGATCTCGGCGCATAGCCCCAGGGCGAGCAGCGGGATCAGCTCGCCAGGGAGCGCGTCGCGGACGGTGCGGAAGTGGATGGTGGCGGCGCGCGCGTCGCCGCCGGACAGTGCGATCAGGGCGGAGTACCAGGCGCGGACCCAGGACCAGGCGGGCAGCCGCGTCTGCATGAGGGCACGGCCCGCAGCCTGCAGCTCGCCCCGCCGCAGCGCCGCGCGGCACGCGGCGAGGTCGGCCGCACCGGCCTGGGTCAGGGCGGGATCGTCGGGATCGGCCAGCGGCGCCGGCAGTGCCGCAGCCACCTGGGCGGGCGCGGGCGCGGCGAATGGTGCGGCCATGGTGAGCCCGCCGTCCGCCGCCACCTGGGCGTTGATCCAGTGGCCGAGCGGGCGCGGCGCGGCGAGCCCGCCGTGCAGCGGTTCGGTCATCGACCCGAAGACCGCGGACGGCCTGGCGACCCGCCGGCCGGCGGGCGGTGCCGCCACGACCTGGCGGATCACTCCGCTGAGCTGCTCCGCGAACTGGCTAGCCGACACGAACCGGCGCCCCGGCGTCTTGACGTCGGCGGCGCGCTTCAGCAGCGCGTCCAGCGCCACGACACCGGGCGCGTCCGGCTCGCGCAGGTGGCGGCGGCACAGCAGCTGCAGGGTGGTGGCGAGACAGAACAGGTCGAAGCTGGCCGTGGGGCGCGCGCGCTCCGGGTCTCCAAGTGGCGGCGCGTATGCCTCGGTGTAGCTGCCTACGGGATCCGCGATGCCCAGCTCCCGCACCGCACCGAAATCGATGAGCCGTACCCGGTCGCGCGGCCCGCCCGCGCTCTCCTCGCCGAACCGGATGATGTTCTCCGGTTTCACGTCCATGTGCAGCAGGCCCCTGGCATGCAGGTAGTCCAGCGCCTGCAGGATCTGCAGTCCGTGCCCGAGTATCACCTCGAGCCGGTCATCGGCCCGCACCGACAGCGGCGTGCCGCGCACGTACTCAAGGACGAGATAGGGGCCCGTCGGCTCGTAACCGTAGATCCGGACGATGCTGTCGTGGCGGAGCCCGACGAGCGCATTGCGTTCCCGCCGCGCCGTGCGCGCGACCGACCGGGTCAGGTCCTTAAGGACCACGTCCGTGTCGAGGTTGCGGTCGTAGGCCAGCAGCGCCGCGCCTGAGGTCCCCGCGCCGAGCTTGCGGTAGACATGATACCGGCCGGCGATAGTCTGGAACGGGCGCGGCCTGGTGAAGTCGAACCGCTCACCGTCCGTCGGGCAGAATCCCTTGACCCGCCCGGGTTCGCCGTCGCGTCCGCGTCCGACCGGATGGCCGTTCGGGCAGAACCGCTGCTCCTCGGGGACGGCCGGGCCGGCGTCTGCGGGCTCGGCCGCGGCCGCTGGGATCGTGCCGGGCTCGATGAGTGACAGTCCCCACCACGGCTCCGGCCGTGCCTCCGCCTCGCGGCCGGCCTCCGGGGCCGGCGCCGGGCGGCCGGTCTGCCGCGCTGACGATGCCGACGGCACCGTTACGGGCGCGCGCAGCGGCTCCCGGTCGCACACCGGGCAGAACCCCTCATCGTCAATGGCACCGCGCCCGCAATCGGGATGGTCGCACCTAGCCACGATCCGTCTCCTCGGCCTTGCCGTCGGCCTTGTCCCGGTCGCCGAAGCGGCGGTCGACCTCGGCCACGTACCGCGCCACGGACCTGCCCGCCGCGTCGAGGTCGATCGGAGCCTGCCACAGCGCGCGGCGCGCCTGCGCGTACGGGCCGGCGAGGTCCTGGTCCTCTTCGGGGAGGTGCCGGGCGGCGCGCACCTGATTCACCTCAAGCGTGTTCCGCAGGTCACCTAGCCGGTCGTCCATGCGTTCCGACCGCGCCCGGAACGAAGCGATCTCGCCGAGCGCCGCGAGGGCCGCCTCGTCCACGGCGGTGAGTTCCGGGTCATGCCCGGCGGCGCCGACGACGGCGAGCCGGACCCGCAGCCTCGGCGCGCGGGCGGGCGGCAGCGGTGGCGACTTGCGGAACCGGCGCTCGTTCCGGGCGCTGAGCGTGGCGGCGTCGGCCTCGGCGGCGGAAAGTCCCGCGACCCGCGCCTCGACGTCGGCGGCGACCGCCCGACGCGGCGAACCGCCGTCAATCGGTTCGGGGTCGAGCGATACCTCGTGCGGCAGGTTTTCCGGCACCGGGCCGTCGAATCCGAGCACCAGCCGGACGCCGCGTGACCGGGCGCCGACGGCCAGCGGCCGCAGCACCTCGCGCAGCAGCGCGCCGGGGTCCTCCGCCCGGTCCGCGCCATCGATGACGATGCAGGGGGGCGGCGTCCGGCGGAGCAGCTCGAGGATCGGATCCGGGTGGCCGGGAGGCAGCCCGAAGCGTTCCGAAAAATACCGCGTCACCTCGGCGGCCGACTTGCCGCGGGCGTCATACGCGGCGTCGACGGCCCCCAGTCCCAGCACGGTGTCCCGAGGCGCGGCGGTGAGCTCCGCGTCCGAGGTCCTGGCCCGGGTCGCCGGATCGGCGGTGCGGACGAGCCTGACCAGCCACGCGGTCCCCGTACCTGCGCCGGACAGCACCACCGTCCCCGCCCAGCCGCCGGTGAGCAGCCGCGCCAGCTCGCGGGTCAGTGCGACACGCAGCGTGTCGCCGTGCGCCAGCTCCGGCAGCCCGCCGTCGGAGTCGTCGAGCAGGCTCGTGGGTTGGCCGGCCACGTAGCGGGCGATATCCGGCAGGTACCGGAGGATCGTCTCGGTGGGCATCATCCAGGCGGCCCTGGCGTCCGCGTTGCGGTAGTCCGCCACGATGATGCCGATCACATGGCCCGCGTGGTCGCCGTCGAGCTTCAGCACGCCGGCCCCCGAAAAACCCGGCTCGATCCACTGCCGGTCGGCGTCCACCCGGTTGAGCAGGCCGAACTCGCCCCCGCGACCTCCGTCACCGCCAAGCTCCGCGTCGGCCGGGATGCCGTACGGCTCCGTCGGCGGAAAGCCGTGCGCCCGCACCATGCCGCCGGAGATCGGGGCCAGCCACAGCGCGGCGCGCGCGTCGCAGGGCGCCGGCTCGTCCAGCACTAGCAGGGCCACGTCGCCGCGCAGCGTGTCGTCGTCCCGGTGCACCCATGACCCGGGGGCGACGCGCGCGGTGGCGCGCCACTCCGGGCTGCAGACGGCGCTGCGGACCGTCACATGCTGGCCGACGTCCCCGACGACGTGCGCGCAGGTGAGCACGTGCCGCTCGTCGAGCAGCACCCCCGCGCCACGACTGAGCCCGGCCACCCTGACCCGCCACGGGTGCTCCACATGGAGATGCGTGCCCATGCTTGCCACCGTACGACCCCGGTGCACACGATGCCCAGTGAAGAAGGCGGGAACGGCGTGTCCGTCCGGCACATGCCGCAGGTCGTGACGTGCGGTAATGAAGGTTATCTAGGCGGAGAGTCGGGCTGGGGCTGCGCGGAGGCCGACTGTCCGGGCTCCTGCGCGCAGCCGCCGGTCCCAGACGGCGACGGCAAGGTCCGGGTCCCCGATGGCTAGGGCGCTGGCGAGGTGGACGGCGTCCGCGCCGCGCAGCGCGTGGGAGCGGGCGAGGTGGCCGGCGTGCCGTTCTACGGCAGGGGTGAGCTCTACCGGACGGGTGGCGGCGGCCCAGTAGGTTTCCCAGGCTTGCTCGGCGGTGTCGAGGTCGTGATCGCTGAGGTCGTGGTTGCGGATGGCGGCGGCGAGCGCGGCCCGCACCTCGGGATAGGCGAGGCGGCTGGAGACGGCGGCGTCGCGGCCGTCCCATATTTCGGCGGCGAGTTCGCTTCCGGTTTCCTCGGCCAGGAGCTTGACGAAAGCGCTGGAGTCGAAGTGCTCGGCGACATCCCGGTCGAACTCCGCTTCCGGCTGGAGATCGAATGGCGCGTAGGCCAGGCGCTTGATCTCCCTGGCGAGGAACGCCAGGTCATAACGCCAGCCGTCGTCCCGCGACATGCTGTCCGCGTCGATGATGCCGGCCATGTCGCGGACTCGCTGGTCGGCGCGCAGGTCCCGCCAGGGCTCTTGCGACCTGATCCGGGCCAGGTCGCGCATGGGGGGAGGACCGCGCGGGTCAGGGTACCTGGGTGGGTATGTAGTGGAAGCGGGTGTCGAGGAGGTTCTTGTGCCAGGTGAGGACGAGCAGGTTGCCTACCTGGTAGGTGGCGGCTGGGGGGCCGAATACTTCCTGGGGGGCTTGCCTGAGGCAGCCGATGGTGTAGCAGGTGCCTGGTGAGCGGGGGATGATGACGAAGGTGGCGTCGTGCTGGCTGCTGTCGTACCAGGTGGTCTGCATTTCCCAGGGGTTCAGGACGAGGCTTTGGCCGGTCCGGGCGATGGGCCTGACCTGGATGTGGTTACCGCTGTCGAGGGTCAGGATGCTGGCGTACCAGTATCCGGCCAGGCCGTAGGTGAGGTGGCGGGCGCGGAGCCAGGCGATGATCTTCTGGTTTTCCTTGCTGACGGCGGGGGGTTGGCTGGCGTCGTGGATCAGGATGAGTGCGTAGCAGGCCAGGACTGCCGCGAGCAGGGGGGCTAGGCGGCGGCGGAGGATGGGGCCGGCCAGGAGCCGGCCGGCCAGGACGGCTGCGATGGGCAGGACTCCGGCGATCTCGTGCGCGTTGTAGGCGTAGTGGCCCCTGGTGGTGAACAGGTAGCTGAGCAGGAGCGCTGCGAGGGTGACGGTCAGTACCTGGACCGTCCGGTCCTGGGTCCCGAATCTGCGCAGTGCTGTCGCTGCTGCCCAGATGGCCAGGGCGAGCCCGGTCAGGTGCACCAGTGCTATGGCGGCGCTGGCGCCGGCGGGCAGGCCGAGGAAGTCCGCGCCGAACAGGACGAGGACGCTTTCGGTGGTGGACCAGATCTGGCGGGGCATGGCGGCGCCGCTGGCGAAGGTCACCGCGAGCGGCGCCGCGGTGAACCCGCCGGCCAGCCGGATCAGCGTCAGCACTGCGGTGGCCGTGATGGCGGCGAGGATCGCGCCGGCGGCCAGTGACAGTTCGTACCGCCGCTCGCGGGCCGGCCCGCCCTGGCGGTACGCGCGGATCAGGCAGATAGCGGTGAGGGGGAGTATCCCCTCGTACAGGCCCAGGGGGTCCGCGACCGTGACCCAGGTGAGCAGCACGGCCACGATGACCGGGACCTGCCAGCGCGGCCTGGCCCGGTCCAGGATCAGCCAGGTGGCCAGCAGCGGGACGTGGGTTCCCAGGTGGTTGGGGTTTGCCAGGAGCATCTGGCTGCCCAGTCCGAGCGAGGGCGCCAGCATGATCCCGGCCGCGGTCAGCGCCCGCACCGCGCCCTCGCGCCCGGTCGCGCTGCCCTTGGCCAGCAGCGCGGCAAGCAGCACCAGGAGCGTGTAGGTCATCGCCGCGGCGACCGGCTGCACCGCGCCGGTCAGGCCGAAGCACAGTTCCAGCAGCATGTACTGCGGCAGTTCAGTGGTGTAGTAGGACACGTCGCCGGGGTTCCAGCCGCGCAGCAGCGGGTTGCCGTGCGTCATGTCCCAGGCCTGCAGCATGTTCGCCGCGCCGTCGGAGCTGACCAGGACCGTCCTGGCCTGGTTCAGGTACAACGCGAAGAGGACCAGCCCGGCCAAGGCGAACAGCGCCGCCGGCACCCAGCGCCGGCCCGGGGGCAGAGC
>Ga0307372_10003670_pt1 | contig 24323 bp, 29 predicted proteins | sample OX1MG_FD_202533 | JGI IMG/M metagenome (GOLD analysis project Ga0307372, IMG submission 202533) | Soil microbial communities from Risofladan, Vaasa, Finland - OX-1 | ecosystem: Environmental > Terrestrial > Soil > Coastal area > Acid sulfate soil | place: Finland: Risofladan, Vaasa | collected...
CCTTCCGGCCCACTCACGCTTTGGTTCGAATCCCTGTCCAAACGGACAATATACCTAAGGAGAAGAAGGGCGGCAGACGAACCGCATCTTCCGCAGCGTAGGGCCAAAGAACTAAACGAGAGCTCGTCTGTACGCAGCGACAAGCTCCACATCGGCAACCCCTGAGACAAGCTTCTCCTTCCCATCGGGGAGAATAATCGGAAACGCCGCCGCATGATAGGGAAGATCCAACCGCTCAATCATTTCCTGGTCCTCGAACTCTTTGACCCTCATGCAGTCTTCCTGACCACAGAAGTACTCGTAGACTTTGAGAATCCGCCTCTCGCCAAAGCCACCTCCCCTGCTTCCCGAACCGGTAGAGAATCCTTCGGGGAGTTGGAGCACAAAGATGGTGTTAGGCCCTTCGAGTTTCTTGAGGTCTATGGGTCGCTCCGTCACATATACGCACCGCATCCTAGACTCGATCAGGCTAACGAATTCTTGCAAGCCAGCCATCTCGCCATCCGCTTGTCGCCGTCGCTTAAAGCCTGGCGGATGACTAACACACATGGCATGCTAGAACGCTTCCGCATCAAGCTCAGCCAATCGGGCCACAATGGCGCATCGGGGTTTTTCCTAACCAGCCCGTCTATCAAGGACACCCTCTTCGCCAAGATTTGTGCCAACAACTTCTTTGTCACTGGTAAGGATAAGCCTAACTGCAAGCTTATTACGAGAATCAACCCGCAATCCCAGTATGTCTAGGTTAGTCGTGTACACGTCGTTCTCATTTCTGCTCGACACCTTCGATGTCTCCTTGAGGTCTAAATACCCTGAAGACCACTTCCATTTGGTGACGTTCAGGGATCACCCGAAGAGGGTCTTTGAGAAGATAAAGGAGGAAACGGAGGCTGGAGTGGAGACAGCTGACATCGTCCTAGGCCCTCACTGGATGATTCTGAACCTCCAACGCGCAGGGCTACTCCGTGCTTACGATTCGCCTGCGTTTGCGCAGTATCCTTCAGAGTTCTTTGATTCAAGGGGCGCCTGGTGTGCGACGGCGCTTTCTCCAGTCGGAATGGCGTACAACACCAACTTGGTAACGGGAGCGGATGCGCCTCACACCCTCGACGAGGCCACCGATCCGAAGTGGTCCGGCAAGCTCGCGGTTCACGAGATAACCAACAACGCAGAGGGACAGATGGGCTTGACCTACCTCACGACCCTGAGAAGGGTCCTGGGCAACAAGAAATGGGACGGACTGGTGGATAGGCTCTCCCAGCTCACGACAACAGGCTACCAGTGCATGCCGGACATGGCGCTGAACATAGGGCTCGGGCATAGCTACCTTGGGTTCCCTGCAACAAGGGCGTGCGTCTCATATCAGGTGGAGATGCAAGAAATGCCAATCAAGCTGAAGATGCCCGAAGACGTGCCTTACATGGCAACCTTTGCGCCGACCGTCGGGCTCGTGAAAGGGAGCAAGAATCAAGGATGGGGCGAGAAGGCCTTCAATTTTGCCATTTCCGAAGATTGGCAGGCCAGGGTCGAGGGACTGGGCGGAAAGACTCCAGCCAGACCGGGCAGCGCGTCGCAGGGTTTGCCGACCGATAAGGAGATCGTCTACTTCCCCACGCTTGAAGACGCAGCCAATCTCGAGGGTTGCCTCCAAGTGCTAAAAACAAAACTGCCACATTCAACAGAGATCCTTGCTTCATCATGACGATGACCGAAAAGTCGGACAATGTAGAACGACTTCCTGCGAGGTAGATGGTCAACGAGCTCGGAGTTGTCCCTTGTCTTCTGGACGCAGGAATTCTTCAAACAAGCCGAGGACCTACTCAACAATGACCCGAAGCTTGTGGGGACGCTCGCAGGGATTGAGACATCAATCCTTCTGAGATGCGACAACCGTGACGAATCATACGTGGTCAAGCTTGCATCCGGTCACGTCTCGACAAAATCCGCGGACCCGCAGGAGAAGACTGAGTTTACGCTCTCAGCTACCTATGACGAGTGGGCGAAGATTGCGCGCGGCGAGGAGAAGGCCCAACGGGAGATCGTAAGAGGCAAAGTGAAGTTCACGGGGTCGTGGCCGAAGATGCTCTTGTACATCAACAAGCTAGTGCGGTTGGAGAACGAGATGTTAGCGAAGATCGGCCTCATGGTTTTGCAGTACTAACCAAGCCCCTCAATTCCCTCTGCGTTCTTCCTCCCAACCCCAGTGCCATCGTCGGAAAGGAGACACCTTACTCGAGTATCGTGTGGTAGACTGAAATCTCTGCCTTGTTCGCCTTGCCCGTGAGGGCGTTTATCGCTCCGATAAAGACGCTCACGATGATGACGAAGATTGAGACAGTAGCATGAATGTCGGAGAATTCCACGGAGACACCCACAAAGACGCTGCCTCCTGTTAGGCTGCCTGGTTCCCGCTCAGGCCACCAAATCAGTCTGTTAAGCGGTGAGTTGATTCTGCTCTGGGATGTAGCCCACGAATGCTTTTTATCAAGCGCCTTCCTGCCCATTTTCCCACGCACCCTGGACTGCTCCCCGAAGAAGGGGCGAGGTCACGGGATGATCTCACAGCCGTTGTTGAGTTCAGGATAGTCGAAGTCTGACCTGCTCACGGACCCGTCGTCGATGAGCGCCTGGACCTGGGGAAGGGCGCCACGCAGCTCAGACACCAGGTGCCTTACAGTCGAGCAGATGTGGCGATAGCCGTTCTCCCGGAGCATCCCCTGAGACCTGTTCACGAAGAGGCATCGGCCGCCGCAGACATCGAGTATGTCGCAGGACGTGCACGGCTCCCCGAGCGTGGCTCTGCCGCAGAGAGAACTCGGGGCGTCGTCGAAAATCGAGCCGACCATCGAGAACCCGAAGTCGACGGACACCGGGCACGCGGAGATCCTGCCGTCCGGCATGACCGAGAAGAAGTCTATCCCGGAGCCGCACCGCAGGCGCGACTTCTCGCCCGAGAGCAGCGAGTTCATCACGCCGATGAACGGCACTATGCCTGGGACGCGCTTTGAGCGTGACATCTCCTCCACCCAGAACCGCACGAGCGAAGAGACGCCGGAATTGTACTCGGCGAGCCACTCCACGAGCCCGGGCTCCGTGTCCTCCCCGGCTTCCCAGAACATGCTGAAGCTGAGCTGCCAGTGGACGTGGTCGAACAACCCCGTTCCCAGGAGGTGCCGCACGTTCTCGTAGATGTTGGTCCCCTGGGTCACGGTCATCCTGGCCACGATGTCGCCGCGGAAGCCCTGTTGCCTAACGAATTCCAGGTTGCGCGTCACCCGATCGTACACGCCCTTTCCCCGCTCCTTTTCGGTGACCTCCTTGGTCCCGTCGAGGGAGACGAGGATTGAGTGGAACTTCGCCAAGTACTCCGGCCCGATTCTGTCCAGGAAGATGCCGTTGGTCTGGACCACGAACCGCCCCGGGACCACGTCCATGATGCCTTCCATAGCCCTGATGCGGAGCAGGGGCTCGCCCCCGTAGAACTCGACGACCGGTTCGCTGTCCCGGGACAGGAAGGATCGCAGGTCGGCGACCGAGTACTGAATCTCCCTCGGGGGGGTGTCGCTGCCTCCGCCACAGTATGTGCAGAACAGGTTGCACTCCTTTGTCAGGATTATGAAGTAGTGCATGCCCTGGTCTTCATCCCTTCGTCGTCTTCTGGTAAAAGCGTTCTCAGGGACGACCCCTTGCGACCAGCTCGACCTTCAAGCTGAATGGCGACAACGGCGGCGATGCTGGTGGTCCGAATCCGGTCGCTCAACGTCCTTCAACGCGGCCTCAGTCTCGCCCGCCCGCGGCCTCGCTCTCTTCTGAAGATTCAAGAAAGGGCTTCAAAAACCGACTATCCGCAATTGAATGGCGTTATGTCGATGACATAGGAAGCTACGCTTGTGTTGTTGAGGCTGATCGGTTGAGCTTGGCATACTCCGTACACTTCGATTGTTGCGCAAGAGGGTGTCATGTCCATTGGTCCCACCAAGCTGGTTCGATTCATTCGAACAGAAGTCTTATATGAATTGTCTGCTCAAAGTGATTGGAGAAGGTCTTGTTGCCGCACCATACGGTCGAGATACGCATGGCGAGAGGACTAGAAGTGGAAGAATGAGAAGTTGAGGAGAGAAGTGAAAGGTGAAATGGTCAACGTCTACTACAACGTTGGTTCGAACGATGGGAGTTCCAAGCTCATCCCCGTCCCTCCGAGGGCCGTCTACTCTGGAGAGATCTATGAATTATTCGTCACTGACGACAAGAAAGCCAAGCCCGGTAGCACCGTGAAGCGACACAAAATACTAGGTCATTTCGAAGTCAAACAATCCGGATTGATTAGAACGGGAGATGTGGTATCGGTGAAGGGAACAGAAGTCGGCAAGGTAGTTGGGTACGAACCGTGCAAAGTCCTCAGAGCTCCAGAACAGGCGATAATCCACATATTCGCCAAAGCCGACAAAATGAAGGGAAGCAAAGAGCTCGCCATCAAATTAGGCGATGAAGTGTTGTTCAGCCCGGTTGATGACAAATATACTTGAGCGCTCCAGCTCGAGAGGGGCGATTGATTCGACGGGTAAGAAGGTGAGCCCGATGGAGAGGAGCCTGATCTGGGCAGAGCGTATCAGGCCGATGTCTCTCCATCCAGGATCAGTACCCATACTCGCGTGTGACCTCGGGATGTTCGAATCGGCAGGCGTCAACAGTAAGCATAAACAAACCCGCCGACTCTCAGAGACCAGGTAGCAGGTAGTTTGGAAAGCCACCGGCATGCTGACGGACGCAATTGGGAACATCCGTATTACGATGTGAACAATACAAGCTTCAATCCGCAAACTACGATAAACAAGACGAACGTTCGGAACCTCAGGCTAAAGTGGGAATGCAATCTGGTTCCAGAGAAGGGTGCGGAAGCTCATCCGACCGGAACTGCATCGCCATTCTCCTCTCCCCGAGTTCAGACTATACCCTTGGTGATAGACGGCTCGATCTTCGTGGCAGACGGGCGCAACACGATATACTCGATTGACGGAAGTACGGGGCGGCTAAGGTGGAGGTTCGGCGCCAAACTGGAGGGAGACGGGAGATTCAGTCTCATTCACACCCTGAATTCCAACGGAGGTCTCGTCTACATGGTCGCCAGCAACTGCGTCCTATACGGGGTTGACCCCGCGAGCGGCAACGTGAGATTTCAGGCAGATGGGATTCTACCCGATGCGAAGGGATACTCGGGTAGGACAGCGCCGTCGTTCTACCGCAGGACCGCGATAATGGCCGCGGCGACGGCATACGAAGCTACGGCACGTGGGTGCGTCGCCTCGTGCGACCTAGACTCGAAGAAGGTCGCGTGGAGATGGTTTTCAGTGCCGCCTGCGGTGGCTGGACCCAAGAATTGGGACATAGAGGCGCACAAGGGGAACATGAGACCGTACCCCAACGATTGGGGAGACTCCGACTTGTCGGGGAGGGGCGGTGTTTGGAGTCAGTCGGCGGTCGATGAAGGCGCAGGCAGGGTTTACTTCGGCACCGGTGATCCCGACCTCTTCATGTATGAGGGGTCGAGGGTGCCCGGGCCTCTCCTGTACACAGACTGTATCGTGTCGCTCGACTCGAAGACCGGCGAGATGGTCTGGTATCATCAGACGACCCCGCATGATCTCGTCAGCTGGGACCTTTGTTGGAGCGTCATAATCGCGGAAGTTGAAATCGATGGAGAGAAAAGGAAGGCGATAATCGGCGGAACCAAGGGGAATCACGTCTATGTCCTCGACGCGGCGACGGGCAAGCCCCTCTACGAGCCCGTCAGGGTCGGGCACAACACCGCTCTGCTCAACGCCAACAAGGGCAACGATGCCGACATGCAATCTTCCCTGAAACCCGGAATCTACTGTCCTGGGCACGGAGGCGGAATAAACGCGCCCCCCGCCTTCGGGTATAACACAATCTATGTGGCCACCCAGAGGATTGAACAGCGGGCCGAATACTACGACGGCGAGTATCGGGGGAGAAAGGTGAGGTCGGTCAAATTGACCAACACAAGCTCACCACAGTATTCTACTATCTATGCGATAGATGCGGGGCGGGGCGAGGTGAAGTGGACCTTCTTCATCCCTAACCTATACCATGGCGCAGGCCTCACGGTGAGCGGCGGAGTGACGTACGGCATAGACCGGAAAGGCACGTTGTACATGCTCGACGCCATGAACGGGGAATTGCTTCGAAGCGAGGCTCTTGGCGGAGTGGGAACCGCAGGCGTCTCGATTGCAGCTTCGAAAGGAGGAGAGATGTGCCTATTCGTGCCCGTGAGCGGAACCGAAGGGTCGCCGAACAAGCTGCTTTGCTTCGAGTTGCCCCAGATTGACGCTCGTCGAAAATCAAGCCCCGCCTCGCGGGCCCAATGAGCGGAAGGCGCTGACGCAGGGAACATGGAGCGACGGAGTTGATTGAGATGACCTATGCGAAGACGCGCGTGGAAAAGGGAGAGGCGACGCGTTTGGTATGGGCTGAGAGAATCAAGCCGATGCCGCTGGACCCAGGATCCGTGCCCACGCTAGCAAGCGACTTGGGGTTGTTCTTTAGGGCCGGAGTCGAGCTGAAAATCAAAGAGTTCCTGGGCAGCCCCGCTGCAATGGGCGCCTTTCGTGCCGGGGAGGCGCAGATTGCCCACCTGCAACTGCCCGAGGCGATAAGGCTAGCCGCCGAGGCGCACCCGCCGGCGAAGGTCTTTTGGGCCAGCAGGATGGGAAAGATGGCCGGCATGCTCGTGTCGACCTCATCGCTTTGGGGCGTCGACGAACTCCGAGGAAAGAGGTTTGGGATAGGGGCTGAGGGAGATTTTTGGGACCCGATAATCTCGAAGATGCTCAGCTCGAACGGAATAGAGCGCGGCGAAATCACATGGGTCAAGGGCCTGGATCCCTCTGAGAGGGCGGACATGCTGCTCAATGGCAAAATCGATGCGACCTTTGTCACGATGCAGACCTACATCAGCAAGCTTGCCGGTAAGGGCGAGATCCGGTTGCTCCTTGACGACGAAGCCATGAAGGAGTTCGTGATCAGGAGCGAGTTCCTCGTCGCCGTCGCAAGCGAGGCGCTGATCGAAGAGTCGCCAGACTCCCTGGCTGCCATCACGATGACGCTGATGAGGGCGGCGCGCCTCTTCAGCGAGGACTCGGGGTCATGGGTCGAAGCTGCCTCGAGAAGGAGGCCGGACGTGCCGAGGGAAAGCATCCGCAGGCAGTGGCAGTACTTCCAGAGGGATTGGCCCGTCAACGGAGACATAGACACAAAGCGCTTCCGCCTGATCTTCCAGAAGCTGAGAAGCGAGGGAGGGGTTGCAATGAGTGGAGAGCTCCCGATAGACAAGTGGGTCACGACGAAGTTCGAGGAGCTCGCATTGAAGGAACTGGGAGTCCATCCGCTTTAGGCTGCGGGAGTCGTAAGAAATCGGCTGTTTGGCGACAGAAAGTCTCATGGTGTGTTGCCGAATCGCTTGAACCCTGAATCCCGCGAAGTGGAAACGCATGGTCCCCTAGTTCGAATGATTCTTACAGCAAGCACATATAATTAGGGCGGCTTTGCGGATGAAAATGCTTACTCGCAGAGGGGTTTCACGTTCGACGTACGTCGTTCTCGGAGTCATTGTGGTCTTGATTGTCGTTGCGGGTGGGTACGTGTTCCTTGCGCCAGGAGGGTCAAGCTCTTCCTCAAGCGCTTCGACTCAAACCGTCGTATCAACTCCGACGGTGACTTCCACCTCGACCTCAACTTCCACCTCAGTCTCGACCAGCACGGTTGTGCAAGGGAACTTGATACTGGGGACCTTCGGAACTGGATCGACGGTCAATGTAGCAAACGCAGGTCAGTCGGCGGAATGGCTCACGAAAAGCCTTGGTCTTTACCAGCAGCAAGGGGTCAATCTGACCATTGATGCTCTTCAGTCGAGCGCGGTAATCCTCCAGGCCCTCCAATCAGGATCAATAAACATCGCTGACATCTCAGCGACCGAGGCGTTCAAGACGACGGCTCTCGGGCAGGCGAACTTCACCTCGATAGGGGGAAATGGAGCGAGCGACTGCTTCACCTGCACAGGAGGGTTCTTCATCATCGGCAAGAACTCAATCGCGAGCGTCGCCCAGCTCCAGGGCAAGAACATCGGAATCTCGGGAGTCGCAGGTGCCGATCAGCTGACTGCGATAGCCGTCCTAAAAGCATTAGGTGTCACGTACGACCCCTTGACTGCCATAAATTGGGTTCCCGTCAGCACCCCCCAAGCTCGGGTCGCAGGATTGTTGCAGGGGTCCCTCGACGCCACTGTCACGACAGCACAGAACTTGCCGGCGCTTGCAGCGGTGCCTAACTTGTCCATGATAGTCAACGCGACTACCTTCGCGAGGCTTTCACCTCCAGCACTCCCTGGACTCATCGTGAAGACGGACTTCCTGAAGAGCCACACCGCCCTCCTCCAGGAGTTCGTCAAGGCCTTGATCATGGGGAACAGGTATTTCGCCAACAACGAGACGGCTTGGCTCACCCTCGCAGAGAAGGCTAGGCCCGACATGAACAGCACGCAGTTGACCGCGCTCTATGTCGGATTCGCGCACGGATTCGGGATAAATGGGGGGATAAACATGACAAGGGCTCAGCTGGGGGTCAACTATCTCTACACCACGCAGGAGTTCATCAGTCAAAATGTGCCAAGGCTGACTGCACAGCAGTTCGTCAACACGACTCTGGTCGACAATGCGCTCCGGCAGCTGGGGGTCGTCTCCGCATTCGATGGGATTGGCCGGACAGTCGCTTCAGCCACCACGACCACTGCCCTCGCCATGGCGGTTCTGCCTCTCCAAACCCTAGGAGAGAGACCGGGACCAGTTATAGGGAAGAGGTAGCGCGAGGGAGGTTGCTCTCCAAGGTACTGGTCCGGGACCTCTCAAAGTCCTTCCCGCTGCGACAAGGGAAGGGTTACACCACTCTCAACGTCATCGAAGACCTCTGCATGAGCGTCGACGAGAACGAGTTCGTAGTCATAATCGGGCCCTCGGGGTCAGGCAAGACAACGCTCCTGAAGCTCATCGACGGGCTCATATCGCCAGACTCGGGTGAAATCCTAATCGACGGGACAAGTCATCCCAAGCCGGGCCCAAAGCTAGGCTTTGTCTTTCAATCCTTCAGGCTGATGCCTTGGAAGACCGTTATGGCGAACGTGTTGTTCCCGTTGCAGATAAACCATATCGACAAACGAACCGCCTCGGAACGCGCCGTCAAGTACATAACGGAAGTCGGGCTAACGGGTTTTGAGAACAGCTACCCCTCTGAGCTTTCCGGCGGGATGCAGCAGCGTGTCGGCCTCGCGAGAGCGATGGCACTCGAGCCGGAGATACTCCTGATGGATGAGCCGTTTGGCTCGCTCGACGCTCAGACGAGCGAACTCCTCCAAGTCGAGCTGCTGAAGCTTTGGCAGTTCAAGAAGAACACCGTCATCTTCGTGACCCACAACCTCGACGAGGCGCTGTTGCTCGCGGACAGGATCGTGTTGATCGGGGCAAGGCCAAGCAGGGTCGAGGAAGAGATCAAGGTCCCATTCCGCAGACCCAGATGGACCTACGACGTCCGCTCCGAGCCGGAGTACCCCGTGCTACGGCGTCACCTCTGGACCAGGCTAAGAGAGATGGTCTCGAAGTCTGGACTTTTCCCCGAGGTCAACGTCGGGCCGACCGTTACCGCCCCCTTGGCAGGTGAAGAGTGGACTCCGAGGCTTGCTGAGCGTAGTTGAGCGGCAAAGACACTGCCAGGAGCAGAAGAAGGAGGACCACATGGGCGACGCGGATTCTCATATTCGCCGCCCTCGTTGTGGTCTGGGAAATTGCGGCAGTACGCTTGGGACCATTGTTCCTCCCTCAGCCCCTCGCTGTGGTATATGCAACGGTGGCGCTGTTTGGGAACGGGACGATCGAGCTTGCGCTGAGGCAGAGCATGACCGTGTTCCTGACCGCGTTCGGGATTTCGCTTAGCGTCGGAATCCCTCTGGGACTCGTCATGGGCGGCGTCAAGGCGGTGGGGGACGCTGTAGACACTTTCATCAACCTGTTCAACTCAATGCCGAGAATCGCCCTCATCCCCCTGATGGTCGCCTGGTTTGGGTTGGGGGTGTCGGCAAAGATAGCAATCGTCGTCCTGCTCGCGTTCTTTCCTATAGTGATAAACACCTACAACGGGGTCCTAAACACGGACAAGGACCTTCTCGAGGCTGCCACCTCCTTTGGGGCATCCAGGGTGCAGCTCTTCACCTCGGTCATGCTCCGAGCCGCACTCTCGAACATAATAACTGGAATCAGGCTCGGCGCCTCGGTAGGAATCTTGGGCGTCGTTGTGGCGGAGTTGTTTACCGCAATCTCGGGGCTCGGAGGACTGATAGTGAACTACGGCAACACCTTTCAGCTCAACGACTACTTTGTCCCCGTCTTAGTCCTGTCTCTCATCGGGGCGTCTATTTCAGAGGGCCTCAAGGTCGTCGAGCGGAAGCTCACTCCCTGGAAATCATTCCAAAGATGATAGTGCGCGAGGTAGTTCTCCGGGTGCTGCCGCTTGCTTTGGGTCGACGGGTCGTGTCGTTACCTCGTCCTCGAGCCTGAGGCCGAGGTCCTTGCCGGTAACGAGCTTCTCGCCTCGCACATAGATGTGGATGACGACCGTCTCCGGGGCCCTCAACGCAGGGCATTGGTTGTACCCCACAATCGTGCCCAGTTCCTTGCCCGCCGCCAGCAGGTGGTCGCCCGCCCTCACGAACCCAGCCTGTTCCACTTCGAAATGTCCCACCAGTGAGAATCTCTTCAGTATCCTCCCCGGGGCCGCATCGGGATCGTCCGTAACGAAGATTTCGTATATCTCTCCCCTGTAGAGTGCGCGAGGGACGATGTCCATCAGCCTATGGTGAGCGTCGTCTGGCGACCTCGCCGTTCTGGCCGACGCGATGACACGCTCGTTGACGTTGACAAGCTTTCCTCTGATTGGTCTTCTCATCGCAGTCTTCTCTCAACCGACCAACGATAGCAGAGTCTTTGCAAGCCTGATTCCAGACCTACTGCTTCGGATGCTTGAAGAGTATATCTGCATTGGGTTGGAATAATTCTAACACACTTGTTCCTTCCCTGAACCGCTAACGTTCTCATCTGTCCTCGGTCACTGATTCGGCTTTTAGATTACGCTCATATGACTGATGAGTCGGTTGATGCGCCAACGGATAGCAATTACGCCCGAATTGCGACGCCATCGCAGTGGTGATAAGCGCCCATAACAGGAGTCCGATGCCTATCCGACTGAAGAGTCATATGAGCGTTACAAGTAAATCGAGACCTAATTCTGCCGAGTAACCTGTAAATCATGCGGCTAATTTTTTGAGCTTGAGACCGTAAGACACGGCTCCCCCGTCAGCATGGTAACGCTCTGTGGGAGGTCTTGCGACCACCACGTAATGGGTAGAGCCCATGTCGAACTGTTCTGCTATCCTCCATCTTCTCCCCTTCAGGATTGCCGTGACCCCTTCTGGCGAGAGTCGGGCCTCCAGCAGTGGTCCGGCTTGAGTTGGGACATTCTTCCAGTCCAAAATCACCAGCCTGCCGCTGGGTCTGAGCATCCGTTCGACCTCCTTCAGGCTTCCTTCTCGAACGTCATGGAATGTGTTCGCCATGAAGGCGACGTCGACGGTCCCCTTCTCGATGCCCGTCGAAAGGATGTCCGCTTGAATGACCTCGATGTTATCAGTCCCGACCCCCTTAAGCTTCTCCCTGAGAACATTGAGCATCTCGGGCGTCTTGTCCACGGCCAAAACCCTCCCTTGCTTCCCAACGCTCTTGGCCGCAGGGAGCGCGAAAAAGCCGGTCCCACAGCCGAGGTCTGCCAGCACCTCTCCCCTGCGCAGGCCCACTCTGCCGAATAGCACAGCGGGGTCGTGTCGCTTCACACGCTCGGGATTCTCAAGCTTATGGATGGCCTCCTCCACTCCGCCGTCGAAGATGCGCTCCACGATATTCTCGTTCTCTTCTGATTCTTTAAACTTTCCAGAAGAAGCTAGTCAAGAGCAATGGTATGAGGTCTACTCAAAAGCTTCACTCGACGGCGTGAACGCTGTCCCTTTAGCCAAATGTGAGAACTCTATCAGAGTCGACCGTGAGGTCTACCATGTCCTGCATTGTGGAAATCGGGCATAGTTCAGTGCCGCTTTTCTTCCTTATCTTCAGGCAGGTGCCGCAAGCCAGGATCGTTCCTCCCTTGTCCGCGAACTCATTCATCATCTGCTTGACGTTGAACTTGTCACCGTCAATCTCCTCACATTCAACGCCTTTTCCGAGCAGAAAGACCTTTACGGAATGCTTGTTCTCGATAGCCTTCACCCCATACCTGAAAGCATTCCACGCGAGCTCTGGCTCATTTGTGGAGACCACAAGCCCAATCTTCATGTTTCTTCATGCACCTCTTCTATCCAGCCCGCTCCTCAGAACCAGTGGTGCATCCAGTACTTCTCAAACGCGACCTTCTCCGCGTGCCAAACTCTCCCGGGCGTGTGGAACTCAATCTTTGGTTTTGATTCGGCCAAGAAGTCACCCTTCATGAAGGCGCTCTGCCCCTTTCCCACCTCCAAGAAGCAGGCTCCGTGTCCATCCCACTCCTTCATCTTGCCTTTTCGTGCAATCTCTACCGCCAGATTGTTCGCAACAACCTCGGCCTGACCATGAGCGAAGACACCAGCCTTTGGAAGGAACGGTGTGTATCCATTTGGAGTCTTTATCGAAGCAACATCCCCGATCGCGTAAATTCCCTTGTACTTTGTTTCGAGGGTCTTGGTATTTACCGGAACCCACCCGGTTTCATCCGTCAGACCAGCCTCGACCACGGGTTTGGGCGCCACGTGTGGCGGCACGCAGAATAGCATATCGTATGGTATTGTCTCACCGCTCTCGAAACTCACCTCATTAGATTTGACTTCATTGAGCTTCAGCTTCGGATGATAGTTTATTCCTCTCGATTTGAGAAGCTCGAGAACCTTGTTGCCTATTTCTGGTCCCACCGCAGGAACCGGGATGCTTTCTGGAGTGAAGAACTCGAATCTTACCTTCTCTCTGATGCCCTTGTTTCTGTAGTGATTATCCAAGAGCAGCGCTACCTCGTAAGGCGCAGCAGGGCACTTGAATGGCGTTCTGGCGATTCCCACGGCTATGGTTCCTCCTTGGAAATCTTCGACAACTTCCTTGAATTTCAGGGCGGATTCCAGGTCGTATATGTGGTGGGCGTGTTCCAAGAATCCGGGTACCGTGCCCGGAGAGTAATCAGCGCCCAGTGCTATTACAAGATGGTCGAACTGGCGTTTGCCCTCACTCTTGGTCAGCACTGACTTTCCGTCGAGATCTATGGAGATCACTTCGTCGTTCAGGATATCGATTCTCTTCTTCTTTTTCAGTAGATTCAGGTCCCTCTGGACCTGATTCGTCCTTCTGAGCCCCAGCATTAACCAGGGATAGGATGGAGGGAAATCGAACGTATTCTTCCGCTCTATTAGTCGCAACGTGACGTCATCCTTGAGTTTGTCCTTGAGCAGACTCGATACAACTATTCCTCCAACTCCTCCACCCAGAACGAGAATGGAATTCTTGCTCATTTTGCGCGGCCAGCGGGTTCACAATACATTCATATATATGCATATAGCTAGAGCTGAGCGTAATGCGGGACAGAATTTCCGAGATGCATGCGGAGGTCTGCAAAACATTGGGAAGCCCCGTTAGGATAGAGCTGCTTACCGCACTTCGAGATGGAGAGAAGACGGTGGGTCAGCTTTCAGAAGAGCTCAAGCTAAGACAAGCCAACGCTTCGCAGCACCTCGCGGTACTCAGGCAGAGGCAGGTGGTGACGACGCGCAAAGAGGGCACCAGCATATACTACAGAGTGTCAAACCCCAAGATCATCCAGGCCCTCCAGCTGATGAGGGAGGTCCTGCTCGAGCAGCTGAAGGAAGCGCAGAAACTGACGGTGCTGGCCGACAGGGTTCGGTAAGTGATGAAGAGATGATCGGAGAAGATAAGCCCACAGCAGCCTTCACGCTGTCAGCAGTAGGTTTGGGCCTTCAGGCCCTGGGCGGGCTGTTCTTCGTGTATGCGGTTTCTTACTCCTCGTCTTACGGCTTCTTCGGGCCTGGTATGATGGGACCGTGGATGATGTTCGGAGGAGCTTGGATGTCGGGATACTTCTCTTACTGGTTCCCCCTGTTTGTAGTCCTTGCAGGGATAGAGATAGCCCTTGGAGTGCTGGGCGTCCTGTGGATGAATACTGCGAACTTGAACAGGGTCCGAACGGGATCGGTCTTCGTCCTTGTGGCCTCAATAATCGCGTTTCCAACCATGTTCGGCTTCATGATTGGCTCTCTCCTGATGCTGATCGGGAGTATCCTCGGTCTGACTTGGCAGCCCAGGTCGGCGAAAGCGGGAGGGGTCTAGCTCTCGTGAAGGATTCCAGTAAGGTGTTGGTTTCGGTCGCCGTTGGAATCGGCTTCGTGGTCGCGCTTTTTGTTCCAGCCGCGTTAAGCGGTTATCCAGGAATCCCCTCGGGCCAGTATTCTCCGTACGGCGGGACGATGGCGGCCCAGGGTCAATCGATTCAGATGAGCCAGGCAGTTCAGATGATGAGGGGTGTCCCTCCTGACGCGCACGTTATCCCGTCCAACAACACGATAGTCTTCGGCGGTTCTAGCGTTAAACTCGTTGTGCTTGCGACGGACCTCGAGGGGGCCGCGAACCTGACGTCGAACGCGCCTCCTGGCTATGCTTCCGATAATGTTTTTGTCATATACGGCCTGATCAACCCAACGCTTGTCGTGTCTCGTGGAGCTACACTCCAAATGGCCTTCGTTAATTTGGACGGCGGCGACTACCACAATTTTGCGATTTCAACCACACCTCCACCCTATCCATACATGGCCATGCAGGGGATGATGAACTGGCAACAACAAGGGATCGTGCAGATGATGCCCTTCCTGCCACCAGCAAGTTATGCTCAAGGGGTGGCTCACGAATACCCGTACTCCGTAACTCTCAGCACGCAGACCAGCCTTTGGTATCTGTGCACGTATCCAGGGCACGCCCAAATGGGGATGTATGGTGAGGTGCTGGTAAATTGACAGGAAATAATGGGTTATAATCATCGGAGCAGGAAGTAACATGCTCTTGATGCAACAACCCCCGAAGAAGCCGATCTATCTGGATTACAACGCAACTACGCCTATCGATCCCGACGTTCTCAAGGCGATGAATCCCTACCTCCAAGAGTATTTTGGTAACCCGTCGAGTAGCCATCAGTATGGAAGGACTTCGAAGGAGGCCGTCGAGCAGGCAAGGCGGCAGGTCGCAGATCTGATCTCCGCAAGACCAGAGGAGATGGTGCTTACGAGTGGAGGTAGCGAAAGCGACAACCATGCGATCCTAGGCGTGGCACTAGCGAACAGGAAAAAGGGCAGGCACATGATAACCTCGCGGATAGAACATCCCGCCGTCACAGAAACCTGCAGGTACCTGCAGGATAGACTTGGCTTCAGCGCAACCTATCTGCCGGTGGATGAGTATGGAGCCGTCAGCCCGGAAGATGTGGAAGATGCAATTACAGATGAGACCATTCTGATCACAATAATGCATGCCAACAACGAGGTCGGAACTATCGAACCGATAGAAGAGATAGGAGAGATAGCCAAGAGGTGCGGGGTGCTCTTCCACACCGATGCCGCCCAATCGTGTGGAAAGACAGAGGTTGACGTCAATAGACTAAACGTAGACCTTCTAACCATCGCCGGGCACAAAATGTACGCTCCGAAGGGCGTGGGAGCGCTTTACATCAATAGCGGTGTTAGCATAGACAGCTTCATCCACGGCGCGGGCCAGGAGATGGGCAGAAGGGCGGGCACCGAGAACGTTCCCTACGTGGTTGGATTGGGAACCGCGTGCGAGATTGCAAGGGAAGCGCTCCCCGCATTTGGGGAGAGGCTCAGGGTTCTGAGAGACAAGCTGTATGCAAGCATACTGGAAGGGATTGGAAGGGAAGGGATTGGAAGAGAAGAGATCAGACTAAACGGTCATCCTGAGAAGAGGCTTCCAAATACGCTCAACATCAGCATGGGAGGAATAGTTGGAGAGCACTTCCTGAGCGAGATTCCTGAGATTGCAGCCTCTACGGGCTCAGCCTGCCATTCAGGTTCCGTCGAGCCGTCGGCGGTGTTGCTACAGATGGGGCTGAGTAAAGAAGAAGCGCTCGGTGCCGTGCGTCTGAGCCTGGGCCGTTGGACAAATAATGAAGAAATCGAATTTGCTTCCAAATTGATTGTTGAGCGCTACATCAGGGCGATCGGGGTACGGCAAGCTACTCCCTGACACAGTGATTTTTCTGTTCACACGTTGGACGATGAAACAAAACGCTCTCCGGCGCGGCAGATCGCCTCGAGGATTCCAAATTCCAGCTCACGAACGCCCTTGTCAAACGCCTTGCCTTCCCAGCTGGAACTGTTCGTGACATGTGCCACAACCCCTACTGGAAACCGGCGCGCAGCAGAGAAGGCGAAAAGTGATGCCGCTTGCATCTCCACAGCAAGCACCCGTGCCTTGGCGTGACTGGCCAGCTGCTCCTCCGTTTCGCGGTAGGGGGCATCAGTAGTCCACACAGTTCCGGACCGAACAGGCAGAGGCTGTGTTCGGAGTTCGGATTCAAGGAGGCTTGCGACCTCAGAGGGTGCATCAACCATTGCAGCCGGTGGCAGATAGTGGTAAGAAGTCCCTTCATCGCGGACGGCGCGTGTGACTGCGACAAGTCCTGGCACGGGCATCGTAGAAGATACCCGACCGGCCGAGGTCAGCCCCAGTACTACACGCGCGCCAGAGATTGTCATCTGTTCCGCGACCAGAACCGCGTATGGTCCTCCGATCGTGCGGGGGACGATGCCGCAGGTGATGCCGTCCACCTCGAGCGAGAACATGGATGTGTGAAAGCATGCCCATGACCTGCAGGGCCGGACCTTGCCTGTGGAAACCAGCCAATCCGTGAGATCGCCGTCAAACTCGAGCAAACATATCTGCGGAATGGGTTCCCGCGAAAGGTGTCTGTCTGCACGAACCGCCTCCATGAGAGCCTCGGGAGAGAAGGCCGTAGGCGCGTCCAGAGCATGGCCGAATAGAGGGAGGGAGTCCTTCATCAGCTGCCGTTCATGGCAAGACACTGTAAGCCTTTTGCACTACCCTACGCTCAGTCGTTTCCCTGGATAGGTTTGCTTTCGCGTAGCGTAATCGTTCGGATGCCGGGACAGCGATTCGAGCTCCATATACGTCAACAACCATGACCTGCTATAGGCCTGCCTTCTGGCCGTCGCTCACTTCCTCGAGAAGCTGGCCTCCAAGCGTTCGGGGACTCCCCATGTTCCTTCTTCGCCGCTACAAGGCGCGTCCTTATTCAGCCTTAGCACGGCCCAAGGCATGAGTAGAGACGTAATCGCTCATCTTGTACAACCCGCCGGCTGAAACGCTCGTATTTGACGAGGAGATGTCCAGAACCTCTCACAGACATGAAATCACTTATTAACTATTAGTTAATATCTATCGTTGCTGTGGCATACCCGAAGCGTGTCTGGAACCATGCGACCAGTTACGCGTCGTACGTGGGGAGTCGTGCCACCTCACTGCAGCAAGATGTAGCCGGCTTCCTTCGGATTTCAGATTGCCAATGTGGAGCCACATGTGCGACGGGAACATTTCCCCCTCGACCACCAATGCTGGAAGTGAACCCCTGAGCCCGTGAATAGCCACGCCGACTCTAGGGTCTTGAGCGCCATGAAGGACCTAGGGCTTACCGAATACGAGGCGAAGCTCTACACCGTTTTGGCGTTGAAGTCAGGCAACGTATCTGTATCCGAGATCAGCAGGCTCTCTCGGGTTCCTTACACCAAAGCCTACAGCACCCTGTCGTCGCTGGAGGAGAAGGGACTCGTTGAGGTCATGCGAGGCAAACCCGTCCTCTACAGGGCGATCGAGCCAGAGACCGCGCTTGCTGATATGGCGAGAGGCATGGTAGATAGAATCTCGAAGGCATCGGAGGAAGCTGTCCTAGCGCTGAGGGAACTTGGGACCACCTCACCCGAGGCTACGGAGCATGGCGCTTCGTGGAACATATCCGGCAAGAGGAACGTCGTGAACAGACTGGTCGAAGAGCTGGAGCGCGCCACGGCCAAGGTGAAGTTCGTGTTCCCGAACTTGTCGCTGCTTGACGCGCGAATCCTGGCCAAAGTACTGTCGGCGTCGCGGAGGTTGGGTGTTCAGATGCTGCTATCGCCCGCAGACAGGGGAGTCATTGAAGCGAAGGATTCCAAGGCGACGGTGAGGTACAGCGACTACGTCAGGTCGAGATACGCGCTCTTCGACGACAGATACTCGCTCATGATCGCGGTCGAAAGCCCTGACATCTGGACTGGCGTGTTTGAGACGTGCGGGAACTGCACGCGCCAGTCGCTTGAACATTTCAACCTGGCATGGGACGCTGCGAAGACAGATTAGCTGACAATCTTGACCGAATTGACAGCACCCGAAGGTGAAAACCTGGCGGGAGGAGGTTCGGCTGTCCCGCGGCTGGGGCTGCGCGCGAATCTGCCGCAGTTCGTTCTCTTCTCCGTCCTGACGTTATGGATAGGCTGGTTCCTTGGGATGGAGAGGGTTGTTGTTCCGCTCCTGGGTGCAGACGCGTATCACATTTCATCTTTCGTCCTCATAACCTCGTTCATAGCCGTCTTTGGCTTCACAAAGGCGATCCTGAACATGGCCGCTGGGAGGTGGTCGGACAGGCTCGGCAGAAAGCCGATACTGATCATCGGTTGGATAATCGGCCTCCCCATTCCGTTCATCCTGATATTTGCCCCCACTTGGTCTTGGGTCATACTCGCAAACGTCCTGATGGGTTTCAACCAGGGACTCACCTGGACCATGACAGTAACCTCGAAGATTGATATCGTTGGGCCAAGGCGAAGGGGTTTCGCTCTCGGCGTCAACGAATTTTCCGGATACATCGGTCAAGCGAGCGGTGTCCTGATCGTCGGCTTCATCGCGGCATCATACGGGTTGAGGCCGTTCCCGTTCTATTTTGGCCTTGCAGCTGTGGTCCTAGGTCTTGCCGTCTCCGTTGCGCTTGCCAAGGAGACGAGGGGCTACACCAAGCTCGAGCATCCCGAAGGTGATGCCAGGGCCATCGGCGGTCAAAGTGGCAGTGGCGCTCATGACAAATCTCCCTCCGGCACCTCTTCATTCTTCGACATCTTTTCGTTGGTGAGCTGGCGAAACAGGACCCTGTTCTCATGCAGTCAAGCAGGACTCGTAGAGAAGTTCACAGACACGCTGCTTTGGGCGATCTACCCGCTGTTTCTTGCTGCCAAAGGCGTCGACCTGATCACGATCGGATTCATAGTCGGCCTGTACCAGGTGGTCTGGGGCGTGTTCCAGCTCTTTACGGGTGCCTTTTCTGATGCGGTTGGACGAAAGCCACTCATAGTATCGGGAATGTGGCTGATGAGCTTTGGGATCCTGCTCGCCGCTATCGAGGAATCCGTCCCCTTCTTCTATCTTTCAAGCATCGTAATCGGCGCTGGCATGGCGCTCGTCTATCCAGTGCTCTTGGCCAGCGTCTCGGACGTCGCGCCCCCTGAAGAGAGAGGGGCTATCCTCGGAGTGTACCGTTTCTGGAGGGACTCGGGTTACGGCTTTGGGGCCCTGTTGATCGGAGGGATAGCGGATGCATCTGGGGTAGTATCCTCCTTCTACTTCAGCTCGATTGCGTTGTTCATCTCGGGTCTCATAGCGTTGATGCTAATGAAAGAGACTCTGAAAGTGCAGCCCGCCTATGAAAAGTTGTAGAACAGGAAGCCGCGTCTTGGGAGGCTCAAACCCGGCTCTTTAGCGAGGTGGAATGAATGGTTTCTTGCCGCAGATTCGTTGCCCGAACGGTCGTCGTCAAAACAATTTATGTTGCAGTTGGGGACATGAATGCCAGGTTGACTCCCAGTTCCGCCAGCGGATTCATCATAGGGCTTGTGGGAGGCGTCATTGACTTCGCGTCCGGGGCAGGACTATTGCTCGGCGGCACACAGCAGACTCCGATGGAGAGCACCAGTGTGCCCCTCTGAATGAGGCGGTGGCGCTCGGGCTATTTGTGCTGGGGGCAATCGTGATCTTGACTGCGGCCGTATCTATCATGTCCGTCCGGAGGGGGCGCCCTAAGCTTCTCTCCGGATCGATGGTTGCTTACGGGATCGTCATGCTCCTGGTTGGAGGTTCGATGGCAGGAGGCTTGGTCGCGATGATGAGCACGCCACTCTACGGATATGCCATGATTGTCGTGGGAATCCTAATGATTGCGAACGGCTCGATCATGTCGAGAGCTCGGATGAGGATGTGAGACGGGGCAGCGCCTGAGGTCTGAATGACAGCTATGTTTGCATTAGCACGATGGTTCAGGTGGCGCCCCAGCGTCAGGTCAAATGATGCACTTTGTAGGGCTGCTACCACCAGCATAGAAGCTAGCCACTCGCACATCATCTTCAACACGGAACTCCTCGCTGACGTGTATGCGAGTCTGGCATACGGCCCCACCGCCCGAAGTATCTTCAGCTCCGCCTTCATCAGATGATCCTGGTCCCCCTGCCTTGAGGCAATCTCTTCAATCGTGGCGTGTTTAGGCAGGTTGTAATAATCCATCTGCGTCGCAGCCATGAAAGCAGAGAGCTGCTTTGAAGGCCCAGCGAGCCCAGGAACTCGCCCACGGCGCATCCGCAGCCTGCGTCCAATTCCCCCGACCCCGCTCTTCCTAGGGGGCGAAGTCCCTTCCGGCCCGAACCCTTGGCGTTCCGCACCATGCCTATTACGTCGCTGTATGCCCCAGGCAACGTTCTAGTCGGCTCCTTTCGCTGTCTCCCTACCCCACACTTTACAGTTAAAACTCGGGGGTGAACGGGCAGGGCCACGCTCGACAAGGTGATGATCCGCCCCCGATATCGGGCCAAAAACCACCAATTTTGTTAAAAGTAGGGGGTGTATTTGCCCTGGTGTTGGCCGTCACTACCGCCTTTGGCAAGCCCATAATCAAGGAGAGGGTCCGGATCCTCCGCCCCGCGGAGTACAACGCCTTGAGAGAGGGGGCCAGGGAGCTGGACAACAAGACCAACCTGGACGCCCTGACCCTGACGGGCCTCCGGTACGTCGAGGCGCAGCGGCTCAAGGAGAACAAGGACTGGTTCGACGGCACGTTCATCCACCTGCCCGAGGCCGCGCTGCTGAAGGCGAAGAGGAAGCAGAAGGAGAGGTGGGTCAGGGTCAGCCCCCGCGGCTCCAGCGTCCTGCAGTACTTCTTCACTGCGAAGGCGCTCCCCTCCTACAAGACCTGGACCGAGAACCTCGAGAGGTGGGCGAAGAGGTCGGGCCTCGACCCGGTCGGGCTCTCTCCCAAGACGACCAGGAAGACCTGGGAGTCGTGGCTCGTCAGCTGCTACCCAGAGCGGACCGCGGAGATCTTCCTGAGCCAGGGGCACACGACGATGACGTCCCTTCACCACTACCTGAACATGCCCTTCCTCCAGAGCGACAAGGAGCAGATGCTCGAGTGGACCGGCGGGTTATTCGAGAAGTAAAGGGCAGTTCACGCGAATCCGGTCGGGCCCGCTGATAATTAGCTTAGAATGTGCTCCGATTGAGGCAAATCGACTTATTCTCGCCATTATTCTTTTGCATCAGCTGTCCGCCCCTCATGATGGGGAGAGCAAGAGTTTTTCTGTGACCTCCCGTCCTTGCGTTCCATGGCTCACGGGAATCTGGCAATCATCCTAGCGACACTTGGAATTGCCGGAATAGGGTTCGCGACCCTTGCCTTGCCCTTGGTTACTGGGACTCAACATACGACTTCGGCGGGTACCTCGGTGAGTGACACCATCACGACTATCACCGCAACGCCGACCGCAGTCGCCAACAATCTGTACGACTGCCCTAAAGTCGAGACGGTCGGGAACCTGACGTGGACCTTCAATCCTTGCGAAGGAGGACCATTTACAACTGACTTCACGTCTAGCGCACAAGCCAACGGGACTCTCGACTCCCCACAGGTCCAGGCTTTCATCAAGAACGCCTACGAATATCATGTCGTCTATTTCAAGCAGAAAATGGGAGAAGGCAACCAAACCGTAGATCATTCAAGCCTTGCCCAAGCAATACTCAATGTCACGGGGACTCAGCTAGTAAGAGGAAACTGGTCCACCGGATATCAGGTGTCCTATGTGGGCAACAGCATTCTGAACGTGACGATCGTACAGGTCGCTCCTTCGTCGTACGAAGTGTCGCACCTGTCGGTCTACAATCTTCCCGACAGGAACACGTCACTAGGGTTCACAGCGCAACAGCAGAAAGTGATTGGGGCGGCGGCCTCAGATGCCAAGGCAGAGCAGCTGATGGCGGGACGACCGTACTACGTCGTATTCGTTTCACCTTTGATGAACAATATGTACTTTGTCGGGCCGCAGTGTCCCGGCTACAATGGAAATTCTTCTGTCGTCGTCCAGTCATACGACGTCCAATTCGACCAGGTCAACGGATACATCAATGTCCAAGTCTACGTGGATGGAAGTTTCAATGTCTTGTCGAGAACCATGTCCGATCAGCCTTACCGTTCCCTCACTGGATACGGCAACGGCCTCGTGATAACCGATCCCTGGATAAGCGGGTACGTCGAGCCTCCGCAATTCCAAAACTGCCCGCAGTGAAGAGAACGGTGGAGTTGATCAAGCCAGACCATCTTCATCGACATCGGCGCATAGAAATCCCGAACAATGATACTAGGCGGACCTTCCCCCTTTGTAGATGTCATCATCTAGCTTAGGAGGGAATCCATTTTGAGAACCTGTTCAGGGGCGGGCCCCGTCGGACCCGCTCCCACCCGCGTTCGAGGCCCAGCGTTGATAGGAGCGCCCCAGAGGGCATGGCCGAGGCACAGAGGGAGGAGGCGCTCGGTCTCACGCCTTTCGGCCTCGACTGCTGACTTAGAGCCAGTCCGAAAATTAGTTGAGCGACCTTCACAATCTGTTCTGTGAGCATTCTCTCACGGGATGATACGGGCCATAGGCTCGGTATCATCGATTGGCACAATTGCAGTCTCTCGTTGAAGAAACCCTGGGTGTGGACCCTCAGTACCAGATCCCAGACACCCTATGGGGGAGGATGAAGCCGCTCATCCCTCCTCACAAGAAGAAGACCAAGAGGGGCCGTCCCAGGATGGACGACAGGAAGGCGATGAACGGCATATTCTTCGTGGCCAGGACGGGATGCCAGTGGAAGGCCCTCCCTCGCTCGTTGGGGAAGAAGAGCACGGTGCACGACCGCTTCCAGGAGTGGAGGAAGGCGGGGGTCTTCGAGGAGATGTGGCGGCGGAGCCTCCTCGACTACGACTCGATGAAGGGTATAGACTGGGAGTGGCAATCGATGGACACCACGATGACGAAAGCACCTCTCGGGGGGAAAAGTACCGGGCCCAACCCCACCGATAGGGCGAAGTCGGGGACCAAGAGGAGCATCTTGGTCGATGGGTACGGCGTGCCAATCGGGCTCGCCGTCGCGGGGGCGAACAGACACGACATCAAGCTCGCGGAGAAGACGCTCGAGAGCATGCCGATTGAGAGGCCGCGACCGACTCGTCGGGAGCCTCAGAACCTGTCCCTCGACAAGGGATATGACTTCCCGAGCATAGACGAGCTCGTCGACGAGTGGGGTTACACGGGCCACATCGCGAGGAGGGGAGTCGACCAGTCGAAGAGGAGGAGGATCCCAAGATATCGAGCGAGGAGATGGGTGGTCGAGAGGACGCACTCGTGGATGAACAGGTTCAGGCGCCTGCTCATCAGATGGGAGGAGAAGAAAAAGAACTACCTCGCAATGCTACATCTCGCCTGCGCGTGGATCACATGGCAGGCAGCCGGCATACATTGGAGGTGATATCTTACGCGCTGGCTAGGGTGAACGAATGGCCGAGACGGAGACTCTTCCCCGGGCGCCCTATTGCGTGGAGTTTGTGACGCTGACGACCCGGAAGAAGAGGCGCCCATGAATCAGCGGGTAAGGCACGCCAGGGATTGTACTGCATTGCGAGCTCGAAGAGTTCGCGTTGGAGGTGCAATAGCCGCTCCAGGTCGAGAGGTCGCCGCATCCGCCGTTAGGTACGTCGCTGATGGGCGAGACGTTCCCGGCGACCACCTGGCCGTACCAGGGGCACTGCTCCGCCGTTTGGCTCTGCATGAG
>Ga0307372_10003671_pt1 | contig 24322 bp, 24 predicted proteins | sample OX1MG_FD_202533 | JGI IMG/M metagenome (GOLD analysis project Ga0307372, IMG submission 202533) | Soil microbial communities from Risofladan, Vaasa, Finland - OX-1 | ecosystem: Environmental > Terrestrial > Soil > Coastal area > Acid sulfate soil | place: Finland: Risofladan, Vaasa | collected...
TGGCCCAGTGGCCAATTTTGCCGCCTTGTTACACATGACTGTGCACTCACTCACCAAATCCTCCATCTTTTTCACGGTAGGCCACGCTACCCAGAGGGCTGGGACCCAGATCATGGACAAAATCCGCGGGCTCATCACCATCAACCCGACAGTGGGCTGGGGACTGATGCTCGGTACGCTCGCAATCCTGGGGATGCCACCGTTCGGAGTATTCGCCAGTGAATTCCTCATCCTCATCACCGCGATGCGCGATCATCCGTGGGCTATTCCAATCCTGTTGCTCGGTCTTGGGGTCGCGTTTGGAGCGATCTTCACGCGTGTACAGGCCATGGTCTTCGGCGAAACCAACTTGCAGCGTCTGCCACATCCGCCGGCCCTGATACCCGTGTTTGTGCACATTGCAATCGTGCTAATGCTCGGTCTGTATATTCCACCCCACCTTGCGGCCTGGTACCGCGAGGCCGCTCGTTTAATTGGATAACGTGGCATGGATTACGAATATTTCGGCCTGAAATTCGAAACAGTACCGGGTGCAGTTGCGGTGCGCCGTGCGGTGGTGAATATTGAAGAACTGCATGATGTCTGCAAGGCTGAATATGAGGACGGCGGTTTACTGCATGCAGTATGGGGATCCGATGAGCGCGACCGGGAAGGTGGATTTCTGCTGCACATCGTGTTGCAAGACAAGATGGGTCTAGTGCTTCTGGAAGTCCCATTGAATACTGCGCAACCCAACTTTCCCAACTTGGCGGACATTTTCCCGGCCGCAGGCCGCATGCAACGTGCTATCTATGATCTGCTCGGTGTGCGCGCGCAGGGAAGTGATACACGTTCCTGGCTACGTCATGAGAGTTGGCCCACCGATTACTTCCCCTTGCGGCGAGATAGTGTTGACCGCAAAATCCTTACCACGCAGGAGGAGAATTATCCGTTTGTACGCGTCACCGGCGATGGCGTACACGAAATTGCGGTGGGGCCGGTGCACGCGGGTATCATCGAGCCTGGTCATTTCCGTTTCTCAGTGGTCGGGGAAAAAGTTTTACGCTTGGAAGAACGCTTGGGGTATACGCACAAGGGCATAGAAAAATGCTTCGAAACGCAGCGCGCCATGGAAGGACAACGCCTCGCAGCCCGCATTTCAGGCGACTCTGCTGTGGCGTTTTCTTGGGCCTATTGCATGGCACTCGAAGGGCTTTGCAATGTCACGCCACCATTGCGTGCGCAGTGGCTGCGGGCTTTGTGCTTGGAGCGGGAACGCATTGCCAATCATCTCGGCGATTTGGGAGCACTCGGCAACGATGCAGGGTTTGCAGTGGGCCTCGCTCAGTTCTCCCGCCTTAAGGAGAATCTGCTGCGTGATAATCAGCGTGCCTTTGGTGTGCGCTACCTCCTGGATGCGCTTACTCCAGGTGGCATGCGCCTCGATCTGGATGAATTTAACCGCTGCGCTTTGCTCGAAGCAATTCCAGCTCTTGTAAAGGAAATTAATACACTCCGCGAAATCTACGATGATCATGCCGGGTTACAGGACCGATTCGTTGGCACCGGTCGTGTGCAACCTGCACTCGCCAGACAACTCGGGCTCATCGGTCTAGCGGGACGCGCGAGCGGACAAGCTTGGGATGTGCGTTGCGATCATGCCCATATACCTTATGACACGCTCGCCGTGCGCATGACAGGTCGGCTCCAGGGTGATGTTGCCGCCCGCGTGGCAGTGCGCTTCGAGGAAATCCTTGAATCGTTGCGTCTGTGTCAAATCCTGCTTGGAAACCTGCCCGAAGGTGGCGTGCACCTAGCTATTCCAACAGTGCCCGCGAATCGACTTGGTATAGGCTGGGTCGAGGGTTGGCGCGGACCTGTATTGGTTGCTCTTGAAACTGCGACTGATGGAGGCATCCGCCATTGTCATGCCCATGATCCATCTTGGCAGAACTGGCCAGTGCTGGAACATGCCGTCATAGGCAACATCGTTCCGGATTTCCCGCTCATCAATAAATCTTTCAACCTGTCCTACAGCGGACAGGACCTCTGACACGGATATACCCATGCTGCGCACCTTGAAACAAATTATCCGGATTGGCATCCTTTCCGAGCCCGCACCTCGGCCCGCTGCGCAAGAAATCGAGCCGGATGCTATACGGAAAAAGATTCAGCGCATCTATGGCCGCGCACTATGCATCCGGCACGTGGATGCTGGTTCCTGCAACGGTTGTGAACTGGAGCTCCACGCGCTCAATAACCCCTATTACAACCTCGAAGGGCTAGGTATCAAGTTCGTAGCAAGCCCCCGGCATGCTGACCTGTTGCTGGTGACTGGGCCGGTTTCGCGGCACATGGAAAGCGCGCTGAGACGTAGCTATGAGGCCATCCCGGAACCAAAATGGGTCCTCGCACTAGGCGACTGCGGCTGCAACGGCGGTCTCTTCGGCTGCAGCTATGCTAGCGTGGGTTCAGTGGACAATGTCATTCCGGTGGACGTTAAGGTTCCAGGTTGTCCACCCACACCCAGTGCGATACTGAGTGGAATTCTCTCCATTCTCGACAAGCCGCGTGCCAGGGAGTCACGTAAATAATTCAATTCCCAGCGTGGCACTGGTAACGGAATCTTCAATATCAGACGTGCGTCAGCAGCTGCTCCACGAGCACTTGTGCCTGGGCTAGATAACTCGTGCCGAACAGGTTCAGGTGATTGAACACATGATATAGATTGTAAATGTTGCGCCGCACTCGATATCCGTCATCCAGTGGCCACACAGCTTTATAAGCTGAATAAAATTCCGGTGGAAACCTGCCAAACAGTTCCGTCATGGCCACATCCGCTTCGCGATCGCCATAATAGACAGCCGGATCGAAAATCACCGGCTCGCCAGTTTCCGATACGCCCCAGTTGCCGCCCCAGAGATCGCCGTGCAACAGCGATGGCTTGGGGATATATCCCTCAAAAAATGCCGGCAGCCTTTCCAGAAGTAGAGTGCCCTGCGTCTGCAATTGCCCACGGAAACCGTTTTCCGCCGCCAGCCGCAACTGGAAACCAAGGCGGTGTTCGCGGAAAAATTTCAACCAGTCATCCGAGCATGCGTTGAATTGCGGCGTGGCGCCGATGAAGTTGTTGCGTCGCCAGCCAAAGCGCGCGCTCAGGCATTGATGTTGATGCGCCAGCGCCTCACCCAGGCGAGCCGCAGCCTGACCGGTTTTACGGCCCAGCTCCAGCCATTCCAGGACCAGAAAGGCTTCACCATCCCCTTCACCTGTTCCTAATACTTTTGGCACCCATATGGCACCAGCCTCCGCAAGCGCCTTAAGGCCATCAGCTTCTGCATTGAATAGTTCCAGTGCATCAGCTTGGGTCTTCACGAACCAGATGCGATCGCCGCAGGTTACCCGCCAGCGGGATCCGCCCACACCCTGACCCAGTGATTGCCAGTTGCAATCATCACCCATGCTGGCTTCGCGCAGAAGTTGTTCGATGACGGAACGGCTTGTACTCATGAGAGCATTTGACCGGAAACAAGCTTAAGAATGCAATCATCTGCTCCTGGGTGGAGAAGAATTGTTGCTACGAGCTTGAATAAAATCGAATACGAGCAAAATCCGCGCATTTGATGCGCAATGAACCGTGCTCAGGCGAGCAGTTGCGAGATGCGCTTGTGCAATGGACTGGTGCGCGGGAAATGCGCCAGCAAGAATTCCATCTGGTCAGCCAGGATACGGCGGCCTTTCAGGAAAATGTATTCGGCATGGTTGGGTGTGAACGGCACCGCCAGCAGTTGCAGGCCTGATTCTTCCGGCGTGCGCCCGGCCTTGTGGTTGTTGCAGCGCTTGCAGGACGCGACCACGTTGTTCCAGGTATCGGTTCCACCGCGGCTCAATGGCGTCACGTGTTCGCGCGACAGTTCACGCGCTGAAAAGCGCTGGCCACAGTACATGCACAGATTGGCATCGCGCTTGAACAAGGTATGGTTGTTGAGTGGCGGCACGTAATGCTCGCGAGCCTTGGCGAGCGCATGATTGTTGCCATAGGTGGCGATGATGGAATTGACATCGACCGTGCTCTGCTGACCGGTCCTGGCACAGATGCCGCCGTGCAGTCGGTACAGGAGCGTGCCGCAGCTATAGGCTACCTGCTCGAGGTAATGGAGTTTTACCGCGTCCTCATAACCGATCCATTCGAGCGGCATGCCGGCCGCATCGGTGCGCAATACTTCTTGGGAAAGGTCGTACACAAAAGCAGCCATAATGCTTCTCAAGGGGCGAATGTTATTGCAGAATTCATCTTAAAAAGCAACGCTAACCCTCTCGGGTTAGGTGTTTTACACTCATGAAAAGTGGCAAAAAACCGGGTCCGCGCTTAAACTGCATGCGGTCCCATATCTCTGCCAAGCCACGCCGGACGCGGCATGGCGGCCCATAGCCAGATTCCGAGAACTATATGGCCATCAAACTTTTCGTACCCAAAGAACAGGCTAGCGGTGAGCGGCGGGTGGCCATCTCCCCAGTGGTGGCAGTCAAGCTCAAGACCCTGAATGTGGAGTTATCCATGGAGAGCGGGGCCGGCGTGTCGGCGGGCTTTCCGGACCAGGTTTTTGCGGATACACGCTTCATCACTGCCGACGACGGCGCTGCCAACGCCGATGTGGTATTCAAAGTGCAAGCTCCATTGCCTGCCGAAGTCGCACATATGCGCGCGGGTTCGATCCTCATCGGCCTGCTGAACCCGCATCGCAATCTCGATACCGTAAAAGCATTGCGCGACCGCAAAGTCACCAGCTTCGCCATGGAACTGGTGCCGCGCATCTCGCGCGCCCAGACGATGGATGCGTTGTCGTCCCAGGCCGCCGCCGCCGGTTACGAAGCCGCGTTGCTGGCCGCCGGCAAGCTCGGACGCTTTTTCCCCATGCTGACCACCGCCGCCGGCACCATCCGTCCGGCGAAAGTGCTGGTAATCGGCGCGGGCGTGGCCGGCCTGCAGGCTATCGCCACTGCACGCCGGCTCGGGGCCATGCTGGAAGCTTACGACGTGCGCGCCGCGGCGCGTGAACAGGTGGAATCCCTGGGAGCGAAGTTCGTGGATACCGGCGTGTCTGCCGAAGGCAGCGGCGGTTACGCGCGCGAACTCACCAGCGAGGAAAAACACAAGCAGCAGGAGATTCTGGCGAAACACGTGGCCCAGGCGGATGCTGTCATCACCACTGCCGCCATTCCCGGACGCGCGGCACCGCGCATCATCACCAAGGCTATGGTGGAAGCCATGAAACCGGGAGCCGTCATCGTGGACCTGGCGGCGGAATCCGGCGGCAACTGCGAACTGACGAAGCCAGGTGAAGACATCCAGCACGGTCACGTGCTCATCAGCGGTCCTACCAATTTACCGAGTTTGCTAGCCGAACATGCCAGCGACATGTATGCCCGCAATCTGCTGAATTTCTTCACACCGCTCGTCAAGGACGGCCAGCTTGTGATTGACTGGAATGACGAGGTGTATGCCAAGAGCGTGCTCACCCATGATGGCGCGGTCAAACACGAGCCGACGCTGAAACTATTAAGCAGTTAACCGAGATGTAATCATGATTGACGGATTCATTGCCTTATACATTTTCATGCTCGCAGCCTTCACCGGTTACGAGGTGATCTCGCGGGTGCCGGTGATCCTGCATACGCCGCTCATGTCCGGTTCCAATTTCGTGCACGGCATCGTGCTAGTGGGCACCATGGTGGCGCTGGGCAATGCCCAAAATCTGGCGGAACAGGTCATCGGTTTCATCGGCGTACTGCTGGCCGCGGGCAATGTGGTGGGCGGTTATGTGTCCACCGAACGCATGCTGGCGATGTTCAAGACCAGCCAGAATAAAAATAAAGGTCCGCGTACATGAACATGCTGCTGCCGGCGCCGCTGATTGACGACCTCATCCAGGCGACTTATTTCATCGCCGCACTCTTGTTCATCATCGGCCTGAAACGCATGAGCTCGCCCAAGGGCGCCAAGAACGGCATTGTCTGGGCCGGCATCGGCATGCTCATCGCCGGCCTCATCACCTTCCTGTGGCCGGGGATGCACAATTACATCCTTATCATCGTGGCCATCTTCATCGGCGGTGTGCTCGCCTGCCGCCCAGGAACTGATCCGCGGCCAATCTCTGGCCCTGGCGCCGGTGATTCTGGCGGTAGTGGGCGGCATCATCGGCGCGGTGTCGTTCTCCGGCAGCCTGATCGCATTCGCTAAACTCCAGGGTGTCATCAAAAAATCCCTGCGCTATCGCGTCCAGCAAATTGTCAACTCGCTGGTGCTAATCGTTACCGTGGCGCTCGGCATCTGGATCATTGTGTTGCATGGCACTGCGCCCATGTACGTGGTCATAGCGTTCTTCGCGCTGGCGTTGCTGTTCGGCATCCTCGTGACCCTGCCCATCGGCGGCGCTGACATGCCGGTGGTCATATCCCTTTACAACGCCGCCACCGGTCTGGCGGTGGCCTTCGAAGGTTTCGTGATCGGTAATGCCGCCATGATTATCGCCGGCATGGTGGTAGGCGCGGCCGGCACGTTGCTGACCCAGTTGATGGCCAAGGCCATGAACCGTTCCATCGCCAATGTGCTGTTCAGCAATTTCGGCGAAGTCGCGAGTGGCAGCGCTGCGGATATCACCGGCAGCCTCAAGCCCATCGATGCCGCCGATGCCGGCGTGATGATGGCCTACGCCAACAAGGTCATCATCGTGCCTGGCTACGGCATGGCCGTGGCCCAGGCCCAGCACAAGATCTGGGAACTGACGCAGCTACTGCAAAACCGCGGTGTCACGGTGAAGTTCGCTATCCATCCGGTGGCGGGCCGCATGCCGGGGCACATGAATGTATTGCTGGCGGAAGCCGGCGTGCCCTACGACCTGATTTCCGACCTGGAAGACATCAATCCGGAGTTCGCTACCGCCGACGTGGCGCTCATCATTGGCGCCAACGATGTGGTGAACCCGGATGCGCGCAACAAACCCGACAGCCCCATCTATGGCATGCCCATCCTGAATGCCGACAAGGCCCGCAACACCATCGTCATCAAGCGCGGCCAGGGCCGCGGCTTCTCCGGCGTGGAGAACAGCCTGTTCTACATGGACAACACCCGCATGCTGTATGGCGACGGCCAGGAAGCGGTGACGCGGCTGATCCAGAGCATCAAAACCACCGAATAATCGGCAAAACATTGTAGAAACAAAACCCCCCATTCAAGTGGGGGTTTTGTTTTACAGGCCTCAAACAGAATGGATCATCTATGCGGCGGCGGATGTTTGGCGCGCCAGTGCCCACGGAATCGCTCGCGCTGTGCCGGCGTCATGTTCTTCCAGCGCTGCCGCAATGCCTGGCGTTCTTCCGGCGACAGTTGCTGGAACTTCTGGAATTGTTCACGGATCCGCTGCTGCTCGGCCGGCGGCAGTTTCTGGAAGGTTTGATAGCGCTGCCGGATCTGCGCGCGCTCCTCGGGTGTCAGTTGTTGCCAGCGTTGCATGCGCTGACGGGCACGCTCACGCTGTTCGGGTGTCATCTGTGCCCAGCGGTCCGCACCCCGTTGCAGGCGTTGCTGGCGTTCGGCTGGCAGCGTCGCCCATTTATCCTTGAGTGGCGCGAGCATCTGTTGCTGCTGCGGTGTCAGGCTCGACCAGGGCACCTGGTCTGCCGGTACGCTGGGCACTGCCGCATTCGGCGCAGAGCCTGTCGGCGGATCGGCAATAACTGGTGTGCTGGCCATCACCAACAAGCCGACCGCCAGCAGCATGGTAAATAACTGTCTCATGGGCTTTGTTCCCAATCCCCCGCATGCGTGGGCGGCGGTTCCTTGACAGGTGGCGTGGGTTTACCCTCGTGAGGCATCTGATCCTCGGCGAGCTTACCGGGATCGATGCGCGCAAATGTCATGGGGTCCACCCACGCACCATCGCTGCCCTGCCAGGAGCCGAGGAATTCCAGTAACTCTGGATCCACCTTGGGCGGCGGCTGGACAGGGTTCTGATCAGCCGCGAAAGCCGGTGTTGCGAACAACAAGGCTGCCATCAGCAGCCAGCAGTGCTTATCCACTGCTATTGTCTCCGGAATCACTCTGGGGTGCAGTCTGCTGCTGGACTTGCAGCCAACGGTAGAAATCCATGTCGGCATACATGTCGAGATTGTCATTGCCGAGCACGATGGCCATGTCTTCGGTATTGTTGCCGGTGGCGAAAGGCACCGCTGGTTGGGAATTCTGATTCCACCAGAGAACACCACTCGCGAACGCCACTAACAAGACCACCATCGCGCCGGCAGGCAATGCCCAGGAACGCCGATGCCATAAGGTCGGATGTGATGTGGCGGATTCCACAGCGCGCATACGGGCCACACGTAAACGCGCCAGTACCCGGGTGTCGAGCTGGTCAAGGCTATCCACAAAGGCCGTACGGGCCTTGTGGAGAAAAGTTGTCTCAGAATTTGTATTCATCACCAATGTTCCCCCAAGGTCTGCCGCAGGCTGTGTACCGCCCGCGACAGATGGGTTTTGACGCTGCCTTCCGAGCAGCCCATGGACTTTGCAGTATCCGCCACGTCCAGTCCCTCCAATATACGCAGCAGGAAGGCTTCCCGTTGACGTCCCGGCAAGGCCGCCAGTGCGGTTTCCAGGGCTTGCATGGCCGCACCCTGGGCCAGCTGCTCCGAGGGATCCCGCCCCGCCGGGTCGGGGGCTGCCTCGATGGGATCCAGCGGGTCGTCTTCCGCGTCCCGCTGGCCGCCGAAGAAGCTTATAACCCGGTTGCGGACCGTCCGGCGGCGCTGGCAGTCGCGGATACGGCTTTGCAGAATGCGGTAGAACAGCGGCGGCCACTCTTCCCGAGGACGTTGCGCGTAGCGTTTGGCCAGTTGCAGCATCGTATCCTGGACGGCATCGAGCGCGTCCTCTGGATTGCGCAGAGCCATCTGGGCGATGCGGAAGGCACGCCGTTCCACGCTGGCCAGAAACGCATTCAGATGGGCTGCGGTATCCAGATGATCCTCGCATCAAGCAGCTTCAAACTGTTTCCTGTCAATCACCAAGCCTCGGACACGACAGGTCCGTACCATAGGCACCAAAGGTTATCATGCTCATCGCAGGGCGTGGATCAGGCAGAGCGCCTCTGTTTAAACTGCTGGCCTAGCGAACCAGCTGCGCAAGTGCTTGATACATATTTCAACGCGTTGATTCCCATGAAAATTATCGGCGGACAAAAATTACCCAATCTGACACCCCGCTGTCATATCTGCGGAATTAACCTGCTTGCTGACAAAGCATCCACAAGTTTATCCACAGAATGTGTGGATAAAAAAACCGACCAGTGAAGTCCATGCAGAATTATTACCTGCGCGTGGCGGTGCCATCGCCAGTGTACGGGCATTTCGACTATCTGCCGCCCATTGATTTTGAAATAAGCTCGCTGCTTCCGGGTATGCGTGTGCGGGTTCCCTTCGGCAAACGCCACGTGATCGGCGTGTTGATGGAAATAGCCGCCTACACGGATATCCCGCTCACCCGGCTGAAACACGCACATCAGGTCTTGGATGAAGCCCCACTGATTCCCGCAGACATGCTGGCACTGGCCCGCTGGGCAGCGGACTACTACCACCATCCCATCGGTGAGGTGATTCAGGCGCTGCTGCCAGTGTCGCTGCGTCAGGGCAAAACCGCTGACCCGCAGGAGCTTAACGTCTGGCGGCTCACGGATGCCGGCAGCCAAGTGGATGCCGCAGCGCTCAAGCGTGCGCCCAAACAGTCGGCATTGTGGAAATTGCTCGCACAGCATCCCGAAGGCCTGAATGCCGCAAGCCTGGATGACCAGTTTCAGCGCTGGTCAACGCCATTGAATATCCTGATAAAGCGCGGCTGGGTGGAAAAGATTCAACGGCCACCCGAGCATGCCGGCATCCAGAAACCCACTGCGCATGTTGTCCTGAATGCTGCGCAAGCGACAGCCGCGGAAAAGATCCGTGCTGCGCTGGGTAGCTTTCAGGCATTCCTCCTGGATGGGGTTACCGGCAGCGGCAAGACCGAAGTTTATCTCCAGGTCATCGCGGAGACGCTATTGCGAGGTCGGCAGGCGCTGGTGCTGGTGCCTGAGATTGGGCTCACGCCGCAATTGCTCGAGCGCTTCCGCACCCGCTTCGGCACAGTGGCGGTATTTCATTCAGGACTGAGTGATGCAGAGCGGCTGGCCACCTGGCTGGCGGCGCGTGATGGCCGAGTACCCGTGGTCATCGGCACGCGTTCGGCGGTTTTTGTGCCGCTCAAAAATCCAGGGGTGATCGTAGTGGACGAGGAACATGACGCATCCTTCAAGCAGCAGGATGGTTTCCGCTATTCGGCGCGGGACATCGCGGTGGTGCGCGCCCAGCGCCAGTCCATCCCCATCGTGCTGGGCTCCGCTACACCCTCACTTGAATCCCTGCACAATGTGGACCAAGTACGTTATGGGCATCTGGCGTTGCCGGAACGCGCCGGCAACGCCCGGCATCCAAGCATGCGTTTGCTGGATATCCGCAGCCGCCCATTGGAGGAAGGCTTATCCGATCTGCTGCTGGATGCCATCCGCCGGCATCTCAAGGTCGATGGCCAGGTGCTGCTGTTCCTCAACCGACGGGGTTATGCCCCCACGGTCATGTGCCATGCCTGCGGCCAGACACTGCAATGCCCGCGCTGTGATGCACGTCTGACCCTGCACAGTAACCGGCTTTTGCAATGCCATCACTGCGGCGCGCAGCGGCCCTTGCCCGCAAGTTGCGGAAACTGCGGCAGCACGGATTTCGGTCATTTCGGTCAAGGCACCGAGCGCATCGAACAGGCGCTCGAACGCTTGTTCCCGGACATTGGCATCGCGCGCATGGATCGTGACAGCACCCGCCGCAAGGGCAGTCTGGAAACCTTGCTGAATGCTATACGCAGCGGTGCGTTCCGCATCCTGGTGGGCACCCAGATGCTCGCCAAGGGCCATGATTTCCCCAATGTCACGCTGGTGGGCATCCTGGATGCGGACCAGGGTCTGTTCGGCGTGGATTTCCGCGCCAGTGAACGCATGGCCCAGCTCATCGTGCAGGTGGCGGGACGGGCCGGGCGCGCTGAGCGCCCCGGCGAAGTGCTGATCCAGACCCATCATCCGGATCATCCGCTGCTGACTCACTTGGTGCGCGAGGGCTACGCCAGTTTTGCTGCCGCCGCGCTGAGCGAACGACGTGTCGCCGGACTGCCGCCCTACGCGGCCATGGCATTGCTGCGTGCCGAGGCTACCGCCGTATCTCCACCACGGGTATTTCTGGAAGCGGCTAAATCCGCGTTCGCGCCCCATTGTGGTACGCAAGTACAGATCCTGGGTCCGGCCCCAGCACCCATGGAGCGCCGCGCCGGGCGTTACCGTGCGCAGCTGTTAATGTTGGCCAGCCAACGCGCACTCTTACAGCAAGCTCTGGCCACCGCGCTACCAACATTGGACACTCTCAAGCAAGTGCGTCGCGTGCGCTGGTCGCTGGATGTGGATCCTGCCGATATGTATTGAAATAACCTTATGCGCGCTTCTACGCTCACAGCCCAGACGGTAGAATTCAATCCTGTGATTCGCACTTCCTCTGGCAGGGATCTTTCGTGAAACAACCGCTTGAAAGCCTCCTGCATACGACACTCAAAAAACTGGTTGGCGATCTTTTCCCGAAAGCCGCCCTGCCCGATGGCCCGCTGCTAGAACGCACGCGTGATCCGGCACATGGTGACTTCGCCACCAATGTGGCCCTGATACTCGCCAAGCAAGCCGGCAGAAAGCCGCAGGAGCTCGCCCAGGCGATCATCCTGGCACTGCCCAAATCCGAACTCGTCTCCAAAGTCGAGATCGCCGATCCGGGCTTCATCAATTTCTTCCTGGCGCCTTCCGCCTACCACACGCAGCTGAAAACATTATTGACTGCCGGTGCGGCATACGGCAGCAACCCGTCGGGCGCGGGCGCACACGCCATGGTTGAATTCGTCTCGGCCAACCCCACCGGACCGCTGCATGTGGGGCACGGACGCGGTGCGGCGGTGGGCGATTGTCTGTGCCGTTTGTTGAAGGCCACCGGTTGGGCGGTGACCCGTGAGTTTTATTACAACGACGCCGGGCAGCAAATCAATAATCTGGCGCTGTCGGTGCAGGCACGCTGCAAGCGCATCGAACCCGACCAGCCCGGCTGGCCCAAGGACGGTTACCGCGGCGAATACATCCAGGATGTGGCGCATGCCTACCTGGCGCGTGAAACCGTACAAGCCGATGGCAAAACAGTCACCGGCAGCGGTAACGCCGATGACCTGGATGCCATCCGGCGTTATGCCGTCGCTTATCTGCGCCATGAACAGGATCTGGATCTGCGCGCCTTCGGCGTGGAATTCGATGTCTATTACCTGGAATCCTTGCTGTATACCGAAGGCCGCGTGCAGCAGACCGTCAATGCGCTCATCGAGCACGGCCACACCTATGAGAAAGACGGCGCCCTGTGGCTCAAGACCACCGAGTTCGGTGATGACAAGGACCGGGTGATGCGCAAGTCCGACGGCAGCTATACCTATTTCCTGCCGGATGTGTCCTATCACGTGAGCAAATGGCAGCGCGGTTATGTCCGCATGATCAACGAACAGGGCGCCGATCATCACTCCACCATTATGCGCGTACGTGCGGGATTACAGGCGCTGGAGATGGGTATACCCAAGGGTTGGCCCGAATACGTCCTGCACCAGATGGTGACGGTGATGCGCGGCGGCGAGGAGGTGAAACTCTCCAAACGCGCCGGCAGTTATGTGACACTGCGCGATCTCATAGACGAAGTCGGCCGCGACGCCACCCGCTATTTCCTGGTGGCACGCAAGGCGGATTCACAGCTTACCTTCGACATCGATCTGGCGCGTTCCCAGACCAACGAGAACCCGGTGTACTACATCCAGTATGCACATGCGCGCATCGCCAGCGTGTTCCGCCAGCTGGCGGAAAAAGGTTTTACATGGGATGCGGAAAACGGCAAAGCCAGTCTGGCAAGACTCACGCAGACCCACGAACAGGCGTTATTCGTAAGCCTGTCGCGTTTTCCGGAGATTGTGGATACCGCTGCGCGCAATCTGGAACCGCATCTGGTGGCCACCTATCTGCGGGAACTGGCCAACGACTTCCATACCTATTACGACGCGCATACTTTCATCGTGGATGACACCGCACTGCGTGATGCGCGCCTCACATTGATCGTCGCTACCCGGCAGGTGTTGCAGAACGGCCTCAACCTGCTGGGTATATCGGCTCCGGAGAGTATGTAATGGCGAAGGATTACAAACACTCTCCCAAACCCAAGGACAAGCCGCGCACGAAAAATTCCGGTTTGCCAGGCTGGGGCTGGTTCATCATCGGCATCATCGTGGCCGCAGTCATCATCAAGGGCGCACCCGAGGTCTGGAAAAAAGTCGAGCAGCGCATCAAGCCCACAGGCCTGGAACAGGCAAAACCATCAGCGCAGAGCGCCTCTAAAGCGCCCGCTGCCAGCAGCACACCGGTGCAGCCGCATTTTGATTTCTACAAACTGCTGCCGTCCTTCCAGGTGGTGATCCCCAGCCAGGACAAGGAAACCCGCTCCGGCGACGTGCCCGGCCCGGTCAATCAACCCGGTACCTACATCCTGCAGGTGGGTTCATTCCAGAGCTACGCCGAAGCCGACAAACTCAAAGCCAACCTGGCTTTGCTGGGGGTTGAAGCCAGCATCCAGCAGGTCAAAGTAAACAACGGCGGTGTCTGGAACCGGGTGCGCATCGGCCCCATCCAGAGCCTCTCCCAGCTCAACGCCATGCGCGCCAAGCTCGCGCAGAATCACATCGAGCCCTTGGTCATCAAGACCAATTAAGGTTTGTTCGCGCGTTCTTCTTGCGGATGCGGGAAATTATTGGTGGAATATTGGGTAATCAACAGTTTTCATGCGACAACTGACTTTTTGAAGTTCTTTTAAAGGCGGCTGGCGTAACGCAAGGTGTCGATCACTGCCAGTAACAAACAGATCATCAACAACCCAACAGCAACCAATCCGTTCAACGGCTGTGCAACGAACATACAGGCAACCCCGAACACGCATAGAAATATGCTGGCCTGCAGCATGCGCCGCGCAAAATATTTGTTGATGCGGTACCAGTTATCCTCAGATTCAAATGCTCGAGGAATTCGAAAGCCATAAAACCAGTTCGGCGGTATTTTCTCGAAGAGCAAAGGCAGACTGAGAAGTACGAAGAGGGCTGCAAAGCCGAGAAGCAACGCAGTCAATGATGCATTATTGGCTGAGAATACAAATAAATCTCTCAACCGCCTTCATCCTCATTGCCTAATTGGCGGAAATCGATCCCCAATGAATTGAGCTTGCGGTACAGATGCGTGCGTTCCATGCCCACGCGTTCCGCGAGCTTGCCCACCTTGCCGCCACACAGCTGCAATTGCTGTTGCAGGTAGGCGCGCTCGAAATGCTCGCGGGCCTCGCGCAAGGGCATGGCCAGAAGATCCTGTTTGACCAGCGGTTCGTCGGCAGTGTATGGCGCGAGTGCGCCTTCCACTTCCTCCAGGGACACTTCGCTTTCGTCACCCAGCATCAGGCAACGCTGCACCAGATTCCTGAGTTCCTGCAAATTTCCGGGCCACGGATAATTGCGCAGGCGGTTCTGGGCTGCGACGCTGAAACGCCGATACTTGAGATCGTCGCTGTCCGCCAAGGCATCGGTGTAATAACGCAGCAATTCCGGCACGTCTTCACGATACTCACGTAACGGGGGTACACGGATCGCCACGGCCGCCAGGCGTTCATATAAGTCACCGCGAAAACGCCCATCCGCCACGCGCGTTTCAATCTCTGACCGCGCCGAACACAGCCAACGTACATCCAGGGTCTGGGATGTGCTCCCACCGGCACGTGTGTAACGCCCCTGTTCCAGCACTTTCAACAGTAGATTCTGTGTCTCCGGCGGCATGTCGGTGAGATCATTCACAAACAACGTGCCTGCGCGCGTCTCGTCCAACCATCCCGGCGTGATGTGCCCATCCTGTTCACGCCCCAGTAAATTTTTTTCGGTTTCATCGGCGCTCAAGCCCGTCAGTACCACATTCACGAACGCTCCCGCAGCGCGCGGGCTGATGGCGTGAATATGGCGAGCGATGTTCTCCCTGCCGCTGCCCGGCTCGCCAACCAGCAGCACCGCGGATTCATGCGGCGCCACCCGCCGGCATTGATCGCGCAAGATCTGCATGGGCCGGCTTTTACCCAAAGGGTCCAACGGCGATTGCGATCCACCGCCAAAACGCTGCACACGCGCCTGTCGACCCACCTCGATAGCGTGCCCCACGGTACGCAACAGCTTGGCGAGCGACAGGGGTTTTTCCACAAAATCCAGCGCGCCGAGTTTGGTGGCCTCGATGGCGGTCTCGACCGTCCCGTGGCCGGACATCATCACCACCGGGAATGACAGCGGGGTCTCGCGGCTCCACTCCTTGAGCAGACTGATGCCATCCGTGTCGGGCATCCAGATATCCAGCAGCACCAGGTCCAGATCATGCTGGGCACGGGCCGCGCGCGCTTCTGCGGCATTGCCGGCCACACGCACTTCATAACCCTCCTCGGTGAGGATCTCCTGGACCATGTCGCGGATATCCGCTTCATCGTCCACCACTAGAATTTGAGAGGCTCGCATGTTGTTCTCCTAGACGCCGGAATGCCGCTGCAGACCGCCGAGCAAGGCGCTGGTGCGACCCGCTTCGGTGACCGGCAAGCGGATGATGAGCCGTGCGCCGCCTTCAGAATTGTTTTGGGCGCGGATACTGCCGCCGTGTTCCTCGGCGAGTTTCTTCACGATCGCGAGACCCAGGCCGGTGCCTTTGGGTTTGCTGGTCACATAAGGTTCGAAAACCTTGCCGAGGATATCGGTATTGAAACCCGGGCCGTTATCCTCCACCACGATCTCCGCGGTCTCTTCACCGCCGCGGTGATAATAATGGGTGGTGATCTTCACCCAGCCATCGGCGCGCCCTTCGAGCGCTTCCTGGGCGTTCTTAAGCAGATTGTGCAGCATCTGGCGCATGCGGCCGGCATCCGCGTACACCAGCGGCAAAACCTCGTCCAGCTTGAGCTGGATCACCATGCCAGCTTCACGCACGCGATAGAGTTCCACCACTTCACCCACCAGCGCATTCAAATCCAGTGGTGTGAATTCCAGCGCTGGGGTGCGCGCGTATTCACTAAAAGCATTGACCATGGATTTCATGGCTTCCACCTGCTGCACGATGGTGTGGGTGGCACGATCCAGCACGTCTTCATCCTCGCCCTTGAGTTTGCCCAGGTATTTGCGGCGCATGCGTTCTGCCGCCAGACGTATGGGCGTGAGCGGATTCTTGATCTCATGTGCCAGGCGCCGGGCCACCTCGCCCCAGGCGGCATCGCGCTGTGCTTCGATAAGCACCGTCAGGTCGTCAAATACGATAACGTGGCCGGGAGGCGCCTCACCGCTGCCCGGCAAAGTAGCGCAACTCACCATCAGCATGCGCCGTCCGCTGGTACCCTGCAGCAGCATTTCTTCACGCCATTCGGTTTCTCCGGCTTCAAGATGCACGCGGCAGGCACTCACGAACTGGCCAAACAGGGAGCTATCGCCGCTCAATGGCGTCAGGGATTTATTCAGATGCTGCTGCAGTTCCATACCGAGGATGGCGCTGGCAGCGGGATTGGCGGTCTTGAGTGACAGATCCGCATCAATGGAGATCACACCGGATGACAGACGTGTCAATACCGCTCCCAGGTAACTGCGTTCGCTCTCTACCTGCGCGCGGCTGCGGCGCGCGGCATCCTGTGCCAGGGACAGCCGCTGTGTCATTTCATTGAATGAGGACACCAGGTAGCCGACCTCGTCGCGCGATGGCAGGGGCAAGCGCGTACTGAAATCACCACGTGCTACATTGCGGGTGCCTTCGATCAGATTCTGGATGGGCTCCACCAGCTTGCGGGCCGCCACGAACGCGACCCATACGGCCATCAGCACCGACAACAGCAATACCAGCGACAAGGTCAGCATGAAACTGTACTTGAGTGGCTGACGCAGCACCGTGAGCTCGCGGTAATTGGAATAGGCTGCCTGCACGCGGTTGGCGAGATCACTTTGCTGATCAGCCACCGGATAAATCGCCTGCAGAACTTCCGGTCGCCACCATTGCCCACCGACGATCACCGGTACCAGCGCACGGATATGCAGACCATTATCGCCTGCAGGATCCAGCCCTATATAGACATGTCCGCTGCGCGCCCGCATCAGCATCACCTGCCCCGGCAAATCCGGGATCAATTGTGCCGGCAAATCGGAACTGGTGGCGATGATATGCGCATCCTCACCACTCAGCAGGGTGAGTTCGGCAGCACCGTTCTGCCGCCGCAGCATATCTATCTCCAGTGTGACATCGGTGGGTCGGATGATTGCCAGGCTATTGCCTATCTGTTGGGTGCGTGTGAGCAGTTCCCGGACACGCAGTTGCAAAGCGGTACGCGATAATTCGATGGCATCACCCAAGGCTCGCTCCACGCGCACATCAAACCAGGAGTCGATACCGCGACTGATGAATTGCACCGAAAAATAATACACCAGCACCACCGGTACGATGGCCAGCGCCACGAACATCACTACCAGACGCGTTGTGAGGCGTGAGCCGGTGACGTTGCGCCGGTATTGCAATACCAGCCGTACCAGGTTGAAGCCGATAATCACCAGTAGCACCCCGACGGCGATGGCGTTGATAATCAGCAAGCTATCGTGGAGCCGGTCGAAATCCATCGAGTTCTGTGTGCTCTTGCTCAACAGAATAAGCGACACCAGCATGACCATCATGCCAGCTGCGATCACCATCGGCATAAGGAAGCGTTTCATGAAGCCAGCACCCAGGCATACCAATCGCTGGTGAGGTCCCAACCATTGAACCATGAAGCGATGAGTTTCAAAGGACCAGGGAAATCGGTGATATCGAGTACCGCGCGCATGCGGATCGTGTAGCGTGTGTGCGCTTCCAGCAAGCTCGCGTCGATTACCGGCAGATCATTGACCTGGCCGAGATTGGCCATGGCGTCCCGGTAACTGCCGAAACTCTGCTGTTCGCCACTATTAAGGTTTTTGATAATGAACCGCCGGGTGAGTGGATGGAAGCTGATCTGAAAGCGTTCGGTGAGCGTCGCCACAGTCTTGTTCCACATGAAGCTGCGGTGCTGTATCACTTCGATCTGCCATGCCACCGTCAGCGGCACACCGTTTTCGAGTGCGTTTAGAGCATCCTGACTCATACCCAGATCCACGTCGGCATTCAGGTAATAGACGCCGCTCAAGAGTTCCGTATAAGCGGTACGGATTACGAAGCCCCCCTGGTTGTCATCCGCATGCGCTGTTGATACCAAACTACCTGCTATCAGAATACAGACCAGTAATGCCATTACTGAGCGGCATCGGGCAAGGGGGATTCTGCACGTGGATATCATGCGTTCAATTTATCAATCAGTTTTTTCGATGCAAGCATAATAGAAACCATCCATACCGCTCTGACCAGTGAGTATCTGCCGGCCTGGAAACGCGCTCACACCCCAGCGGGTATTGAGCTCCTGCGGTTTCGCATTTACCTGTGACGCCAGGAACGCCAGTATCTGATTAGCATTTTCCATGCGGAATACCGAGCAGGTGACATACAGCAGCTTACCGCCGCTGGCCAGCAGCGGCCAGAGCGCCGCGAGCAATCGCGCCTGCAGCGCCACCGCAACGCTGATATCCTGCGGGCGTCGATGTGCCTTGATGTCGGGATGACGGCGGATCACGCCACTGGCACTACAGGGCGCATCCAGCAGGATGCGCTGGAAGGGTTGGCGATCCCACCAGTGGTCGGGGCGGAGTGCATCGGCTTTCATGACCTTGGCTGACAGACCCAAACGTCCCAGACTCTCATGGATTTTACCGGTGCGTTCCACATCGATGTCGACAGCCACAACTTCGCCCACATCCGCATGACGCTCCAGCAAGTGACAGGTCTTGCCGCCGGGAGCCGCGCAGGCATCCAGCACCCGCATGCCTGGCTGTACATCCAGCAATTCTGCCGCCAGTTGTGCGGCCTCATCCTGCACTGAGAATTTTCCACTGGCAAAACCTGGCAGAGTTTCCACGTGCAGCGGTGTGGCCAGTATCAACCCATCCGCGGAAAATTCGCAGGGTTGCGCTGTGATGCCGGCGGCCGCAAATTCCTCCAACAAGGCGTCGCGCGTCACCAAACGGCGATTGGTACGCAATGTGAGTGGTGGCCGCTGGTTGCCGGCTGCAAGGATCGATTGCCAATCCTTTGGCCAGTCTGCCTGCATCTGATCGATGAGCCACTGTGGATGAGCGTAAAAGGCTTCGGGATTATTGGGCAAGTCGGATTGGAAACTCGCCTGCTCACGTAGAAAACGGCGTAGCACGGCATTCACGAGCTTTACCGCCCAGTCCTTGCGCAGGTGTCGGCAGGCTTCGGCAGTTTCATTCAGGACCGCATGTGCAGGTATGCGCGTCTCCGTGAGCTGATAAAGCCCCGTCAACAACAACGCATGGATGTCGAGATCACGCTGCTGGAGCGCTTGCTGCAGCAAGCGCGAAAGCCAGAATTCCAGCCGCGGCTGGAAACGCAAGCTACCATAACAGAGTTCCTGTATAAGCGCGGCATCACGCCCTGTGTGGGTGTCCGGATCAAGCTGACGCAACGCATTATTGAGATAGACACCGTCACGCAGCACGGCTACCAGCACATTAGCCGCAAGTGCGCGTACCGATGTCTCCGTCATCAGATGAAACGTTCGCCCACGAGCGCGCGGCCGTGGGTGAAATCGGCTGCCGCGATACGGCGTCGGCCCGCTGCTTGTAGTTCCTTGATGCGCAACACGGCATTTCCAGTGGCCACATCGACGCCTGCGGTTCCTGCATCGATCACCGTGCCGGGTTTATTGGATGTTGCGGAGGACATTGCCTGCGCAGTCCAGATGCGCAACCATTCACCGCACCATTGGGTATGCGCCACCGGCCACGGGTTATAGGCGCGCACCCTGCGTGCGATTTCCGTGGCCGGCATGTTCCAATCCACACGCGCCTCTGCGCGCGTGAGCTTGTCTGCATAGGTCGCAGCCGATTCATCCTGTGCCACGCGCCGCAGATCCGGCAGTACCGCCAGCAGCTCAACGATGGCTGCTGCACCAAGTGATGCCAGCCGGTCATGCAGGCTTTGGGCGGTATCGTCAGCGCGTATCGCGGTCCTGCGGACGTCCAGCATCTCGCCGGTGTCCAGGCCCTGGTTCATCTGCATGAGCGTAATTCCGGTTTCTGAATCACCAGCCAATAGCGCGCGTTGTATCGGAGCCGCCCCACGCCAGCGCGGTAGCAATGAGGCATGGATGTTGATGCAGCCATAGCGTGGGATTTTGAGCACTACAGGAGGTAACAACAAACCATATGCCGCCACCACCATGACATCCGTTGTCAGAGTTTTGAGCTGCAGATGCGTGGCCGTAGTCTTGAGTGTCGCAGGCTGATACACCGGAAGAGACTGTGCTAGCGCATGCTGCTTTAGGGGTGAAGCGGCGAGTTTGCGGCCGCGGCCCGCCGGCCGGTCCGGCTGGGTCCACACGCCGACGATTTCATGGTCTGTTGCCAGTAACGCGTCCAAGGCCGGCAAGGCAAATTCTGGTGTGCCTGCAAACGCGACACGCAACTTCATGCTCATGCGAGACCTGGGTGCATTGGAGAATTGACTGGAATGCAGGTGTTCAGATTGCTGGCGCGGTGTCGCGCGCGCCCTCGCGGTCATCGTGTTGTTCTTTTTCCAGTTTCCTGCGGATACGTTGGCGCTTGAGTTCCGAGAGGTAATCCACAAACAGTTTGCCATCCAGATGATCGATCTCATGCTGGATGCACACCGCCAGCAAGCCATCGGCGTCGAATTCCAGCGACTGGTCATTGCGGTCGAGGGCCCTTACCCGGATACGCTCGGCGCGCTCCACTTCCTCGAACACGCCCGGCACCGATAAACAGCCTTCCTGCATCTTCTCCTTGCCGTCGCGGCTGAGAATTTCCGGATTAATGAAGACCTGCGGTGCATCGCCATGCTCGGAAACATCCACCACGATTACCCGCTGATCCACACCCACCTGGGTGGCGGCCAGACCGATTCCTGGCGCCGCATACATGGTTTCCAGCATGTCGGTCACCAGCTGGCGGATCTCGGCGGATACAGCAACCGGCCGTGCACGGTTGCGCAGGCGGGCATCGGGGTAATTCAGGATGGTGAGCAAGGCCATAATGCGATCTCTATGGGTTGGGTAACCCCCTGTTTTCAAGGGGGGGGCCGGTTCAATCCTCATGCACTTTTGCACAAAATACTGCTAAAGTTATGATGCTATTAAAAAGTTGCCCGGCAGCTCCGCAACTCAGGAGGCCCGCCACTGCCGCGGGAAGGCCTGGAAACCGTGGGGATTTGTCAGGCGAGTCGTGGAGATTGACCGATGAATGATTATAACGCGACCCGCTGCCTAACCGCCCTTTGCCTGGCGGGCCTGCTGGCAGCCTGTGCAAGCGCTCCGAAAAAGCCGCTGCCGGCTCCGGCCGCGCCTCCGCCACCGCCACCCGCACCCCAGACACAAATCCAGCCTGCCAACCCGCCACCGCCGGAATTATTACCGCTGGCTCCCCGGACCTATGTGGTCAAGAAAGGCGACACCCTTTGGGGCATTGCATCCATGTACTTGCAGGATCCCTGGCGCTGGCCGGATATCTGGTATGCCAATCCGGCTATCAAGAATCCTCATCTCATCTATCCAGGCGACCAGTTCATGCTGGGATATATCAACGGCCGTCCGACGATAACGGTGGTGCGTAATGGCCAAGTGGTCAATGAAGCGGCAGCAACAAGTTTGCCGGTGGACAAGCTCGAACCCCAAATCCGATATACGCCTATCAACCAGGCCATCCCCACGATCCCGCTGAATTCAATTCACCAATTCCTGAGCGGCACCCGGGTGGTCAGCAAGGACGAGCTGCAGAATGCCGGCTATCTTTTGCGCTCCCTGGACGGCCGCCCGGTGGTTGGCTTGGGCGGCGAAGTTTATGGCCGCGGCCTCAAAAAATCTGGCGGCGCCCGCTATAACGTATTCCGGCTGGGCGAAAAATATGTGGATCCTGACAACGGCGACACCTTGGGATATGAAGCCACTTACATCGGTGATGCTTCTGTCCAGCGCTGGGGAGATCCATCAAAACTGATACTCACGGCGACTGCCCAGGAAGCCATGGCGGGTGACCGTTTTCTGCCGGTGGTTGCCCAGGAACTCAACCAGGATTACTTGCCGCATGCCCCTGCCAAACCGGTATCGGGCGACATCATCGCGGTCCTCGGCGGCGTTATCGAGATTGGCCAATTCCAAGTGGTGGTATTGGATCGGGGTACTGACGCAGGTCTGGATGTCGGCACGGTACTCGGGATTTTCGGACGCACCGAGAAAGTCAGTGACCCTTATGCATTTGACGGCCTCAGCGGCTCAGTGACGTTACCCGGGGAGCGCGAAGGCACACTTTTGGTATTCCGCACCTATGAAAAGGTCAGTTACGGTCTGGTGATGGTAGCCACACACGAAATCCATTTGCTGGATGCAGTCAAGAATCCTTAACCCCTAGGGGGATTGGGACATAGACGCACAGGAAGCGAACTATTGGCTGGCCCTGGTCCGGGCTCCCGGTCTCGGTCCCGCCGGTTTGTCCACCCTGCTGGCAAGCTGCGGCTCGCTGGCCGGAATCTTCACCTCCGCATCCCGTGATCTCTCGAGCCTCGCCGAAGAAACCCGTAACTGGCTCGAAAACCCTGAATGGACAGCAACAGAGAAAGACCAGCGCTGGCTCGAAAATGCCGGCGCCACCCTGCTGCCTTGTACAGATCCTGCCTATCCACCTCTGCTCAGACAGATTGCCGATCCGCCCATGGTCCTGTTCCTGCGCGGAGACGTGAATCTGTTCAACCAGCCCCAGCTGGCCATGGTCGGCAGCCGCAACCCCAGCACCGAGGGCCGGCGCAACGCCGAGGAATTTGCTGCGTATCTGTCGCGCTGTGGGCTCAGTATCGTGAGCGGCATGGCCATGGGTATCGATGCTGCCAGCCACCGCGGCGCGCTCAAGGGCGGTGGTGCAACCATCGCTGTCTGGGGAACCGGCCTCGACAAACCTTATCCGCCAAGCCATCGGGAGCTAGCCGAGGAAATCGCATCGCGGGGATTATTGGTTTCGGAATTTCTCCCCGGCACACCTCCGCTGCCACATAATTTTCCGCGCCGTAATCGCATCATCAGCGGTCTCTCCGTAGGCACACTGGTAGTGGAAGCGGCGCATACCAGCGGCTCGCTCATCACCGCGCGTCTCGCCAGCGAACAGGGTCGTGAAGTTTTCGCCATACCCGGCTCCATCCATAATCCGTTGGCACGCGGGTGCCACCATCTGATACGCGAAGGCGCGAAACTGGTGGAATCAGCCGGTGATATTCTCGAGGAACTGGCGCCCCTGCTGAAACTCGAACCCGCAAATGTGGCAGATGCATCGCCCATGCCCGCAGTCGCTGCAGACGATCCCGAATATCGGCTGCTCTTGAATTCCATGGATCACGCACCTACTTCAGTGGACTCACTTGTAGAGCGCACTGGATTGACGCCCGATGTGGTTTCGTCCATGCTGCTGATGCTCGAACTTCAGGGCCAGGTGGAAGCGACGCCGGGTGGACATTATTCCCGGGTAACAAAGAGGCCGACGTCATGATGAAAGAGAACGTGCTTGACGTGCTCATGTACCTGTTCGAAAACTATCTGGATGATGACGAGGAAGAAACTGAAACCGACCGCGAGTCCCTGACGGTGGAGCTGGAAGAAGCCGGCTTTCCCAAATCGGAGATCAACAAAGCCTTCGACTGGCTGGAAAATCTGGCGACGAATCCGCCGGTATCCGAACCGTCGCTCAACCGCCATGACGGGTTCCGGGTATACGCTGAACAGGAATTTACGCGCCTCACCGCCGAATGCCGCGGCTTCATTCAGTATCTGGAAAACATCGGTATCCTGGAAGCCGCGCAACGCGAAGTGGTCATCGACCGTATCATGGCGCTGGAGAGTAACGAGATCGATCTCGAACAGGTGAAATGGATCATCCTGATGGTACTGTTCAACCATCCGGGCCAGGAAGATGCCTACTCGCGCATGGAAGATCTGGTATTCGATGACGCATTTGGCGTGATGCACT
>Ga0307372_10003672_pt1 | contig 24301 bp, 39 predicted proteins | sample OX1MG_FD_202533 | JGI IMG/M metagenome (GOLD analysis project Ga0307372, IMG submission 202533) | Soil microbial communities from Risofladan, Vaasa, Finland - OX-1 | ecosystem: Environmental > Terrestrial > Soil > Coastal area > Acid sulfate soil | place: Finland: Risofladan, Vaasa | collected...
GGCGATCACCGAAAAGCTGCTCGGGCTGAGCGGGATACCACCCGGGACCGCTGGCAGCAAAAGGACAGCCTGGTATACCCCTTGGCTGAGGCTGATCCTGTAGGCACCGTTGCCCCGTACAGACGTGGCGCCCACCTCTATCGCCTGATTGCCCACAGGGGCCACGAATCCCACCCTGGAGCCCACAGGGGCGGCACCGCCGCCCGGATACGCGGTCACCGTGCCCGAGATGGTGCCCAGTCCCAGCGGGGCGGGGCCTTGTGACGGCCAGTAGCCGAGGATGAACCCCACCAGCCCGCACTCCAATCCGAAGCCGATGAGCTGCGACCCAGGGGCCATGGGGGAGGAGGTCCAGTTCAGGCGACGGCGGGGAATGCCCTGCCGCTTGGTGGTCAGTTGAAAGTGCGGCATCCTAGCAACTCTGGCAGCCGGTGCAGGTATTGGATCCTGCTGGCGGAGTGTAGGCGAGGGTGCTGACCCCCTTGGTGATCGTCACCGCCTCTCCCTGACGGCTGGCCAGCCCGATCAGGAGCCCGAACAGCCCGAACAGCAGGCCCGCCTCAGCTAGCAGCTCACCCTGCTGCTCCTCGGTGCGCGCCGGAGTATGCCGTGGCGTGGAGAGTTGGACCATCGGCCGGATGAACTGCATTGGATCAGTAGATGGGCCAGGTGCCCTTCGGTGGCAACTTGCCCGCGTTCTCGGCCCAGAGCAGGGTGCCACCCGCCGCGGCCAGAATGATGGCCGATGCGATCTGGACCTTGGCCGGCTTGCGGTTGCGGTGCTTGGACTCGTGCTCGTGCCGGTTGGTGGTGAGTCTGATAGACCTCATGTGGTTGCCCCCGTGACAGGTGGTATGTGGCTGCTGACTGGTTTGGTCGACTCCTCGGTGAGGAGGTAGATTCCACCCGAGGCGGCCGCGAACGCGAAGATGCTGGCCACAACGTAACCACCGCGATGCCGCTCCCGGCTGACCGGAGGGCGAGGACCACGAGGGCTGACCAGAGTGATCTTAGGGCTCACCCAGTAACCCTATCACCACATAGACAGGTACGGATGCACCGCGTAAACGGCCTGGTCCACGTCGCGGGCCCTGGGCCGGTAGTAGCGGGTCGCTGAGTACCTGGAGCTGGGAGACCAGCCCATGTAGGCGTTGATGGTGGGCCCTGGTATCCCTGCCTCCCAGAGCGCGGTGGCGACTGCCCGGCGGATGGAGTGCCAGCCCCCCCCTTTCTGTGACCTAACCTTGGCCGCCTTGCGGATCACATGGAACCGATCGCTCACCAGCAGCATCTCCATCTGCTCGTAACCGTCCAGGGGCGGCCACATGACATCGGGGATCAGGTGGGTGCGCTGCACGCCGGTCTTGGCCGCCGAGACGGTCAGGAACCCTTCGGCGGTCTTGGTCAGGCGGCTGAGCTCGGAGCGGCGGAACCCCCAGATGGTCGCCGCCGCCAGCAGGGCGGTGTCGGAGGGGCTGAGCGCACCGCTGTTGGCCACCTCGATCATCGCCATGATCTCGTCGGGGTCGAGCGCCGGCGCGTGAACCTCGTCCATCCTGGGAGGTCTCACGATCCCCCGCGGCACCGGGATGACCTGCCCCGAGTGGGCGAACAGAGGTTTGAGTGCGGTGTATTGGAAGCGGAGATAGGTCTTGGTCTTGCCCAGCTCAAGCTCCCCGGCGAAATACTCCTTGACGTCGCCGGCGGTCCAACCCTCGGTCTTGCCGGTTCTGGTGATGAAGTTTCGCATCACCGATGAGTAGACCCGCTTGGTCTGGGGGGTGGCGGTAAGGCACTCGACCCGCAGCACCTCGTCTATGAGGGCGGTGGGCCCTGGGACAGTCGCTACGGACACCTACCGACGCCGGCGACGGGTAACCGCCGGAGCCATTCCTCCCCCGCCTCCTCCGCAGCTATAGAGGGGCACGCAGCCGGTGAGGTCGGCCCCTTGAGGGGTCGCGTCCAGGATGTCCTGAAAGACTGGGTAGAGGCGCTGGTGTTGCCAGCCGCAACCGTAGAACACGCTGGCCGGTACAAAGTGCTTCTGGCAGCCCGATCCACCCGGCCCGGTCCCACAGTCGGCGTACCAGACCGCCGCACTGCCAGCGACTTGGGCGAGCAGTCCTGGACCCATCAGGCAGTTGGGGCCAGGGTATCCCGCCCCCATCGGCGCGGGTGCACATGGAGGCCCGCTGTTGGGCGGTGACAGGATGGTGCAATTGGCGATCTGAGCGGCCGTGACGGACTGGACAGATGCGGCATCGTAGCCGCAGGCATCGAACGCGGCCTTGGATGTGATCGGCTGTATCCCCCCGCTTTGCACCACATAGATGGTGCCGCTCGGGTCCACGATCAGGGTCTCTGGCGCCAGGCCACAGGTAGCCTGGGCGCCACCCACGATCGGAAGGGTGAAGGTGGCCGTGGCGATGCCACCGTTCTGGTCGGTCGCCTGCAGAGTGAAGTTGTAGGTGCCAGCCGCACTCGGTGTCCCGGAGATCATCCCCATGGTGCTGTTGGGCTGCCCGGCGACTATCAACCCGGTAGTGGTCAACGACAGACCGGGCGGCAGGGATCCACCGGTCAGCGCCCAGGCATATGGTGGGGCACCTCCGGAGGCCACGATGTTGGTTTGGTAGGCGGTGCCGACGGTTCCACCCGGAATAGTGGAGGTGGTGATCGAAGGGGTGGCCGACCCAGGGGTGGTCGACGGCTTGTGTAGCAGCTGCCAGATCCCAAACCCTATCGCGCCACCACCGATCGCCAGCAGACCCAGCCCCTCGGCCTCGGAGTGCTTGCGCTTGTGCTCGGCGTGATGGGTGGGCCCGTGGGTCACAGGAGCGACCGCCGGGGCGAGCGTCATGGCCATTGCAGTCAGAATACCCTCTTTGTCCTCTCAGCGGCAGATCGGGTCACAGACCGGAGGTCGCCGGTCACCGTGCGCCGGAGCCCAGGGTTGCGGTGCAGCTCCCACCAGGCCAGTGCTCCCCCTCCTCCGAGTAATAGCATTGCCGGCAGAATGGCGCCAGCCGCAGAGCCGCTTGACGAGCTGCCGGTCTTGTGACCGCTGGGTGGTGGTGGAGGCGATGACGGGGGGCTGGATTGGGCTACCAGCATATGAAGGTATGCCGTCGGGTCGACGGCCGAGGAGCAGGAGTCAAAGTTCCCGTCGGGGAAGTATTGGAACTCGGTGTGCGGGCCGCCACAGGCGTCCTGCTGGACTATCCCGATGGTCTGCCCGCAGCTCACCTGTTGGCCGATGCCTACTGTCGGCACCAGGTGCCCGAAGGCTACCGCCTCCCCGCTAGGGCCGTACCCGAGGCAGACCCGTTCGCAATTACCCTGGTGCACACATCCCCAGCAGTAGCAGTTGCCAGCACATCCAGGGCAACATGGCTGCTCGAAGGTGGCTCGCACCGTGGCATCGAAGGGGGCTTTGATCGCCAGGCCGGCGGGAAGTCCGATGTCCAATCCCCATTCGCCAACCGAGCAGTCGAGCGATCGCTCATCCCAGTTGGTGACGGCAGAGCCAGGGAATGGGGCGCAGTAGGTCATCGGCTGGTGACCCAGGACAGCCCACGGCGCGCCTCACGGTCGGCGTAGCGGACGGCCCGACCACCTTCACGGGCGGCACTCCCGAGGTCCACCTCCAGGTGGTGCCGCAGCGGGGCGTTGTGGTGGAGCTCGGCGCCCGCGATCGCCGCACCTCCGGCCATGAGAAGAAGTATGGCTGCCACCTGGGCCGGTGCGCCGACCGAGCTGCTGCCGGTCTGGTGACCATTGGGCGGCGGAGAAGGAGGCGGAGGCGGAGGAGGGGAGGTCTGCTGCTGTCCGATCGGGTACGGCATGGCGTTGATCGCAGCCGACACCGTGCCCATGTGCCGCTGGTAGCACCCATCCTGATAGGTGGTCCAGGGATGGAAGTCGGTCCCATGGTTGGAGATCGACCAGCCCAGCGTGTAGGCGCACTGCGGGTTGACCGCGCAGCTCGCCGTGCCCGGGTGAGCGCATTGGTAGACCTGCAGGACGCCACAGGAGTCACAAGGCGGGCAGCAGTCCGGGTTGCACTGGCAGTCCTGACTCCCACACTCACACAGAGAGATCGAAACGATGGTGGCCAGTGGAGTTCCGCGAAACCCCGCGTCGTAGGCGTAGGTGATCGCCTGCTGCAGCGAGATTCCCATGTGCTCAGGATATGCCCTGGGCGGTCAGATCAGCCGATGCCGCCCTTGTTGGTGGGCGTGAAGGCCGAGATCGGGACCAGCACGGTGTCCGGGGGGGCCATCTGGGCGGCACCCGCGCCCACCTGGAACTGCCTGGTGGACTGCGGCGCCAGGAGTTGCGGCCAAACGTCGAGGTCGTACCGGATTCCAGTGACGTTGAGGCCGATCATAAAAGGAGCGGTGTTTGGGACGGCTGCCGAGCCGTTGTTGATGAGGGTGAAGGCCATCGGGGTCTGGCCCCAGATGAACACCTCGGAGGCGTATGCCTCGTCGAAGGGGTTGACCAGGGCAGGGTAGGCGGCGGGAAGGGGCTGATTCGTCCCTTGGATGGACCCAACGTTGGCATCTGCCGGCAGGGCGAACTGCTGGGCCGCGTTGATGACCCCACCCACCTGCTGCAGCTGCCAGTGCCCGACCGCCTGGGGGTAGTTGATCTGCAGGTCGAAGTCGTCGGCCGAAAGGCCGGTCGGGAAGGTGCCCACGAAGCGAAGCAGCATCCGGAACTGGAACAGCGCCCCCGGGTTGAGGTTGAGAGCTACCGGGTTGACGGTGAACTGACTGCCCGCCGGCATGGCACCGACCTGCTCACCGCCGTAAGAGGCGTATCCAGCGGTGACCGTTGCGGTCGGGATGTAGAGCGGGATGAAGCCACGACGACCCAGCGCCGGGATCCGCTCAACGCCGGTCACCTGATACGGGGCTGACGAGGAACCCTTGTTGTCGATCAGGAGGACGGCGCGGCCCAACTCCTGCAGCGGGTCAAGGGGACCGGACGTTAGAGGCGGCTTCGGCATCGGCTAGATCATACCCCGTGCGGGCGCTCTACGGGATGGTCAGCTTGGCCCCGCCAGGGATCGCGTACTCGCCAGAGCTGAGCAGGGTGGGCCCGGCCGGTGGAGCCGGAGCGGGATCCGGAGCCGGCGAGGGTGCTGGAGCGACCTTACAGAGAGGGAAGTCCACTACCGAGAAGTCATAGTCGTGTCCCTGCACCGCCTGCCCACCGTGCCACTGCCAGCCGCGCTGACCTGGCGTGTTCCACAGGATGTCCGACAGTTGCGGCACTGAAGCGGGCGAGCTGGGCCACGCGGTTTGGTTCAGATAGGACGCTATCCAGACGAACTCGCAGCGCTGCGCGGGCGGCAGGCTGGCGATCCCGGCCAGCAGGTTGGGGTTGCCGTACTGAGAGGGGAGCGAGGGCATCCCCTGATTGGCCTCGCAGAAGATGGCCGACAGCTCCCGGCACAGCGCCTCATCGGCGGTCCAGTCCGACTCCTCGAGGTCGAAGTGGAGGCACCCGGTGGGATCCACCCCGATCTGCTGGAGGGTGGCGATCGCCATTTCGACGCCCACCTTCATCGCCGTCACCCCACCGCCCGCGAGTCCGGCCAGCGTCGGATGGTTGGGGTCCAGGATGAGCCCCACGTCAAGCCCGGCGGCAAGTGCGGACTGGCCGGCGGGAACCGTGTTCTGGGCAAAGTTGCTGACCATGGGAGCGCCCCAGCCGGGCTCGTACAGCAGGACTCCGGTGATACCCAGTGCCGCCTTTAGCGCCTGCCACTCGGCAACCGTCTGGGGAGGGGAGGTGGTGTCGACCGTGCGCTGCGTCATACGGCTACAGATCCCTCTGACATCTGGTTGAACACCATGGAGAGAGCGTCGTCGCTCCACCCCTCGGTCGGTGTGTGCCCGGCATTGGCGTGTCCCGAGAGGTATACCGCGATCGGAAGATGCCCCAGGCACCCGCTACCGATGATCTTTGCGGCCTGGTTGACGGCCTCCTGGGCCTGGTGGCGGGCCTCTGGGCTGAACTCGTTGATCTGACCAGCCCCAGTCATCTCCTCCTCGAGCATCCGGGCCGCCTGGGTCTCATCGGCATCCGCCGGGATCGTCGCGCCAAAACTCCAGCTCATTCTGATCTCCTCATCCCACCCTTATCGGCAGGTTCCATGAATTGCGGATAGCCTCTCGGTGGCCGCACCTGCAGCATACCCGGTGCCTCACGTTCCCAACGTTGGTGGTCTGGCAGAAGCAGTGCTGGCAGGATGTCGTCTGACGGGGCGGCCAGGTGATCGAGCCGACCTTCAGGCGGTCCACCTCAGTACCCGATCTCCCGCAGCCGCTCATCCACCAGCTCCCGGCAGGCCCGGCTCACCGTGCGGCGGCCAGTGTCCTTCATCCAGCTCGCCAGCCGCTCGGCCACGTCCTTGCGAAGTCTCAGCCCCACGGTCACGTCCTGGGCCTGTTCCGGGACTCCAGCTCCGACCCCGAGGTCAGACATCTTCATTGGCGGGATTGTAACGCTTAATTCCATCCCTTGTGTATCATTTGTGTATCAATAGATAGAGAAGGCGGAGTTTGAGTCTCTGCCAGGGGGTCATCCCCTACTCCGTCCGGCTCTGCGCGGTGATCGTGGCGGTCCCGGTGACGGTGAGCGAGTAGTACCACCCGGCAGGTACGGTCAGGTTCTTCTCCGCGGTGCCCACGATGGTGGTCGTGGCCCCGCCCCAGGCCGAAGGCGAGGCCGTGGGACCAAGTGCCCACTGCGCGGTCCCGGCGACCGTGGCCGCGACCGCAGCCGTGATGACCAGGTTGCTGCCCGTTGTGTTGCGGTACACCGTCCCGGAGACCATAGCCAGGGCAGCGGGAGCGGCCGGGTTGGTCGCCAGCCGGTCTCCGCCGAGGGTTGCGGTCATATCAGACGGGCTGGGAACTAGCCAGGCCGAGAGTGGCGTTGGTGGCGGTCACAAGGGCATACCAGCCGGCCGGGAGGTAGAGATCCTTGGTGCGGATCACCCCGGCGGTACTGGCTGCGGGTTGTGAGTCCTCTACCGCCTGCGCTGGAGTGGCGGTCGGTCCCACGCCAACGTCCAGCGTGGCGGCGGCCCCGGAGAGTGGGTTGTAGGTCACAGGGATACGGAGGAACACGTCGTAAGGGGCAGTGTTCTGATAGGCAGTGCCCGAAGTGATGACGATGCCTCCGGTGGGGGCAGGTGGAGAGGTTTGCAGGGTCGGCTGCCCGCCGATCGGACCGGGCATCCCGAGGATGTAGTTGCCGCCGTAGTTGGCGTTGTTCGTGGCCCCGGTCGTCCCCTTGTTGGTGGCGACCGTGCCCGTGTTCTCCTGCATGGGGTAGTAGAGCGTTGGGGCCAGCCCCACGATATAGCTCTCGTAGGCACTCTCGGTCATGGATGAGGCGTTGGCGTAGATGGCCGCGACCTCGGTTGGCGTGAGGACAGTGGTGTCCCAGAAGGCGCAGTGGGCGAGTGCCGCCTGGATTCCGCCCGTCCCCCCGCCTACACCATTGACGCCAAAACCGAAGGTCATCTGAGCGCCCGCGCCGGTCGGTGCTCCCGAGAGTCCAGACTGGCTGGCCACAAGAGCGCCATCCCGATAGAGGTTCAAGGTCGCAGCGGTGAAGGTGATTACCCATAGGTGCCATGATGCCGTCAGGGTGTTGAAGTTAACCGTATCGGAGATGGATCCGCTAACAGTCGCCTGCTGGGTTTGCGGGCTGATGGGGCCGCCCGGCAGTAAAGCGGCGTCATACGCCCCGTTGTTGGCGGTCCAGATTACGGACGGGTTCGCCGTGGAATCTGTTAATGGATTCGCCCAGAACATGACGCTTCCCGCCGTGACCTGGACGTTGTAGGGGGTAACCAGTTGCGCCGTGAATCCATCAAATAGGACGCCGAAGCCGCCCGACACGATCTTGAGGCCGGAGCCTCCTGGTCCTACTGGCACTAGCTGCTGCCCTCCTACGATTGAACTCGTGACGATCTCCAGCGGCGAGCTGGCGGTGCCCCAAATGGCTGCTGAAGCATAGACCTGGTTGGCCGTCCCCGCCGTTACCACGACCGAGATGGCTTGCCCGGCAGCCGAGGCGATCACGACCGGGGCCAGATCGTAGCTGCCGATCCCTAGGGGATCCAGATTGAGCCAGGTCGAGGTCTGCGCCCCAGTCGCGTCGGTGTAGGTGATATGGGCGGTGACCACGGTTGCGGCGGTCACGACCCTGACCCGACAGCCGACCAGGAACGTCCCCGCGGCGGCTGGGGTGGTGGTGGCGACGGTGGTGGGGTTGACGGTGGCCAGCTCGGTCTCGGTCGCGCTGGTTACCGCACCCCCCGCCTGTCCCGTTGGTCCGGCAGTACCATCTGCGCCAGCCGGTCCCGCCGCGCCAGCGGATCCCGCTGGCCCTTGTAGGCCCGTGCCGGGCTGGATGATGTTGGTGGGCACCTCTAAGCCTCCTTGATCCCGGCTGAGAAGAACACCTGGTTGATCGTACCCACTGTCACGATCACGTCGATCGGGTCGCCTGCAATACAGGCCACGACGATGGAGTCGATCTGGTAGCTGCCAACCGGCTGGGAGGCCGAGGGAAGCGGATTCCAGGTCTGCGCCCCGGTCGCGTCGGTCGCCGTCACCTGCACTGCGACTGTCGTCGGGTTGCCCGCGACGCGGAAGTAGAGGTCGACCTGGAACAATCCGCTCACGACTGGCGTATAGGTCAGCACGGTGACGGCCGTGAGGACCGTGATCTCCTGCTCGTATTCCTTGGCAACCGGGCCACCCAAGCCAGATAGCTGGAGCTGGATTGTCCCATCGGACTGTGGCACCGGGCTGGCTACCGAAGCGCCCACGGTATTGGTCAGCACCAGATCCCCGGTCTGGGCCTGGAGGCTGAGCACCGTGCTTTGCTTCGGCGCGTCTCCAGAGCCAGGGGTGACGGGAGAGATGACGCCGGTCACCGTGAAGGAAGCGCCAAGGCCGCCTATCCCGTTGGTCAGCGCCCACCACAAAAAGCCGTTGTCATTGTTGCCCGAGGAGTCGAAGGCGGCGTTGGCCTCGGTGCCGGTCGCGTTGCTGTTGGGTGCAGGCACGCCACCCCACTGGCCCAACGGCCCGTCGTCCAGGTGCCACAGGATCTCGGTCTCGGCATCTGGGGCGAAGGGCGCGGTGGCGGGGGTGAAGGCGGCGCTGTACCGGCCGGTGGAGCTCACCCTGAACTCGTCGAAGGTGGTGGTGGAGCCCGGATTGTCCGCCACGAACCCGAACACCGCAAGGGAGTTGAACAGCGTCATCGCGGCTTTGGTGTCCACCAGGACGCCGTTCAGGAATGACCGGGTGGCCGTGCCATCGCACGAGATTGCGAAGTGGTTGGTGCCCGAGAGTGACGGCAGTGCTGCTCCGGAGGATCCGTCGGGGAACCGGAAGGTGTTTCCGTCGATCTGGTCCCCTTGAGCCCCGGCCAGCGTGTCTAGCGACGGCAGCCCGGTCGGGATGGGGTTGGTCGAGCCCGTGGCCTGGTACATCCCGAACCCGGTAGCGCCTCCACCGCCACCGCCGAAGAAGTTGGTGACCCAGCACTCGATCGTCCACTGCCTCAAGCTCGGGATCAGGGCCACGGAGGAGATCATTCCGGCGTAGCCGTGGCCTCCGGAGCCCGAGTCGCTGGTGGCGAACCCCTGGGCCAAGCCGAACTCGGCCACTTGCCTGACGGTGTTGCCAACCTGGTGCGTGTGGTCGGCGGCCGCCGCCGAGGGGAGCTCGCCGGCGTCGGGCGGGGAGATACCCAGGAACTCGTAGGCGATGTTGCCCGGCTCCCGGTTGATCGGGGTCATGGGCGAGGTGATGCCGGGCATATCTCAGTAGTACGGCATGGGGTTGCCGTGGGCGTCGGTCCGCTCCTTGCGGTTGTAGTACCGCCCCACGGGGCAGACCTTCCCGGAGCGGCAGTGGCGGCAGGTGCGGAAGTGCTCAGCCCGAACCGCGCGCTCCTGCTGGGACTTGGGCTGGGCGAAGTGCGGCTCGGGTGGCCGCTGGTATCCACTCATCAATGGATCTCGGTGACGCACACCTGGATCACAGCGGTCTGGGCCAGCGCGTAGCGGGCCATATTGCGGTCCGCGTCGTCCAGATTCCAGCTGTACGCTTGCTTGGCGAAGATCGGCAGGCCGGAGCTGTTGCTGGCCCCCGGGTATCCGACCGCCTTGTCGGGGCCCACCCACAGCGTGTTGGCGGCGTCCGTGTTGACGATCACAAGCCCCAGTCGCGCTCTGTCCTGGGCACAGAGCTGGAACCCCGGAAGGCCGGGCGCACCGACAGGTACATTCACGAGCCGCGGTATCCACGAGCTGGCCACCTGATTGCGGCACTTGAGCTGGTAGTCGATGTCCTGCAGCAGCCGGTACAGCAGGTCGAGGAACGACCCAGGGGCGACCTCCTCGACCGGAGGCACGGCGAAGGTGGTGGCTACAGCCACCGCTTACTCCCCGGCGGCTGCGGGTGCGTCAGGGGCCGGGTCGGGGTCCGGCAGGTCGGTCGGTAGCTCGGGAGCATCCTCGACCGCGGTCTCCTCGACTGCCACCGGCTGATCCGCCCCATCGGGGCCGAACGCCCATTGCGCGGTCCCGGCGTCGGGTGCCGGATCAGATGGAGACGACTCAGACTGAGCCAATGGAGCAGGGTCCGGGGCCGGGGTGTCTCCAGCACCGCTACCATCCGTACCCTGCTCTGAGCCGAGGAGCATATCAGGGGCCGGCTCAGCGGTAGTCTCCGACGCGGGGGCGTCCGGGATACCACTGAGTGGCACATAGCCAGGATCAACGGTGGTCGGAACCGGCTCGCCAAAGGGGGCATCATCCTCTGCCGGGGCTTCAACCGCCGCCTCCTCGACCGCGGCGGGCTGCTGCTCGGCAACGGGCTGATCCGATGGGGCGGGAGAATGGACCTCGGCACCCTCGACGCCGGGGCAGCCGGGATGGATGAGCTCGCGGATTCCTCGGGCCACACGGAACTCGACTCCACAGCCAAGGCAGCGGATGAATAGCTCCACCGGGGATTCAGTCGTGTCAGCCATCAGGGAAGATCCTCCCAGAACCGTTCTGCGTCCATTGGAGTGTAACCCAGCGCGACCATCGTGGACGACACCTCCGGCAACTCGGGCCGCTGCCCCATCTCCGCCCGCTCGACCAGGTGCTTCATGGCGGAATAGCAGGCCATGCAGAGCGCGGTGTGGGTGTCCCCATCGGAGACCACGATCTTGGCCTTCTGAGCAGCTGCCGGGTGGGGGCACGGTTGGGCGTCGAGCACTTCAGCCTGCAGCAGAGCGGTGTCGGCCATCACTGGCCAGGTAGGCTCAGGAGCCGGTGCAGAGACAGCCGACGTTCGCGGCCACGGCGGAGATCGCGTTTGCCGTCGCCGCCAAGGCGATCACGACCACGTTCACCGACCCCCCCGTCACGGAGCTGACCGTGGCGATGTTGGTGGGGATGGTGAGCGCCGAGTTCTGCACAGTGACCATGGCCGCACCCTGGTCGATGCTGCTCAGCCCGGTGACGATCGCGCCAGTGCCCGTGATGGCGGCCTGACCCGCAAAGACCTTCCTCGTGGTTCGGCCCAGCGCCTTCGGCAGATTGCCTACGACAGCCATGGGCTACTGAACGTTCTGGGGCTGGATGGTCCGACCGGCCGGCTCGTACACCATGCCGAGGAGCACGAAGCTCTCCGCACCTACCCCGACTGCCGCAGAGGCCACCGCGTTGATGTTCACGGTCTGCTGGGGGGTGTAGATGACCGGGGTGTCGAAGTACCCGACTACCTCGGACTGATCCGCGTAGATGGTGTCCAGGAAGAACTGGGCGATGGTGACCGCAGACCCCAGGTTGAACTGCAGCAGCGAGATCAAGGGGCTGGCCGCCAAGCTGGCGTAGCCGTAGATCCCGATGGACTGGAAGTTCTGAAGGGTCTGGCTGTAGAGCTGCCCCGAGACATTCGCAACCAGTGCGTTGGGGTTGCTGAACCGAGTGTTGAGATCCCCACCCGCCGCGTTCGGGAGGAGATCCTGCTGAATCAGGTCACGGTAGATGAGCGGCTGGGTCGTGGTCGTGCCACGCACCGCGGACTTGAGCTGGTTGAGGGTGACGTCCCTAAGCAGCTTCAGCCGGGAGATGTCAGTCTGACCCGCTGGGATCAAGAGCATTACAGAACCCCCGCCGGCTCGTCACGGTACGCGCCGTAGTTGATACCGGGATTGCCGAGTGCGGATCCACCGCCAGGCCCGCGTCCGCCACCCGTGGCAGCCGCTCCGGTGCCGGTGCCGGTGGTGGTGGTGGTCGTGGCCTTGGGGCTCGCCTGCTCCATCGCCCACTGGCCGCCCTTGCTGGCGATCCCGAAGCCACCGCCGTAGAGGAAGGGCTCGAAAAGGTCAGGGTGGACATCGAACATGCCCATCACTCCGCCCAGGACGAGCAGGCCGCCCTCGTAGTAGGTGGAGTATTGCTGGTGGATCATGGTCCGGCCGTTGTTGGCATCGTTCTGACGGAGTAGACCATCGACCCCGCCTGCCAGGACTGATATTCCGGTGGGGAGCAGTGAGAGTGCCATTGGCTGGAAGGCTACCACAACCGAAGTGGCTTTGTGTTGAGATCAGATAATCGAAGTCAGAGGCCGAAATGCGGGCCGCCGGGAGTGCCCAGCCAGTAGCCCAGACGGCTTCCTATCCGCCATGTGCCGCCGTACAGGAAGGGGTGGGTGAGCTCTGATTCGCTCCCCACGAAGGCCAAGGCGCCACCGGCTATGGTGAGCGCCGCCTCGTAGTAGAAGGAGTATTGCTTGGGGAACAGGGAGGCCCCGCGGCTGTCGTCGTAGGCGCGGAGCACCCCATCCATCCCGCCGGCGATCACCGACACCCCGGTCGGCAGCAGTTCCAGCGCCATGGTCAGGCTGCGGCAGCTTTGGCCGCCAACTGAGCAGCCCGTGCCTCCGCCGCCTGGGCGGCAGCCCTCCGCCGCCTCTGGTCCAACTCGAACGCCTCCTGCTGGCGCCGCTGCTGCGCCTGACCTTGGGCGGCCTGCCGTGCCATGGTGGCCTGCTGCCCGCGGGACCGCTGCCCCAGATCGGTTGTGATGCCGACACCACGCTGAGGGGTGACGCCGAGCTGTCCATAAGGGGTGCTGAACTGAACCCCGGGGTTGGGATTCTGCAGGGTCGGCAGGGAGGGAGTACCAGGAACGCGGACCGAGGTGGCGGACAGACCTGTGGATTGGGTGATGTCGCGCAGCACGATGTAGGAGCCGACCGCGGCCACGCTGGCGGCAAGGAAGAACCAAATGAACTCGGTAGTGATCGCGGAGGTCTGACCGCCTCCGAAGGCGGTGGCGAAGTCCTTGGCGATGTTGGCGAATACCCCCTGCTCGTTCTTGAGGTTGGTGAGCACGAACATCACGATGCCAGCCGCAATAGCCAGCCCAATCGCAAACACCGCCCATTGGAACTGGGAGTGGACTGCCACCAGCCGGTACTCGTCAGTGGCCAGAATGGTGGTGCCGCCGCCCGGGATGTTGACGCAGACATTCCCGAAGATCGGGATGTTCATGCAGACCTGGGGCGGGATGGTCACGTCAATCGGTTGTATGGAGCGGTGGTAAAGAGCCAGCCCGTACATATCCGAACCGTGGGACTGCGCCTCCTGCTGGAGCTTTGAGATCATGCCGGAGACCCCACCCAGGGTTATCCCGAAGGTGGTGGCGGTCTGGAAGTCAAGGGTCTCCACAAGCACGTCCGCGCCCGCACCCGGGGTAGAGTAGAGGTGATCCCAGACCTTGGTGAATCCGGCGGGAGCCAATTGCTCGGCGGCGGAGGCATATGCGGAGTTGGCCACGAGGTCAGTCTAACCCGCAAACCTCTGCCGTAGATCGACCAGTTGGGCCCCGAGCCACGAGAGGCCGCGCTCCGTACCCACCACCTTGGCGATGTCCGGACGGATGCGCTGGATCGAGCCGAGGACCAGGAAGGCGTTGATCGAATTCAGCACCTCGGCCACCTCGCGCCTGACGAAGTTGGCCTGGAAGCGCTCCATACCGGATAGCGCACCCCACAGCGACGAATCGTTGACCACCATGGCGGCGATGCTGTCCGCTGTCTGATGCCCGAGGAAGTGGGCGATCGCGTTGTCAAGCGTCAGAGTATTCATCTCCGGTCAAGGACGGCTGGGGTCGTGCCCCACCTTGTAGACGTGTCCGCAGCCAGAGCAGGTCAGCTCGGTGTCACCCAGCTTGACCGGAATCGGGGTGTTGCAGTTGACACACTGGAGGGAGCCGCCCGAGTCAGGAACGCTCTGGGGGTCCGGCGGTGGCGCTAATCCTCCCCCAAGTGGGGGCGCAGCACTTCCACCAGGACTCATGCCCGAGAGGGCATCGGCCAACCTCGGGGTCACCCGGTCAAGCATCCCGGCCAGCCGTTCGTTGCGCTCCTGCTTCTGGTACAGCTCTTGCTGCCGTAGCTGCATCTCGAGCGCGCGCTGCTCCTTGCGTTCGTCCCACTCCCGCTGGGCCTGCGCCTGCTGCATCCGCATCTGCTCCTGCCGGAGCTGGAAGTCCTGCGTCACCTCGATCTGACGGATCGTGAGGTCGAGGTCTTTGCCGGCGGCGAGCATGGCCGGCTGAGGCAGGAACTCCGCAAGCACCTGCCGGAGTTCAGACAACTGCCCGATCTGGTCCGCGAGCTGGCTGGCGGGGGCACGCTTCTCATCCGGCCCGGCCAGTTGGCGGCGGATATCGGAGCGGAACTGCGCGAGCTCCTGCGCCAACCCCTCTGACATCTTCTCCCTGAGCTGGCTGGCCTCTAACCGGGCCGCCGCCTGGTCCTCCATCATCTTGTTCAGGAACATCCCCATGAGGTCGTTCCCCCCTCCGCCCGACGTGCGCTGTTGGCGCTCCTCGCGGACGGCCCTGATGTGCTCCATGATCTCCTGGGTCTCCACCTCGGCCCTGGCCTGCTCGAGCTGTGCCTTGGCCTGCTCCGCGCGGGCACGCGCGTCCGCGGCCGCCTGCTCCCGCTCCAGCTCGCTCATCTGGATCTGCTGCAGCCGCTCGGCCGCCTGCCGCTGGTGGGTTGCCGCCAACTGTTGGGTGATTGGGTCGAGCGCACCCGGACCCTGACCGGGCATCTCGACGGTGTTGGGAAGGCCCCTCTGGGCCGCGATCTGCTGCGGGGAATATGGATCAAGTGGCACTGGCTGGCTCCTCAAACACGAGGTCTATGTCCTGGCCGGCGAATACCGGCTGAACTGCGGTGGGCGGAGGTGCGGCCTCCGGCTCGGTCCAGATCATCGACGGCCACATCCCGATCCGGCGACAGGCCACCTGGAACATCTCGAGCATGAACTCGGCATAGGTGCCGTGGTACTGAGGGTACTTCGCCCGGTATCCGTCATAGGTGTAGCGGGCCAGCACCGGGAAGCTGAGCGATTCGCGGACCTTGGAGGGCTCGGGCGTCCCCCATGCCTCCGGCGGCTTGGCGGACTTCTTCGGCTGGGGCGGCTCCAGCACCTTCGACCCCTCCCGACCGGCGTGATCGCTGATCGTGTCGCCCCTCGGGATCTCCCCCTGCCCTCGTTCCGCGTCGTCCTCCATCTCGATGTCGTCCTCCGTCCCGTTCAGGGGCGACGGGGCGACGGGGCGACTGTCGTCCGGGCTACCGTAGGTAGGGGTAGGTTCAGGGGCGACGGGGCGACGGGGCGACCCTGGAGGGGTGCCATCCCCACCTCTCCGCTTCTTCCTCATGCGCTCCCGATCTGCGCGGCGCTTGTCGGCCTTGCTTGCGTATGGCACTTTCCAGAGTATATCCGTCGCCCCTGTCGTCCCATGTCGCCCCTGTAATCGCCCTGGGGCGACGCCGACCGTCGCCCCTGTAATCGGTGTAGAGTTCGCTTCGTGAGTGGTGGGATGTTCTCGATCCAAATGCTGGTTAAAGAGGCGGTCACCATGGTGTCCCGCACCGTGATCTCCCAACTGCGTGAAGGCCCCCAGGACCGACCCCGGCCTAAGCCGCTCGTCGGTCCGCCGATCTCGCTTGCGTCCAAGCCGATCCCACCACTCCCTCCGGTGCCAAGCATGGTCGCCCCGGAAACCCAGCCCGTTCACCAAGAGGATGGCTGCCCGGCCTGCAAGTTCCACGACCAGGTGGCCGGGGTCAGCAAGCTGGCCGACGGGCTGGTGATCTCAGCTTCTCCGGACGGGACTCTCCCTCATCCCCAAGCGGGCACGCTGCCGCTGATCGAAGTGACGCTCAGGCAGGCCGCCGAGCAGGTGCAGACCCTTGCGGCCTCCCGCCCTGATCTGGCTCCCCAGTGCGATCAGGTGCGCCAGCATCTCACGGCGACGGCGGCAGCAGTGCCTACAGACGGCCACGCCGGGGCCGCTGAGGCGCGGGTATTGGCAGAGCGACTGGAAAGCGTCTGGAGGGAGTGCTACCAACTTACCAGTGCCTATTGGTCGCCACCCACTGCGCAGCAGGGAATGTCATCGGCGATCGAGAAGTGGTATGAAGATTCGACGGGGCAGGGTTTGGACACCCCGACCGCGTTGTTACGGCTCCAGGAGGTTCTGAGCGGTGAATCCAAGTAGGATGGGCTGATGGGAGTCATCAACTTCTCTGGCAGCCAGTGGGAGGAGCTGCGCGGGCAGTTGGACAGGACCAACAAGAAATTGGTCGTAGTCGACAAGCGGCTGGCCAGATTCGAGGCCCAGGAGTCTGATGCTCCACCGTGGACCGGGGCTGGCGGGCCCGGAGTTGCCGACTTCCTCTCTCAGACCAGGGGGTCGCCGGGGATCGTGGTCGACCCCGCGGTGGCGCGAGAGCCAACCCCCTGCCTCTGCTATGAGATCGAGAGCAGATCAGGCCACTCCAACCTATGCTTCCATCACGGCGTGGTCGGTGCCCTCGACAAGGGGCAGGTCGACCTCTACTGCCAGACCAAGGTGGAGAAGCCTCCGACCGCCGAGCAGAAGGCCCGCCTTGAGGACTTCCAAGCCTCGGCGGACACATGCAAGACCTCGATTGAGGATGTCCCGAAGGGTCAGGAATTGGAGCCGTGGCTCTCCTGCATGAGCGCGGAGCTCCGATCCCGGGGGAGGGCCCTTTCGGGCGTCCCGACCGTCGACAGCGTGGTCGGCCAGGCCGACCAGATTCCGGTATCCCCAACACCAATGGTCGCTAAGACCCAAGGTTTTGGGGCGGAGGCCGTCCCCTCCGCCCCTCTCCCGCCCTCTGAGTCGGCCAAGGTCAAGGCCGTGCTGGCGGATCCGGATGGGCCGGCGCACCCGGGGCTGGCGAAGTACGCGCAGCAGATGGCCGGCTGACTCAGGTGGCCAACGAGCCCCAGAAGGGTCCGTACTACGATGTCAACGACGAATACATGCTCTGCCGCGACCACGCCCAGAAGGCGCTCGCAACCGAGGACCGGGCTCCTAGACTGGCGCGGTTGACCCGCCCCGAGGTGGAGGAGCTATCAGGACTCGCCGGCGGCCGCGAGCTCTGCGCCGACTGCATGTCCGGTCCCACCGTTCCGTATGAGCCGGAGGACGAAGATGACGAGTAAGGATTGGGCGGGCGTGTCTGGAATGGTGTTTGGGTTCGCCGCTGGCGTGCTTATGAGCCGCGACGTGGTGCGGTCTCTCCGCCGGCTGGCCGATCTCATTGACCACTACCACGGCACCAACTGGTCCTCCCGCCGAGCTTCCTGACTTGGCCGCCGCCTGCGCCTCCTGCCGGTTGAATCAGGCGTGCAACGAGATCGACGGGCTGATGCGCGGGCTGCTCCGGGCGACCCAGCAGATGGGCGACATCCCCTACGGCACCGGGGGCACCATCGGTCAGGCCCGACAGAACGCGACGCAGGCGCTCAAGGTGGTCACGGAGATCCAGTCGGGTGCCCACCCTCAGACGGCCAACAACTTACTGGTCGAGTGCCACGATGCCCTGATCTCGCTAGTGGCACTGGCCGGTCGACTTTGCTCAGCCTCCGATGTGCCGCAGCTGGCGTCATACTCGGATCGGGCCGCGTGGGCATCGTGGCAGGTGAGTTGGTGCGTCTACGGAGGGTATCCGTGATCTCGGCGGAAGCGCTGACGCAGGTGGCCGGCAAGTGCGCCATGACCGAACTGGAGCTGCAGGCCAAGGGCTATTCCAAAGAGCAGGCCGAGACCGCGACCCGATACGCGCTCCGCTGGGCCGCTGCGATCGCCGGGCAGACCCAGGGGGAGCAGCAGGTGGAGGTGTTCCGGCAGCTCGTCGACCAGCGGCTCCGCGATGCGCCCGCCTACCTCGATGGCTGTGCTCGGGCCGCGGAGAAGCGGGAGTACGGCCGAGAGATGAAGCGGGCCGCCCGTGACGGTCAGTTCAAGCGGGGCATCTCCGACTACGGACCGGGTCACAGCATGGATAACTCCTGGCGGCAATCACTCGGCCAGGCGGAGGCCGCCTACCAGCGGAAGTTCGCCAAGCCATGAGTGTCCGTCACCCCAACCGGCCCAACGCCTACAAGCCACCCAAGCGGTCATTTAAGCACCGCTGTCAGTGCAAGCCCAATAAGGTTGGGGCCGACAATCGGTTCACGGCCAAGGAGCGGCAGGTGCGGCGGATCGCGTGACCGTCCGGTGCTTCATGCTGGAGCCCATCGAGCGGGCACAGGTCGGTCTCCGGCGCTACACCCACTGGGATAAGAGTCCGGATCAGCACCACTACCACTCGGCCCTCAACCAGATCAGCGAGTGCTTCAGCCGGATCGTGATGGAACCGGACGGGCAGTGGGTGTTCCGCCACGTCGAGCCCCTGATGCCGTCGCATCAGGATCCGCGCTGGCCCACCCACTGTAAATGCGGTTACGGGTTTCTCGAATCCGATGAGTGGCAGGTGTTCACCCGAACCCTCTATCGGAGATCGGACACTGGAGAATTGACCACGATCGACGACGCGCCCCCGGGAGCGATGTACGACGCCCTCTGGATCCCCTGGTGGGGCGGCCCAGACGGGCTTTCGCTGATGGTGAAGTGCCCCAATGGCGCCTCGTGGTGGATCGATGGGCGCGCCTCCAACTGCACCATGCCCGACGACGACACCCACCGCTGCTGGATCCGCCACGGCGACCCGCCGAGGATCACGGTCGATAAGGCCGGGGTCACCTGCGCTGCCGGCGCGGGCAGCATCCAGGCTGGCGACTACCACGGGTTCTTGAGGGACGGGGTATTTACCTGATCCCGGATCTGTGCCACAATCTCCCTGCCGATACTTCGGCTAAAGGGAGGTGAAAAGGAAGATGGCAAAGAGCATCGCACAAGGACAGGCCAAGTGGGAGCGCAAGACTGCTAACGCTGGAGACAAGTGGAAGCAGTCCGTTGCGGGCGCCGGTGGGCGCTACAGCCAGGGACTCAGCGAGTCGGTTGGCACCCAGGTCGGCCCGCAGACCACCTCGGCTTGGGAGCAGGGTGTCGGCGCAGTGAGCGCTGGCGACTTCAACGCCTCCATCTCGGGCAAAGGCTCGAAGTGGGCGGAGAACCTGCGCCGCGGCGTCAGCCGGTAGGCTGACCCACTGGCCCCTGACCGTTTCCCGCGGCGCGAGCACCTAAGAGTGCCGTCATCGGGAATCAGTCAGTCGGGGGCGTCGGCCGCGTGAACCGCAGCCAGCTCCTTCTTCTTCCCCGCGAATACCCACTCGCCTGCCTGGGCGTCGTCGTGAGGAGTGTTCTTCAGATCCGCCGCCAGCTCGCGCAGCCTGGGGCATTGCATCTTGAGCGGTTCGGTCGTGCCCTCGAAGCCCCTCCGCCTCCAGAACCGGGCCGCCTCCTCGTCCAGGGTCTCGAGCTCCACCGTCGTGCAGTGCTCGGCGGCCATGATCGAGGCATCGGCCTGTAGCAGGAGCGTCCCCACTCCCCGCACCTGTGCCCGGGCGGGATACCCTGGCTGATCGTGCGGTCGAGTCGTCTGGAATCCCAGCTCCCACACCTGACGGCTGGCCAGCCAGTTGGTGATGTTGACCCCGTGGACCACGCCGTCCTTGTCCTGGGCAACCAGGGTCACGGTGTTCGGCTCACCCAACCCCTGGGCGGCGAGGAAGGCGACATCGCTGGCAAAGTAGGCATGACGGGCCGCGTCGGGGTTGTTGTAGGCGACCTGCCGGGCCTGCCGGGTCCACATCTGGCTGGCATCCCTCAGCGCCTTGCGGTTGGTGGCGTTGGGGGTGGGCCGGGTGATGGTGATGAGGAGGAAGTCGCCGCGGGTGGTCTCCAGCCGCTTAGCGGTCACGTCCTGGCCGGTCAGTCCAGCCATCGCTAGTAGGGTATTCCCAGCAGCTCCAGCACGTCGGACAGGTCGCGCCGGTCGGACTGGCACAGGCGGGCGGCCCGAACGGCCGTCCTCACGTCGGTGGTGTACCCAGCCAGCCTGGAGGCGATCTCGCCGGCGAGCTCCGGGTCCACGGACTCCCTTCTCACCAGCACCTTCCGCACCACCTGCTGGAAGTCGGCTGCGGTGTATTCCGGGATCTGCCGGACCGCGAACCTGGACAGCAACTCGGCCGGCATCCGGTCGATGCGGTTGGCTCCGGCGATCACCCACACCTGCCGTCGCTCGTGCTCGGCCCGACCATGTTGAAGGCGCGACAGCAGCCCGGTCTCCATGATGCTGAGCAGCGCCGAGAGGTCTGCCACGTTGGCCTTGTCCAGCTCGTCGATCACCAGCACCCGGCAGTTGGGCTGGGCCAACAGGTAGTCGAGCAGGCCCGCCTTGGTGGTCGAGGATCCGAGCGCGTAGCGGGCGCCCGGGATCTGCGCCACATCGGCCAGGAACAGCGTCTTGGCGGTGCCGGGCGGCCCAGTCAGCAGGACGTGCACGGGCCGCGGCGCACTGAGCGCCCTCCGCACCAGCTGCTTGACCATCTCGTGGCCGACGATCACATCGAAGGCATCCGCGGGGAGCACGGGCCCTCCGTGGTCGTCCTCCGGTGCCTCCGCAGTCGGTGGGGCCGACGAGTACGCCTCAATGGCGGCCGCCAGAATCCCCCTGTCGTTAACCAGGTAGCAGGTCTGAGATCGGGAGTGGAACCCCACCCTGATGATCCCGGCGAGCTCCGCCTGGTGGAGCATGGTGGGGGTGGCCCGGACATCGCGCCAGGTCCAGCCGTTCCAATAGGGGTTCTCGAGGGGCATCTTCTCCTCAAGCAGCAGCGCATGACAGAGAACTTCGATGAGCCCCAGCCGCCCTCCCTGAGATGGATTCCGGTCGGCCAGCGACCACAGATCCCCGGGGGTCCACGCCACGACAGTCGAATCAGGCATATCCTATGACCATGAACCTGAATCTTCCCACTTTGAGCGTCGAGTTTTGGACAACCCGGGTCGGACAGGCTGTTTCGGCCATTCTCGGCATCGCGGCATCATATGGCCTCCAACTCAGCAACGCTGAGAAGGCAGCCATTCTGGCGGCTACCGTGGCCTTTATCCCAGCCCTGCTCGAGATCGGATGGCTCCACTTCCGCGGCCTTGCCCGGTCGATCATCCCCGCCCCACCCGCCGCGGCCCCCACCCATGTGATCGTGGCGACCACCCCGACCGCTACCGGGGTGCAGGCCAGCACGCCAGCTACCGTGTCGGCTGCCGTAGGCCCGGGAGAGTCGGTGACGGTAAGCCACTCCCCCGCAGCCCCTATCGCATAGCACGGGAACCCCGTGCCGTTGGAATCTGTGACTCCAGGCGCCCACGCTGATAGTCAGGCGTTGGTTCGGCAGATCACTGCGCTTGACGCCAAGTGGACACGGGAGTTCAAGGGGCTCAAGACCACTGTGAGCAAGATCCGCACGGTGCAAACCGAGATCCAAAAGGTCCACGAGAATCAGGCGGCATCCATCAGCTCCCAGGCCAACTCGATCCGTAACCTCGAGGCCGAGTTCGGCCGAATGAAGCCCCTTACCACAGACGAGCAGAAGGCGCTTGCCAACTTGGTCAGCAGTCAACTGGCGCAGCAGATCATCAAGAAGTGGGTCGGCAGCATCAAGGGCAAGGTGATCGGGGTGCTAGGCGCCCTGGCCGTATTCGTCACCTTGGCCGCCAGCATCGCCACTCTGTTCCGGCACGGCTTCTGACGCCGGCGGGATCGCATCCCCCATCAGCAGCACCTCGCGGGTCAGGTGCGGGTCATCCTCCCCGCAGACCCCGCGGTGCAGGACGATCAGGAAGGCGATCTGCACCATGCGCCCATTGCCCTCCTCGCCGCCGCCGTGCTTGAAGTATTCGGTCATCACCTCGACGGCCGGACGGCGCTCCTTGGGCAGCTCGTTCCACAGATAGGCGATCGCCTCCTTCTCTGTCTCCGGTAGCTTCCGCTCGGGCGGAGGCGGAGGCGGCGGCGGCGTGGGCCCCGCGTCGACCACCACAACTTTCGACGGCTCCGGCTCCTGGGACCGCTTGCCCTCGGGCAGCTTGGCGTCATCAGAGAGGACGAACCCGCCCTCCTCCTCGATGTATAGCCCGCTCATCTGGTCGGAGAACGCAGCCCGCAACCCTTGAGCCTCCGCCACCTTGGCCAGCATCAGGGCGGGCATCGACTGCCAGAAGTTGGTGAGATTGCCCTCGCGGTCCTTCTGTGCTGCCTGCTTCCATGTGGCGACTGAGGCGAACGGGCTGTCATAGCCCTTGCGCATGACCGACACCATGGCGGCCTGGGGAGGGGTGTCCTTCAGCCACACCTTGACCCAGTGCTCGCCGTCATCGGTCCAGAGCGGCCCCTCGCGGCCAAGGTACTCACCGGAGCGGTGCGCGATCGAGCGCATCCCGTCGATCCCCACCTGGGCCGTCATCACCTTGCGCTGCAGCTTGGAATCCCATCGCTTCACCGCCCATATCTGGTGCAGGAAGGGGTCGAGGTTGACCCTCTTGGCATAGGCCACGAACAGGGCGAACTCCTGATCGGTGGTCTCCCTGGCCACCATCTCGCGTAGCAGTTTGAGATCCGACGGGGTGAACCTGGCGGCTGTTGCCAGCTCCGTGGACTGTGGCATGGCGATCTCCTCTAGTTGCGGCCGGCCGGCATTATCAGCACGGGAATCTTGACGGGCGGGGCGATCTCCGCCACCACCGTTCTGGGCTCGCTGGGGAACACCACGGCCAGTCCACCATCCGCAGACCGCAGCACCCCGACCGGGAACTGCTTGGTGGTGGTGGCGCCACACAGCCCGAGCGCCACCTGGGACAACCCGAGCGCCACCTGGGTCTCCAGCGGAGTGAGCGCGGCCGGCTGCTGGAAGCCCGACATTGACAGCGCCGCCGTCACGTCGGCATCGGTCGGGAGGTAGAACACCACCTTGCGGTACGCGCGCCGCACCTGGTAGGCGACTGGATCAGCGGGCTGCTCAGGCAAGTAGTGCCCCCACCATCAGCAGCGCGCCGACGAACAGCGCGAGGATGCCCGCCAGCAGTGCCATATCACCCCTGCTCAGCGGCGGCAGGTCAATCGGAACCGGCGGTTTCCCCCTCATGCCCTGCTAGTTTACAGCGTGGAGTGCTTGCGGGCAAGCCGATCATCTCCGCATCCGCCATCGAGAGGGGCAGAGACATCTGCGCCATGACGCCCTCCAGTCGGTGGACGATCAGAGGCAGGTAGTCCGGCTGGAGCTCGATGCCGATGCTATCCCGGTTCAGCCGCTTGGCAACCGCCAGAGTCGTCCCGCTGCCGGCGAAGGGGTCGAGCACCACGTCGCGCTCTTTGGTCCCAGCCGCGATGCACCGACGCGCCAACTCCTCGGGGAACGTTGCGAAGTGCGCCCCGGGATAGGGCCTGGTGGCAATGGTCCAGACGTTGCGGGAGTTGCGCGAGGTCTGCTCTTGGCGCGGTTGCCAGTCCTCGTCAAAGTAGCGTCCGTTGAAGCCGGTCCAGCGGTCGCCCCCACCGGCGCTCGCCTCGGCATGGCCATCTTGCTTGAAGCGACCGGGTTGGTGGTGCCCGTTGCCCCCTACCGAGGTATCCCAACCCTGTGGCAGCTTGTGGTCCCGGCGATGCTGGGCGGCGGACTGACCCGGCAGGACGTGATCCGCGACCGCTCCATCGCGGGCGAACGTCTGGCTGCGGGGGATCTGGTGCCTGATGCCCGAGTGCGCGGGCGCGCCCGGCACCATGCTGTCCATCGACTCCCGGACGTTGCGGGGATGGTCACCGACTACGCTCTCCTCCCGGATCGCCTCCTGGTCGTAGAAGTACCTCGGGCTCTTGGTCAGCAGGAACATATGCTCATAGCTGGAAGTGGGCCGATC
>Ga0307372_10003673_pt1 | contig 24290 bp, 15 predicted proteins | sample OX1MG_FD_202533 | JGI IMG/M metagenome (GOLD analysis project Ga0307372, IMG submission 202533) | Soil microbial communities from Risofladan, Vaasa, Finland - OX-1 | ecosystem: Environmental > Terrestrial > Soil > Coastal area > Acid sulfate soil | place: Finland: Risofladan, Vaasa | collected...
CGGCCGGAGTCATCCCGGGTCGTCCAGGTCGCCCCACGGCGTCGAGGACCTCCAGCTCGACGACGTCCACCGACCGCCCGGCGCGCACGAGGTCGCGGGCTGGCGACACGCCTGAGTGCCCGGCACCCACGACCACCAGTCGACACCGCCCGTCGTCAGGGCGCGCGGTGTCAGTGCCTGGGAGGGCGTCCCACCTCGGGGCCGGCGGCGCCCGTGTCCGGGGCGCCGAGGGCGCCGTACCGCAGGCGCGCCGCCACCCGGTGCGCGGCACAGTCGGCCGCCAGGACCACGCCAACCCCCGTGGCCGCGCCGGCGAGGGCGTCGGTCGGGTAGTGCCAGCCGAGCGCCACCACCGCCAGGGCGGTCATGGCCACGAGGGCTCCCCCCACGACGCCGGCGCCGTATCGCCACCGGGCCGGGGCGGCCAGCACGGCCACGGCCGCCAGAGCGGCGACCACCACCACGGTGCCCGAGGGGAAGCACAGCACGCCGCCGAACGTCCGCCCCACGAGGGGCTTCATCACCCAGTCACTGGTCACGACGGCGAGCGCGGGGCCGGCCACCACGGCGACGCCCCGGGCCCGGTCGCGCCGCACCACGGCCAGGAAGCCGGCGGCCACGCCCGCCAGGACGACCGGCGGCGACGCCATCCGGGTGACCGCCGCCAGCAAGCGCGCATGGGGCCGGGTGGGGATGACGGCGAACGCCCAGTGGTCGAGCAGCGTCGGGCCCGGGCGCGCCATCAGGTACATGCCGGCGACGACCACGGGCATGAGGAGGAGACACGCCACCACGAGCTCGACGTCGGCCGGCCCGGTTGCGTCGGACCGGGGGTCGTCGGACCGGGGGTCGTCGGACCGGGGGTCGTCGGACCGGGGGTCGTCGGACCGGGCGGGCGCCCGCACACGCGGGGACTCGGTGCTCGTCGGGGCCATCACCCCAGATCTAGCAGTGCGGGCCGTGCTGGCGGTCGCGGCCGGCGCAGAATCCGGCGCGAGGTGTGTGGTCTGCGCGAGGTGTGGCCTGTGAGGCGCGGCGGGGCGGGTCAGACCGTGACCACGACGCTCTGGGACAGCGCGCCCTGGCCCGACGAGTTGTAGTCCGCCACGGTATAGGTGTAGGTGCCAGCGGCCAGGCCGGTCTGCACGAACGTGGTCGGGGCGGCCTTCGGGTAGCCGCCCACCCAGAACTTGGTGCCGTTGCGGTAGGCGTTCACGCCGAGCGAGCCGGGGGCGTTCGTCCAGGTGAGCGTCACGGTGGTGCCGCTCACCGACGCCTGGAGATTGGTGGGGGTGCCCGGGATGCCGGAGTAGGCGAACTTGTCCCCGGCGACCAGCGCGCTCGTCCCTCCGGCTGTCGTGACGGTGACGTCGACCGTGCCCGTCCCCGCCGGCGAGGTGACCGTGACGGAGGTGGCGCTGTTCACCGTGAACGTGGCGGCCGCCCAGGGTCCGAACTTCACCGCGCTCGCCCCGGTGAGGTTGGTGCCGGTGATCGTCAGGACGGTGCCGCCCGCGGCGGGCCCGGCGGTGACCGACAGGCTGGTCACGGTGGGCGCCGGCGGGGGTGTCCCCGTGAAGGTGAACTGGTCGGCCGACGACGTGGCGCTGGTCCCGCCCGGGGTCGTCACGGTGACGTCGACCGTCCCCGACCCCGCGGGCGAGGTGGTCGTGATGGTGGTGGCGGTGACCACCGTGAAGGCCGCGCCCGTCGATCCGAACGTCACGGCGGTGGCGCCGGTCAGGTCGGTGCCGGTGACCGTCACCGCCGTGCCCCCGGCCGCCGGGCCGCTGGTCGGGGACAGGCTGGTCACGCTCGGGGCGGCCACGTAGGTGAACTGGTCGGCCGACGAGGTGGCGCTGGTGCCGCCACCCGTGGTGACCGTCACGTCGACGGTGCCGCTCCCTGCCGGCGCCGTGGTGGTGATGGTGGTGACGTTCACGACCGTGAAGGAGGCCGACGTCGAGCCGAACTTCACGCCCGTGACCCCGGTGAAGTCGGTGCCCGTGATGGTGACCGACGTCCCGCCCGCCAGGGGTCCGTTCGTCACGGACAGGCCGGTGACGGTGGGCGCCGGCAGGTAGGTGAACTGGTCGGCCGACGACGTGGCGCTGGTCCCGCCGCCCGTGGTCACGGTCACGTCCACGGTCCCCGATCCGGCGGGGGAGGTGGCGGTGCAGCTCGTCGACGACACGCAGCTGACGCCGGTGGCCGCCGAGCTGCCGAAGGACACCGTGGTCGAGCCGGGGACGAAATTCGTGCCGGTGACGGTGATCTGTGTCCCGCCGACGGCGGGGCCACTGGGCTGGGAGAGGCCCGTGACCGTGGGCGTCGGGGGCGGTGCGGGGCTGTACGTGAACTGGTCCGCCGACGACGTGGCGCTGGTCCCGCCGCCCGTGGTCACGGTCACGTCGACCGTGCCGCTCCCGGCCGGCGACGTCGCCGTGCAGGTGGTGGACGAGGTGCAGTTCACGCCGGTGGCCGCCGAGCTGCCGAAGGACACCGTGGTCGAGCCGGGGACGAAGCCGGTGCCGGTGATGGTGACCGACGTCCCGCCGACCGCCGCGCCGCTGGTCGGGGCCACGCCGGTGAGGGTGGGAACGGCCAGGTAGGTGAACTGGTCGGCCCCCGACGTGGCGCTCGTCCCGCCGTTGAGCGTGGTCACGGTCACGTCGACGGTGCCCGTGCCGGCCGGGGCGGTGGCCGTGATGGTCGTCGAGTTCACGAAGGTGAAGGCGGCGGCGGTCGGGCCGAAGGCCACACCGGTCACGTCGGCGGCGTTGAGGCCGAAGTTGGTGCCGGTGATGGTGACGACGGTCCCGCCGGCCAGAGCACCGCCGGCGGGCGCCAGGCCGGTGACGGTCGGGGCCGGGACGTAGGTGAACTGGTCGGCCCCCGACGTGGCGCTCGTCCCGCCGCCCGTGGTCGCGGTCACGTCGACGGTGCCGCTCCCGGCCGGGGCGGTGGCCGTGATGGTCGTCGAGCTCACGAAGGTGAAGGCGGCGGCAGTGGTCCCGAACTTCACGGTGCTGGTTCCGGTGAAGTTGGTGCCTGTGATCGTCACCGTCGTCCCACCGGCGCCAGGCCCGGTCGTCGGCGACACGCTCGTCACGGTGGGGGCGGGGACGTACGTGAACCGGTCGGCCGCCGAGGTGGCGCTGGTCCCGCCGCCCGTGGTCACGGTCACGTCGACGGTGCCGCTGCCGGCCGGCGACGTCGCCGTGCAGCTGGTGGAGGAGGTGCAGTTCACGCCGGTGGCGGCCGAGGCTCCGACGGCCACGGTGGTCGAGCCGGGCACGAAGCCCGTGCCCGTGACCGTCACCGACGTTCCCCCCGCGGCCGGCCCGTTCGCCGGCGAGACGGAGGTGACGGTCGGCACCGGCAGGTAGGTGAAGAGGTCGCCGGGGCCCGTGGCCGAGGTCCCGCCGCCCGACGTGGTGACGGTGACGTCGACGGCGCCCGCCGATCCTGCCGGCGAGGCCGCGGTGATCCTCGTGGCGCTGTTCACCGTGAACGTGGCCGCCGCGGTGGCGCCGAACGTGACCGCCGTGGCGCCCGTGAAGGCGGTGCCGCTGACCGTGACCGAGGTCCCGCCCGCCAACGGCCCGCCGGCCGGCGACACGCTGGTCACCGTGGGCGCCGACACCGCCGTGGTGTAGGTGAACTGGTCGGCGGCGCCGGTGGCGCTCGTCCCGCCCGGCGTGGTCACGATGACGTCGACGGTGCCGGCCGAGCCGGCGGGCGAGGAGGCCGTGATGGTCGTGGCGTTGTTCACGGTGAACGTGGCTGCTGCGGTGGCGCCGAACATGACCGCCGTGGCGCCCGTGAGGTTGGTGCCGCTGACCGTGACCGAGGTCCCCCCGGTGGTGAGGCCCGTCGCCGGGGAGAGGCCGGTGACCGTGGGCGGGTCGGGGAAGCCGCTGCCGGTGAGGGCGTTGGCCTGGTTGGCGGCGCCGTAGTTCGTGACGGCCAGCGTGGCCGACGTGGCCGCCGCCAGGTCGCTCTCGAAGACGTCCTCGGTGACCGGCCCCCCGTTGGCGGCGTAGGTCTGGTTGGCGGTCTGCCCGAAGTTCACGAGCGTCGGGGTGCCCGACACGCTCAGCACCACCCAGTCGTGGCTGGAGTCGGGCTCGGCCGCCTCGGCGGGGTCGATGGCCGTGACGGCGCCCGACACCGAGGTTGCGGCGTTGGCCGGCGCCCACCTGAAGGCGGCGCTCTGCGCGCTGCCCACGCTCGAGCCCGAGATCGCCGTGGTGTACGGGTCGGTGGCCAGCTGGGCGCCCACGGTGGCCGACGCCGCCGATCCCGTGGGCGAGTCGAGCACCACGATGGCGTCGTTGTCGGCGCCGATCATGTAGGTGGTGAAGGTGATCGTGGCGCCCGCCGACACGGTCCGCGGGCAGCCGGGCGGGCTGCAGATCGAGGTCATGGTGCCGTTGTTGGCCCCCAGCCCGTACTTCCCGACGTCGGCGGGGTTGGAGAAGTGGGCGTTGTAGTCGAGGTCGTAACTGCTGGGCGTGCACCGCAGGGACCCCTTGGGGTCGGTCTGGGTGGGCAGGCTGCAGATGACGTTCGTGTAGCCCAGCTCGGCCACGTTGGCGATGGCGTCGATGAACAGCGAGGTCGTGCCGGTGTTGTGGATCGTCCAGGTGAGGGCGTAGGGCTCCCAGCCGGTGGTGAGGGGGCCCGACCCGTTGACCAGGGAGGCGCTCAGGACCGACTGGGACGGCGTGTTCTCGAACTGCCCCGCCAGGCCGGTGGTCTCGGGGACGAAGTAGTGGTTGCCGTCGCTGTAGGCGTCGCCGCCGGCGACCGTCGCCGAGGTCCCGTTGCCGTTGGCGACCGAGAAGCTGAGCCCCGTGGGGGCGGCACCGGGTGCCTTGTACACGACGGTGGCCGTGCCGCTGCCGAAGCTGGTGGTGCTGGCCGTGAGCGTGGAGGACCCCGTGGTGGTGGTGTGGTCGGTGAGCACCAGGCAGGTGCCGTCGCTGGCGGTGGTGCAGCCGGTGATGCCGTGGGCGGTGCCGCCCCCGGGCGGTGTCTGGGTGGCGCTGACGGCCACGCCGGCCTGGGGCGTCCCGCCCGAGGTGACCGTGACGGTGACGGCCTCGCGCATCGTGCCGTCCGCCGGCACGATGACGTTCGTCGGGTTGAGCACCACGTTGGCCGCGTAGGTGTACCAGTCGAGGGTCTGCACCTGGCTCGTCCCGCTGGGCGTGGTGACCAGCACGTCCACGGTGCCGTTCCCGCCCGGCGCGGTGGCGGTGATCGTGGTGTCGCTCTTCACGGTGAACGACGAGGCCGGGTGCCCGGGCCCGAAGACCACGGCCGTAGCGCCCGAGAAGTTGGTGCCGCTGATGATCACCACGGTCCCGCCGGCGGGGGGGCCCGAGGTGAGGTTCGAGCACGGCGGCCCGGCCGGGGAGAGGCACACGCTGGTCACGCGGGGGCCCGGCGGGGGCGGAGACCCGGTGTAGGTGAAACTGTCGGCTGACGATTTGGCGCTGGTCCCGCCGACGGTGGTGACGGTGACGTCCACCGTGCCCGCGCCGGCGGGCGAGGTGGCGCTGATCGTGGTGCCGTTGGTGACGCTGAAGGCGGCCGCCGTGGCCCCGAAGGCCACCGCCGTGGCGCCGGTGAAGTTGGTGCCGGTCACGGTGACGGTCGTGCCCCCGGTGGCCGGGCCGCCGGTCGGGGAGATGCCGGTCACGGTGGGCGCGGGGACGTACGTGAACCTGTCGGCGGACGACGTCGCCGAGGTGCTCCCGCCGACGGTGACGGTGACGTCGACGGTGCCCGCCCCCGCCGGCGAGGTGGCCGTCACGGTGGTGGCGTTCACCGCGGTGAACGAGGCCGCCGCGGTCGCCCCGAAGGCCACGGCGGTGGCCCCGGTGAGGTTGGTGCCGGTGATGGTGAGCGCCGTACCGCCGCTCGTCGGGCCCGAGGTCACCGACAGGCTCGACACCGCGGGCGACCCGGTGGTGTAGCTGAACCGGTCGGCGGACGACGTGGCCGACGTGCCCCCGCCGGTGGTGACGGTGACGTCGACGGTGCCGGACCCCGCCGGCGAGGTGGCCGTCACGGTGGTGGCGTTCACCGCGGTGAACGAGGCCGCCGCGGTGGCCCCGAAGGCCACGGCGGTGGCGCCGGTCAGGTTGGTGCCGGTGACGGTGACGGAGGTGCCCCCGGTGGACGGCCCCGTCGAGGGGGAGATGCCGGTCACCGTCGGGGTGGACGACCCGCCGACGCTCACGCTCACCGTGCCGGAGTGCGGGCCCTCGCCGCTCGAGTTGTAGTCCGCCACGGAGTAGGTGTGGCTGCCGACGGGCACCGCGCTGTCGATCCAGGTGGTGGGGGCCGGGTTCGGGTACCCACCGATCCACTTCTTGGTGGTCGTGTCGCGGTAGCCGTTGACCCCGAGGGCCCCGGCGGCGTTGGTCCACGTCAGGGTGACGGTCGTCCCGCTCACCACCGCCTGCAGGTTGGTCGGGGCGGCCGGCACGGCCGCCTGGGCGGCGGGTGCCGCCAGGCCGACGACGGCGGCGATCACCACGGCGGCCGAGGCGACCATGGCCGCCCAGGCAGGGCGGCCCCGCCGGTGCCCGAGGCGGGAACGGCTCGACGTGGTCGCGGATGCGAGTGTGCGGTTCAAGGTGCTCCAGGATTGTCGGGGAGCCCACCATGCCCGACGATCGGGCAGGCGACCACTCCGATCAGCGGTCGCCGTCGACCGCTGATCGTGCTGCGAACGCTCCTCAGGCTGGCAGGTGGCCCTAAACGCATGGTCCATGGCGGATCAACAGATGGCCAATCACCCGGCTCCTGCCCCTCCGCCGTCTCTTTCCACCACGTTGCGAGGTCGAATGATGACCGAAGATGCGATTGGGCGCATCGGCCGACCGGACCGGGCCGGGCCGGGCCCCGGGACGCCCCGGATGCCCGGCCCCATGATCCGCAGGGGACGCGACGCCCGATTGGTGAAGGAGCAGGTCGCCGAGCACGAATGTGCCGCTCGACCGGCCCCCCCGTCCCCGACCCGCCGTCCCGTGGAGTCAGCTCTGCACCGGGTACCACCCCACCACGGCCCGCTCCAGGGCGCGCTCGGCCGCGGCCCGGGCGGCGCGGGCGGTGCCGCCGTCCACGGGCTCGAACCGCACCAGGTCGCCGGGACGGCATTGCCCCAGTTGGCCGAGGTCGGCGCTCACCACCGTGGCCACCACCGGATACCCCCCCACGGTGGCGTGGTCGTTCAGGAGCACCACCGGGCGGCCGTCGGCGGGCACCTGGACGGCCCCGGTGACCACGCCGCGCGAGGCGATGCCGGGGACAGGCGGGTCGAGGGGCCTGTCGGCGTCGAGGCGCACCCCCACCCGGTCGCTGGCCGCCGCCACCTGCCACTCCGTCCCGGCCAGCTGCGCCACCCCGGCGTCGCCGAAGTCGTCGGGGCCGGGCACGACGCGCAGGAGGCGCCGGGCCCGGCGTCCGCCGGTGCGCACGATGCGCCCCCGGGGTCGTGCCGGCGGGCCGATCCCGAGGACGTCGCCGGGCCGCAGCGGCCCCGGGCCCACGGCGCCGAGCACGTCCGAGGAGCGGCTGCCGAGGACGGGCGCGGCGTCCACGCCCCCGCTCACCACGACATAGACCCGCAGGTCGTCGAGCATCTTCGTCACTGTGAGGACCTGGCCCGCCGAGATCGGGACCACGGCGTCGACCGACACGGACCGGCCGTCCACCGTGGCCGCGGCGCCGCCCACCACGGCGACGTGCGACGCCGCCGAGAACCGCAGCGACGGGCCCAGGGCGGTGACCTCGATGCCGGCGCAGGCGTCGTCGTTGCCGACGAGCCGGTTCCCGGCGCGCAGGGCGAAGGGATCGGCGGCGCCGGCCCGGGGCACGCCCAGGGCGGCGACCCCCACCCGCCCGCGGTCCTGCACCGTCGAGACGAAGCCGGGCGCCTCCACCGTCAGGGTCCGGGCCGCCGCCGAGCGCAGCGGGGGCCGGGCCGGCGGTGTCACCGTGCCGGGATCGTCCACGGCCCGCAGCCGGACGGTGTCGCCCGGGCCGAGCGTGGCGAACGGGGGGGTCTCGGGGTCGAAGAGCACGAAGCCGGTCCGCCCCACGAGCTGCCACCCGCCCGGCGAGGCCCGGGGGTAGATGCCGGCGAACCCGCCCCCGACGCCCACCGACCCGGCGGGGACCGCGGCCCGCGGCGAGGAGCGACGCGGGACGCCGGCCAGGGCCGCGGGCAGCCCGTGGAGATAGGCGAATCCGGGCAGGAACCCTAGGAACGCCACCGGGAGCGGCGTCCCCGTCAGGTGCTCGACGACCTGGGCCGGGACCATGCCGGCTCGGGCCGCCACCTCGGCGAGATCGGGGCCGTCGAAGGCCACCGGCACCTCGACCACGCGCCCCGCCACCCCGGCCGGGACCGGTGCCGGCGTGGTGGCGAGCTCGTCCTCGAGCGCCTCGAGGGCGGCCACGGTCGGGTCGGCCACCACCGTCACCGACCGGTAACCGACGACGACGTCCTCCACCCCGGGCCGGGCCGGGCCCCGGGCCAGGGCGGCGGCCAACGCGTGCGCCTCGGCTACCGATTCGACCTCGGCGACCAGGGCGGTGTCCCCGAACGCGCGTACGGGCCGATCCGGCCTACCCGGCCGCCCACCCCGCCCGGGGCGCCCCGTCCGGTCCCGGGGCCCGGAAGCCGTCACGTCACGAAGGGGGCCAGCACCACCCCGGCCGCCTCGAGGGCGCGGCGCACGCCGCGGGCAAGGGCGGCGGCACCGGGCATGTCGCCGTGCACGCAGATCGACCCCGCCGCCACCTCCACCTCGGTCCCGTCGACCGCCGTCACCCGTCCGGCCACGGCGATGGACACCGCCCGGCGTGCCACCTCGCCGGCGTCGGTCAGCACCGCCCCGGCGGTCGTCCGGGGCGCCAGGCGGGCGTCGGCCAGGTAGGCGCGGTCGGCGAAGGCCTCGGTGACGACCCGGACCCCCAGTGTCCGGGCGACGTGGAGGGGGATGGGCGCGGCCGGCGCCAGCAGCACCAGGTCGCCGGCGTCGCGCACCGCCTCGACCACGGCCCGGGCGCAGGCCTCGTCGTCGGCCATGCGGTGGTAGAGGGCGCCGTGGGGCTTCACGTAGCGGACTCGCGTGCCCGCCGCCCGGGCCAGGGCGTCGAGCGCTCCCACCTGGTAGAGGACGTCCGCGGCGACCCGCGCGGGGGCGATGTCGAGGGCTCGGCGGCCGAAGCCGTCGCGGTCGGGGTACGACGGGTGGGCGCCGACCACCACCCCCCGGCGGGCCGCCTCCTCGACGGTCCGGCGCATGGTCGAGGGGTCGCCGGCGTGGAAGCCGCACGCCACGCTGGCGCTCGTGACCAGGCCGAGCAGGGCGTGGTCGTCCCCGCCGGCGCCCGTGCCCTCGCCCACGTCTGCGTTGAGGTCGACCGACGGCACCGCGGCCGCGCCGGCGGAAGGCGGCGCCGGGGTCAGCGGAGGACGGCCTCGACCAGGGCCGGGCCGGGGGTGGCCAGGGCCCGTTCGAGCTGGTCGGCGAATTCCTCGGCGGTGGTGGCCCGGGTGGCGGGCACACCCATCCCCGACGCCAGGGCCACGAAGTCCAGGTCGGGCCGACCGATGTCGAGCATCCCCCGGGCGAGCGGGCCTGGCGCCGTGGCACCCACCCTGCTCAGCTCGAGCTCGAGGATGGCGTAGGAGCCGTTGCCGAGGACGACCGTCGTGACGTCGAGGCCCTCGCGGGCCTGGGTCCACAGGGCCTGGAGGGTGTACATGGCGCTGCCGTCGGCCTCCAGGCTGAGCACGGGCCGGTCGGGGCACGCCACCGCCGCCCCGGTGGCCACGGGCAGGCCCTGGCCGATGGCCCCGCCCGTCAGGCACAGCCAGTCGTGGGGCGGGGCGCCGGCGGTGGCGCCCGCCACGAAGATGCCCGACGTGTTGCCCTCGTCACTCACGACGGCGCCTTCGGGGAGCAGGGCGCCGATGGCGGCCGCCAGGGTCTGGGCGTCGAGCGCGCCGGTGGGTCGGTCGGGTCGGGCCGCCTCGGGCCGGAGGGCGCCGTCGGCCGGCGCCCCGAGCTCGTCGGCCAGCGCCTCCAGGGCGCCGACGACGTCGTCGGCGCCGGTGGCCAGGGTGTGCACCTCGCAGCCGTCGGGCACCAGGTAGCCCGGCACCCCCGGATAGGCGAAGAACGACACGGGGGCGGCCGCGTCGGCCAGCACGAGGTGCCGCGCCCCCTGGAGCTGCGCCATCGTGAATTCGGCCAGGTAGCCGAGCCTCTCCACGGCGGGAATGCCGGCCCCGCGCTCCAGACGGGCCGGGAAGGTCTCGCACAGCAGCCGGGCGCCCGTGGCGGCCGCGACCCGCCCGGCGGCCACGAGGCCGCGGCGGCGCACGGCGGCCCCGCCCACGAGCAACACGGTGGGCGCACCGCCGCGCAGGGCGCGGGCGGCCTCGGCCACGGCGTCGTCGGCGACCGTCCGCAGCACCGGGCCGGGACGGGCCGACACCGGGTCCCCGGCCTCCTCCCACGACACGTCGGCGGGGACGACGAGGGTGGCGACGCCGGCCGGGGGGCCGAACGCCTCCTGCACGGCGTCGGCGGCGTCACGGGCCAGGTCGCCGGGGGACGACGCCGCCCGGAACCAGCGCGACACGGGGCGGGCGAGGCTCTCGATGTCCGACGCCAGGGGCGGGTCGTGCTTCAGGTGGGTGGTGGCGTGGTCACCCACGACGTTGACGACCGGGGTGCGCGCCCGCCGGGCGTTGTGCAGGTTGGCGATCCCGTTGCCGAGCCCGGGCCCGAGGTGCAGGAGCGTGGCCGCCGGCCCGCCCGCCATGCGGCCGTACCCGTCGGCGGCCCCGGTGACGACCCCCTCGAACAGCCCGAGGACGGCCCGCATCTCGGGGACGTCGTCGAGGGCGGCCACGAAGTGCATCTCCGAGGTTCCCGGGTTCATGAAGCACACGTCGACACCACAGCCGACGAGTGACCTGATCAGAGCCTGTGCGCCGTTCATCGTCCTGGTCCCATGGTCGGTCGGCCTCCCCCGGTCGGGCAGCGTGGTCGGTCGGGCAGCGTGGTCAGTCGGGCAGCGTGGTCGGTCGGGCAGCGTGGTCAGTCGAGCAGGGTTCCGGGCCCGAGGATCCCATGGGGGTCGAAGGCCCGCTTGATGGCCCGCATCAGGCCGAGCTTCACGGGGTCCTCCATCTCGTGGAAGTACTTCTTCTTCTCGGTGCCGATGCCGTGCTCGCCCGAGATGGCCCCGCCGAGGCCCATCCCCGCCCGGAAGACCGCCCGCAGCACCTCGGCGCGCCGGTCGGGGTCGGGTTGGAACACCGACAGGTGGACGTTGCCGTCACCCACGTGCCCGCATCCCGTGATCAGGGCGCCGTGCGTGGCGGCCACCTCGGCGACGGCCGACATGTAGGCGGGGATGGCCGCCCGGGGCACGACCACGTCGACGATGTCGTCGGCGCCCGCCGCCTTGGCCACGAAGAACGCCTTCTCGCGGGCGCTGATGAGCTGGGTGGCGGCCTGGGCGGGCAGCACGTAGACCTCCATCGCCCCCAGTTCGACCAGGAGCTCGCCGAGCGACGACACGTCGTCGTCGAGGCGGTCCTCGTGGGCGTCCTCGAGCACGATCACGAGATAGGCCAGCGCCCCCTCGCGCACGGCCGCCGGGATCCCCAGGTCGAGCCCCACGTTGGCCGTGATGGCGTCCATGGTGATCATGTCGACGTACTCCAGGATGAGCGGGCCGACGCCGTGGGCGACGATGCGGGGCACCGCCGCGGTGACCTGCTCCAGCGTGGTGAACGGGGCCAGGACGGTGGCGGCGTGCCCGGGCCGGGGGTGGAGCTTCAGGGTGGTCTCGGTGACGAAGGCCAGGGTGCCCTCGGACCCCACGATGAGCTGGGTGAGGTCGTACCCGGTGGAGTTCTTCACGAACTTGCCCCCGGTGCGGATGACATCGCCCCCGGCGAGCACAGCCTCGAGGCCGAGGACGTGGTGCCGGGTGACCCCGTACTTGATGGCCCGCATGCCGCCGGCGTTGGTGGCCACGTTGCCCCCCAGCGACGCGCCGGCCTCTCCCGGGAACACCGGGTACACGAGCCCGTGCTCGGCGGCGGCCCGGTTGAGCTCGTCGAGGGTGACCCCGGGCTGGACGACGGCCACGTGGTTGTCGAGGTCGATCTCGAGGATTCGGTCCATCCGCTCGAACGAGACCAGGATCCCGTCCGCCGGGGAGATCGCCGCGCCCGAGAGCCCGGTGCCGCTGCCCCGGGCGGTGACCGGGAGCTGGAGCTCGTCGGCCAACCTGAGCACGGCGGACACCTCGGCCGTGGTGCCGGGCCGGACGACGGCGAGCGGCGCGCTGGCCGTCGCCGTCAGGGCCTCGTCGTGGCCGTAGTCGGGGGAGACCGCCTCGCCGACGAGGACGTTGGCGGCCCCCACCACGTCGGCGAGCAACTCGACGATCTCGGCCATAGCGGGCGTCTCCTGGTCGGTCCGACCGCCACTGTAGAGCGCGGCCCCATCCCCGTCCGGCGGCACACCGACGGGGATCGGTCGCACCGAGGGCGCGCGTGGGGGAGGATCTACCGAAGTGAACTGGGTCGACTACGTGCTGCTCGTGATCGTGGCGCTGTCGGGCATCCACGGGCTGCGACTCGGGGCCGCCACGCAGGTGCTGTCGTTCGGGGGATTCTGGCTCGGGCTGTTCATCGGTGCCCTGGTGGCGCCGTCGCTGGCCGGGCTGGCCTCGGGCACCACGGCCAAGACGCTGGTGGCTCTGGTCGTCCTCATCGGGGTGGCCACGATCCTCGGCGCCGTGGGCCGCCTGCTCGGCGTGCGCTCCAGCCGGTTCCTGCAACGGCTGCGCCTGGGCCCGCTCGACTCGGCCTTCGGCGTGGCCGTGGCGGTGGTCGCCACGCTCATCGCCACCTGGCTGGTGGCCAGCCTCCTGTCCGACAGCCGGTACCCGAGCCTCGCCCGGGCCGTGCAGCAGTCGCGCATCGTGCGCGCCCTCGACCACGTCCTGCCCCCGATCCCGACGGTGTTCACCGGCGTGCAACGCTTCCTCGCCCAGAACGGCTTCCCCGTGGTGTTCGCCGGGCTTCCCCCCGAGGTGGCCGGTCCCGTGACCCTGCCGAGCGACGCGGCCGAGCGTGCCGCCGTCGTGCGGGCCGAGCCGTCGACGGTGCAGGTGGCCGGGCAGGGCTGCGGGGTCATCCAGGAGGGCTCGGGCTTCGTCGCCGCGCCGGGCCTCGTGGTCACCAACGCGCACGTCGTGGCGGGCATCGCCGCTCCGGTCGTCATCGACGGCACGGGCCGGCATCCCGCCACCGCGGCGGTGTTCGACCCCCAGCTCGACGTGGCCGTGCTCCGCGTGCCCGGGCTCGCCGACCCGGCGCTCCCCATCGACGCCACCATCGTCGCCCGGGGCACCACCGGTGTCGTGCTCGGCTACCCCGAGGGCGGCCCGTTCACCTACGGCAAGGCCGGGGTGGCGGCATCGTTCAAAGCCGTCGGCCTCGACATCTACGGGAAGTCCACGACCACCCGGCAGATCTACCAGCTCGACGCCACGGTCAACCCCGGCAACTCCGGCGGTCCCATCGTGTCGTCGGGGGACGCCGGCATCCCCGACGGAACCGTCATCGGGGTCGTGTTCGCCCGGTCGACCACCTACAGCGGCGTCGGGTACGCGCTGGCCATGCCGGCGGTGGTCACCGACATCGCCCAGGCCCAGGCCCGCGTCCGGGCCACCGACGGCTCGGTGGGCACCGGGGCCTGCCTCTCCTCGTAGGCGCGGTCCGGTCGCCCCCTCCCCCGGCGGCGGTACCCCGGGGCGCCGCGCCCGCGTGGCCCGGCAGCCATCGGGCCGGGCCCCCGGCTAAGAATGCTGCCGGTGGGTCTACGGATCGAGGACTACGGGATCATCGGCGACACGCACACCGCCGGGCTGGTGGGGTGCGACGGGTCGATCGACTGGCTGTGCCTCCCGCGCTTCGACTCCGACGCCTGCTTCGCCCAGCTCCTGGGCACGCCCGAGCACGGCTACTGGCGCATCGCACCGGCCACGGGTGACTACGAGGTCCGGCGGGCGTACCGCCCCGACTCCCTGGTCCTCGAGACCGAGTTCGAGACCGCCGACGGGGTGGCCCGGCTCGTCGACTGCATGCCGATCCGCGAGCACCACCCCCAGGTGGTCCGGATGGTCCAGTCCGTGCGGGGCAGCGTGGCCATGCGCATGGACCTCGTGATCCGCTTCGGGAACGGGTCGATGGTCCCGTGGGTGCGGCGGGTGGACGGGCTGCTGGCCGCCGTCTCCGGCCCCGACGCCCTCGCCCTGTGGACGCCCGTGCGCACCCGGGGCGAGGACATGACGACCGCGGCCGAGTTCACCGTGGCCGGCGACGACCACGTCCCCTTCGTGCTCACCTGGTACCCGTCGCAAGAGGCCCCGCCGCGGCCCGTCGACGCCCACTACGCCATCACCGACACCGAGATGTGGTGGCGCGACTGGGCCGCCATGTGCTCCTACGAAGGGGTGTTCCGCGAGCCGGTGGTGCGATCGCTGATCACGCTCAAGGCCCTCACCTACCACCCCACCGGGGGAATCGTGGCCGCCCCCACGACGTCGCTGCCCGAGACCCTGGGAGGTGAGCGCAACTGGGACTACCGCTACTGCTGGCTGCGCGACGCCACCCTGACGCTGCAGGCGCTCATGCGGGGCGGCTACCACGACGAGGCCCTCGACTGGCGCGACTGGCTGCTGCGGGCGGTGGCGGGGGACGTCTCGAAGCTCCAGATCATGTACGGGCCCGGGGGCGAGCGCAGGCTCGACGAATGGGTGGTGGACTGGCTCCCGGGCTACGAGGGCTCGGCCCCGGTGCGCATCGGCAACGCCGCGTCGGGCCAGTTCCAGCTGGACGTCTACGGCGAGGTGCTGTCCGCCCTCTACGAGGCGTGCGCCGTGGGGAGCCCGCTGAGCGCGTCGGCCTGGGACCTGCAGGTGGCCCTGGTCGAGTTCGTGGAGAACAACTGGCAGGAGCCCGACGAGGGCATCTGGGAGGTGCGTGGCCCGCGCCGGCACTTCACCCACTCCAAGGTCATGGCCTGGGTGGCGGTCGACCGCGCCGTGCGCAGCATCGAGGAGCTCGGCCTCGACGGCCCGCTCGACCGGTGGCGCCAGGTGCGCGACGCCATCCACGAGGAGGTGTGCGCGCAGGGGTACAACGCCGCGGTCGGCTCCTTCACCCAGTACTTCGGGTCCGACGCCCTCGACGCCAGCCTGCTCATGATCCCCCTCGTGGGGTTCCTCCCCGCCACCGACGACCGGGTGCGCTCCACGGTCGAGGCGATCGAGCGCGGACTCACCGAGGACGGCTTCGTCCTGCGCTACCGCACCGGGGACGCCGGTGACGTGGACGGGCTCCACGGGCGCGAGGGCGCCTTCCTGGCCTGCTCGTTCTGGATGGCCGACTGCCTGCACCTGATCGGCCGCCCCGAGGACGCCCGGGCCATGCTCGAGCGCCTCCTCGGCCTGCGCAACGAGCTCGGGCTGCTGGCCGAGGAGTACGACGTGCATGCCGGCCGCCAGGTGGGGAACTTCCCGCAGGCCTTCTCGCACGTGTCGCTCGTCAACGCGGCGTTCAACCTCACCGGCCATCCCCGCATGCACGAGCAGGACGCCGCGCCGGCCGTCCGCCGGTCACACCTGCACGGGGGCCGCAAGCGGTGGGCGGCGGGCCCCGAGCACGGCGGCCGGCAGCGGCCGGGCCGCGCCGGGAGACCCCCGGAGAGGAGCTAGGCCATGCAGGCCCTGACGGTGCAGCCCATGACGGCGGGATCGGCGCGCCTCGACGACGTCCCCGAGCCGCCCGCCTCCGACGGCCCGGTGCTGGTCCAGACGCTCGCCGTGGGCGTGTGCGGCACCGACATGGAGATCGTGTCGGGGGCGTACGGGTGGGCGCCGCCGGGTCGCGAACGCCTGGTGCTCGGCCACGAGTCCCTGGGCCGCGTCCTCGAGGCGCCCGACGGCGCACCCGTGGCGGCGGGGGACCTCGTGGTGGGCATCGTCCGGCGCCCCGACCCGGTGCCCTGCGAGAACTGCGCGGTGGGTGAGTGGGACTTCTGCCGCAACGGCCAGTACACCGAGCGCGGCATCAAGGGCCACGACGGCTACTGCTCCGAGCGCTACCGGATCCACCCCGACTTCGCCGTGAAGGTGGACCCCGGCCTGGGAGCGCTCGGCGTGCTCCTGGAGCCCACGAGCGTGGTGGCCAAGGCGTGGGAGCAGATCGACCGGATCGGCGGGCGGGCCCACTGGGCGCCGCGCCACGCGGTGGTGACCGGCGCGGGGCCCATCGGCCTGCTGGCCGCGCTCCTGGCGGTGCAGCGCGGGCTCGAGGTGCACGTCTTCGACCAGGTCACGACCGGGATCAAGCCCGACCTCGTGGCGGCGCTCGGTGCCAGCTACCACACCGGGAAGATCGAGGACGCCTGTTCGAGCCCCGACGTCGTGGTCGAGTGCACCGGGGTCGGGTCGCTCGTGTTCGACGCCATGGAGCACCTGGGCCCCGGAGGCGTCGCCTGCCTCACCGGCGTGTCGTCGGGCGGCCGGGCCATGCACGTGGACGCCGGGATGCTCAACCGTTCGATGGTGCTCGAGAACCAGTCCGTGGTGGGGTCGGTCAACGCCAACCGCCGGCACTACGAGGCGGCCGCGGCCGCGCTGGTGGCGGCCGACCGGTCCTGGCTCGAACGCCTCGTGACCCGGCGCGTCCCCCTGGCGGACTGGCAGGACGCCCTGCAGCGCCGGCCCGACGACGTCAAGGTGGTCATCGAGGTCGGGACGTGACGACGACCGAGATCGCCCCCGGGGTGGTCGAGATCGACACCCTGCTCGGGGGGTGGGAGAAGGTGACGGCCGGCTACCTGGTGCACGGGGACGCCCCCGTGCTGGTGGAGACCGGGAGCCAGAGCTCGGTGCCGGCGCTGCTCGAGGCGCTCGGCGCGCTCGGGGTGAGCCCCGGCGAGCTGGCCGGGGTGGCGGTCACCCACATCCACCTCGACCACGCCGGTGGGGTCGGCGACGTGGCCCGGGCGTTCCCGGCGGCCACCGTGTACGTGCACGAGAAGGGCGCGCGCCACCTGGCCGACCCGGCCCGGCTCATCGACTCGGCGGCGCGCGTCTACGGGCCGCTGCTCGACTCGCTCTACGGCCGGCTCGACCCCACGCCGGCGGAGCGCATCCACGTGCTCGCCGACGGCGAGGAGATCCGCGTGGGGCCGGGCCGGGTGCTCACCACCGTGGACTCGCCCGGTCACGCCAAGCACCACCTCGCCCTGCACGACTCGGCGAGCGGCATCCTGTTCGCAGGCGACGCCGTCGGTGTGCGCCTGCCCGACGCCGGCGTCCTGCGCCCGTCGACGCCGCCGCCCGACTTCGACCTCGACCAGGCGGTGCGCTCCCTGCACCGCTTCGCCGAGCGGCGGCCGTCGGGGCTCGCCCTGGCCCACTACGGGCTCCTCCCCGAGCCCGCCGCGGTGCTCGCCGAGGCCGAGGAGACGCTGCGCGCGTGGGCGAGCGTGGCCGAGCAGGCGTGGCGTGCCGGCGATGACATCGCCGGGGCCCTCGAGGCGGCCTTCGCGGGCGACGTGTCGGGCGTGGACGCCGCGCACCGGGAGAAGCTCGACACGCTCAACGGCGTGCACTCCAACGCGGCGGGCTTCCGGCGCTGGCTCGACTCCCGCGCCGACGCCTCGAGACCCCCCCAGCCCTGACCGCGGGACCCCGGGAGCCGGCCGTCGGCCGGGACCTTCTCCTCTGGAGCGCCACCGTCACTATCCCTAGGTTCGGACCTAGGTTCGGACCCTCGGTCCGGGCCTGGAGTGGTCCCCTTCCACGACGGGGACGGGAGGTCCTAGATGGACGGGACGGCGGAGGCGTTCATGCGAGAGAGCGACGCCTTCTCCTGGTACATGGAGAACGACCCGGCCCTGCGGGCGACCATCGTCGCCGTGGCCTGGCTGGATCGCGGCCCGGCGTTCGACTCCCTCCAGGAGCGGCTCGAGCGGGCCACGCGGCTCGTGCCTCGCTTCCGCCAGCGCCCGGTGGACGTCCCGGGGCGGCTGTCGCCGCCGCGCTGGGAGTTCGACCCGGGTTTCGACCTGACGTGGCACCTGCGGCGGGTGGCCGCCCCGGCGCCCGGCACGCCCGATGCCGTGCTCGGCCTGGCGCGCACCATCGCCACCACGGGGTTCGACCGTTCGCGCCCTCTGTGGGAGTTCACGCTGGTGGAGCAGCTCGAGGGGGACCGGGCCGCGCTGGTCATGAAGGTCCACCACTCCCTGACCGACGGCATCGGGGGCATGCAGCTGCTCCTCCTGCTGTTCGACGCCTCCCCCGACCCCGAGCCTCGGGGCGAGATGCCCCCGGCGCCCGGGAGCCCTGCGCTCGGGCCCGCCGGTCTCGTCCGCGCCGGCGTCGCCCACGACTGGCGCCGGGTCACGGCGCTGGCGCGCCGGGACGCCGCCGCCATGGTCCCGGCCGCCCTCACTGTCGCCCGCCACCCGGTGCGCAGCACGCGCGACGCCATCGAGACGGCGCGCTCGGTCGGCCGCATGGTCGCCCCCGTCGCGGCCACGCTCTCCCCGGTGATGACCGCACGCGGCCTGGGCCGCACCCTGGCCATGATCACGGTGCCCTTCGAGGACCTGCGCCGGTCCTCGGCCCTGGCCGGCGGGACGGTCAACGACGGCTTCCTGGCCGCCGTCACCGGCGGGCTGCGCCGGTATCACGAGCGCCACGGCGCCACCGTGGGGGATCTCCGGGTCACCATGCCCATCAGCCTGCGCACGCCCGACGACCCCGCCGCCGGGAACCGGATCACGCTGGCGCGCTTCACGGTCCCCGCCGGCGCCCTCGACCCCGCCGACCGGATCCGTTCCATGGGACAGCGCTGCCGTCTGGCACGCGAGGAGCGCGCCGTGCCGCACTCGAACGCCATCGCGGGCACGCTCAACCTCCTCCCCCAGGGGGTCGTGGGGAGCATGCTGAAGCACGTCGACTTCCTGGCCAGCAACGTCCCGGGCCTGTCGTTCCCCGTCTACCTGTGCGGCGTGCCGACGAGCGGCTACTTCGCCTTCGGCCCGACCCTGGGATCGGCGCTCAACGTCACACTGGTCTCGTACGCGGGGACATGCTGCATCGGGGTGACCGTGGACAGCGCGGCCGTGCCCGACCACGCCGCGCTGGTCGAGTGCCTGCGGGAGGGCTTCGCCGAGGTCGTGGCCCTCGGCGCCGGGCGCCGGGCGCGCCCCGGGCACGGCACCCCCGACCTCCGGAGGGCCGCTCTGAAAGACTGAGGGGCGCATGCGCAGCTCCGCGCCCACGGTCGACGACGTGGTGGCTGCTCTCGACCGGGACGGGTACGCCGTCGTCGAGGGCCTGCTCGCCGAGCCCGAGCTCGGGGAGACCCGCGTCGAACTGCAGCGCGTGCTCCGGGGGGTGCCCGGCGGGCGCAACCCCTTCGAGGGGGCGCGCACGCGGCGGGCCTACGCGCTCTTCGCCAAGACGCGGTGCCTCGACGCCGCCGCGGTCCACCCCCTCGTCCTCGGCGTGCTCGACGAGGTGCTCGGCCACTGCCAGCTCAGCGCGCCGACCGGCATCGAGATCGGCCCCGGCGAGGTCGCCCAGGTCCTCCACCACGACGACGGCATCTACCCGCTGCCGCGGCCGCACGGCGAGGTCGTCCTCAACACCATGTGGGCCCTCGACGACTTCACCGAGGCCAACGGCGCCACCCGCCTCGTCCCGGGCAGCCACCGGTGGGTGTCCGAGCAGCCCTCGGCGCAGACCCCCACGGTGGCGGCCACGATGCCGGCGGGGTCGGTGCTGTTCTATCTGGGCAGCCTCTGGCACGGCGGCGGGGCGAACACCACGAGCCGGCCGCGCCTCGGCGTGGTGCTCGAGTACGTGGCGTCCTGGCTCCGTCCCCAGGAGAACCACTTCCTGGCGGTGCCCGGGGACACGGTGCGCCGACTCCCCGAGCGCCTGCAGGAGCTGCTGGGCTACAACATCCGCCCACCGTTCATGGGCTACGTCGACGGCCGGCACCCGCGCCGCGTCCTCGAACGCGACGGGAGCTAGGCATGCAGCCGCGGTCCGGTGGTGCCATCCCCCGCCGCACCTTCCTCCGGGGTGCGGCCGCCGCCGGCCTCGGCGGAACGGGCGCACTGCTGGCCGCCTGCGGCCGGTCGTCACCGGCGGCCTCCTCCACGACCACCACGGGCGCCGCCGGCCCGACCACCCGGTTCAGGGCCGGTGACCGGCCGTTCCCGTCGCGAGCGGCGGGGACCGACATGCTGCCCGAGATCCGCCACATCGTGGTGCTCATGATGGAGAACCACTCCTTCGACAATTACTTCGGGATGCTCGGGCGCGGCGACGGGTTCGACCTCGACGCCCGGGGCCGTCCCCGCAACGCCAACCCCGGGCCCGACGGCACGCCCGTGGTCGCCTACCCGGCCCGCTCGGTGTGCCAGGCCGACGCGCATGTCTCGCAGGACTGGGCGGTGAGCCACCAGTCGTGGAACCACGGGCGCAACGACGGCTTCGTGCGGGCCAAGGGCACCGACCCGATGGCCTACTTCACCGGCGCCGACCTGCCCTTCTACTACTCGCTGGGGCGGACCTTCCCGCTGTGCGACCGGTGGTTCGCGTCGACCATGGCCCAGACCGACCCCAACCGCCGGTTCCTGATCGCGGGGTCGGCGTTCGGCCTCGTCGACGACTCCTTCCCGGTGTCGGCGACCCGCTCCAACCGCCCGGGCGGGTTCGGGACCGTCTTCGACATGCTCGACCACTTCGGCATCCCGTGGCTCGACTACTACAGCTCCCTGCCCACGGCGCTGCTGTTCCCCTATGCGGCGGCCGCCGTGGCGCCCAACCTCGAGAAGATCGACCACTTCTTCTCCGACGCGGCGGCGGGGACGCTCCCCGGCTTCTGCCTCGTGGAGCCCGACTTCGGCACGGCCTCGGAGGAGAACCCGCAGGACGTCCAGAACGGCCAGGCGTTCGCGGCCTCGGTGGTGAACGCGGTCATGGCCGGTCCGGCCTGGCCCGACACGGTGTTGATCTGGGTCTACGACGAGCACGGCGGCTACTACGACCACGTCCCCCCGCAGCGGGCCGTGCCTCCCGACGACATCGCCCCGGACGTCCCTGCCGCCGAGCTCGACGGCGACCATTACAGCTGGACCGGGTTCCGGGTGCCCGCCGTGGTGGTGTCGCCCTGGGCCAAGCGGGACTACGTGTCACACGTCGTCCACGACCACACGTCGATCCTCCGTCTCCTCGAGACGAAGTGGAACCTGCCGGCGCTCTCCAACCGTGACGCCAATGCCAGCAACCTCCTCGACACCCTCGACCTCACGGCGCGCCGGCCACCGTTCCTGTCGCCGCCCACGCTCGCCGCCGCTCAGGCCGTCTCGGCCGACCAGGTGGCCGCCTGCGCGGCGCTGAACCAGGGGGGCTGATCCGGCGCGGTCTCCGGCCACCACCGATCCGCGGCCACCACCGATCTGGGCGGCGCGATCCGGGCGGCGCGATCCGGTGGTGGCGGTACGGTGCGCCATGGCTGAAACAGTGCTGTACCGGCGACGTGGCCACGTGGTCACCATCACCTACAACCGCCCGGAGGCGCTCAACGCCGTCAACGGCGAGCTGCGCGCCGATCTCAACGCCGCCTTCGCCCGCTTCCGCGACGAGGAGGAGGCCTGGGTGGGGATCGTCACCGGCTCGGGGCGTGCCTTCTGCGCCGGAGCCGACCTGCGCGACGGCACCGGGTCGACGGGCGCGTTCGCGGGCACCTTCTGGGAGAAGCCCACCCTCAACTCGTTCGAGAGCGGGTGGGAGATCCACAAGCCCGTCATCGCCGCTGTGAACGGGCACTGCCTGGGGTACGGGCTCACCCTGGTGACGTGGTGCGACTTCGTCCTGGCGAGCGACCGGGCGAGCTTCGGCTACCCCGAAGTCCGCCTCGGCATCCCCGCCATGGTGGGCGCCATCCGGCTGCCCCAGAAGGTGGCGTGGGCCGATGCCATGGAGCTGCTGCTCACCGGCGAGCGCGTGGACGCCGAGCACGCCCGGCGGATCGGCCTCGTGTGGCGGGTGGTCCCCCACGACGACCTCATGACCGAGGCGGAGGCGCTCGCCGACCGCCTGGTGGCGGGGGCGCCGCTGGCGCAGCGGGCCATGAAGGAGATCGCCGGGCGCGCCGCCCACCTCCCGGTGCTCGAGGCCATCCGGTTCGGCGAGACCATGCGGACCGTCGTGGGGGCCACCGCCGACGCCGCCGAGGGCCTCACCGCCGCCGCCGAGCGCCGCCCGCCGCGCTGGGCGGGGCGCTGAGGCGCGGAAATCCCCAATCTTGAGGAGGCGATCGCCGCGGCGCCTTCCTAGCCTCGAAGCCGGTACGGCCGTGTCGGTCATCTAGGGTCGCGGCCACGGGCGACCTCTCGTCGCCAGTTGGGGGGTGTCGGTATGAGGGGGAGCGCAGGAGCGAAGCGGACAGGCGTGCTCGTCCGGGTGGTCGGCGCCCTGGCGCTCGGGGCCGGTGTGCTGTCGGCCGGGGCCCAGCGCGCCGACGCCTTTCCGACCCTGCTGTACGTCCGGGCATCCATCGGGGTCGACACGGGCAACTGCCAGACCAGCACGACGCCGTGCCAGACCATTTCGTACGCCCTGACGCAGGCGCCCGTGGGGGCGATGATCGTGGTGGGCGACGGCACCTATCCGGAGCAGCTCACCATCTCGCAGAGCGTCACCATCTTCGGCAACGGGGCCAGGACCGTCATCGAGCCCACGAGCCTGCCCTCGTCGGGCACCGACCCCGACAGCGCCACGCCCCAGGACTACGTCGTGGGAGTCACCCCCGGCACGACGGGCGTGATCCTGAAGAACCTCGCGGTGAGCGGCGCCGGCGCGGCCTCGACGTTCACGAGCTGTGCCGACAACTTCGTCGGGGTGTACTTCCACGACGCCAGCGGCGGCATCGGCTCGGTCCGGGTGTCGGGGATGCAGCTCCCCTCGGGCTTGGGGACGTGCGCCAAAGGGAGCGGCATCTTCGTGGCGAGCGACGCGGGGCACACCTCGACGGTGAGCATCTCGCACACCTCGGTGAGCGGCTACCAGCAGAACGGCATCACCTGCGACGACGCCGGCACGTCGTGCACGGTGGTGCTCTCCGCGGTCAGGGGGTCGGGTACCGCCAGCCTGGTCTCCCAGAACGGCATCGAGGTGCACGGGGCCTCGGCGTCGATCACCGGCACCGGGGTCGCGGGCAATTCCTTCAAGGGAGGCGGTGCGGGCAACCAGGGCCACGGGCTGTACCTGCTCAACGCCGGGACGCTGCTGGTGAAGCAGAACAGGCTGTGGTCGAACGACGTCGACCTGTATGCCGGCGAGGTGCCGGCGCTGGGCCTCGTGCCACCCACCACCGGGGCATGGTCGATCGTGCACAACGGGGCGTCCTTCGCCACCGACGACACCGCCGGGGGCTCGGCCGGTGACGGCTACGGCGACGGGATCGTCATCGACAGCACGTCGAACACGGTCCAGGTCACCCGCAACATCACCAAGGGCGACGCCGACTTCGGCATCGCCCTGCTCGGCGCCACCGGGGTGGCGGTCACGCGCAACATCGAGGTCCTCGACTACAACGGCCTGTACGTGGGAGGCCCCGGGAGCGCGGTCAGCGCCAGCACGGGGAACACCCTGTCGATGAACGACGCCAAGCACAACCACCACGACGGGATCGCCGCCGACGTCGGCACCACCGAGTCGGGGAACACCTTCACGTCGGACAAGGGTGAGTTCAACCAGGCGGTGCAGATGGTCGACCTGTCGACCGGCGCCGGGACGGCGAAGACCGCCAACACCTGGACCGGCAACAAGTGCCACCACGGCCCGAGGAGCAGCCCCACCGGCCTCTGCTGATCACCCGGGGACCCGAGCCACCCCGGGGGGTCGGGGTACTCGGGGAGCGGGGTACTCGGGGAGCGGGTTACTCGGGGAGCGGGCGCCCCGAGAGCGCCGAGCCGAGCTGGTCGGCGAGCGCCACGGCGACGACGCACCGCTCCGGGGAGATCGGCACGGTCGGGGTGGGCGTGAGGATGAACGTGCCGAGCACCTTCCCCTTCCCCCGGACAGGGAGCTCGACCTGCCTGGTGGGCAGTCCCATCAACCTGGTCGGC
>Ga0307372_10003676_pt1 | contig 24277 bp, 21 predicted proteins | sample OX1MG_FD_202533 | JGI IMG/M metagenome (GOLD analysis project Ga0307372, IMG submission 202533) | Soil microbial communities from Risofladan, Vaasa, Finland - OX-1 | ecosystem: Environmental > Terrestrial > Soil > Coastal area > Acid sulfate soil | place: Finland: Risofladan, Vaasa | collected...
TGAAAGCCCTGAGGCCCATGGTCTGGAGGATTTCCTGGGCCACGATCACTTCACGGCTGCGGTCGCCCTCCGGTTCGGGTGTCAAAGAGATGCGTATGGTGTCACCGATGCCTTGCTGCAACAGCACAGCCAGGGCCGCCGTCGAAGCCACGATACCCTTGCTGCCCATACCTGCTTCGGTCAAGCCCAGATGCAATGGGTAATCGCAGCGTTCCGCGAGGCGTCGGTAGACATCGATGAGATCCTGCACGCCGCTCATCTTGCAGGACAAGATGATTTTGTCGTGTCCCAGCCCTAGCTGTTCTGCACGCTGCGCTGAGTTGAGTGCCGAGGCCACCATGGCCTCGTGCAGGATTTCCTGCGCGTCTTTCGCTGTGGGCAGGCGCGCGTTGTCGTCCATCATCTGAGTGAGCAGGTCCTGATCAAGGCTGCCCCAATTCACGCCGATGCGCACTGGTTTGTCGTATTTAAGCGCCACCTCGATCAAGGTGGCGAACTGCGGATCGTGTTTGCTGCCGCGCCCCACATTGCCGGGATTGATACGCAGCTTGGCCAGCGCTTCGGCGCAAGCTGGGTGTTCGGTCAGAAGCTTGTGGCCATTGAAATGGAAATCGCCGATCAGTGGGACGTTCACGCCCATGGCGTCGAGCTTCTCGCGTATATGTGGCACGGCCGCAGCGGCCGCATCGGTATTTACCGTGATACGCACCAGTTCCGAACCGGCACGCGCAAGCTCCACCACCTGTTTGACTGTCGCCATAACATCTGCCGTGTCGGTATTGGTCATGGATTGCACCACGATGGGTGCGCCGCCGCCTACCGGCACGTGGCCGACCATCACCCTGACACTGTGGCGGCGTTTCTGCGAGGTCATGGGTGTTTTCATGGATTTCATGGCTGCATTCAGATTGGTAATGATAGCGGATTCCTAAGATAAGGCTCGGCGCCTGTCACACATGCATGCAAGGCCTGTGGAACAGGCTTTATCCGCAGGAATATGCATACCGGCGCTTCTCACCCAGGGCGTGCTTAAGTACTATGCGACCCTTGACACTTCTGATATTGCACAAGTGTAGTTAATAACCAGGGTAACCATGACTATCAGCAAGGGAACCGTTGTCTTCGTCCATGGCTTGTACATGACGGGCCTGGAATTGGGCTTGCTGCGCCTGCGGGTGACCCAGGACGGATTTCAAACCCATGTATTCCACTATCATACGGTGCTGGAACCGGTGCGCGAGAACGCACGCCGTCTCGCGGAATACATCAAGCAACTTGAGGCAACTACGCTGCACCTGGTTGGGCATAGCCTGGGCGGTCTGGTGATTCTGCGCATGTTTGAAATGCATCCGGATATTCCACCCGGGCGTGTGGTGCTCATGGGCTCACCGGTACGCGGCAGTATCGCCGCACGCAATATTGTGAACAGGAACTGGGGTTGGCTCCTGGGTCAAAGCGGAGCGGACGGTCTGGCGGAAGAACATGAGCCGGTGTGGGATAGTAAACGTGAACTGGGCGTGCTGGTGGGTACCGCCGGCCCAGGCTTCAGACTGACACATCCGGAATTGCCGGAACCCCATGACGGCCTGGTAGCGGTGCAGGAAACCCGGATCGCCGGTGCTACCGACCAGATCGAACTCGATGTGCACCATACCGGCATGCTGTTCAGCCAGGAAGTCGCTGAACAGGTGATCGGTTTTCTAAACAACGGCCATTTCAATTAACGAAATATAAAAGTTCGCCAACAAGCACTTGCCTTTAATCGACTGCATTGTCCTATATCAAGCGCTTATAAAGAATAAACACATAAGATATTCGTGTGGTATGGGATTTATACGTGGTCGTAAATGCGAATTAAAAGCATTATCAGGCTGCATGTTATCCGGCATTCGAGATCCGGGCTTTTATCCTTCAGTTCAATTGAATATCAACCAATCAGGTGGCTATATGGTTTATATGAAACCAACAAGACGAAGCTGGGCTGAACCCTTCAAGATAAAAGTAGTTGAGTCGCTGACGACAACTACCCGACAGCATCGGGTGAAGACGATTAAAGCAGCGGGTTACAACACCTTTCTACTGCGTTCCGAAGATGTCTACATCGATTTATTGACAGACAGCGGCACGAATGCAATGAGTGATTACCAGTGGGCTGGCATGATGTTGGGCGACGAGGCCTACGCGGGAAGCAAGAACTTCTACCATCTCGAATCCAATATGCGCAAATATTATGGCTATAAGTATCTTGTGCCGACACATCAGGGTCGCGGTGCTGAACACATAATTTCACAGATATTGATTAAACCAGGTGATTTCATCCCCGGCAATATGTATTTCACGACAACACGCGAACACCAGGAACGTGCTGGTGGTAAATTTGTCGATGTCATCATTGACAAGGCACACGATCCGGAATCGACTCACCCATTCAAAGGCAATGTGGATCTGCAAAAACTCGAAGATCTCATCAAGAAAACCGGCGCAAAGAATATTCCATACATAAGCGTGGCAGCCACCGTGAATATGGCAGGCGGGCAGCCGATCTCGATGGAGAACATGAGGGCAGTTAGCAAATTGTCCAATAAGTATGGAATCAAAGTCATACTCGACGCAACACGTGCGGTGGAGAATGCGTATTTCATAAAACTCAGAGAGAAAGGCTACGGTAAGAAATCGGTTGCGGCTATCTTGAAGGAACTCTGCTCATACACTGATGGAGCGACCATGAGCGGGAAAAAGGATCTGCTTGTCAATATTGGTGGATTTCTCGCAATCAATGATGAAAAGCTGTACGACGAAGCGCGAAACATGGTAGTCGTGTTTGAAGGGCTGCATACCTATGGCGGCTTGGCTGGCCGGGATATGGAAGCCATGGCACGCGGCATGGAGGAGATGGTGAAGGAAGATTACCTGCGTTCCCGCATCGGGCAGGTTGAATATCTCGGGCAAAAGCTGCTGGATTGGGAAGTCCCGATCGTAATGCCAATCGGTGGGCATGCGGTCTTCCTGGACGCTAAAAAGATACTTAGGCATATCCCACAGGATAGGTTCCCGGCGCAGACCCTTGCCGCTGAAATCTACATCGATTCCGGCGTCAGGACCATGGAGAGGGGCATCGTGTCAGCGGGGCGCGATTCAAAAACAGGCGCGCACCGCCATCCGAAGCTGGAACTTGTGCGCGTTACGATTCCAAGGCGTGTCTATACGCAGGCACACATGGACGTAACCGCCGAGTCGATTCTCGCCGTCTATGAGGATCGCAAGAAGATTAAAGGTCTGAGAATGATCTATGAACCGAAGCACCTGAGATTTTTCCAGGCAAGATTCGATAAGGTTGAACCAAGGCAATAAACCCATTCTAACTTTTTATGATTTATCCTGATCCTCCACACGCGCATTGCACGCGGTGGAGGGGGTAGCTCGAATCATTGGATCGTGCCGATGAGTTTATTTATTGTGTTCGGAATCCCATTGCTTCAGGGCAGCCAATGTATTCGCCACATGCTGATCGGGGTTGAGGTTGGTATACGTGTAGATGATGGTGCCGTCTGGCGCGATCACATAGGAAGTCCGGTTGGCATAAGTATCGTGCTGCGGCAGCACCGCGTCATAGGAGCGCATGATTTTCTGGTCGGTGTCCGCGGCTACTGGAAACTTGCTGCGACACTCGCTCACCGAGAATTTCTTCAGGGTGTCGATATTGTCGTGTGACACACCAATCACAGTGGCGCCCAGGGCATGGTATTGATCCATGGCCTCAGCGAAGTCGTGCGCCTCGATGGTGCAACCCTTGGTGAATGCTGCCGGATAGAAATACAGCACCACCGGGCCCTTCTTGAGTGCATCAGCGAGTGAGAAACTGTAGACCTTGCCGCCCAACGAAGCCTCGGCGGTGAACAGCGGCGCCTTGGCGCCCACATTCAGACTCGCGAAAGCCGGCAGTGCGCACAGTGTGCCGATCAACGTCAAAACAAAAAAGAAGCGTTTCATGATTAAGCCTCCTGGATTGAATACGCGCGATAGTTAAAATCTGAATGCGGTCACGCGCGCCGAATTCACGTTAAACAGCCAGATTCCCCGCTGCTTTATTTCCCGGCCGCGGGCTTGACTACTATTGAAAATGTTAACTTCACCTGATTACCTACCCAACGGGTGTCGGCCCATTGACCGAGGCCGATATGGTAATCCAAGCGCTCAAGCCTCAGCCGACCCTCGAGCCGGGCCTTGCCGTCCGTCGCTGGCGTAAATGTAAATGGTACGCTTACCTCATGGGTCACGTCGCGTAGCGTCAATTTCCCAGTCACCCGGTAACGCCCCTGTCCCATTGGGCGTACGGCCTCGCTTTCGAATAGCGCTTGCGGCCAGCGGCGGGTGCCGAAGAAATCCGGGCCGCGCAACGCTGTGTCTAGTTCTGGCAACTGAGTATCCACTGACGCGGTATTCACGCTGACACGGATATGGCTGTCGCCGCCGGCATCCATACAAACGAGACCAGCGTAATCACGGAAAGTGCCCTGGAACGGTGCCCCCGCCTGCGTGGTACTGAACTCGATATGGCTCAAGGCGGGCACCGACACCCAGCAACCGGCGCCGGCAAACGGGGCGAGCAGCAAGCCCACCAATCCTAATAACAGCGGAACCATCATCCGTTTCATGGCGGGGTTCCTGCGCGGTCGGTTCGCGTGAAAGGCAGCATGCGCAACAATACCTCATCCCTGAGGATAATGTGATGCCAGAGCGCGGCGCTGATGTGCAGAATCACCACGGCCAGCAGCAGCCAAGCCATGCTTTGGTGTGTGAATAGCAACCAGTGGGCCAGCCGCCGGTCAGGCCTCACCAGGTTTGGCAGCGAAAACAGCCCGAACCAGCTCACCGTCAGGTTGGAAGCGGAGGACAATAGCCAACCGATCACCGGCATGCTGAGCAACAGCGCATACAGCAGAATGTGGGACAGGCGTGCCGCCATCCGGAAGACCGGGTGCGGTACGGGTGGCTGCGGCGGAGGCGGCGAATACAACCGCCAGCCAAGCCGCAGCACCACCAACCCGAAAATGGTGAAGCCGATGGATTTGTGGCTGGCGAGCAAGATGAGTCTTACCAGACTGATGGGCAGTGCAGCCGCCCAGATGCCGAGCACGAACTGCACCACCACCAGTGCCACGATGACCCAGTGAAACGTCTGGGCTACAACACCGTAGCGCGTCGGCATATTAGCCAGCAGAATCAATGGGTGTTGTGAAGGGCCGTGCATCTGGCTTAATCTCTCCAGCATTGGTTATACGCAGCGCATGTGGTTCAGGTTTTACAGGATGTCCTAAAATGAAACTACCGACTTGTATTCCACCACGGAAACGCACGCTCAGCATTGCGGTGCTGGCACTGGCCCTGTTGGCCATCACCGGCTGCGCAGGCGTGGCGGTCAAGCGACCGACGGGGCCGGTATTGGCGCCGCTCCCGCCTCTGATTACCGCCGGTGCTGTTCACTACAGCATTCGTCCCGGGCTCTCGGATATACGTTTTCTGGTGTACCGGACGGGACCGCTGGCTGCCTTTGGCCATAATCACGTGATCCGCGCCAGCGGCATCCGCGGTGACGTATATCTCAACCGCGATTTCGCGCTCTCCGGCTTCGATTTCACGCTGCCCATAAGCGCTTTCCGCGTGGACCGGCCGGCGGACCGGGCTGCGGAAGGCGCCGATTTTGCCGCCCAACCCTCGGCCGCAGCCATCGCGGGAACCGTGCACAACATGCTTGGTCCGGCGGCACTCGATGCCGCGCACTATCCGGACATCCGGGTGCGCTCGGTGCGCCTGGTGGGCCCGGAATGGGGACCGGAGGTGACGGTGCGTATTACGCTGCACGGCACCGAGCGCGAGCTGAGCGTACCTATTGCGCTCAATAATCGCGGCAAATTGCTAACTGCTACCGGTCGCTTTGACATTCGGCAAAGCGATTTCGGCATCACGCCATTCAGTATTCTCGGCGGCGGCTTGCAAGTGGCCGATACAGTAAAAGTACAGTTCCATATCGTTGCCGAACGGGACTGAATACCGCCACACGCGCGTGCAAACCCGTGCGCGGGACACAATTGAATCACTCCCGATCACCGTCACGCCGGGGCCAGCCCCGCAGCCAGCGGCTTACCATGCGCCGGGATGGCGACCGAAGCCAGCCAACGCCCCTGCTGATCGCGGCTCGACTCAAAGCGATAATGGCTGCCGTAGATGGCTGACAGCCGCTTGCGCGTGTTGGTGAGACCAACACCACCGCCCGTTTCATCTCCCGAACTCGTTTCATGCACGCTCGCGATGTTTGTGACCGTGAACTGCAGGTACTCGCCGGCACGCTGTCCGGCGATCACCAACGTGTCACAACCCGGCACCTTGGCCACACCGTGTTTAATGGCGTTCTCCACCAACGGCACCAGCAGGAACGTAGGGATGCTTAAATCGAGTAGTTGCGGCTCCAGTTGCACGCGCACACTCAAGCGGTCCTCATAGCGCGCCTTCATCACGGCCAGGTAGCGCTCGATGAACTGCATCTCATCCTTGACGGTGGTGAACTCATGATGGGTCTCCGTCAGGCTGCGACGCAGCAGCGCGCTGAGTTCAGTGAGTAGCCGCTCGGCGCGATCCGGCTCGGTATGAATGAGTGCAACGATGGCGTTCAGCGCGTTGAAGAAGAAATGTGGGTTCAACTGGCCGCGCAGCGTACCGAGTTTGGCCTCCAACCATTTAGAGCGCAGTTGCGCCGCCTTGATCTGCTCAGACTTGTAGCGCAGGAAAGCGTTGAGGGCGAGGATCAGGACCAGTCCCAGCACGTACACGATGGAATACTGCACGGTGCTTGCGAGCCATTCCTGCCACGGCCCGATGAGCGCCAGCGCCTGCCGCAGGCCGTGGGAATCGGCGTAGGCTCGATTAGTGAGGTAGTAGGAAAGCGCCAGCGCCGGGGGCGTGAGCAGCGAAAAGCCGATCGCGATGGCCGTCTGGCCGGCGGCAAACCACACTACCCGGCGCCGTTGCAGGGAAATGTTGACCGCCAGCAAATAAGCGCCCACCAGCAGCGGCAGCAGCAGCAGCCGCGTCAGCACGCGCTGGCCGATGTCATTCCAGCCCGCACCCTTGCCACTGGCGGCATCGTCGAGCAGCATCATTACGATGTCCCAGGTGGCGGCATACAGCCACAACGGGATACTGATCAGCAGCACGATAAATATGCGGCGGCGGCGCAGCGAGCCCGATTTTTGCAGAAACGCAAGTAGCGCCGAGCTGCGCACCACGGGTATGCCGCTGGCATGAGAGTTTTGGGTCGAATCGTCGTCTATCATATCGTTGTGACCCGCAGCATATCCTGGTTGAGCAAGGCGGATATCCGTCCGCAATCTAGTGTGAACTTCCCCGCCCGGCATCACCACCCGCTCGCGCCACGCCTGGCCGCGAAGAGATGGTCTGTGCGCTGGTGTGCGCCAATTCATGGGGTGCTGCCGGGATTTGTACGTGCCCAAGCTGCGGTGCGCCGGTTGGTCGCGTAAGTCTCGATCCCGTGTATGAATACCTCCGCCTGCTCCTGCACGGCCTCGCGCACCAAGAGGGGGCCTATAAACGGTGGGAGCCAGAAATCCGGCTCGAGGGTGGTCTCCCAGTACATGCGGGTGCCGCCGGCGTCCGCTTGCAGATGCCAACTGCTGGATCCCTGGACGTTACTACCCTCGGGTAATGTCACGGCCACAATGTCCTGCGATGAAATCTCGGTGATCTGCTGCATCTGTTTAAGGGTTCGGCAGAAAATACCCACGCAGATGTGGGTTTCCATATAAACCACCTCGGCATTCACATTGACCCGCCGGATTACTACAGCCTTATGGATGTCGGGACTGATCTGGGGAAGATGCACGATGTCCATAATCGCGGCATGCACGTCGGCTGGATCGGCGTTGAGCTGAGCTTCAGCCGTAACATGATAACGGTCGCCGCTGGAACTCACATCCAGCCGGTACAAGGCGGCACCGGTAACCTGAGCCGCGGCGAACAAACAGATGATTGCCGCGGCCCACCCAACCGCTTGCCGGCGGTGTTTTGATACTGATCCCGACACCGTGTGCTCTGCATCAGTGTGCCAACCTCACAGTCATATTCATATCCATGCTAGTGCCCGCGCCCATACCCGAACCCATACTCATGGCATGAAACGTTACCGCATGGTCGGCAGTACCCAGGACGATTTCCCCGCCATTCATCAATGTGTTGCTTATTACAATGCGGGAGCCACTCAGGCTGACGGTAGTGTGGTCGAGTAGCCCGTCCAGGCCCGTGCCGTCAGCAATGAAAGGCGTATGCAGCAAACTGACCGTAGCAGGATCAAATCCCTGCGCAGTGATTGTGTTCCCCATGAATTTCACCAGCGTGCCATCCAGAGTCTTCAGCGAGGCTGCGTCCGCCATGGACTGGCCGCGAGGATCAGCAAACGCTGTCTCTACGCTGGAACCATGGGCCTGAAACCAGACCCGCGCAATGACATCGGTGAGCGGATCTATGTTGATAACACCCTCACCGTTGCCAACGCTGTACATCACATGCCCCTGATCATCTGCGACCTTGAGAATGAAGGGCGGGGTCAGTCCGCTCACGGGCAATAGGAATCGCCCCTGAATGTCGGTGGTGGTCACCTGCATCTGTCCCGTGGAATCCTTGAGGCTCACCAGTGCGCCCACGAAAGCTCGGCCGACGGCTGCCGTGCCCATCACCATGCCCGCTGCGGTCACGGTCAGCGTCGCACTGTTGCTGGTAATGGTGGTACCCATGCCGTAAATGCCGCCGGAATAGGTGACGGAGGCCGTAATCATCGTGGTACCGGCCGCTACGCCGGTCGCCAGACCGTTGGCATTCACCGCCGCGACACTATTGCTCGACGAGGCCCAAGTGTAGGTAACGCCGTTCACCGTATTGCCGCCGGAATCCTTGGCGGTGGCGGTGTACTGTTGCATGCCGTTGACGGCGATGGTGCTCGTCATGGGCACAATGGTGATGTTGGCCACATTACCGGAGCTGGAACTGCCTCCACTTCCGTAACCGCCGGCACCGCAACCCTGAATCGACAGCAACACTGCTGTGATCGCGATTGTCGTATAGATATATAACTTTTTCATGGTAGTTACCTCAATTACTGCGTAAACCTGTAATATTTCACGTTCGTCACCTCACATGGCCGTGCTCAATCCCTGCGCCCTGCTGAGAAAGCAAGTCCGGCATGCCGGAGCACCGCAACGACTCAACAGGGCGTGATTTCCCAGCGCGGCCCCGGACCGGCAGATTAAAGCACTCCCTCAGAGCGATTTCGGCTGGTTGCGGTAAGAGAGCCGCGGCTTGCGGCGAAAAGTAAGGCTTATGCGATGAAGTGGTACTGGTGGGCGGTTAACGGTGTTCCGTTGATCGGCTGTCCCCCCGGAGCCGTATTATCAGCTCCCGGATGGTTTCCCGGTAGGTTTTCCCGGAAGCCAACGGCTCACTGTCGGTTACGATGAACTCGTAATCGCCATGCGTGGTTGGCCGCATTTCCTTTACATGCTCAAGATTGACCAACACCGAACGGCTGATGCGCACGAACCGATCACCCACTAGGCGCCGCTCCATGTCGTGCATGCGTTCTCGGATCATGGCGTGTTCGCCGCTCACGGTGTGGATGTGCAGGTAATCGCCGTCGGAATACATATGTGTGATGTCGTGCAGATTGAGGAACTTCACGCGGGTGCCATCCTTCACGGCTAACCGTTCCGGAGGTTGCGTGGGCAATCCGGCGGCCAGGCCGGAAAGCTGCTGGATAATGTGCTGCCATTCCTCGGCCTTTGGCATGGAGCCGGCGAGACGACTGCGCGCCCTGGTTAGCGCCTGACGGAAACGCTCCTTGTCAAAGGGCTTCATCAGGTAGTCCACCGCATCCACCGAAAAAGCTTCCGCGGCGTATTCGCTGTAGGCCGTGGTAAAGATGATATAAGGCGTTTTCCCAGCCCGCAGCAGCCGGCTCAATTGCAAGCCAGACAGTCCTGGCATCTTGATATCGAGGAACAGCACATCCGGTTTAAGCGCCTGCACTTTCTCGTACGCATCCAGACCATCGCCGCTTTCACCGGCAATCTGCATGTCTGCTTCAGCAGCTAGCAGGTCGCGGACGCGCTTACGTGCCAGCGGTTCGTCATCAACGATCAATACCTTAATCACAGCATTACACCCCGGCGCCCATCGCATTCGTGTTCATGCATACAGTTTGCGCCCCGTAAATCGGCAATAGTATAGTCCTGGCTCCGCGGCCCGCTCGGTTGGCGCAGCGACCGGTACTGCATACGATGAGCCAGGATCCTGTATTAGGTTTTGCATTCATGTAATAGCTGTATCCCTATTTTTTGGCGCACTGGTTGCCTTATAGGAATTCATAAATCAATGCGATTAAGCTCGATCAATCCATAATGATTTCTCTTTTTATTCAAGTTTTCTCTTCAGGTCGTAGATCAGGTCCAATGCCTGTTTGGGTGTGAGGTTTTCTATGTCCAGTTCGCGCAGTTCCGCCAGCGCCGGATGTTCCGGCGCGAATAATCCAAGCTGCGGTTGCGAAGTGTCATCTGTTTTCCTGTTCGCCTGCTGGCGTGATTCGGCCTCCATAGCGGCGAGCCGGCCGCGGGCTTCCGAGATAACCGCTTTCGGGATGCCCGCCAGGGCCGCAACCTGCAGGCCATAACTGCGATCTGCTGGCCCGTCTTTCACGGTGTGTAGAAACACCAGGCTGTGTTGGTGTTCGGTGGCATCCAGATGCACGTTGGCGATGGCCGGCACCAATTCCGCCAATACGGTGATCTCGAAGTAGTGGGTGGCGAACAGGGTGAAGGCTTTGAGCTCGCGCGCGATGTAGCTGGCCGACGCCCAAGCCAGCGACATGCCGTCATAGGTGCTGGTGCCGCGGCCGATCTCATCCATCAGCACCAAACTCCTGTCGGTGGCGTTGTTGAGGATATTGGCGGTCTCCAGCATTTCCACCATGAACGTGGAACGTCCACCGGCAAGATCATCGGAGGCGCCGATGCGTGTGAAGATGCGGTCTAGCGGCCCGAAGACCGCCCTTGCCGCCGGTACATAGCTGCCGATGTGCGCCAAGATCACGATGAGCGCCGTCTGGCGCATGTAGGTGGATTTCCCGCCCATGTTGGGACCGGTGATGATGAGCATGCGGCGCTGTTCGTTGAGCTCCAGGTCATTGGGCACGAAGGGGGTATCGAGCACCTGTTCCACCACCGGATGGCGGCCAGCTTCGATGTGCAACAGCGGCGCATCGGTGAGTCGCGGCGCCGCAAGTGACAAGGCATCGGCGCGCTCCGCGAGATTGGCGAGTACATCCAGTTCCGCCAAGGCCGTGGCGGTTTTCTGCAAGCCGCCGAGTTGCAGGATGAGTTTGTCCAACAGCTCGTCATATAGGGCTTTCTCCCGCGCCAGTGCCTGTTCGCGTGTCGACAGCACCTTGTCCTCGAAGCCTTTCAATTCCGGCGTGACATAGCGCTCCACACCTTTCAATGTCTGGCGGCGCATGTAGTCGGCAGGCACCTTGTCTGCCTGCGCGCGGGTGACCTCGATGTAATAGCCATGCACGCGGTTATAGTTGACACGCAGTGTGGCGATGCCGCTGCGTTCGCGTTCGTGGAGTTCCAGGTTGGCCAGATACTGGTCGGCGTGTCCGCTGAGTTTGCGCAGCTCATCGAGCTCTGCATCGTAGCCCTCCGCCAGCACACCGCCATCGCGAATGAGCGCCGGCGGCGTCTCTAGCAAGGCCTTTTGCAGCAGTGCATGGGTCGCCGGATGCTCAGCGGCATCCGCGGCCAGCCGCTGGATCAGCGGCGAATCCAGCGCCTGCAGTTGCGCTTTTAGCGCCGGTAGTTCTCCTAACGCGTAGCGCAATTGCGCAAGATCCCGCGGGCGCGCCGATTTGAGCGCCACGCGCGCCAGGATCCGCTCGATGTCGCCGATGCAGCTGAGCCATTCGCGCAGTGCTTCATAACGCCGGTCTTCCAGACATGCGGCCAGTGCCTGGTAACGCAGTCCCAGCAGCGCATGATCCCGAAGCGGCCGGCTCAACCAGCGGTGCAACAGGCGCGAACCCATGGCAGTAACGCAGCGGTCCATGATGCCCGCCAATGTATGTTGCGGCTGGCCACCTAAACTGCTTTCCAGTTCCAGATTGCGCAAGGTTATGGCGTCGAGGATCAGCGCATCGTCGCGCCGCTCCACCACCAGGCCATTGATGTGCGGCAGTGCCGTGCGCTGGGTCTCCTGCACGTATTGCAGCAAAGCGCCGGCGGCGGTTATCGCGATACCCAGATCATCGGCGCCGAATCCTGAGAGCCCGCGGGTTTTGAATTGCGCCGTCAACAGACGCGTGGCGCCCGCCAGATCGAAATGCCAGGGCGGACGGTGACGCGCACCGCTGCGTTCCAAAAGTGAGCGTGGCAGCACGCTGTCCTCGGCCAGCAGCAATTCTGCTGGCTGCAGGCGCTCCACTTCAGTCAGCAGCGCATCCTGTCCCTCCACTTCCAGCAACGTGAAGCGGCCGCTGCCGATATCCAGTGCCGCCAGTCCATAGTGCGTACCGGCCGCGTGTACTGCTACCAAGAGATTGTCGCGGCGTTCCTCCAGCAGGGCCTCGTCGGTGACCGTCCCGGGGGTGATGATGCGTACCACCTTGCGTTCCACCGGACCTTTCGCGGCAGCTGGATCGCCGGTCTGCTCACATATGGCCACGGATTCGCCGAGTTTCACCAGCCTAGCGAGATAGCTTTCCGCCGCGTGATAGGGCACGCCCGCCATGGGGATGGGCTGGCCGGCGGATTGGCCACGCTGGGTCAGGGTAATGCCCAGCAAGCGCGCGGCGCGGCGCGCGTCGTCATAGAAAAGTTCGTAGAAATCCCCCATGCGGTAGAACACCAGGATATCCGGATGCTCGGCCTTGACGCGCAGGTATTGGCGCATGACCGGCGTGTGGTCGCTATGGGCTTGGTCGCGCTCGTGGTTCATGGAAAGCTCTGAGTTGAGGGGGGATGCTAGTGACGGTGAGCTGGGATGGCAAGCAGTGCTACCCTGTATATATGCGTAAAGCCACGATCCCCGACACTGAGACCAGCGATACTGCGCTGGCGGCGCTTGCTGCCAGACTCTCCGAAAAAATACTGGAACATGAACTCAAGCTGGCATCCGCGGAATCGTGCACCGGCGGTTGGATTGCCAAATGCCTTACCGATATTTCCGGCAGTTCCGAGTGGTTCGAACGCGGCTTCGTGACCTATAGCAATAGCGCCAAGATGACCATGCTGGGTGTGAGCGCCGATACCCTGGCTTCCCGTGGGGCGGTTTCCGAGGAAAGTGTGCGCGAGATGGCCGCGGGCGCGGTACGACACAGCCAGGCGCAGGTAGCGGTGGCGGTCAGCGGCATCGCCGGACCTACGGGCGGCAGCCCCGCAAAACCTGTCGGGACAGTGTGGATTGCCTGGGCCTGGCCGGACCGCAGTGTCAGCGCGAAACCTTTTCATTTTGGCGGTAACCGTGAGGCGGTGCGCCGCGCGGCGGTGATGGAAGCCCTTAAAGGCCTGCTGGATGGCATCGGCCACTGAGGTCCAACGGCTGTTTTTCGCTTTGTGGCCTGACGATTCCCTGCGTTGCACACTATATAAAGTAACCCGGCGCCCGGTGCGGTTGAGCGGTGGAAGGCCAGTGCCGCCATCGAATTTCCATATTACCCTGGCATTTCTTGGCAGCTTGGACACGGCCGGTGAACTGCAGGCCCGCCAGGCGGCTGACAGCGTGGCCGGCCAATCCTTCGAATTGCAATTGGACCGTCTGGGCTTCTGGCCCGAACCAGGGATGCTGTGGATGGGAGCCATACAGGTGCCGGTTGCAGTGCGGACTCTGGCGGCGGACCTGGCGAAGGCGTTGCGGATGCGGGGACTTGAGCCCGACTCCAAGCCCTTCATGCCGCACGTGACCCTGGCGCGCAAAGTGGTCAAGCCCGGACAATTGGGCGAACTGCGCCCACTGCGCTGGCCGGTGCGGGAATTCGCATTACTGCGTTCGTTCACGCACGCGCGCGCCAGCGAATATCAGCCACTCGCGATCTGGCCGCTTGGCTCCAAGGCTGCGGGGCCCGGGGAACTGTGAAATAATAGATTTCTTGGTAATTTCAGCTGAAATTTTAGCCATAACCTACAAGTACACAGGTGTCCAATGGATGAGAACCGCAAAAAAGCACTGGCTGCCGCACTCAGCCAGATAGAAAAGCAGTTTGGCAAAGGATCGGTCATGCGCCTCGGTGACCATATTGCCTCCCGTGATGTGGACGTGGTTTCCACCGGCTCACTCGGCCTCGATATAGCACTTGGAGTCGGCGGGCTGCCGCGTGGCCGGGTGGTGGAGGTCTATGGACCGGAAGCGTCCGGCAAGACCACTCTGACCCTGGAGGTGATCGCCGAGATCCAGCGCAAGGGCGGCACCGCCGCCTTCGTGGATGCGGAACACGCACTGGATCCCACTTACGCCGGCAAGCTCGGTGTGAACGTGGATGATCTTTTGATCTCGCAGCCGGATAACGGCGAGCAAGCGCTGGAGATCACCGACATGCTGGTGCGCTCCGCAGCCGTGGATGTGGTGGTGGTAGATTCGGTGGCGGCGCTCACACCTAAGGCTGAAATCGAAGGCGAGATGGGCGATTCACACATGGGTCTGCAGGCACGCCTCATGTCCCAGGCGCTGCGCAAGCTCACCGCCAACATCAAGCGTTCCAATACTCTGGTGATTTTCATCAACCAGATACGCATGAAGATCGGTGTGATGTTCGGCAACCCCGAAACTACCACCGGCGGAAATGCTCTCAAGTTCTACGCTTCGGTGCGCCTCGACATCCGCCGCATCGGCGCCATCAAGAAGGGCGAGGAAGTCATCGGCAGCGAGACCCGTGTCAAGGTGGTGAAGAACAAAGTGGCGCCGCCGTTCCGGCAGGCGGAGTTCGAGATTCTTTATGGCGAGGGCATCTCACGCGCCGGCGAGATCATTGAGATCGGTGTGCTGCAGAACCTGGTTGAAAAATCCGGCGCCTGGTATAGCTACAAGGGTAAGAAGATCGCCCAGGGCAAGGAAGCCGCGCGCGAGTATATGCAGCAGAATCCGGAGGTGGCCGCCGAGATCGAGCAGGTTATCCGCGACAAACTGTTACCGAAAAAAGTGAAGGTGCCCGCGGGTGAAGCAGTCGAAGCGCAGCAAACCTGATGAGGAGGATGCCCGTGACCCCGCCCGGGTCAGGGCGGTGGCGCTCAGATTGCTGGCCAGGCGTGAACATTCCACCCGGGAATTGACAACCAAGCTGACGGCGCGCGGCTATGAACAGCAGACGGTTGCGGCGGTGATCGAAGCGCTCGCGGACCGCAATCTGCTGTCGGATGGGCGCTTCGTGGATGAGTTCGTCGCCAGTCGCATGCGCCGCGGCAGTGGGCCGGTAAAGATCCGTGAGGAACTGCGCAGCCGCGGAGTGGCGGAGTCCCTGGTGGATGCTGCTCTCAGTGAGCAACGCGGCGAATGGTTGACCAATGCAGAAGCGGTGCGCCGCAAACGTTTTGGCGCGCCTTTGCCACGGGATTTTGCAGAACGCGCCAGGCAGGCGCGTTTTTTGCAGCAGCGCGGTTTTAGCGGTGAACAGATACGCCAGGTACTGAAGGGCGATGTGGAATTCGGGGATTAGCAGTTGCGGCGCAGAGCGCTGCACTCACAATTGAATATGATGACCAGCAACGAAATCCGCAGAAGCTTCCTGGAGTTCTTCCAAGATAAGAAACATGTCATTGTGCCCGCGAGTTCGCTGGTGCCCGCGAACGATGCCACCCTGCTGTTCACCAACGCCGGCATGGTGCAGTTCAAGGATATCTTTCTGGGTCGTGAAAAGCCCGAACATCTGCGGGTGGCCGACGTACAGCCCTGCCTGCGTGCCGGCGGCAAGCACAACGATCTCGAGAACGTCGGTTACACCGCGCGCCACCACACTTTCTTCGAGATGCTGGGAAACTGGTCGTTCGGCGACTATTTCAAGCGCGACGCCATCGTCTATGCCTGGGAACTGTTAACCAAGGTCTGGAAACTGCCGCCCGACAGGCTGTGGATCACTATATATAAGGATGACGACGAGGCCTACGCCATCTGGACCAAGGAAATCGGCCTGCCCAAGGAGCGGGTGGTGCGCGTCGGCGACAAGCCCGGCGCGCCGAAGTACCAAAGCGATAACTTCTGGCAGATGGCGGATACCGGCCCTTGCGGACCGTGCACGGAAATTTTCTGGGACCATGGTCCCGGCGTTTCCGGCGGTCCGCCCGGCAGCCAGGACGAGGGCGACCGCTACGTCGAGATCTGGAACCTGGTGTTCATGCAGTTCGACCGGGCCGCCGACGGACGCCTGACGCCGCTGCCCAAACCCTGCGTGGATACCGGCATGGGATTGGAGCGTATCGCCGCGGTCATGCAGGGCGTGCATTCCAACTACGACATCGACCTGTTCAAGCATCTGATCAAGGCGGCCACCGAAGTCACTGGATTCAAGGATCTCATCAGCCCTTCATTGAGGGTAATTGCCGATCACATCCGCGCCTGCGCTTTCCTCATCACCGACGGCGTGTTGCCTTCCAACGAAGGCCGCGGCTATGTGCTGCGGCGTATCATCCGCCGCGCGGTGCGCCATGGTTACAAGCTCGGCCAGGAAAAGCCTTTCTTCCACAAGCTGGTGAAAGCGCTGGATAAGGAGATGGGCGAGGCCTACCCCGAATTGCGTAAGGCAGCGAAGCACACAGAAAAGGTGCTTCGACAAGAAGAAAAACGTTTTTCGGAAACCCTTGATCAAGGTATGACATTGCTTAACGAATACTTTTCAACCAGAGTATTAATTTCTCGTTTATTAGCTGAGAAATATTATAACGCCGATATTTATTCAGGTCTGTGGAGTGTAAAAGGGAGTAAACGCAAAATTTCTTTGGCTCTAGATGGGATGATTAACATCGCAGGACAAAAGTGTGGCGTAATGATTTTAAAGAAAGAATCTGACGCGAATCGCATTAGTGATATCGCACATACGCTTATTAATGATGAAGATGAGATTACTGGGTTATTGATTGTAGAAATTGGAGTAATCTCTTCATCTCTTAATAAAGCTATTCAGAATCTAAAACAAAGTAATGATTATCCCGTCGAAATATTGAAACTACAAGAATCCGATTTAAAGCCATACATGATATTGGATGGAGTATCTGCATTTAAGTTATACGATACTTACGGATTCCCAGTAGATATGACCGCAGATATTTGTAAAGAGCATGGTTACTCTCTCGATATGGCTGTTTTCGAGTGCGAGATGGAAAAACAGAGGGAACGCGGCCGTGCTGCCAGCCAGTTCGGCGCTGAATATGCACAGGACGTGGATATCAAAAGTGAAACAAAATTCACCGGTTACGATTCCCTGATGGACAAGGGCAAGATCGTGGCGCTGTTCCGCGGCAAGGAACCCGTCAAGGCGCTCAAGTCCGGCGAGCAGGGCATGGTGATCCTGGACCAGACGCCGTTCTATGCAGAATCCGGCGGCCAAGTGGGCGACCGCGGCTTATTGCGCACCGCCAAAGCTGAATTCAAGGTCGAGGATACCCAGAAACGTGGCGGCGGCGCCCACGCCCATCTCGGCACGCTCATGGAGGGCGAACTGAAAATTGGTGAAAGCGTTGAGGCGCAGGTGGATGAAAAACTCCGTGCCGCCACCGTATTGAATCATTCCGCCACCCATCTTCTGCATACGGCGCTGCGCAAGGTGCTCGGAACTCATGTGACGCAGAAAGGCTCGCTGGTGGCGCCCGACCGGCTGCGTTTCGATTTCTCCCATCATCAGCCGCTGACGCCGGATGACATACAGCGCATCGAAGATCTGGTGAATGGTGAAATCCGCAAAAACGCACAAGCTAATATAAAGCAAATGGCATACGACGATGCCATCAAATCCGGCGCCATGGCATTGTTCGGCGAGAAATACGACAGCAATGTGCGCGTCATGAAGTTTGGAGATTTCTCCACGGAGCTTTGCGGCGGCACCCATGTGCGCCACGTGGGTGACATCGGCCTGTTTAAGATCGTGGGCGAATCTGGCGTAGCGGCCGGTGTGCGCCGTATCGAAGCATTAACAGGAGAAGGCGCGCTTGCCTGGGTGCATAAGGCCGAGCACACCCTGCGCAGCGTCGCCGACATGACTAAAGGCAGCCTGGAAAACATCGAGGAAAAGGTAGGCCAGCTGCTGGAACGCAACCGCAAGCTTGAAAAGGAACTGGAAAAACTGAAGGGCCAGATGGCCAGCCGTCAGGGCGGCGATCTGGCCTCCGAAGCCGTGGACATCAACGGCATCAAGGTACTTGCTTCACGCCTCGACGGCGCTGACGCGAAAACCCTGCGGGATACCGTGGATCAGCTCAAGAACAAACTGGGCTCCGCGGCGATTGTGCTGGCGGCTGTCGAGGACGGCAAGGTGCGTCTGGTGGCAGGTGTGACCGCGGACCGCATGGCCAAGATCAAAGCGGGGGATCTGGTGAATGTAGTAGCCGAACAGGTAGGCGGCAAGGGTGGTGGCCGGCCGGACATGGCGCAGGCTGGTGGCAATGATCCCGCGAAACTCGACGCCGCGCTCAAGTCCGTGCCGGAGTGGGTGCGGGCGCATCTCAACTGAGCGCACGGTCACCTGACTCTCCATGAACCATAACGGAACCCAGCCGTGGCGCTGATCGTGCAGAAATACGGCGGCACCTCGGTGGCCGACTGCGCACGTATCGAGCATGTGGCCGACAAGGTATGCGCCACGCGCCGCGCGGGTCACGATCTGGTGGTTGTGGTCTCGGCCATGGCCGGTGAAACCGACCGGCTGCTGGGCCTCGGCAAAAGCATCTCCCAACGTCCCAGCGCCCGTGAGATGGATGTACTGCTATCAACCGGCGAGCAGGTGACCATCGCTCTGTTGGCCATCGCTTTGGAAAAGCGTGGGTTCCCCGCGCGCTCTTTTACTGGAGCACAGGTGTGCATCCGTACCGACAAGTACCATAGCAAGGCGCGTATCGAATCCATCGACGATGACAAGTTACGTTCAGCGTTGACCAGTCAGTGTATTCCGGTGGTGGCCGGCTTCCAGGGCGTGGACGAAAGCGGTGATATCACCACCCTGGGTCGCGGCGGTTCCGACACCACCGCGGTGGCGCTGGCTGCTGCGCTCAAGGCGGATGAATGCCAGATCTACACAGATGTGGATGGGGTCTATACCACCGATCCACGCATGGTGCCGGAGGCGCGCCGGCTGGCGCGCATCACCTTCGAGGAGATGCTGGAGCTGGCGAGCCTAGGATCCAAAGTACTGCAGATTCGTGCCGTGGAGTTCGCCGGCAAATACAATATTCCCCTGCGTGTGCTGTCCACCTTCAAGGAAGGTGAGGGCACGCTAATCACTTATGAGGATATGACCATGGAAGCCGCCATCGTATCGGGCATCGCCTTCAACCGCGATGAAGCGGAGATCACGCTCATCGGTATCAAGGATGAGCCGGGGTCAGCTTACCGCGTACTCGGACCAATATCTGACGTCAATATCGTGGTGGACATGATCGTGCAGAATGTGGCTCGCGATGGCCGTTTGGATTTCACCTTCACCATCCATCGCAACGACTACGCCCAGGCCATGGAAATCCTGGAAGCTAATCTAAAGGTCATGGGCGCTAAACAGGTTGTAGGGAATGACCGTGTAGTGAAAATTTCTCTGGTGGGCGTGGGCATGCGCTCCCATTCAGGCGTAGCCACTAGCTTGTTCCGGACGCTCGCCAAGGAAGGCATCAGCATCCGGCTGGTGGCCACTTCGGAGATCAAGATTTCCGTGGTGGTGGATGAGAAAAACCTGGAAGCTGGAGTGCGGTCGCTGCATGCGGCCTTCCGTCTGCACGAGCCGCCGCAGCAGGAGCACCTGCCAAAACCGACACCAGTGCTCAAAGGCAGCGTGGCGGGTTGAGAACCGCCTCGAAAACCCTCAGAATACGCAACCCCGCCAACCCTGACGGGATGATTTTTATAGAAAAACAATATTAAAAATGGAATATCCAAGATGATTGAGTGTAACAAGGAGCAAATACATGTTGATTCTTACCAGACGAGTGGGCGAGACTATCATGATCGGTGACAACGTCACCGTCACAGTACTGGGCGTCAAGGGCAATCAGGTGCGCATCGGCGTTAACGCCCCCAAGGAAATCGCCGTCCACCGCGAAGAAATCTATGAGCGCATCCGGCACGAGCAGGAAAGCGGCAATATCGCAGTACCGCCGGAAGCCTGACACTTACTGCAAGTACGGTTTTTGACCCATCCGGTGGGGATCAGTATCATCCCCACTGGTGATGAACTTTTCCCGGTGAGCGTGGCGACATTGGGAACGGTCCAGTAACAAAATTATTTTATGGAGAGATGGCCGAGCTGGTCGAAGGCGCGCCCCTGCTAAGGGCGTATACGCGCAAAACGTGTATCGTGGGTTCGAATCCCACTCTCTCCGCCATAAATACCAGCTAGACCAATGGTATCAATGGGTTAAGGAAGCAGCCTGATTCTACCCACACGCCAACTCACGTTTAAACGCCCGCTGGGGACGGTTTCAGGCACCCACCTCCCGTGCACCAGCAGCCTGAGATTACGTCCCTGGCCGTGAAAATGCCGTCAGGAAGGCCGATAAACAGCCTATCTGCTGCATCCCACCCCAGTACACCGCCAGCGCGAGATCGCGTCTTAAAGCCCCCTGCCCGCAAGCCCAGGCGGCCTATCTAGTGGCCAGCGTAGGCATACATCACTATGGGTAGTGTTTTAAGCGTCTGTGCCTGGCCAGCGCCGCACAATAAGGCGCTTCCTGGCGGTATCCAGCCGTACCCACACCATGGCAGCCTCTGGTAGTGATTGACCCGGGATCATGCCGTTTTCAGGTATGCTCCAGGCCAAATACAGCCTGCTACATGCCTAACCTAGGGTGTTGTAGGACTTAATCCGGCCTTCCCGCCGAGGCTGGCGGCCACACCGGGGCCGCGACAGCAGGCTAGAATACATGGCATTGGCCTAAACTCATTATTCACATCCGCAGCGAAAATTATGGATAGCGACCTGAAAAAAGAGTTTGAGTACTATCTTGCTCATCAAGATGAGATGGTCGCCAAATACAATGGGAAAATAATCGTCATTAGTGGTCACAATGTCATTGGCGTATATGACGATGATCTTACTGCTCTTACAGAAACACAAAAGACACATAAGCCCGGCACATTTATAGTGCAGAGGGTCACGCCTGGAAAATCTGGATATACACAGACATTTCATTCTCGCGTTGCATTCCACTAATACTGTTTAGCTACGGAATGGCTCCGTTCTCACACTGCTTAACCGGCGAATCCAAAGGAGGGCTTCTTAACGTACTGCTTAGTAACTGCGAAGTCTCCCAAGCATTCGATCCTAAAGTCAATACCGCACATCCAACTGCAAACACGTTTACAGCAATATGGGATACTGGAGCGACTAATTCGGTCATAACACAAAATGTTGTTGATCGTTGTGGACTTCATCCAATTACCATGACGATGGTCACTGGTGTACACGGCGCTGAAATGGCAGAGGTCTATCTTATAAGTTTAAAATTGCCAAACAACGTAGATTTCGTGCCTTTGCGTGTAACAGGGGGAAAATTTATAGGCGGTGATGTATTGATCGGCATGGACATTATTAATCAAGGTGATTTCGCAGTTTCAAACTACAGTGGATTAACTGTTTTTACATTCCGACATCCCTCTGAAGCACGAATTGATTTCGTACAAGAAGCTAAGCACAAGGCACAGCAGTCGTTTCAACATGGTGGCAAGAAACATAAACGCCCAAAGCGCCATAAGACATACGGCAAGAATAAGCACAGGTAGGTTATTTTTATCTTGCTCTGGCCAGCCCAAGATCGCGCCTAAAATGCCCCGGTCTGCAAGCCTGGCGGCAGGCATCGTGTAAGGCAGGGTTAGAATCGCATCTCAGGGTTTATGGGGGTGACGTATGAAATGGGTACTCGGTTGCTGTGGTAGTCCAAAAGCCGTGCGAGACCGGACGAGCTTGGCCATTGTCCTACTGGTGGTGGCTTTGGGTGCCTGCTCTCCGCAACCAGACTCGCAGAATAGTACGAAGCTCGCGGCCATACAGATTCAACTTCAGCAAATCCAGTCCCGGCTGGCACAGTTAGAAAACAATAAGTCGTCAGGCGACTGGGTTCTCTGGTATTCAGCGGAAGACCCACGCAACACATTGGCTGGAATTTATACGACTGCGCAGAGTGCGTACCCGACAAAGGAAAGCTGTCTGGCCGCATCTGGGTGGTCCCTACCGGGCGGTAAGGTCATAGGGATGGACCCGTACACTATCCAGAGCACTACAGTTCGGTTGACTATGCGCTGCCTTCCACAGGGGATAAAGCCGATAGGAGCGCATTAACACAAAGCTATGTGGGGTGACGTATGAGACGGGTTTTAATCTGCTGCGCTGTGCTGCTCGCCGGATGTGCGAGCACCGGGGTAATGCCTGTGGGTGACGGCGTATTTATGATTTCAAAGCAAAGCGCGGCAGGCATCTTCGGTACAACTGCCGGTGTTGAGGCTGACATCTACCACGAAGCCAACGCCTACTGTGCGGCGCGGCATCAAGTCCTTGAAACGGTTGATGTGCAAACGGTAAATGCCTTGGCTTTTTCCCATCAAGGTTCAGCTACTTTGCGCTTTCGGTGCATTCAGCCGCCGCCTGCAAAACTTCCTCCGGCGTAGCGCCAGCCAACATCACGCAAGAAAGCACTTCCAGGCGGTATCCAGCCGCAGCCATACCCAGGGCACCATTGCGCTGCCACCATGAGATCGCGCCTTCTAGCGACGCCACGGACGGCCACAACACAAAAATAGGGCATACCAGCCCACTTCTACGCCAAAACAGCCTAGGCCATGGGCTTTGTAGCCCACAAGAGAAGCCGATAAACAGCCTGCCATACCCCCTCAATAATGCCTGCACAGCCGCACACCCTAGCAACGGCGCGGGTTGTGGTGACTTTAAGTGGTGTGGGTATGTAAACGCAGTGGCTGGAAAAGCCGCAAGTAGCCCTCAGGGACGCTGTTGATTGCGGTGGGAGCAGTAATAACAGGGGGTAGCTGATATATAGCCTTTGCTGGCAGAAAAACATTGTTTTCAGTGGTTCGTTACCTATAATGAGTCACTTCTTCCCCCTGGCCTCGCGCCAGGGCTTCGGGGCCTCTTCGGAGGCCCTTAGTTTTTAGAGGCCGGTAAGAATGTCACTGAAAGCCATCGCCTATGTGGATGGATTCAATCTGTACTATGGGGCGCTGCGCAACACCCCGTACCGTTGGCTGGATATTGGATCGCTGTGCCGCAAACTTCTACCACCAACCATGGCACGGCCGGCTCACGGGGAACATGAGCCGGTTGAATTTATGGGTATCAAGTATTTCACCGCCCCCATCAAACCACAATTCGAAAATGATCACGGCCCCGCTCACCAAGCCGCCTATATGGCCGCACTTCGCGAGCATCTAAAAGAATTGCTTACTATCCACGAAGGCTATTACCAGAAACAAAAGGTCCGCATGCCCACAGTGGACCCACTTCACCATGGTAATACTGTAGAAGTCTGGAAATCAGAAGAGAAAGGAAGCGACGTTAACCTGGCTGTGTGCTTGGTGACTGATGCTTTTTTGGGACGCTTCGATGTGGCACTAGTTGTGAGTAATGATAGCGACTTGGGCATGGCCATAGAATTAGCGCGAACACATACGCATAAACATATCCGCGTAGCAATTGCCAGGCGTGAGCTGAGCAAAGCTGAATTGCGTACCGGCATGAAACCACGCCCAAAATCGAAAGTTCTTGCGGCTAAAGCATCGTCATTGGTTCACCAAATCAGACCGGGTGTTCTCGCCAGGTGCCAGCTACCATTGGTATTCCAGTCTGGTATCACGAAGCCGGCGAATTGGTAATAATTAAGCACCACTCATTATGGCGTTGAAATTATTAACGGAAGCAGAGTTATATCGTGCTGAATAACCCCATGCGCGGCAAACCGGTGGGCAGTGGCACTGCCGGCGTTCCTGCTGTATAGGCTGATTCGGCCTTGTGGTGTGGATTGCAATGGAT